>Ga0247841_10001749_pt1 | contig 46414 bp, 33 predicted proteins | sample LaCruzMarch2015__2_FD_192410 | JGI IMG/M metagenome (GOLD analysis project Ga0247841, IMG submission 192410) | Freshwater microbial communities from meromictic Lake La Cruz, Castile-La Mancha, Spain - LaCruzMarch2015_18m | ecosystem: Environmental > Aquatic > Freshwater > Lake | place: Spain... | reverse complement strand
CCTGGCCGGCTGTGCGAGCACCCAGCCGCAACCCGAGCCCCAGACCCTCGGGACCGGCCTGCCGCCGCCCCTGCCCCTGAACGCCGCCCCGAGCGTCGCCGACACGGCGCGAACCGAGGCCGCGCGTCCCACCTACCGCGGCCCCTGGGAGGACCCGGCCAACCCGCTCTACCGCCGCACTATCTACTTCGACTACGACAGCACCGAGATCAAACCACAATTTCTAGACGTCATCCGCACCCACTCGGCCTACCTGGGCACGACCAAGGGCCAGCGTATCACCCTGGAAGGCAACACGGACGAGCGCGGCACCCGCGAATACAACCTGGCCTTGGGCGACCGCCGTGCCGAATCGGTGCGGCAACTCATGGTGGCCGAGGGCGTCAGCGCGGACCAGATGGCCACCTTGAGCTACGGGGAGGAAAAGCCCGCCGACCCCGGCCATGGCGACGCCGCCTGGCGACTGAATCGGCGGGTCATCATCCACTATTGAGGGAACGGGCCGGACGAGCATCAGGACGCTCGTCCGCCCATGAACGCGGCCAAACCTGCATGATCGCCACCCGCAACGCCCGACACCCGCCGCGGGGGCCGGGGCGCGGGTTCAAACCTCCTGACGACCTCACCTCACACGCGAAACCCAGCATGAACCACGCCCACCCTGCCCCACTCCTCGTCACCGCCCTCCTGGCGTCCACCCTGATCGGCGCCGCCGCGGCCGATCCGCTCCTGGAGGACCGCGTGGCGCGCATCGAACGCATCATGGACAACCAAAGCGCCTCCGGACTCACACTCCAGATGCAGCAACTCCAGCAGGAGGTGCAGGAATTGCGCGGTCTGGCGGAGACCCAGAAATTCGACATCCAAAAGCTCCAACGGCAACTGCGCGACCAGTATCTCGACATCGACTCCCGCCTGGGCACCGGCAAGGGCCTGGACACCCCGGCCGCCGGCACGCCCGCCGTCGGCCCCGCGGGCGCGGTGCCCCCCCCACGGCCGGGCGCGCTCGACCTGAGCGGCAAGGACCTCAAGCCGCCGGTCGGCAGCGAGGCGGCGGCGCCGGTCACCGCCCCCAGCCCCTCCTCCCCCGGCGCCGTCGGCATCCCCTCCCTGCCGAGCCCGGAGACCACCGGCGGCAACGAGCGTGACGCCTACCGCGACGCCTTTGAACTCCTCAAGCAGCGCAAGTACCCGGACGCCGCCGCCGCCTTCACTGACCTGATGGCCCGCTTCCCGCAGGGCCAATACACCGATCAGGCCCGCTACTGGCTGGCCGAGACCTACTATGTCCAGCGCAACTACCCGGCGGCCCTGGCCGAGTTCGACCGCCTGGTCCAATTGAACCCCACCAGCGCCCGGGTCCCCGAGGCCATGCTCAAGATCGCCAACATCCAGTCCGAGCTGGACGCCCGCGAGCAGGCGCGCGCCGCCTATCGACTGCTCATCGCCAAGTACCCAAACAGCACCGAGGCGCGACTCGCCCAGACCCGCCTGCAGAAGCTCGGAGCGGAGCGCACCGGGGCGGAGCAAAAATAGTCCGGCGGCGCCCGACCGGCAGTACCGCACCCAGGGCGGCGGCGGGGCGCCAGCGCCCGCCCCCGCGGGAGCGCCGCGACACCGGGCTTCAAAAACAAGTCCAAGGCGTCTATACTGAGCGGTCTTCGCGCCCTTAGCTCAGTCGGTAGAGCATCTGACTTTTAATCAGGTGGTCGCGCGTTCGAGTCGCGCAGGGCGCACCAAAAATAGAAGGTAGAACAGGCGGTTACGCTGAAAGCGGACCGCCTTTTATTTACACGTTCCGCTAGGTGTGCCGGGAAATGTGCGGAACAGTCCCATCTGCAATGGCCACGATGGGCGTCGCGATTCGGTCCGCGTGCCCCGCCAGGTGCTCTGGCGCCAGGTGGCTATAGCGCAGAACCATCGCAAACGAGGTCCAGCCGCCGAGTTCCTGGAGCGCCTGCAAAGGAGTCCCGGCCTGGACATGCCAACTTGCCCACGTGTGGCGCAGATCGTGCCAGCGGAAATGCTCGATTCCGGCGCGCGTCATGGCCTTGCGCCAGGCGGCTCCGCCGGCCTTGGCAACCGGCTCGCCGCGGTAGACGAACACCCGCGAAAGGTGCCTGCCCTGCCATCTACGCAGGACAAGCATCGCATCGACGTTCAGCGGCACCCCAATCGCCCGCCGGGTCTTGCTCTCGTCCGGGTGAACCCAGGCCACGCGCCGCTCAAGGTCTATCTGATCCCACCGAAGCCCCGTGATATTTGCCTCCCGCAGCCCCGTCGCCAGAGTCAGACGAGCCATGTCGGCCAGATGTTCGGGTAGCTCGCCGATGAGCCGGTCAGCTTCGTCCCTGGTCAGCCATCGGATACGTCCCCTGGGCTCCTTCAGCATGCGGACAGCGGGCGCCTTCGCGATCCAGCCCCAATCCCGTTCGGCGCGTCGAAGGATGGCGCGCACAACCGCGAGGGTGCGGTTGCAGGTGGCGTTGCTGGCCCCGCCCTCGCGCCGCGCCTTAGCCATGGCGTCGAGCGCATCCCGGCCGATGGTCTCCAGATCCATGCCGCGCAAATGGGGGTCGATCCATCGCAAGTGCGACAGATCGTCCTCCTTACTCGCCTTGTGGGCTGTTTCGCCCACCCAGCGGACGACGGCATCCTCCCAAGTCCGGCGCGGCTGGTCGCCCATGCGCGCCTGGCGCCAGAGGTCTGTGGTCAGGCGGGCCGCGTATTCTTCGGCCGCCGCGCGGTCCGCGGTGCCAGTAGATCGGCGTAGGTCGCGGCCTTTCGGATCGGTGAGACGGACCCACCAGTAGGAGCTGTTGGGGCGTTTGTAGAGCATGCGATGGCCTTTTTCTTGCGCTGGCGATCTCCGCCAGCGTAACCGGCGCGCAACCAGTCGGCGAGATCCACGTCGAGGAACACCCAGAGTTTCCCTGGCTTGGTGCTCGGGATCTCTCCCGACGCGGCCATGCGGCGCAGAGTTTCCGGGTGGAGCCGAAGGAATTCGGCGGCCTGAGCGAGGTCGAGCGTCTTCACGGCAGCGCCCGCCTGATCCTAAGCGGAGTCAGCTTGCCCTCTGCAAGTAAGCGCTTGACTAATTGATGACTTATCCCGCACGGTCGCCACATTGTCTGGTCAACGCTCCAAGGCAGTGTCTCGGTCGCCGGTGCCCTCGTACCGTGATCACGTTTATCCGTGTGAGGCGCCATAGGTCGTCCTCCTCCTTTTTGCGTTTCCGGTTTCATGGCCTTCAACATATATCTGAAAGCGCTTTTTTACAATAATAATAAAAGATATTTTACATCAGCAAAGAACGCCCCCCACGGCGTGCCGTGGGGGAAAAAGGAGGATGAACCGATAGGGTCCGTACTGATCTAGGCTGCCGCCCGAAGATCGAGGCTCCAGACGTCGGCCCAATCGAGTCCCTTCGCACCCCCCGGGATCGGTCCCGGTGGCAGATGCACCGCCACCTGGATGCCCACGGTGAGGAGCCGATCTCGCAGTTTGTTGGCTGCAATCGTCCCTCGCCCGGAGCGGTCCAGGTCGGCCCAGATGACCACGAGGGTCACGCCGGGCGGGGGCTCGAAGGCTTCCACGAGCGCTGCCGAGACGCCGGCCCACACCGGCATATCGGTGCGCTGCCGGACCGCCAGGGCGGTTTCGATGCCTTCGGTGACACCCAACTCGGCGCCGGCCGGAAAGAGCCGGATCGCCCCACCGCTCAAAGTGCCCATTTCGGGCATTAGTTTCTTCGGGCTCGTCACCGGCGCCTTCGCGCCGTCCGTGGTCAGGTAGGTCCGATGCAGCGTCACCGGCTGCCCGGCGGCATCGGTGACCCGGCTGATGATGGCCGGGTAGGTCCCGACCCGCACCCGCTCCTCGTAGTACCCCAGTGCGGGATGGAACCGCACAACGGCGGGGTCCGGCATCGCGTCGATCCCGCGGCGCAGGAGATAGCGCCGCAGCGGCAGGGCCTCGCGCGCGTGCGGGTCCAGGGTTTCCGACCAGACCCGGCGCAGGGCGGCCTCCGCGCCCGCGTGATCCCGGTGTTGCGCCGGAACGGGTACTCGCCGAGGTGTCGATTTCGCGGCGCTCCAGGACCCGCCGCCATCCAGCCGGAGATCCTGGGCCACCGCTTCCAGGGCTGCGCGGAACCCCCAGTCGTTCGCCCACATCAGGAGGGCGAAGCCGTCGCGGCGGGGCCCGCAGGTATTGCAGATCCCTCCCCCGCCCTCGTTGGCATCGTTGAAGACGCGGAAACCATCCTGTCCGCCATGGACGGGACAGGGGACATGCCGACCTGGACGGACCAGGGCCTGCTCCAGGCTCGGTGCCAGCCGCCCCAAAATGCCAAACCACTGGCCGCGGGCGTGTTGGCGGACAACGGCCGCCTCGATGTGATGATGCATAGCGATCTCCAAAGTTGGACGCGGCGACACGGGACACCCGGTCGGGATTCCGTGTCGCCCCTGGGCTGTTAGAGCAATCCCCGCTCCGCAAGCGAGGTGGTATCCCCTTCGCCGACGATCAGATGATCGAGGACCCGCACGTCGATCAGGGCAAGCGCGTCCTTCAGCCTTTGCGTAATCCGCAAATCTGCCTGACTGGGCTCGGCAATCCCCGAAGGATGGTTGTGGGCGAAAATTACCGCGGCAGCCCGAGTCTCGATGACGCGCCGCACCACCTCCCGGGGATGCACGCTCGCTCCGTCGATGGTGCCCTTGAACAACTCCTCGTAGCGGATGACCCGGTGCCGGTTGTCCAGGAACAGGCACACGAAGACCTCATAAGCCAGGCCGTAGAGCCTCAGCTTCAGGTAGTCGCGGGTCGCTTGCGGACTGGTGAGGCAGTCCCCCTTGGCCAGGTATACCGCCTCCAGACAGCGGATGGCTTTCGCCACCAGCGTACGGTCGGTGGGCGACAGGGCGGGACGGCGGTCGTCGTCGTCCGCGTCCTCTGCAAACAGGGAAAGTTGTTTGGCCATGGTGGTCTCCTGGATTAGTCAAATCGGGGAGACGCACCCTCCCCCGCAGGGAGAACGAGTCTCCCCATGGGGGTCAGTTGGGTCGCATCGCCGCGCTAGGGCGTGCGGCGCGTAGGCTTAGCGGTCGTGAGCGGCGCTATTCCTGCGGCTCAAGTTCGGCATACGCGAAGGCCTCGACGCACAGGTTTCCCTCGGCATCCAAGGAGATCGCATAGAGGCCGTCTTCCGCGGAGGAGTCGCTGGCGCGATGCTGCCTCGCCCTGACGAGCACCTCGGGCTCGTCCAAGGGACCGATCACGCAGGGCTCCAGATCGCCCTCCATGATCAGCAGCCAATGGCGGGCGGGGGGTCGATCCATGGTCTCGGCCCCGTTGGTTGGTGTCATGTGTCTCTCCGCATAAATGGGGGACGCACGCTCCCCATCGGGAGCGGCCTCCCCGGTGGGATTGATTGAACGTGGATTCAGAGCAGGCTGAGAGGGCTCCCGGCGAGGCCGCAATAACCTCTGGGTTCGTCATCTGCGCGATAGCTATCCGAACTGGTTTGACGTTATTCGGTGGCAGCGACGCCACACGGGCCGATCACGACGAGCATGTTCCCGTCCTTGACGTGCTCATACACATGCTCCAGCAAAGCGATCCCCTCAGCATCCAATTGGGTATCGGGATGACCGGTAACCTGCTCGACGATGGTCGGAATTGCGTCGTAACAGAACAGCCCGGCGCGCAAGCCGTCGCGCACCGACCGCCAGGCTTTGCAGTCCTTGCGGTCCACCAAGAGGAACGGCGGGCACCAGTTCACCGTGGTCCGGCCGCCGTCGGCCGCGTCGAGTTCGGTCATCTTCTGGCGGAACTGGTAGGTCGTCGCATCGAAGACCTGGCTCCCGCAGGAGACCCAGGCGTGGAACAGGAATCCGCCGGAACCTACGGCCACTGCGGAGCCTTCGGCGTGGTGACACACCACCGCGCCGGGGTCATGACCATCGACGCGCCAGGCCGCATAGCCGGCCACCAGGCGCGCGTCGTCGATGCCCTCACGGGCTAGGAGGTGTTGACAGGCCATGGCGTGCCAGATGCAGTCCGCACCCAGACGACTGCTCGCGCTCGTCGCCAGCGTGCGCACGGCCGTGGCAATGCGGCTGGCGATCTCATCGGGTATGTTCATGTGTTCTCCAGTTCATGGGGGACATGCCACCCCGCGGGGAGTCATGCTCCCGGTTGGGTTTCGAGTCGATCGTCGTGACGGCTGTTCTTCTATTCCGCTCAGCTGGCGGTGATCTCGGCCTCCGCATGGAGGACCGAAGAAGTCATGCTGGCGATGCGCTCTTCCGCTTCGAGCGCGAAAACGCATCGCCAGCAAGCCTCCCGAACCAGGCCAGACAGTCCGCAAGGGACTGCCGAACCTGGTTCTTCTTGGCTTTTCGGTTCTTACACGAGGAGCAACCGTTCAGCGATGCCGAAGAGCTGCCCCTTGAGGTCAGCAATCGTCTCGATCCGAATGGCCACCGGGAAGAGACCCGCGACCTGGGTCGCAATGCCCACGCCGATCATCTCCAGCCCGGCCGCACCGGCACGGTCCACCATCTCCTTGGTGCTGTTCCAATCATCGGGGCCACCGTCCGTCAGCGTCATGATGACCTTGCGTTCCTCCCGGCGAGCGAGCAGGTCCGCCGCGGCGTACCACAAGGCGCCGGTCATCGGGGTACCGCCCCGCCCGCCTTGGACGAACGCACCAGCGCGCGCCTGCAGTCGGTCGCCATGGGAGGTGATCCGAGTGACCTGATCAGGAGACCCATAACGGCTCGGGAACGCCGTGACGGCGCACGAGACGCCGCGCATCGGCTCCAGGGCCAACGCCAGGGCCATCGCCGCGTCCAACGCGATCTGGTCCTCAAAGCCCTGCATGGACCCCGATAGGTCCACGAGCAGGTGCAGTGCGGTGTTGGGTGCCGTGCGGCGATCCTTGCGCGCGAAGATCCGATCGTCGCCGACCGCCGCCCGGTGGAGGTGGTTCGCGCTCAACGTGCGTCCACGCCGGACCGTCCTGGTCTGGGTCATCCTGTGGGCTTGCACCAGCCCCTGGAGGCGGGCGGTGAGCTTTGCGGACTCCGACCGCACCCGGGCAAGTGCCGCTTGGCCTTGGAGCACATGGCCATCGTAGTTCTCCAGGGTGGGCAGGAGCAGGGTTGAGTGGCCCGTCGCCTGCCGGTTCAGGGCCTCAGCGACGGCCTGGAAGGGGTCTTCCGGCAGATCGCCTTCGCCGGCGGAGAGCACCGCCTGCAGGGCCTCGCGCCCATCGTCGCCTTCGCCACCGGCGCCGTTGCCGGCGTGCTCGGCGTGGCCGCTGTCCTCATCGTCGTGGTGACCCGTCCCGGGGCGCTGATCCTGACCCCCATCGAACCCTTCACCTTGGTCCTCGCCACCGTCACCGGACGGCCCGGCGCCAGGGCCGGCGCCCTCCTCGTCGCCCGTGTCTGCGTCCTCATCGGACCCGTGTCCAGCAGCACTGTCGTCTTCGCTCGGCAGCGCGCCACCGGCTTGTGCATCGTCACCTTGACTCGGCGCGGGCTGATCATCGCCGTCGTCGTCCTGGTCGCCATCCTCTTTCGGGTCCGCAGTAGGCCCCGGCGAGGGCGGCGGCGGCTCCTGCGCCTCGTCCTGAATCAGCGCGACGATGCGCTGAGCCAGGCCGGCGGCGGCCTTGGTGCTGTCCAGACTGGGCACCTCGGTGAGAAGCCCCAGCAGCCGATGGACGAAGGTCGGGGGAAAGGTCTTGCGCAGCACCTGTGCATCCTGGCGGGCCATGGCATCCAGGCCATCCCAGCGCAGGAAGCGCCGACGACAGTGCGTATAGACGAAACCCGCCATGATCTGGACGGGTTGGTCCGTTGGCTGCACGGGTCGTGTATGTCCCTCCCGGATCAGGAACGCCTCGACCGCCCACAGGGTGGTCGCGGTCCCGGGGTAGGTCCGGATCATCGCGGCCTCGATCCGCACATCCTCCAGGACGTTCATCACATGCTTGACGAGTGCGCCTTGGCGGGCCGTCTCGGTGAACGCCGTAAAGTCCGTGTAGCGGACGTGGGCCGCCTCGTGGGTCAGGTAACCCCAGGCGAGGGTCTTGGCGACGGGACTGTCGTTGATGTGCGGGATCCGAATGGTCTTCCCATTGGTCAAGGCCCGGGTTCCCCCGACTTGCACCTGGACCCCAAACTTGCGGCCATAGGCGGCCGCAACGATCGGAAGGGCGTTATGGATCGTGTTCTGCATGGTGCGCTTCTCACTGCAAACGGGGCGCACCGACCCCGGTGGGGCGACAGGCGCCCCAGGGGGTTATGAAAGACGGTCTGAACACCGGGGGTGTTCGACCGCGTGCTGGTCAGAAGAAGAAGGTCTGATCTTCCAGTGCCAGTTCCTCAGTCGGCGGGGCTGAACCACCGACCAGATCGACCAAGTCCTCAAGGACTCGGTCGGTCACATCCATGGCACCCGCCACAGCCAACGGTTCGCGGTCTTCGCCCATGGTGTCCGTCGCGGACGGGGCCATCCCAAAGACGGCATCCAACTCGTCCTCGAAGGACATCGCAGACGCGATCACGGGCGTTTTCGGCGCGGTTGCCGGCGACTGGGCACCCGGTTCTACGGCATCGTCCTGGTCGCTCGATGTCTGTCCATGCTGGATCGCCAACTGCCCCGCCCCATGGCGAGCCATCTTCTGGGCGCCCCCCAGGAGCATGGCCAGTCCGTATCCTTCGTTGAACAGCGCCCCCTCGATCGGCCCTTCCAGGGCTGGTGATCCAGTCTTCCAGGGCCTCGTTGTACCCGGACAGGAAGGCACTGGTCTCGGCATCGAATTCGGACTTGAGGGCGTCGAGTTTGTCGGCCACGGCCTCGGCGTGCTCGGCGGCCACGGCAAAGCCACCCAAGAACCGGGTACCGACGAGCAGGCAGGCCCGCTCGGCGGCCTTCTTGAGGCGGTGGAACACCCGTAGCGCCTCGGGATTGCAGACCCGTTTGGACCCCAGGGAGACCAGCTCCTCGGGGGGCATCTCCGTTCCCAGCTTCAGGTCCTCGGCGCGCAGCTTCTTGCGACCGGACCAGATGCGGACATCGAGACAGACCAGCGTGAGCTGGTCGGTGATTCTCTGCATGACGTGCATGATTGCTCCCTGCCGAACCGGGACGCACGCCTGCCCGGCGGCGAGACGGGCGCCGCGGTTGGCGGTTGGGTGAGTCGGTTAGAAATAGAACCCGTCTCCAGGCCCGCCCAAGAGGGCGGCCAGGTCGATGAGGGCCTTCTTCGGTTCGGGTTTAGGCAAGGGTTGCGGTACCGGGGACGACGGTTGCCGCCACGGCACGGGTCTGACCTCCCCGTCGCTGCCGATCAGGACCTGCCCGACGGACCGGTACCCCTTGCCCAGCTTCTCGGCTTCGCGCTTGTTGATGGTCGCCCGGGTCAGACCGACCTGGTGTTGCACCAAGGTGAGCGACAGGTGCGCCCAGCGCACCAGGGTCCGGGTGCTCATGGTGACGGTCAGCTCCGGACCGCCGCCCTCGTGGTCGCCCACGAACAGCCGCCGGATTTCGCCGGCGACCTGGATCATCTTGTCGATGATCAGCACGGGGAGCTTGGGCGCGGCCTGGCTGACGACCTGCTGTTCGATCTCCGGCTCCGGGTAGCCCACCTGGACCACGCGGAAGCGGTCCATGAAGGCGAGGTTCTGGCGCAGGACCCCTTGGTAGAGGCCCGAGCCATCCCCCGCACCCACGGAGTTGCCGGTGGCGAACACCCGGAATTTCGGGTGCGGCCGGATGACCTCACCCCCGTTCTCGGCGATCACCAAGGGCTGCCCCTCAATGATGTCGTTGAGCCCGGCCAGTTCGGCCGGGTCCATCAGGTCACTCTCGTTCAGGATCAGGATGTGCCCGTCGCGCGCCGCGACCGACAGGGGACCGTGGATGAAGCGGGTCTCGCCCTGGACCAGGATGAACTGGCCTACCAGGGCGTTGAGTTCCATGCGGCCATGACACGTCACGGACTGCACCGGCCAGCAGAGCCGGGCGGCGGCTTGGGTCACCAGACTGGTCTTGCCCGATCCGGTGGGACCGGTGAGGAACATCCCGTCCCCGCTGATGTCATGCAGGAAGGCGAGCACGTCGCGCAGGATCTCGTTGCGAAACACATAGGGCTTGCGCACCGGGATCTGGGGATGGGTGTCGTCGGCGAATCCAATGACTTCCAGGCCGGGACGGGCCTGCACGCCGAAGGTGGACGCCACGTCGAAACTCCGGGCTGCAGTGGTTGTCATGCTGTCTCTCCAAGGGGTTGGCGCCCGCGGAGACACCGGTCCCCCGGAGGGAGCGCAGGTCTCCCGGGGGTGGGGTGTGAGGTGGAATCGGTTTGGCTGTTCTTGTGAGACGCCCAGCTAGCGTCATGGCCAGGTCCAACATGGACCTGGCACAATCCGGCTGTCCGATAGGGGCGGTCGCATGGACAGCCCTTATGGGACAGCCGCCGGGCCGGGGCCCGGGGTGTCGGTGGTGTGGCGGTTGCGCAGGACCCTGCCCAATCCCTGGGCTGGAGTCCACTGGCATCGTCAGAAGAAGAAGCCCTGCTGAGCTTCGCTCTCCTGACCGGCGGTCTCGACCGGGGCCGCGGCGAAGGGGACGGTCGCCTTGTCCTCTTTGAGCGCCGTCACCTTGACGCACTCGCAGGTGGCACGGCGTAACGACGATCAGGACAATTGTCTGTGCCTGCCCCGATTCGGTAGCACCCCGCACGCGGCCGCGGTAACCTTGCGCCAACCAATTGATCGGAGACATTCGATGGACCCGCAGCCCAGGCAACCCCCGTTGGTCGGCGACTCCCGCATCCGCCTGGTCGATGGGCTGCTGGCCCTCGTGGATCAAGTGGAGGAACTCGGCGAGGCGCGCTGGGTTTCCCTGGAGGCCCCGTCGGGCTGGGGCAAGACCCGTGTCGCCCAGGAACTCTATGCGCGGCTCGCCGCGCGCCAGACCGCGCTTGAGACCGGCCACTACTGGCCCGCGACGATCCTGGAAGCCATCGACGCACCGCTTGAGGACACCGTCGCTTTTCGCCGCAAGCGCGTGTTCCCGGAGCGTATCGACCGTGCCGCCGACAGCCTGCCCGCCTTCTTTTGGTGGGGCATCGCGTGTGACATGCGCAGTTGCGGCACCGCCTCCCAGAACTTGCTGGAAGACCTGCTGCAACTCGATGCCCACGCACTCTATCTGGACGCCGCCTGGACCGCCCTCACCTCATTTCGGGAGCGGCACTTTCCGACCTTGGCGCAGGCCAGGCAGGACATCGGACGCATCATCGCCGAGGGACTGGAGGAGGGCGCCGGCCACCTGATCGGAGTGGTCATCGAAGCGCTCGCGAAGCATGGCCTCCCGGGCGGAGGTCTCGTGGTCAAGCTCGGGCGCTGGGGCATTGGCAAGGCCGCGGAGAACCAACGCAGATATGAAAAGGTCGCCGCCGCCGGCCCGCTCGGCAGCAACCAGCCCCCCGACCTGCTCGACGACACGGTAGCCATGCTGACCCGCCTGGCCCGCCCCGGCCTGCCCGTGATCGTCTTCGTCGAGGATCTGCACGTCGCCTGGCGCGGCCGACGCGCCGAGGACGGCCCATCCCTGATCGAGGAACTGATTGAGCGGCTGTTACGCTCCAACGCCTCCCTGCTGATCCTGACCACCGCCTGGCCCGGCGAACTGGACCAGCGCGAACGGCTCATGGCCATCACGGAGGAACCGATCATCCGCCCGCGTTTCCAGCGCGTTCGCTACGACCAACCGACGCCGCCGGCACTGCCGCCCGATGCCTCCCTGGACGTGCTGCCCGACCCGGCCCTGCGCGAGTTGATCCTCGCTTACTACCCGCAGACAAACCCGGAGACCCTGGCACGGCTTGCCGCACGCTGGACCAACCCACTGCCCCTGGAACTGGTCTGCACCCTGCCCAAGTACCGGCAGCGCTTTCAGGACGGGGCGCTCAAGCTCCCCGCCGCCGAGATCGAGGCCCTGCCCCAACGGGTCGAGGACCTCTACCGCGACCTGTGGAACGCCCTGCCGGAGCCCGTCCAGCAGGCACTCGCCCTCTCCACCCTCGCCATTCCCGACCAGGACGCGGCCTGGCACCACCGCATTACCCGCCAGGCCATCGAACAGTGCCTGGAACTGCGCGACCATGATGCGCTCGCCCGCACGCTCGGCGAGGACCGCATCCCCCATGGCTGGGTGCGCGCCATTGAGGAATGGCGCCGCCGCTTCAACGAACCGGATCAACTGCGCATCGCCCACAAGGCGGTGGGTGATTTCTACTTCGACGAGGATATCGACCGCTACCTGGACCGACTCGGCGAGCAGATCAGGGCCGACGGTCTGGAGGGTACGGGACCGCAGATCCAGCACTGCGCCCGGCTCCTGCTCACGTTGCACCGCAACCGCAAGGGCGGGGTGGATGATGCCGAAGCGCTACGGGCAATCCGGGTGCTGCAAGTGGAACTGAGATATCTGCCACGAGAATTGCCGACACTGATTGCTCTAGGGGAGTCTCTTAGCGCATTGGATGTCGATACGGATTCGGTCGAGATGCTCAATGCGCGGCACGCCTACGCCCGCGCACTCGGCGAGTCAGGCCACGTCAAGGCAGCCCTGTCCACCTGCGAGGCACTGCTCCATGACCGTGTGCGCGTGCTCGGCGCGGACCATCCGCACATCTTAAGTACGCGCAACAGCATCGCGTCCTGGCGTCTTGAGTGCGGACAGCTTGATGCGGCCATCGCAGACTTCGAGGTGTTGCTCCAAGATTTGGTCCATGCACTTGGTGCGAACGATCCGAATTGTCTAATGACGCGCCATTACATCGCCTCTTGCCGCGCGTGTTCCGGGCAGATCGAGGCGGCCATTGCGGATTTCGATACCCTCCTCCAGGATCAGGAGCGCATCCTCGGCGCGGACCATCCAGACAGTTTTACGACGCGCGGCACCAGCGCTCACTGGCTCGGGCAGTCTGGGCGGATCAGGGCAGCGCAAGCAGTCCAGGAGGCGCTGCTCCAGGATGAAGTGCGCGTCTTAGGCCCAGATCATCTGGACACTCTCACGACGCGGAACAATATCGCCTACTCGCGCGCGCATTCCGGGCAGATCGAGGCAGCTATAGCCGACTTCGATGCGCTGCGCCAAGACAGGGAGCGTATCCTCGGTCCGGACCATCCGGACACCCTCACGACACGTAACAACATCGCTTACTGGCGCGCGCAGTACGGGCAGAACGAGGAGGCGCTCGCGGACTTCGAGGCGCTACTCACGGATCGGGTGCGCATCCTCGGTCCAGATCACCCGGAAACACTAGCGACGCGCAACAGTATCGCTTCTACGCGTGCGGAGTGTGGGCAGATCGCGTCGGCCATCAGGGAATTAGATGCGCTACTCCCGGACTTGGTGCGCGCCCTCGGTGCGGATCATCCGTACACCCTCGTGACGCGAAACAACATTGCCTCCTGGCGTGCTCATTCCGGGGAGATCGGGGCGGCCCTCGCGGACTTCGAGAGGCTGTTGCAGGACCGGGAGCGCATCTGCGGTGCGGACCATCCCGACACCCTCACGACTCGCAACAACATTGCATACTGGCGTGCGCAAGCTGGCCAAACCGCACCAGCGCTCGCGGCCTTCCAGGCACTACTTCGCGATCAGGTGCGGGTCCTCGACCCCAATCACCCAGACATCCAGCGAACCCGTGACGGGATCGCCTACCTGCGCCAACGCCTGGCTTCACCGCCGCGCGGTGGTGCCGGCAGAAAGCGGCGTGATCCCCCGGGCTGTCGGGGAGGCCCAAGCTCGCGCAAGCGCACACCGTGACAGTACCACTATTGGGCACTGGGACCCCTCACCGTCGCGTCGATACTCACGCGACCGGCTCAGGGTTCGACGAAAAGGTAACGCTGACATGAATTTCCCAGACCTCGACCGAATCACCATCGACCCCCGAGTCATGGGCGGCAAGCCCTGCATCCGGGGCATCCGCATCACCGTCGGCACCATCACCGGTCTGCTGGCCTGCGGCGAGTCGATCGACAGCGTGCTGGCGCTCTATCCCAGCCTGGAGCGCGACGACATCTTTGCCGCTCTCGCCTATGCGACCTGGCGGGCGGAGGAGTACGACATGCCGCTCAAAGCGGGATGAACATCCTGCTCGACATGAATATGCCGGAGGTCTGGGAGGAATTCCTCCGCGCCGCCGGCCATACGGCCATCCACTGGAGCCGAGTCGGTGATATTCGCGCGCTGGACGAAGAGATCATGGAATGGGCGCGAATCCAGGGTCAGATCGTGCTCACGCATGACCTCGACTTCGGCTCCTTACTGTTCCTGACCAACGCTTCGGCACCGAGCGTCATCCAGATTCGTGCGGAGCATATTTTGCCGAGGTTCGTGGGGCCTGCGGTCCTGGAAACGCTGGAGGTCGCGGCAACGATGCTAAACGCGGGTGCACTGGTCACGATCGATCCGCGCCGTCAGCGGATTCGGCTGCTGCCGCTTCAATCCAGTGGGCGTCCTTGAGTCATCGGGAGAGGGGCCGCTTCGGGTCCTGTCTCGGGCACCGCCAACCGACGCACGGCGGGCATGGCAAGTAGGCCGCAGCTCGCCATGCCCGCGCGGCGGTATCCGCTGAGAGCGCCCCTCAAGGCGCGCAATTCACCACCAACTCATCGCTATACAGCCCCACCTCCTCATCCCCCACGACATACACCGCCGTATAGCGCCGCAACTCCGGCTTGGTCGGGTCGCGCAGCGGCCGGTTGTCGACATAGGGGGCGACGGTATCGCGCGCCAGGAAGGCATACTTGCCGGTCGCCTCGTCCATCTCGTAGATGTTGATCCCGTCGGTGCGCAGCTTCGGGAAGCTCAGGACCACGATGCCGCCGGTCTGGTCGACGCCGGTCAGGGTCGGCTTGAGGGTGGCGTAGTCGGTGGTGTCTTCGGGGCCGACGATACCCAGCAGGGCGCCCAAAGCATCGGTGTAGCTGCCGCCGGCCTTGATCTGGCGGGCGATGGCGCGGGCGCTGGTCTCAACGGTGCGGCGGCTGGCCTTTTTCTCTTCGGTGGCGTGGCGGGCGGCCGCTTGGGCCTGGACGTTGGCGGCGGACTTGGCGCGCGCATCCTGGCCGGCGGCCTTGAGTGCGGTCAGCGTGGCTTCGGACAGGCCCAGATCGGCGCGGCGAGCATCCGTTTGGGCGATGAAGTTGTCCAGCCAGGCGAGAAAGTCGTTGTCGGCGGTGGGAACGTAGTCGGATTTGGCCATGGCGATACTCCTGTGGTGCTTGCGGACAAAGGGACGGGTTCAACAACGTCAGGTCCATGGCTCGAGCGGGTCGCCACCAACCTGATCGGATGAGGATGATAAGACCGTTCGCTCCGCAGTTGTAGGGATTTCGTATTTTGCAGCGATCCCGGGTACTTCCGAGATTCCCATGCCTTCGTGCCGGGCACCCAGAGCGTAGGTCGCCGCGCCCGGATGCGGCGCATCCGTGCCCGGACGGGGCAACGGGGGACCAAGATGCGCCGCCGGGGCGCCCGTGCGTCGAAGCTGGGTGCGCAGATGGGTTGCATCCGCGCCCTGGCGGGACATAACCGTGCGGTTTTGGCGCGTAACCGTGCGGGTGCGGGGCGTAACCGTATGGTTGCGGGGTCATCCGCGCGGTTGCGTCTTGGCGGGGTGCGGTTACAGGGCGCAACCGTACCCGGCTGGGGTGCATCCGTGCGGTTAGGGTTCGCGACCGTATGGGGGGGACGGTGATGTCTGCGGTAGGGCCGTCCCCTCACCCCCGGCCCCTCTCCCGGGGGGAGAGGGGGGGCAAGAGGCGGGCTGCGGAAAGCCCCTCTCCCCCCGGGAGAGGGGTTGGGGTGAGGGGAACGGGTGCGCTGGGACTCTGGGGGTTCGTGCCGGCTTCCCCTCACCCCCGGCCCCTCTCCCGATGGGAGAGGGGAGTGGAGTGCACGGGCAGGGCCGGATCGGTTATCTTCCACGGATACCCTGGGCTGGTGGCGTGCGGTCTCGACACCGCCTGATCCCGCCCACCCCAGCCGCCTTGCATCCGACCCGGTACCGTCGACCCCATGCCCATGACCTCCCGCTGGTCCGCCATCACCGCCTCCCAGTTTCCCTGGGAGCGGGAGGCGCTCGACTGGCTGCGGGAGCAACTCCCCGACGGCGAGCCCTGGCATGCCTGGTCAAACTTCGAGTTCATCGACGACGAGGGCCGGGTCAACGAGTGCGACGGCCTGGTCCTCTCGCCCCAGGGGCTCTTCCTCCTTGAGGTCAAGAGCCGGCCCGGGGTCCTGACCGGAGATGCCCACACCTGGACCTGGAGCGACAACGGCCGCAGCGTCACCGACGACAACCCGCTGATTCTGACGAACCGCAAGGCCAAGCGGCTCGCGTCTCTGCTGCGTCGGCAGCCGGCCATCGCGAAGTCCCGCGGGCGCCTGCCCTGGGTCGAACCGCTCGTCTTCCTCGCCGCGACCCGCACCATCTGCCGGCTCGACCCGTCCGGTCTCGCCCGCGTCCATGGGCGGGGCCAACCCGGGCGCCCCGACGACCGCGGGATCATCGCCGCCCTCACCAGCCCGCCCGCCGCCTTGGGGACCGACACCGCGAGGCCCGTCCTCGTCGACCGCAGCCTCGCCCGCGCCATCGTGAAGGCCGTCGGCGAGTCCGGCATCCGGCCGTCCAACCGCTCGCGCCGGGTCGGCGACTATGAACTGAAGGGCCTCCTCGCCGAGGGTGAGGGCTGGCAGGACTTCCAGGGGACCCATCTCAGTGCCGGCGTGCAGCGCCGCATCCGCATCTACCCCTTTGCCGGCGGCAGCGGCGAACAGGTCCGCGCGGACCTGAAGAAGGCGGCCCTGCGCGAGTTTCAGGTGCTGGAAGGCATCGCGCACCCCGGCATCGTCAAGGTCAACGACTTCAAGGAGACCGAACTCGGCCCCGCGCTCGTCTTCGAGTTCGACCCGGGCGCCGTCCGGCTCGACTTTTTCCTGCGCGAACGCGGCACCACCCTCACCCTGGACCTGCGGCTGCGCATCCTGCGTCAACTGGCCGAGGTACTGAAATATGCCCACGGCCGGCGGCTCTACCATCGCGCACTGGCCCCCCAGAGCGTGCTGGTCCAGGGACCCGAGACCAGCACGCCAGTCGTGCAGGTGATGAACTGGCAGGCCGCGGTACGTGAGGCCACGGCGGGGGCGACCCTGCTGCGCACCATGGGCACCCGGCACATCGAGGACTACATCGAGGAGCCGGACCAGGTCTACCTGGCCCCGGAGGCGCTGCGGCCCGATATCGCCGCCGGGGCGCACATGGACTGCTTCTCACTGGGCGCCATCGCCTACCACCTCTTCACCGGACAGCCCCCGGCGGCCTCCCGCCTGGAACTGGCTGAGCGTCTGCGCTCCGGCCACGGGCTGCGCATCTCCGACGCCATGGACGGCGCCGGCCAGGCGCTGCAAGACCTGGTGCAGTCCAGTACCCAACCGGAGGTCAGCAGCCGCATCGCGACCGTCGATGAGTTCCTGGATTACCTGGAACTGGTCGAGGACGAGCTGACCGCCCCCGCCCCCGAGGTCACCGTCGACCCGATGGTCGCGGGTAAGGGCGACCGGTTGGATGGCGGCTTCACGGTGGTCACGCGCCTGGGTCGCGGCGCGACCGCCGTCGTCCTCCTGGTTCGCCCCGACGGCGCGGAGGAAGACCTGGTACTCAAGGTCGCCGCGGACCAGACCCAGGACCAGCGGGTCCGTGCCGAGGGCGAGATCCTGGCGCGCCTGCGCCACCCCAACGTCATTGAATACCGTGGGACCCGCGCGGTCGCCGGGCGCACCGCCGTCCTCATGGCCATGGCCGGAGACAAGTCACTGGCCAAGCACATCCACGAGTCAGGCCCGATCTCCCTGGACCTGGTCTCCCGCTTCGGCGAGGAACTGCTCGCGGTCACCGATTACCTGGAGTCCGAGGGCGTGGCGCACCGGGACATCAAGCCGGAAAACATCGGCATCGCCACCGGTAAGGACCGGCGCCTGCAACTCGTCCTGTTCGATTTCTCCCTGGCCCGCACCCCACCCGAGAACCTGCACGCCGGCACCCGCCCCTACCTGGACCCCTTCCTCAGCCTGCGCCGCCCGCCACGCTGGGACCTCTACGCCGAGCGCTTCGCCGTCGCCGTCACCCTCTATGAACTGCTCACCCGCAAGGTCCCGTTCTGGGGTGATGGCGTCAGCGACGCGGCCAGCCTGGAGTGCGAGGTCACCATCGCGTCCGAGCACTTCGACCCGGCGCTGCGCGACGGACTCACCGCCTTCTTCGCCAAGGCCCTGCGGCGCGAGGCGCGCGAGCGTTACGACAACGCCACCGAGATGCTGCGCGCCTGGCGGCGGGTCTTCGACGAGGCGCGTCAACCGACCACGCAGGCGGATGAATTCGACGGCATCGCCCGTCGGGCCACGCCCCTGACCACCATCGCCGAACTGGGCTATAGCCTGGAGGCCCAGAACTGCCTGGACCGGATGGGCATCCACACGGTGTCCGAGTTGCTCGCCGTCGACCGCGTGCGCTTCCGCTACCTGAAGGGGGTCGGCGACAAGGTCCGCAAGGAGATTCGGCTCCAGGCCAAGCGCCTGGCGCAACTGCGCCTTGACCTGGTGCCGGGCGGGCTCACGGCCACCGACACGGATCTCGGCGGAACCAGCATCGACGACCTCGCCGCCCACCTGCTGCCGCGGCGCCCCTTGGGGGACGACCGGCCGGAGGAGCGGGCCTTGGCCATTTGGCTGGGGTTGGAGCCTATTCCCCTCACCCCCGGCCCCTCTCCCGGGGGGAGAGGGGAGGAAGAGAGCCCCTCCCCCCTCGGGGGAGGGGTTGGGGTGAGGGGAAGCGACCCGCTCAACCTCTGGCCAAGCCTAGGCCAAGCCGCCCGCGCCTGCGACCTGGCCCGCGGCCGACTCACCGACGCCCTGTTGCAGGCCCGCGAACGCTGGCAAAAGGCCACGCCTATGACGCAGGTCCGCGAGCAGGTCCTCGGGCTCCTGGCCAGTCACGGCGGCGCCATGACCGCCGAGGAGACCGCCCGCGGACTGCTGGCCGCCCGGGGCTCGATGGAGCAAGCACAGACCGAACGCCTGCACCTCGCCGGGGCCGTCGCCCGGGCCGCGATCGAGGCCGAGGCCGGACTCGCCGCCCCGCGCTTCCAGGTCTTCGACGGACCCCGCGGGCCGCTGGTCGCCCGCGACACCCAGACCGCCGATTGGGCACTGGCCCTGGGCCGCGAGGCCGACCGGCTGGCCGCCGCCGATCCCATCCTCTCCCCCCAGCGCGCCGGCGAGGCCCTGCAAGCCATCCCCGCGCCCGAGGGGCTGGCCGCAACCCCCGGCCGTCTACTCAAGCTCGCGGCAGCGGCCTCCCGCCGGGCCGCACTCTCCAGCCGCGGCGAGATCTATCCGCGCGGCATGGGGCCCGCCCAGGCCATCGCGCTCGCCGTCGGGTCACTCTATGGCCCGCGGGTACTCACGCTTGCCCAATGCCGTGAGCGGGTCCTGGGGCGTTACCCGGAGGCCGCCCTCCTGCCCGACCCCCCGGAACTGGACGCACTGCTACTCGGGGCCGGCCTGGATCTCATCTGGCGCGCCGACCGCCCCGAGGGCCCGGCCTATGAGCGGCCAAGCGCGGGCTTTGACCCCAGTGTCGGCTCCAGCAGCCCCCACCAACGGCTCGACACCTTCATCGCCGCGGGCGTACCGCTCACGCCCGAGATTGCTGCGGCCCGCCAGTTGGAGGTCAAGCTCGAGACCGCGGCCCGCAGCGGCGGCTTCCTCGCCCTGAGTTGCGGCGTGCGGCTCGCCCGCCCGGTGGAGACTGAGTTACTGCGCCGCTTCGACCTGGAGCGCCTGAGCCTCGATGCACTGCTGGTCACGGCCATGCGTGACCAGGCCCAGGCCCTCAAGGTGAGCTGGCCCCTGGTGTCGCGTGCGGACGGGGACGGCCCCGGTGGGGGCGCGGACTGGAACCGACTGCTGCAACTCGTCAACCGCGCCATCCCGGCAGTGCGGGAGCGCATCCTGACCGCGACCCGCCCCATGCTGTTGGTCGATCCGGGGCTCTTGGGCCGCTACCGGCTCCAAGGCCTGCTGGCAGACCTGCAACACGCCGTCAGCCGCCCCGGCGGACCGCCGGGGCTCTGGATGCTCGTCCCCATGGTCATCCCAGGCCCGCCCGCCATCGACGGATTCATCGTGCCGACCGTGACCGCCGCCCAGTGGGCGGTGGTCCCGCAGGCCTGGGCCACCAACCTCCACCGCACCGGGACCAGCGGCACTGCCGGTTCGGGCATGGCTCCCAACATCAGGGTCACCGCATGATCGACAGCCGCAAACTCCTGGATGCGCTGCGCAAGCTCATGACCGGGCTGGAGCAGGATCTGCGCGAGCGCATCGACTTCCAGACCGGCCTTGAGACCCTGCTGCGCGGCGAGTGGCAACAGGCCCGCGACTCCGGCCGGGTCGGGTCGGCCTACGCGCAATGGCAGGAAGAGGAGGTCACCCAGGCCGCCGTCCACTGGGTACTCGCCTGCGTCTTCCTGCGCTTCATCGAAGACAACGGACTCTGCGAGCGGCCCTGGCTCTCCGGGGCCACCAAGCCCCAGCGCGACCTGGCCCAGGACCGGCACGAGCAGTTCTTCCGCGCCCATCCAATGGAGTCGGACCGGGAGTACCTGCTCGACTGCTTCGCGGAGGCCGCCCGGCTGCCGGCCATGGGCGGACTCTTCGACCCGGCCCACAACCCGGTGTGGCGACTCGGCCCCTCCGGCGACGGGGCCATGGCATTGCTCGGCTTCTGGCGGACGGTCAACCCGGATACGGGTGAGGTCCTGCACGACTTCACCGATGCGGACCTGGACACCCGCTTCCTCGGCGACCTCTATCAGGACCTCTCCGAGTCCGTCCGCAAGAAGTACGCCCTGCTCCAGACGCCGGTCTTCGTGGAAGAGTTCATCCTCGACCGCACCCTGACCCCAGCCTTGGCCGACTTCGGTTATCAGACGGTCCGGCTCATCGACCCCACCTGCGGCTCGGGTCACTTCCTGCTCGGGGCCTTCCGTCGGCTCTTCGATCGTTGGGCAATCAACGAGCCGGGGCGCAACCTTCCAGATTTGGCCCAGCGGGCGCTCGATGGCGTTTATGGGGTCGACCTCAACCCCTTCGCCGTGGCGATTGCGCACTTTCGGCTGACGATCGCGGCACTCGCTGTTGTCGGCATTCGGCGACTGGCGGATGCGCCGGACTTCCGGGTCAATGTGGCGGTCGGCGACAGTCTGCTGCATGGGCGGCGGTTCGCCGAACTGGACTTGGGGGGCGAGGCCGAGGGTTTGAGCGCGCGGGGGCTGGGCCATGCGTATGCCACCGAGGACTTGGAGGCGGTTCGGCGAATTCTGGGACAGCGGTATCATGCGGTGGTCGGGAATCCGCCTTACATCACCGTCAAGGATTCGGTGCTCGGTGCACTTTATCGGCAGTTCTACGTTACCTGCCACATGCAGTATTCGCTGGTGGCCCCCTTTACTGAGCGGTTTTTTGACCTGGCACTGCCCGCGAGTGGCACCCAGCCTGCCGGCTACGTCGGGCTCATCGCCGCCAACTCATTTATGAAGCGGGAATTCGGGAAAAAACTGATCGAGTCATTCCTGCCCCGGGTGGACCTCTCCCATGTCATCGACACCTCGGGGGCCTACATCCCCGGTCACGGGACCCCGACCGTCATCCTGTTCGGGCGTAACCGGCCGCCGGTCGAGGTGACTGTCCGCAGCGTCATGGGCATCAAGGGCGAGCCGGCGACACCGGTTGATCCGGCAAAGGGACTGGTGTGGAGCGCCATCGTGGCACAAGCGAACAAAGCCGGCAGCGAAAGCGCCTACATCAGCGTCGCGGATGTGCCAAGGGCGGTTTTCACAAAGCACCCATGGAGCATTGGCGGGGGTGGTGCTGCCGAATTGCATGAGAGGATAAGCGGCGGCATATTATTGAAAGATCATGTTAATCTGATAGGTTACGGCGCGATAACCCGCGAAGACGATGCCTTCGTTATCCCAAGGGGCAGCAGTGCACGTTGGAGGATTGATCCAGCCGCGGTTACCCACTTTGGTCACGGAGAGGCGTTGCGTGATTGGGGGATGTCGGCGCTGCCGGATGCTGTTTTTCCTTATAACGCATCCGGCACCTTGCCCGCAGATGCGCTTGGGTCCTATATCAAGGTCTTGTGGCGGTACCGCACCCAACTATGGCTTCGGCAGGGCAAGGGCTTTAAGACGAAACGCGAAGCAGGCGGCGAATTCTATGAATACTCAATGTTCTATCCGGATAGATATTTCGCGGCGCTTAAGATCGCTTTCGCAGAAGTCAGCACTCAGAACCACTTCGTCCTAGACCGGGGCGGAACGCTGTTCAAGCAAACGGCTCCGCTTATCAAGCTCCCAGCCAGCGCGACCGCAGATGACCACCTGGCCTTGCTCGGCCTTCTGAACAGCTCCACCGCATGCTTCTGGCTGCAACAGGTCTGCCACAACAAAGGCGGACCAGGCGGCGCCTGCTCCAAGGACGAGAAGTGGCATGACTTCTACGCGTTCAACGGCACCAAGGTTCAGGAATTCCCCCTCGTCGAACCCCCTCCCACCGACCTCGCCCGCCAACTCGACACCCTGGCCCGCGAGCTATCCGACTGCCTCCCCGCCGCCGTGCTGGCCTCTTCCTCCCCTCTCCCATCGGGAGAGGGGCCGGGGGTGAGGGGAAACCAGCACGCGACCTCACACCAGGCGGCGGCTGCGTGCCTGCATCCCCTCTCCCCAACCCCTCCCCCGGGGGGGGAGGGGCTACCGGACCCGGAGGACACTGCGCCATGACGACCCCAATCGACGCGGATACCGAGCGCGCGGCACGCGCCTTCATCGCGCGGGTGTCGGCACGCTACGACCTGGCGGGCGCCGTCCTGTTCGGCAGCCGTGCCCGACACAGCCATCGCCCGGATAGCGACGCCGACATCGCCGTCTTGCTGCGCGGACCGAAGGGCCCCTTTCTCGACACCAAACTCGACTTGGCGGACCTGGCCTTCGACGTGCTGCTGGAGACAGGTATCTTGATCCAACCCTTGCCGGTCTGGGAGGACGAGTGGGAACACCCGGAGCATCACCGGGCCCCGGCGCTGATCCGCAACGTCCACCGTGAGGGAGTCAGGCTATGAATGCGACTGAGCTGATGGATAAGGCCGACAGGGCCGCGGCCTCGGCAGCACTCCTGCTCGACGCCGGGGACCTGGACGGCGCCTGCAACCGCGCCTATTACGCCATGTTCGATGCCGCCCGCGCGGCGCTGGTCGACTGCGGTGTCCCCGGCGAGCAGGCCGCGGCCAAGACCCACAGCGGTCTGATCGCCGCGTTCGGTCTTCATCTCGTCAAGACGGGGCGGCTGCCGGTGGAACTGGGCAAGACACTTAACCGGGCGTCCGAGGTTCGCCTGGCCGCGGACTACACCGGAGACTTGATCGAGCCGGCACAGGCGCAAAGGATGGTCGAACAAGCGGCGTCCTTCATCGCGGCAATCCGTCGCGCACTGGAGCCGCCACCATGACCCAGACCCTACGCGCCCGCCTCAATGCCGCCCGCGCCCGTGCGGAGGGTATCCGCCGCCAGATGATTGCTACCCAGGAGGAACTGGACTGGCGCTGCTATCGGCTCTATGGGCTCATCGAAGAAGACCTTGAGTACCATCCCTCACCCCTTTCCTCGGTAGCGCCGGGTGGACTCCCCTCACCCCAACCCCTCTCCCAAGGGGAGAGGGGCTCTTCACTCCCCTCCCCCCTCGGGGGAGGGGCCGGGGGTAAGGGGAAGAAGAAACACGGCGTCCTCCCGGCAGACCTACTCGCCAATGCCCGCGACCTGCGCAAGGGTCAAACCGACGCAGAGTCGCTACTCTGGCTGTTGCTGCGCGATCGACGCCTCGGCGGTTTCAAGTTTCGCCGGCAGCATCCGGTACCGCCCTATGTGCTCGATTTCTACTGCCATGAAAAGCGGTTGGCCGTCGAGCTGGACGGCGGTCAGCATGCGGAGCAGGCAGCGCGGGATGAGCGCCGGACGGCCGAGTTGGAGCGCCAGGGCATCAGGGTGATACGCTTTTGGAACAACGCGGTACTGGCGGAGACGGAAGGGGTGTTGGAGGCGATTTGGCAGGTTCTTCACTCCCCTCTCCCAGCGGGAGAGGGGCCGGGGGTGAGGGGAATCCAACACGAAGTCTCAGAATCTCAGCGAGATTCCCCTCACCCCAACCCCTCTCCCGATGGGAGAGGGGCTTTACCCGGGATCGCCTTGGGCGAGCGGGCCTTCGAGATCGTCATGGCTCGGCGCATGACCGAGGGGGAGTTGGAGACGGCCTGGTTCGCGCGCCACGGCTCGACACCCATCACCGCGTTGCCCGAGCACTGGCCGGAGGACTATCGACGCCTGGTGGAGCGGCGCATCGCGCTGATCGAGTCCGACCGCAACATCGGGCTCATCGAACGGCCCGAATACAAACGGCGCTGGTCCTGGACACCCTGGGAGGAGCAGGAGCGGGACGCCCTGCGCGGCTGGCTTCTGGACCGTATCGAAGCGCGCTTCTCCGGCCGGAGCGGAACCGCGCAGCCCAGCGCTGGACAGGCCCCGGAGCCCCGACTCACCACCAGCGCGCGCCTCGCTGACCGACTCCATGACGACGCTGAGTTTTTGGAGTTTGCCGCCGTCTACCGGGGCCGGATGGACTTCGACCTCGCGGCCCTGGTCGCAGAATTGGTCGAGGCCGAGTCTGTACCCTTTCTGCCGGTGCTGCGATACAAGGACTCGGGACTGCGCAAACACGCCCAGTGGGAGGAGACCTGGCGCCTTCAGCGCCGGGAGGATGCCATCGACGCCGCCTCCCCTCTCCCAGCGGGAGAGGGGCCGGGGGTGAGGGGAAACCAGCACGCCGAACTGGGCGACATCCCTGTGCCGCCCAAGTACAACTCCGCGGACTTCCTCAAGACCGGCTACTGGCGCCTGCGCGGCAGTCTGGACGTACCAAAGGAGCGCTTCGTCAGCTACCCGGGGTGCGAGCGCGACGCCGATCGCAGCCTGCCGATCACCTGGGCCGGCTGGAACGCCCTGCAGCAGGCCATGGTGATCGCCACCTATTACCTGGACATGAAGGACCGCGAGGGCTGGACTGCCGAGCGCTTGACCCCGCTGCTGGCCGGCATTCAGGCGCTGTTGCCCTGGATACTCCAATGGCACAATGACTACGATCCAGATTCTGACCAGCGCATGGGTGACTATTTCACGGGTTTCCTGGCCGAAGAGGCACGCACGCTGGACTTGACCCTGGAGGCCCTGAGTGCCTGGCGCCCGCCCGCGCAGATCGGCGCGCGGCGCGGGCGTAAGCCAAAGGTGGGTTCTTGAGCCCCTCCCCCTCGGTGGAGGGGTTGGGGTGAGGGGAATCTCGCTCGAACGCTGAGGCCTCGTGTCGGCTTCCCCTCACCCCCGGCCCCTCTCCCGATGGGAGAGGGGAGGAAGACAAGCCGAGTGGTATGATTCCATAAGCCTGCACCCCACCACCCCTTCGCCAGGGAGGCATGAATGACACTGCTACGCGACCTCATCGAGATCCCCGAACGGGTTCACCAGAGCGACTTCGTTCTGCACCTGACCGAGGGCGTGGCCCACGCCGAGCGCACCCTTGATGACTACGTGGTCACCGAGCAGTTGGTGCGTTGCTTCGACGAGGCCCTGGGCAATATCCAGAACGCCATCGCCCGCGGGGTCAGCAAGGCGATCTACCTGCACGGCAGTTTCGGCTCGGGCAAGAGCCACCTCATGGCCGTCCTGAACCTGCTGCTGGCCGGCAACCCGCGCGCCCGCTCCATCGTCGAACTCGCCCCGGTGGTCGCACGTCACAACGACTGGACCGAGGGCCGGCGGTTCCTGCTGGTGCCCTACCACATGATCGGGGCGAACGACCTGGAGTCGGCGATCCTGGGCGGCTACGCCGAGCACGTCCGGCGGCTGCACCCGCAGGCACCCATACCTGGATTCTATCTGGCCGAGCACCTCTTCCATGACGCCGAGGCCATGCGCACCCGCATGGGGGACGAGGCCTTCCTGGCGGCACTGAACGAGACGGCCGCGGGCACGCAGTCCGGCTGGGGCGGGCTCGCGGGGGGCTGGAGCAGCGCAAGCTACGACTCGGCCAGGCTCGAAGCCCCGGACGGGAATGAGCGGATTCGCCTGGTGGGCGACCTCATCGGCGCCTTTTTCCGTTCCTACCAGACGGCGGCCGGGGTGCAGGGGGAGGCTTTCCTGCCGCTGGACCAGGGACTCGCGGTGCTCTCCAAGCACGCACGGGATCTGGGCTATGACGCGGTGATCCTGTTCCTCGACGAGTTGATTCTCTGGTTGGCGAGCCGGGCCGCTGACCTGGCCTTTGTGAGCAGCGAGGGCGCCAAGCTCTCGAAGCTGGTGGAGGCCCAACATGCGGACCGGCCGGTCCCCCTGGTGAGCTTTGTCGCCCGCCAACGCGACCTGCGGGAACTGGTCGGCGAGAACCTCGCCGGATCGCTCCAACTCCAGTTCTCCGATGCCCTGAAATACTGGGAGGCGCGTTTCGAGAAGATCCGGTTGGAGGACCGCAACCTGCCGGTCATCGCGCAACGGCGCATCCTGCGGCCCATCAATGACCAGGCACGCGCGCAGATCGACGCCGCCTTCGATGCGCTCAAGGGGCTGCGCTCCGACGTCTCCGCCACGCTCCTCACCGATGAGGGCAAGTGGCAGGAGTTCCGCCAGGTCTACCCCTTCAGTCCGGCCCTGGTGCAGACCCTGATCGCCGTGTCCTCGGTCCTGCAGCGCGAGCGTACCGCGCTCAAGCTCATGCAGCAGCTCCTGGTGGAGCGGCGCGCCGACCTGGAGCTGGGCCAACTCATCCCGGTGGGAGACTTGTTCGACGTCATCGCCGAGGGTGACGAACCTTTCTCGGATGCGATGCGGCTGCACTTCGACAATGCCAAGCGGCTCTATTACCAGAAGCTTCTGCCGATGCTGGAACGTCGCCACGGCGTCACCTGGCAGGACGTGCGGGCCGGTGTGGCCGCGGCCGACGCGGCGCTGCGCCTGAAGAACGACGCCCGTCTCCTCAAGACGCTGCTGTTGGCGGCCTTGGTACCAGAGGTCGAATCCCTGCGGGCGCTGACCGCGCAGCGGCTGGCGGCGCTGAACCACGGCACCATCAAGGCACCCATCCCGGGCCGGGAGGCACAGATCGTCCTCACCCGGTGCCGGGAGTGGGCCTCCGAGGTCGGCGAGATCAAGGTGAGTGAGGATCTGAATCCGATCCTCTCGATCCAGGTGACCGGGGTCGATGTGGCGCCCATCCTGGAGAACGCCGCCTCCCACGACAACCCCGGCAACCGCCGACGCAAGGTCCGCGAGATGCTCTTTCGGGAACTGGATATCCCCGAGGGCAACGACCTGTTCTCCACCTACGGCTTCACCTGGCGGGGGACGCGCCGCGAGGTGGACGTGGTGTTCGACAACATCCGCGAGCTGATCGAGGACAGTCGCCTGCGCGGACGCGAGGGGGCCTGGACCCTGCTGCTGGACTTCCCGTTCGATGACCCGGGGTTCACGCCCCAGGACGATATCGTACGGCTCCAACGCTATCGGGGGGCGGCACAGACCGTCGCCTGGCTGCCGAATTTCCTGAGCCAGAAGGCCCAGAGGGAGCTTGGGACCCTGGTGCGGATCGACGCGGTCCTGACCGGGGAACGCCTCGGAGACTACGCGGGTCACCTGTCTGCGGTGGACCAGGCCCAGGCCAAGGCGCTCCTGAAGAACCAGCAGAGCCAGTTGCAGCAGCGCCTGCGCCAATGCCTGGAGGTCGCCTACGGGATCGCGAACGAGCCCCGGGACGCCGCCGACCTGGTGTTGGCGCCGGGGGAGCAGTTCCGCACCCTTGATCCGACCTTCTCCCCGCGCATCCCGGTCGGCTCGAACCTGAAGGCCGCGTTCGAGGCACTGCTGGATCAGATTTTCAGCCACCAGTATCCGGCACACCCGCGCTTCGACACGGAGGTGCGCCCCGCCGGGGCGCAGAAGGTCTATGGGGTCCTGCAGGAGGCGGTGCAGCAACAGGACCATCGTGCCTTCGTTGCCGACAAGCTATTGCGTACCCTGGTGCGGTGCGTCGCCGATCCACTCAAGCTCGGGCACATGGGTGACACCCACTTCGTGCTGGGCTCCCACTGGCGCGCCCACCTGCACCAGAAGCACGCGCAGGAAGGCGGGGGCCAGGGGTCCACCGACGGCACGGCCCTGCCGCCGCTGACGGTGCGCAAGCTGCGGGGCTGGATCGACGATCCGGACCCGATGGGATTGCCGGTCGAACTCCAGAACCTGGTCATCCTCGCCTACGCGGATCAGACCGACCGCTCCTTCTTCCTGGGCACGGCCCCGGTCAAGGCGACGATCGAGCGTATCCCCGACGAGTGCGAGCTGCGACAACAGGCGCTGCCGCCCGCGAACCAGTGGGCGGAGGCAGTGGCACGGATGGCGAGCCTGTTCGGCAAGGTCGAGGCGCAGGGACGCAACGCGGCCAATCTCTCCAGGTTGGTCGACGACCTGACGGAGGCCACGCAGCCGCGACGGCAGCCCCTGCAGCGGCTCGTAGCGGTGCTGGACCAGCGGCTGCGCGCACTGGGTGTGTCGGGTGAGGGGGCACCGCGGCTGGTCACGGCCCGCTGGGCGCTTGCGCTGATAGAGCAGGTGCTGGCGGCCAGCGGGGGGGAGCGGGTCGTTGCCTTGGCGCAGGCGCAAGGGTTCCCCTCACCCCAACCCCTCTCCCGGGGGGAGAGGGGCTCTTCACTCCCCTCCCCCCTCGGGGGAGGGGCCGGGGGTGAGGGGATGCAGACCTCCGCCGCCGCCATCGCCGCCGTCCTGTCGAAGGTCGAGACCATCGAGGAGGCCATCCGGACCGCCGATTGGCCACTCTTCGAGGCCACCTGGCAGCTTCGCGACCGCCGTGCCGCGGCGGCAACCCGTATCAGGGAGCGGGTCTTGGAGGTGCTGACCGCGGACGAGCACGCAATCGCCCTCAAGACGGCACTGGACGAGCAGCGGGGCAAGGCGATCCGGCTCTTGAGTGAAGCCCCACCCCCGCCGCCTCCTCCGCCGCCCCCTCCCCCGCCTCCTCCGCCGCCTCCGAAAGGCCGGTTGATCACGCAGGACAAAGAAGTGGGCCTCGCCGGCGAGGCCGCACGCGACGTCCTAAGCAAGCTCCAGGGTGCAATGACCGACCACCCCGACGCCCTGCTCGACATCGAGTGGCGAATCAGCAACCCGGATACCGATTAGGCCGTGGTCCCGAGCACCCGCCAAATCGAACAGCAGGTGTCGGCAGTGCTCGCGCACGACGCCGAGGCTCGGACCCTGGGGATCCAGGCGGCGCGCCCGGGGGCCTGGCCGGACCGAATCAGGGTCCGCACCCGGGATTTTCGGCTCGCCTGGTGCGAGTCCCCACTGGCGGCGCGCGAAGCACTCTTGGCCAGTGACCCCGCCAGTGACCCCGGCGCCGAGGGACTGATCCTACTCACCAACGCGAATGACCAGGCGCTGGGCGCCGATATCCTCGCCCGCCTCGCGCGCGGCCGGGTGTTCCGGCTACAGAGTTGGGAGTTGGTACGTGACCTGTTCCAGGCCCGGGACATCGACCCCCGGCTCGGCAAGCTCAAGTGGATCGCGGACCTGTTGGTCGAGCGTGCGCCGGCGGCGGGCTACGCACCCGCCCCCGGTGGCTTCCTCTGCGCGGACGCCGCGTGGCAGCAGGTTCTGGGGTTGTCGCTAGGTATTACCGATCCGCGCCCGGATGCGCTGGCGCTGGTGGAGTGGACGCTACGCGAGGATGCCTCGGCCCGCATACAGGCGCTCGCCGACCCGATGCGGACCGACGTGGCCAGTTGGGTGGCGGGGGTCGCTGGCCCCGCGGGCCGACCGATCGTTGCCTGTGTGGTTGCGGGGAAGGGTTCAGACTGCCTGCCGCTGGGGCTCCTGTGCGAGTTGCTCTTCCGCGAGGGCGCCCAGGCCGACCCCACCCTGTCGGCGGCAACGGCGCGCTTGGAGCGCTTCACCGAGGGTCAGCGGGTCGAACCCCTGGGGGGACAGCGATGGGCCGAGGCCGCGGTTGCTGCCTTGGCGCGTCTGAACGACCGCTCCCGTGTGCGCGCGCTGCTCGCCCGCGCCGACGTACTCCTCGCGGACCTGGGGCTGACCGCGGCGGCCGAGGCGAGCGATTGCCTTCAGGCGGGCTTCGATGCGCGGCTCGGGCGCTACGCGCAGGCCCTCGCAACCGCGGTACCAACACCGCGTGCGCCGCGGCTTGCCGAGGCGCAAGCAGCGGCGGCACGGGTCCTCACGCACGGCCAAGCCGTCCATCACGGCGCGCGCTGCGCGCGAGTGCAGATGTCGTTGCGGCTCCTGCGCTGGTTGGCCAGCCCCGAGGACACGCCGGGCGACTTCCCGGCCGCAGCCAATGCCTACACGCAAGAAGGTTCCTTCGTGGACTGGGCACGGATGACATTGCTCGGCGGCGATGACTTGGGCGAGCTCTCCGCGGCCTATGCCGGGTTGGCCCTGGCCGTCCGTGCCAGACGCGAGCGACTCAACGGCCGCTTTGCGGAATTGCTGCCGGCCTGGAATGCGGCAGGGTCAGCCGCGGGAGGAGCGGGACTGGTGCCGGTCGAGGGGATCATCGGGTCGGTCCTCGCCCCCCTGGCCGCGCAGTGTCCAACGCTGCTGCTGGTGGCAGACGGCATGAGCCTCCCGGTGTTGCGTGCCCTCACGGCGAGCCTGACGGGCATGGGCTGGACCGAGGTGGCCCCGGCAGAGGGGCTGCCTGCAGTGGCGGGTGTCGCGGTGCTGCCGACGGTGACCGAGTCGTCTAGGACCAGCCTGCTGTGCGGGCGACTGACCCTGGGCAACGCGTCCCAGGAGAAGTCCGGCTTCAGCACGCATCCGGCACTCCTGGCAGTCTCCCGGCCGACCGCCCGGCCCCTGCTCTTCCACAAGTCAGAACTCGGGGACGGCAGCGGTCTGTCCGATGCGGTTCGCGAGGCACTCCGGGCCCGGGACCAACGGGTCGTGGGGGTGGTTTACAACGCCGTGGACGACCATCTCAGCGGGTCGGACCAATTGCACCAGACCTGGTCGGTGGACGACCTACGCCTCCTCGGCCCCTTGCTCCATGAGGCTCGGCTGGCCGGTCGCGCCATCGTGATCACCGCCGACCATGGCCACGTCTTGGACGAGGGGACCACCCTACGCAGCCATGAGGACGGTGATCGCTGGCGCCGTGGTCCAGGGCCGAGCGCGACGGACGAAATCGCGTTGGGCGGTGGCCGGGTGCTGGCACCCGGCGGGTACTCGCGGGTCATCCTGCCCTGGAGTGAAGGGGTCAGGTACGCCGGTAAGAAAAATGGCTACCACGGCGGGGCCACACCTCAGGAGGTGCTGGTGCCGTTGGTCATCATGGTGCCGGCGGCACAGGAGGTGGCCGGCTGGACACCGCTCCCGCCAGCCTTGCCGCAGTGGTGGGAGGCGGCGCTGTCGCCAGGTCTGGAGGCAGGGCCCGCGATGGGTCTGGCGGTGCCGACCGAGACCCCGCCGGTCCCACCGGGCAAGCGGCGGAAGGTCCCATTGGCGCAGGGCGATCTGTTCCTGGCACTGGCAACGCCACCAGCCGACGATGGGTGGGTGGAGCGACTCCTCGCCTCTGCGGTCTATGCGGAGCAGAAACGACTCGCGGCACGCATTGCGCCGACCGACCAGGATCTGCGACGCTTTCTCCTAGCGCTAGACAGCCGCGGCGGGAAACTCGGCAAGACTGCCTTGGCCCAGCGCCTGGGGATGCCGCTGGTGCGGATCGGGGGATTCCTCAGCGCGGTCCGACGGGTTCTCAATGTCGACCGAGCGACGGTGGTCTGCATTGACGAGGCGGCGGGAGAGGTCGAGTTCAACCGCGAACTACTGAATGTCCAGTTCCAACTGAAGAGTCCTTAACGCATGCCCTCCCCCTCTCGTCTCGGCGAGGTCATCGGCGCCCTGCGGCGCGGCACTGTGCCGCAGACCGGATTGGACCTGCTGGCCGTCGGACTCCAGCGCTTTGAACCGACGGTCAGCGAAGAACTGGATGCGATCCGTCTGGGGCGGGGCCATTTCAAGGCGGTCCGCGGCGACTATGGCTGCGGCAAGACCTTCTTCGGCCGCTGGCTTGCGGAGCACGCCCGGGCACGAGGCTTCGCGACGACCGAGGTTCAGGCCTCGGAGACCGAGACGCCGCTCCATCGCATGGAGACGGTCTATCGGCGACTGTGTGAGCGGCTGGCCACGAGCGACGGCGACGGGGCCTTCCGCAGCGTCATCGACGGCTGGTTCTATACCCTTGAACAGGATGTGCTGGCCGATGGCCGCATCGATCCGGAGGATGCCACCGCCTTGGTCCAGGCCACCGAGGTCCTGATGGAGCAGCGCCTGGCCGCCATCACGCGGGTCGCGCCCGCGTTCTCGGCCGCATTGCGGGCCTATCGCCTGGCCTTGCTGCACGAGGAGACGGCGACCGCAGACGGCTTGATCGCCTGGGTCGCCGGGCAGCCGACCGTCGCCGCGACCGTGAAACGTGTGGCGGGCATCCAGGGGGCGATCGATCATTTCGGTGCCACCAGCTTCCTGGCGGGACTCCTGACCATCCTGCGGGATTCGGGGTACGCCGGGCTGGTGCTGGTCCTCGACGAGGTTGAGACCCTGCAACGAATGCGCGGGGACACCCGCGACAAGGGACTCAACGCCCTGCGCCAATGGCTCGACGAGATCGATGCGGGACACTTTCCTGGCCTCTACCTGCTGGTCACCGGAACGCCGGCCTTTTTCGATGGACCCCAGGGTGCGCAGCGGTTACCCCCGCTGGCCCAACGGCTGCATACCGACTTTGCCACCGATACGCGATTCGACAACCCGCGGGCGGTCCAGGTCCGACTCCCGGGTTTCGGGATCGAGGCCTTGTGCGAGGTTGGCCGCAAGGTGCGGGACCTCTACGCGCGCCAATCACTGGTGTCGGAGCGCATCCGGTCCCTAGCGGACGATGCCTACATCGCCGATCTGGCCGCCGCCGTAACCGGCCAACTCGGCGGCAAGGTGGGTATAGCCCCACGACTCTACCTCAAGAAGCTGGTGGCCGATGTACTGGACCGCATCGACCAGTTCCACGACTTCAACCCCCGGATGCACTACGCACTGACCGTCTCGGAGACCGAGCTGACCCCGACCGAGCGGTCCGCACGCGTGGCCCGCGGCGTCGATGACATCGAGCTCCCGACGTGACCCCGTTCGAGCGCCTGCACCCGGCGCTTGCGTATCACGTCGTCAACTCGCTGGGTTGGGCGACGCTCCGGCCGACGCAAATCGACGCCATCGGGCCGATCCTGGACGGCGAGGACGTGCTCCTGCTCGCCCCGACGGCCGGGGGCAAGACCGAGGCGGCCGTGCTGCCGCTCCTGTCCCGCATGCTGACCGAGGACTGGTCAGGCCTCAGTGTGCTGTACGTCTGCCCGATCAAGGCCCTGCTCAACAATCTGGCGCCTCGCCTGGAGGGCTATCTGGGGCTCGTCGGACGGCGCGTCGGTCTCTGGCATGGGGACCTGGGGGCGAGTGCCCGTAAGCGCCTGCTGGCAGACCCGCCCGATCTGCTCTTGATTACCCCGGAGTCCATTGAGGGGATACTGACCTCTCGGGACCCTGACCGCGCATTGCTCTTCCGGCACGTCCAGGCGGTGGTGGTCGACGAGTTGCACGCCTTCGCGGGGGACGACCGCGGCTGGCATCTGCTGGCCCTGATCGAACGTCTGACACGCCTGACCGGTAGGCGACTCCAGCGCCTGGGCCTGAGCGCCACGGTGGGTAACCCTGATGTCTTGCTCGACTGGCTCACGCTCGGCCGTGGCGGCCGGGTGGTCGGCAGCGGGGGCGCGTCCCAAGAGGCGGACGTCACTATCGATTACGTCGGGACCCTAGAGAATGCTGCTCTGGTGATCTCGCGCCTGCACCGCGGCGAGAAGCGGCTCGTCTTCTGCGACAGCCGGACCCGTGTCGAGGCCCTGGCAGGTGCCCTGCGCGTCGCGGGTATCCAGGTCTTCGTCTCGCACAGTTCGCTGTCCGTCGAGGAACGCCGACAGGCCGAGCATGCCTTCGGCGAGGCCACCGACTGCGCGATCGTCGCCACCAGCACCCTGGAGTTAGGAATCGACGTGGGCGACCTCGATCGGGTGATCCAGATCGATGCCCCGGCCACCGTGTCATCGTTCTTGCAGCGCATGGGTCGGACGGGCCGCCGGCCGGGGGCGCTACGAAACTTTCTGTTCCTGGCCACCTCCGACGAGGCCCTGTTATGCGCGGCAGGCCTGACGGCCCTGTGGCGCCAGGGCTTCATCGAGCCGGTGACGCCGCCGCCCAGACCCTACCAGGTGGTCGCCCAGCAGATCCTGGCGATGGTCCTGCAACAGCGCGGAGCCCGGGCGCAGGAGATGCGCGCGGCGATCCTGGGTGCCTTTCGTGCCATCCCTGGCGAGATCGTGGATCAGACGCTCGCACACCTGAGCCGGGAGGAGATCCTGTGGGAGGACGCGGGCGTCCTGTGGTTCGGACCCCGGGGCGAGCAGGAGTTCGGGCAACGCAACTTTTTGGAAATCCTTTCGGTGTTCACCTCACCGGTACAGGTTCAGGTACGTTACGGACGTGCGGAACTTGGTAGCGTCGACCCCTTGAGCCTTCGCCGGCAGGGCGACAAACCGGTTGTCCTCCAACTCGGTGGGCGCGGCTGGCACCTGACCTCGGTCGACTGGGGCCGCCGGATCGCCTGGGTCGAACCCTCACCCAGTCAGGGCCGGACCCGTTGGGTCGGCAGTGCCCGCTCCCTTGGATTCCCCCTCTGCCAAGCGGTGCGGGGCGTCCTCGCTGGTGTCGAACCCGGAGTGACCCTATCGCGTCGTGCCAGCGCACGGCTCACCGAGATTCGCGAAGAGCTTCCATTCTGCGGAGATGGTTGCACCTCGCTGGTCACTGACGACGAAGGGCTGACGCGGTGGTGGACCTTCGCGGGGTTCGCGGCGAATGCCGTTCTGGTGCAGGTACTCGAAAAGACCGGAACGGCAGTGAAACGACTCGACAACTTCGCCATCACCCTGGCCCGGGAGCCCGACGACGGGTTGATCACAACCCTGGCCGCGAGGACTGCGAAGCCGCCAGGGGTGTCATGGGAGTCATGGATGGATCAAGTTGAACTCAAGTTCTCCCTCTGCCTTCCCGAGGCACTCGCGCGGGACGCGCTGGTGGCGCGTCTGACCGACCCGCAGGGAGCGGGGGCGGTGCTCGCCCAACCGGTTCGGCGCTTTCGCTTGGCGGCCACCACTGTAAACCGTCAGCGGGTTGAAGGGCCGGACTGCCCCTCCCTCCAAATCCCGCGCGGGTGTTGAACATGCACCGGCCAGCGGTGATCGGTCCGCGCGGCGGACCAGCGTCCTCCCGGTTGCGGGTGCGCCGGGAACCTGTCGATCCGATCGACAGGTTGTTCGGATGCGTCGAAAATTTTGATATTTTTCGACACGTCGCCCGACCCGATCAGGCGGTCAGCAACCGAAACAAGGGCTCGTTGATGTAGTACAGCTCCCGCCCGATCCGCTGGCCGCGTAACAGGCCCAGAGATTCAAGGGTCTGAAGATAGACTGAGGCCGTCTGCCGCTTGGCGATGCCACGCTCCTCCAGAAAGCGGATCTTGCAGTAGGGATGCATGAAGACGACCTCGATCAGGTCCTTGCTATAGATCTTCGGCGCCCGCTCGGCAACCAATACCTGGGCCTGGGTCATCAGGTCGAGGATGCCCAGCACCCGCGCCTGGGTCTGGCGAGCGGTCGTCTCGACCGCATCCAGCAGGTAGGCCACCCAGGTCTCCCAGTCACCCGCCTCGGTAACCTGACGCAGGCCGTCGTAGTAGGCAGCCTTGTTGTGAATGATGTAATGGGAGAGGTAGAGCACCGGCAGTTCCAGCAGCCCCTGGTCCACCAGATACAGGATATTCAGAATACGTCCGGTGCGGCCGTTGCCATCGACGAAGGGGTGGATGGCCTCGAACTGGTAATGCAGTACCGCCAGCTTCACCAGGGGGTCGGTTCCGTCCTGCGCGTGCAGATAGCGCTCCAGGTTCGCCAGTTTGTCGCGGATGACCGCCTCCCCCTCGGGCGGGGTATAGATCACCTCCCCCAAGCCGTTCGCGATCTTGGTCCCCGGAACCCGGCGGATGCCGATGTCGGATTCCTTGATGATGCCAGCGATCTCGACGACCAGGTTGGTGGCCAGCGGCCGGTGTTCCAAGGCGCGGAAGCCGTGCCACAGGGCCTCGCGGTAACGCAGCACCTCTTTGGTGTGAGGGTCCGTCGCGACCAGCTCATCCGCCGCGGCCCGGTAGAGTGCGTCGTTGGTGGTCAGGACGTTCTCGATCTCGGAGGAGAGACGCGCTTCCTGCAACACGATGCCGTCCACCAGCATCGCCTGGTTGGGGATCAGCTTCGCAAGCCCCTTCAGTTCCGCCAACACCCGATGGGCGGCGATGGCCTTCTTCAGAATCCGCGGCGTCTCCAACTCAACGGCCGGCGGCAACGGAGGCAGGTCGTTGAAGGGCTGGTCGCGGTTAAAGGGGGCGTCTGGCATCGTAGTCTTGCACTGTAAGGCTCAGATCATGGAATCCAAGTTTCACCCAAAAAGCGGGCCAACGCATCGGCGATCGCCCGATCATCGAGCAGGGTTCGCCTCTTCGGCATCCTGCACCAATTCCTCTGCTGTCTGTTGAAACGGCGATATGCCATAGCGGCCGAGTGCATCAATGAACTCGCCCCGCGAGAGGCCGGCGATCTCGGCCGCTCGCCCCTGACTGACACGCCGAATCTCATACCACTTCACGGCAGCGGCGATGCGTAGCTCGCGGGCGAATGTCTCAGGGTCCTGCCGGACACTCGACAATGCACCCTCTTGAATATCGAATACGATATGGACCATTCTCTACCTCCTGACATTGAGTTGGGGTGGCCCGGGGCCGCCATTTGCCGTCGGTGTCTTCCTGCCAGAGTTGTGATTCGATTCCGTGGGCGATGGCGAGGCTGCGATCCGTTGCGCATTGGGGCACGACCCACTCGGGCCACAGATCGACGACCGCTCCCCCATGTGTCTGAGCGCAGGCTTACTCTTGAAAAGGATCACTGACCTCGAAGGTGCCTGCCTCGATCTCCCGCAAGCGTTGCTCGGCCTGCTGCCATGGCAGCCGTCGGCCGGAGACCCGCATCCGCTCGTACGCGTCGCGCGCCGCGGTGGGTACGATCAGCCCATGAAGCACCATGCGTTCGATGAGCCAGATCGTCCCGACGACCGGCACGGCTTCCGCTCTGGCTGCCTCAGCCAAGTCGCGGTCGCCAGTGGCCAGCGGGCAATGCTCCTGCTTGGCCAGCGCCAACGCGAGGCAATCGTTGCGACTTGGGCGCCGATATCGGGCCACCAGGACCTGGGTCTCGGCAATCGCTGCCGGCTTGACCTCGCCAAGCTCGAGCCCCATGCCGATCAGGTGCGGATGTTCGGCGGCGAGTTCGTCGAAGTACAGCAGGTCAGGCGCCATCACACGAAACGGGAGACGAAACAACAGCGCGGTCAACTCAGCGTCTTCAAGGTCAATGAGGATATTGGCGTCACTAATGAGCAGCCGCACCCGCCGCCTCCAGTTTGCGTTGGCGGTGGAACTGCCCTAATGGTACTCCCAAGAGCTCGGCCGCCTTCGACTCACCGACCAAGTCTTCGCCTAAGGCGCGGAAGACCAACTGTTTGAAGAGGATCGTCTCCTCGGGCGGATAGGGTGCACCAGGCTCCTGTTTGCGCCAGCCCCGCTCGCTGAACAGGCGAAATAGCCCCTGGTGCGTCGCGGCGTCGATCACTCCTGCATCCAGGGCGCGGAACAGGCAAGCCTGCATGCTCAGGCCGTATTCATGCTTGAGCAGCACCAGCTCGTTCGGCTCCAAGCGACGGCGCTGTGCGCCGAGATGGCCGATGACGGCTTGGCGCGGCATCAGAAAGGCGCCGGCAAAACGGTTGCACAGGCGCTCCAGCGGGTCGCCAAGGGTGCGGGCATCGGCGTCCACGACTGGTCGCTCCAGGACGACGCGGCCAGCGAGGACCAGATGCCCCAGTTCATGGGCAAGGGTGAAGCGCTGCCGGTCCCCTTGCCAGTTGCGCCCGACGACGATCAGCGGTACGCCATCGACCGTTCCGGCTAGGCCATCGAACTTGCCTTGGTCGTCGGCGTCGGTCCCAATGACCAGAATCCCCTTGGATTCCAGGGTGTCGATCAAGTCCGGAATGGGGTTCGTGCCAAGCGACCAGACTTGGCGCAGTCCCTCGGCGAGGGTCTCGACCTGCCCTTCCTCCTGGATCGCATCGATCAAGCCGCACGGCACCGAGAACGCTTCGATCGGCGAATCGGGATAGAGACTCAATAGTTCCTGCCAGCGCTCGGCCTGGTCGAGGACATCACCGTGGACGCGATCCAGCAGGCGTTTCGGCATGGAGGCCTTCTTGCGGTACTCGACCCCGGTGATCTCCGCTTGCATCGGGCGAAAGAAAAACTCTCCGCGTACGCCAAGGATCTTGGCGAACTCGATCAACTGGCCCGAGGATGGCGTCAGCAGCCCTTTCTCGAACTTGCTGATGGCGGTGTGGCTCATGCAGGTCCGTTCCGCCAACTCGCGCAACGAGAGACCGGCCGCCTTGCGGGCGCGTAACAGCCGCTGTCCGATCATATCGCTGGGCCTCGTAAGTTTACAAATTCTCGCGATTCCTCCGAAGTGTAAACTTTTGGCGCCCCCGCGTCGATGTGCCAGCCGGGTCTGGCGGACGGGTCGAAGATCTGCAGACGGCATGACGGCATACCCGGGTCGCGCGTCTCAACCGGTGGGCTGGTAGCGCGGCTTGGCGCTGCTTGGCCAGGTTCCTGGTTCCATCTCACGGTGAGCCCTGCAGTGGCAGCACCGTGCCCGCCGCGGCAGCGAGCGGGTACAGGGTCGTAAATCCGTACCTCTGCTGGAGCTCTGGGTCGGCCCAACGCAGATTGCGCGCCGTCGCGTAGTTGAAGCAGAGCGCCGGCTGCGGGCCGCCGTGCAGCACGACCCGGGCGAGCGTCTCGTCATCGGGGTGACCGAAGTGGGTATTGTCGGTACTGACCGCGTAGTGCTTGGCCTGCACGACGCCGAGCAGTTCGCTTACCAGATTGCCGCGACTGCCATGATGGCTGAGCTTGAACAGGTCCACTTGGAGGGACTGCACGCGGCGATGCTTGGCCAACGTCCGTAAGGCGCTGGCGAGCACGTTGGGAAAGGCATCGGCAGCCAGTACCAACGAGGCGCCGCGGTGCTCCAGCAGCAGCGCGATGCTCGAACCATTGGGTGGCGTCCTGTCCATGGTCGACGGGTGGGCCGCCAAGGCGTCCAGGTCCAGGGTCTCCTTACCGCGGCTCAGTTCGAGGGCTCTTGCGCCGCCGGTCGGTTCGGACTCGGTGTTGGCTTCGCCGCGGTGTAATTGCTCCAGCGCGGCATCCCACACCGTGGCCAGCTTCGCCAGTTGCTTCGGCGTGGGCGAGAGCAGTGTCAGCCGGGGGTGGTCGGGCGGCCCCGGAATCTCGACAAAGCCGCCGTCGCCGCAGATGCAGACGGCCTCCCCGCCGAAGGCACGGTTCCAGGGTAACTCGCGGTCGGCAGCACCGAGCAGGGCGGCGAGCGCTTCGCCTTCGCCGACGGCGCGGGGCACGGCGCCCAGATGCCGCCAGCCGTTGAACCAGATGTCACCAAAGCGCAGCGCCAGTTTGGCATCGTCGAACCACCTCGGCACGGCACCGATGTGGTCATGGTCGATGTGGCTGACGATCGCCAGGTCGATGTACCGCGTGCCATCGGCGGCAGTTGGCAGCTTGGTCAGGCGCTGACGCACCTTCGGCCACGACACTGACGGGCCGGAATCCACCAGCAGTCGCCAGGCGCCGCCGGGCACCGGACAGGTCACCAGCAGCGCATCGCCGTAGCTGGCGGGCAGGGCCTCGAAGGTGATGGCAGGGCCGGTGGACATGGCTGGTCAGTCTTTCGTCGATGGTTCAACGCCGATGCGGGTCGGCGTCACTGGTAGTTCTGGTCTTTGCCAGGACGACGCGGCCGGTCCTACCGTGCGGGTGCCCCTGGTGCGCCCTCGCAATTTCACGTCATGGCCAATGGTCCGTAATTCAATCAAGTTCACGTATACGACACCAGTTGATTCAGAGCCCAAGGCCAAGGCAAGGCAAGGCACGCGGGGGCTCGGCGTGGAGTCCGGCCAGGACCAAGGCTCACGCGACCCCAGTCGCTTACGCAGTTGGGCTGCGTTCTGTTCAGGCATCCGCGACGCTCGGCGGACATTCCTGCGGTCCCGGTCGTTCGACCCGACCAGACTCGGAGGCTTTCCACATCGGCTGTGGCCGCTTCTGTGGATAGCCTGTGTCCAAGGAGGATCACATCGCCTCTGACCAGCAGGTTAGCCTGGCCGGCTAAATTTTCGCCGCACATCCTCGGCGACCGACGCCAACATCGCGGATAACCAGCGGGGTCTCGGTTGCCTCCAGACCCTTGTCGCTCAGCGCCCGCCTTGACCAACGCAGCCACGGCGCGACGGGAATGGATGGATACCCTGCAGCGGCGAAACGATCCCAGGCTCTCGCAAGGACTCCCAATGACCGGCAAGGCGCGCATCAGTGGGTCACCCGCGCGACCTTGTCAAGGCCATGCGCCCACAGCTGGCGCAGAAGTTCCATCCGGCCCTCCAGAATCCGCACCAACGCCTCCTCGACCGACTCCCCGCCCAGCCAGTCGCCGTTGAGGATCGATTCGGTCGCTGAGTCATCGGGGCACTCCACCCATGCGGCGCCGAACCCGGCTAGCCACTGACGCTGCGCTTCGTCATCATCCAGTGGTGGGTAGAAATCGCGATCACTGGTCTCGGTTCCGAACACGGCGTAACCCGCACCGAACCATCCGAAATCAGCGATCTTGGCCGGGAGGGTCACGAACTGCCCTCCCGTGCGGCGCACGCCCGCGGGCCTTGGTCGTCAGTGTCATGATCAGACCGCAGAACCCGGGCAGGACGAAACCGGCCCTCGGTTTCAGTAAGAGGCCAGGTGCGCTCGAACTCCACGCCATCAAGGGGGCGGAGTTGGTAACGGGCCGCGGAGAAGAGCAGTTGGCCGTCTTTCGGCGTGATCAGCCGGACCCTGTAGAGCCGCTGGACGGGCCTGGGGCATCGAGAGGGCGTCAGCGACCCCCGCCACTGCTCGGGGGCGACGATCTCGGCCAGGGCACCGTTGTACTCGGGGTGGAACGCCGAGCGTTGCAGGATGGCGAGATCGCCGAGGTTGAAGTCTGGGGACATGGACGCCGTGGATACCTCACCTTGCGTATCGGTTGACAGTGTACGTTACACGTTACAGACGGGCCGGTGGACGAGTTCTGGTGCTCACCGTCTCCGTCCGGACGCTCCCGTGATGATCTGACAAAAAAGCGCCTACCTGGCACCCGGGTTTCTTTCTTCTGCGTTACCTTTTCAACATCTTCCCGCGGCCACTGCCGCAATACTCTTCTTAAGACTAAAAAGGTACTAAGAAATACTAGGAGCCTGGCGGCTGCGTTATTATCTTATATAGATCATATACTTGGATACCACCTACCAAGAGCTTCGATCCCTCAAAACACGGTGCTCGGTCCCTGAAAACACGGTGCTCGATTCCTCAAAACACGGTACTTCCGTCCCTGAAAACACGGTGCTCGATCCCTGGAAACACGGTGGTCCTGTGGATAGTTGTGGATAACTCAGGTGCCTTGTCCCGCCCCTTGGGCATGGTAGTGCCGCCCCTGATCGAGGTGCAAAGCACCGTGTTTTGAGGGATCGAAGCCGAGTAACGCAGTTCTCCCCCCCTGGGTCCCGGGTCCAGGTGAAGCGGGACGCGTCGGCCAAAAAAAGGTGGAGCAGGACGACCGTCTAGCCCGCCTTGGCTTGAAACGTCACCGCAAGAACAAACGGATGGGAACGCCCTGTACCGGTGATCGAGAAAGATTCAAGGAACCCATCCTCTTGCATGATTCCAAGCTGGATTCGGGCGTGATGATTCAATTTCCCCACCCGTTCCTGTGCGCCGATTGCATCGTACATCGCTGCCAGTTCGATGGCATAGGTGCGGTTGCTGCGCTGGCTCGCAAGGAAGCGGTGAATTGCCCGTCCAAGGTCTGAGAGCTTCCGACGAAGAGCCAAGTCGATGTACGTGCGATAGCTCTCCAGCCACTGGGAAACCAGAGGATGAAACTGAACGTAATAGCAGGCGTCTTTCTCCTTCGAGAAGCCGGATGTATCGAAAAGAGAAATAGTCTTTCTGGAGTATTCATGGCCACCGCGTGGCAGTTCAAAGCGAAGCCTCAACCCGGAAAGATCATCAAGACTCTGACGACGCCGCGCCAACTCTGGTCCACTCCAACCACCCTTTGGCGTATTACCACGAATTGCGGTCTCCAACTGTGACATTCTGAAATACAATGTATCGACTTCCACGACTTCTGCCGGCAGCGAACAACCGTTCTGATCATGGCACCGCAAAGGAACTGGCAGATGATCAGGGCGTCCCTTCAGTCGCCTTGAGCGCAATACCATGAGGCCGAGTAAGGTGTCTTCGTCATAGATATTCAGCGCTGGGCCGGACCGCAAGACACCCCCACCATCCCACCGTGAGGCCAGGGTCGTCCATCCCCGCTTGAACATCTCAATCGCGGTCTCGCGCGTCACCGGCGGGAATAGCGGGAGTCTTGTCAGTGGCGTAGGATATTCGGATGTGGGGAATAGTTCGACTTGTTCTAATCCCCGTTGGTGAACGAGCGTTTCCAGCGTGTGATTGGCCGCCGCGACCAATACTTTGCTCGAACGCCCTGTTCCTACACGCTTATTGCGTTCATCAGCCCGCATCCCATTTACCGCGGCGGATACAGCGGATGTTGTCGCTTGATCGACTGCGGACCCTGACCGGGCTTTCCCGTTGCGTTGGATCCGCTCTAGCAGGGCATCCAGGCTCTTGGCTTCCGTCACACGTCGCGCGTCTTTGCTCAAGCTAGCGCTTCACTCTTGCCGGGCCCAGGCGGCGCTCGGCGGCGCTGCGCCGGGAGGGTGAGGAGTGTCCGGAGCACCCCTCGGTCGCGTCCGGGACGACCGACTCTGCGGCTTCGGGGCGGATGTGTCGATTGTCATGGTGGATCTCCCCTCCCGCTCGTCATCCCCAGCAAAACCCCCAACGATTCGCTCAACTTTGGTGCCGAACGCCTCGGGCAGGCGGAACGACCCCTGAACGGACGGGCAGCGCTCAACGCGCTCGATCCCGGAGATCGTCCCCTGCCCCAGGCCGACCCTCTTGCCGAGAAATTGCTGGTTCCAGCCGCGCAGGTCGTGCATCGGTCGCATGTTGCGACAGACGATCTCGCACCCCGCCGCAGGTTCATTGGCGTTCTGGCTCAAAAAATATCCATTTTGAATATATTATAAAAACTCTTTCAGATTTTTCTTGACGCGCGCATAGAAAAACAACGCTTTCCGCTATGTGCGGACAGCCGTTTTCGTCCATGCTTAGAGGGTATGAACGAAGATACTGAAACACCCGTCTTGGTTGGTCAACGACTCTCCTCTGCGAGGCTGAACGCTGGCTTGAGCCAGAAGGAGCTTGGCCGGCTCTGTGACACCCCGCAAAGTCATATTTCTGGCATGGAAACGGGCAAACGCGCGCCATCGATCGAAATGGCTAAAGCTCTGGCGCAAGCCCTGGGCGTCAGCGTACACTGGTTGATCGGCGGCGACAGCAGTGCCACGCTGGCAAGCAGGGAGACCGGCACGGAGCATCTCCTCGCCGATACCAAGACGCCCGCGGGACTCGCAACGCTCGCTGGTGACTCGGCCTTATGCGAAATTTTGAACATTCGATCCGTGGAATGGGGCGCGTTGCGGTCCCTGGCCACGCCCGAACCGCTGACCAAGGAGGGGTACATCGCGATCCTGCTGGTGCTGCGCGCACACACAGCGCACTAATATGCTGCGGTTTAGCGCGACCACTGCGAGACCCGATCGAGCACTTGCTGGCTCTTGCGTGTACTCGCGCAGGTGTGCCGGAAAATGTGCGGAACCAGCGCCGCGGATGGCGCTACTGAGGCAGTTTGAGGCCGATTATCGCAACAGTACTCGTCGTAACCTATTGATATACATGACATCATATCAAGTCGTCCGGTCTTTTAATCAGGTGGTCGCGCGTTCGAGTCGCGCAGGGCGCACCAAGCAAAACAAGGGGATGGGCGCAAGCCTGTCCCCTTTTCGTTTACGAAGATGCCGCCGGGGTAACGCTGGGGGTAACAAACCGGACCCGTTAGACTCTGTTCGTGGGTGTTATGCCCGTTCGTCGGGTCGCTCAGCGGTAGGCCCGAGACTCCATCAACTGCGCGAGGGGAACACGCCATGACCGCGGAAATTGAAAGCCTGGTTCTTGAGCATCTGCGCGCGATCCGCTCGGACCTTGCGGACCTCAAGCGGGAAGTCACCGGCAACAGCGTTCAGCTATCCGCCGTGGGTCAACAACTGGCAGGACTGACCGCCGCGGTCTACGCGAGCAAGTCCGACGTTGACGAACTGAAGCGGCGCATGGACCGCGTAGAGCGGCGGCTGGAACTGGCCGACACCCATTGAGGGGCGCAGGTCCACCACTGCGCCGACGATCCGCCGACAGGACCTCGAACCGACTGCGGCAAGTTGGGGCCCCTCGATCTTGGGCGCGCAGGGACTCCACCAGGTGAACCCGGCCGGGTCACCGGCACCGGGGCGGGTCCTGCGTAGCGGGTCCACGGGGTGTTGCTCGACCCGTCGTCTACATTTTCCGTTACTGCAACGCTAAAGGCATAAGGTGGTGGGAGGGGGCAGAGCAAGGGTAGCGCCGCCGTGGGCACCCTTCGCCGGCCGGAGCGCGGGACCTCCACCACGCCCCGACAGACTGACGCCGAAGGGTCACTTCCCTGTGCGCACCCTTTGGCTCGGCCAGGTCCCGCGGGAATCGAGCCCAAGCCGGTCGGCGTGACCGCACATCGGCTCAGGACTGCGCAAGGTCTGGAAGGGGCCGACGACAGCGGCTTGGGGGCTACACTCCGCGCTCGAACTGGGGCGGGGCGAGTCATCCCCTCCTTGAGCGCTCCAATGCCGGCCCTCGTGGCGCGCGCAGTTCGTCCTGCCAGGCACCGGGCGCAGTGACCAGGGGCAGGCACGCGGCGGCGGGCTTGAGTCCAAGTCGGATGGTGCCCTTGAATCTGCCCCATCGGCGCGGACAGGCATCGACCATCCAAGGCCCCCGCGGGGTTTCCCCTACCCACTCGTCAGGCAGCCAACGGACAGCCCATGGAAACGACCGCCCATTTCGAGAACATCCCCCAAGAGATCGCCAAGCGGTTAAACGCGGCGACGCAGGAAATCGTCGTCGCGGTCGCCTGGTTCACCGATCGGGACCTGTTCGAGGTGCTGTGCCGACAGGCCGGGCGGGGTCTGCGGGTGCGCCTCGCGGTCCTCGGCGACCGGATCAACGTCGGGCCGGGAAGGCTCAACTTCCAGCGCCTGCAGGACTGCGGCGGCGAGGTTTCCCTGATCGCGACGGGCGGCGACCACGACCCGATCATGCACCACAAGTTCTGTGTCATCGACCGCGCGACCGTCATCATCGGGTCCTACAACTGGACCAAGCGGGCACAGGATAACGACGAAAGCATCACCGTCATTGCCGCCGGTGACGACGTTGATAGCGGGATCGCCGCCGACTACCTGACCGCCTTCGATGCCCTCCTGTGCAAGCATGGCCACGGCACACCGGCTATCGACCAGGCCCAGATTCGCCGCCGTCTGGAGATCGTCCGCAACCTCCTGTTGCTCGAAGAGTGGGACACCCTCGCCCCACAACTCGACAAACTCCGCCCCGCGGGTGCCGCGGCCCGTCTCGAACCGCTCTTCACCGCCCTGCAAGGCCGCGACACCGCCGCGGCACTGACCTGGATCGACGACTACCTGAAGCACGCCACGGCCCTGACCATCGCCACGGACCAGGAAATCGCCGATCTGCGCCTGACCCTGCGCGGCCTGGAATATCAGGTCACCGCCCTGTC
>Ga0247841_10001748_pt1 | contig 46445 bp, 48 predicted proteins | sample LaCruzMarch2015__2_FD_192410 | JGI IMG/M metagenome (GOLD analysis project Ga0247841, IMG submission 192410) | Freshwater microbial communities from meromictic Lake La Cruz, Castile-La Mancha, Spain - LaCruzMarch2015_18m | ecosystem: Environmental > Aquatic > Freshwater > Lake | place: Spain... | reverse complement strand
AAGGCAGGGGCTTCTTGCTTCAACGAAGGGCTACTCAGCATTTGATTGGTTAAGAAACCAAGTTTGATCAACTACACTGAGGAACTCCCCTCTCCACGAGCGTCAATTCGGGCTATCCCAGCCCTACATCGAAAGCGTAAAATCCTAAGGATTCTCCTGCTTTCATTTCGTTACGTTTTAGTTTCTTTAGGTCAGGTTTCCAACAATGAAAGGACATGTCCTTTCATTCAGTAACGAATTTGTATATCGTTACAAAACGTCTACCAAAATACATCCTGACTATTTTTGGAATTGATTTTGCACAGCACCCAATGACGTGCTGAAACCTTATACCAATTGTCAAAGAACAAAATGTCCACTTGGTTATCGTGGACAGTAAATATTATATCATGAAGATAGTTTATCTTGACTTTGTCACATTAGACTATCCGAAACGTTCAAATTCAGTCATAGTTGCGATTAGGGAATTCGCATGAATCTTATATCCAACGACTGAAGCTCGTTGGTTTTACGATTCGAGGATCATAAACTCGTCAGATTCGTCAAAAGGGGGAACGACAATATTCAATATCCTGAGATTCCCTCTTGCTCTGTGTCTAGTCAAAGGCTTTATCATCACAAGAGTATCGGGCTTCAATTCAATAATATCATCATTCAACAGTAACTCACCCTCGCCCTCAAGAACGTAATAGAATTCAGTGAGTTTCTTATGATAATGAACTTTCGAGTCCTTGCTTATGGTTACAACGTGAATACTCGCTAAGTTATTATCATTACCAGTGATCGCCCTGATGCTCTGCCCGCATGGACATGGCACAGGCGAAACATCCTGCGGTATATGTCTAACAATATAGCCTTTATCTTTTGACATTAATTCCTCTCAATACGTGATCTTGTCATCAGGTAAATATGGGTATTTGATAAAAACGAACTTTACATTAGAATCCGTATCGTTAAGTATATCATGCTTTTCAAGCGGTTCAATCCTGAACGCATCCCCCACCTTTACCTCATAAGGAACGTCATTGACAATCATCTTTGGCGTGCCTTCGACAAAATAAAATGTCTCCTCGACTTCATTATGACCGTGACAACCCATCATTTCACCGGGTTTCAGGACTAAAACACCCCATTCCATTCTAGGACCACGGAATAGGTATTTCGGACCTGAATCTCCCTTCCTGAAAGATTTTTCGTTTTCGTTAGTTCTTTCCATACTGACTCTCCAATTTGCATAAAGAAAGTTTACGAGTCTATGTAACCTTTGCTTTTCAATATTATTTCGTAATCTTTGCGAGATAAAGTACAGCTCACTAGCTCTTGGAATTGTGTTTCATTCAACCTTAATTGTTGTCTTATGAAATGAACGAGTTGCCCCTTTAAATCACCACTTTTATGCGGAACTCTCGTTCTAACAATAACTTCACCATTGTATCGAAACTTTGCAATCGTATCTCTACCTTCTCTTACCTCCATTTCTAGCTTTTGGAAAAGATTATGTATTTCTCTTATTTTCATTTTTCGATAACCACCGATTGGAGGTAACTAAAAATCCTTTTCAAATCCGATCCGAGTTTCTCTTCCCTAAGATCAAAGTAAAGGTCAACGATAGACTGACGAAGATCCTCTATTGCCTCATACTCAGTTTCACCACATCCAAAAATGTCTAAATCCGAAGAATAGGCAATGAATTGGTACCTATCATTTTCAAGAGTGATCGGAATTGGAACATTCAATTCAAGAAGAGGATTGTGAAGACTGCTGATAAAAAGCGATTTTCTTTTTTCAATCCTATCAAGAACTTTTCCCAATTTTTCATAGATCTCTAATTCAGTCATGTTGACCTTTCATCCAGTATAATTAAACGCTTCGCTAAACTCTTTATAACCCCAACTCTTTTAATTTATTAGCCGCGCCCTGATGTTGAGGGTCAATCTCAATCGCCTTCTTAATTGCCGCAATGCCGACTTCTTTATTTGCCAGTTTATTATCAGGATTTACATTAAGTTCACCAATTGCGAACTGATATTCAGCCGAATTCACGATTTCGGGATCTTTGACCTTTGATTCATCCAACAGCTTTTGCGCATCAACATACTGCTTATTTCTCGTCTGAGACAAAGCCCTTCTAGCAATCATGAAGCGATAATCAGGAAGCAGTGGCTCGACAACTTTCTTTAAAGCTTCAATTGCCAGTTTATTGCCTGCCATAGCAGCATCTGACACTGATTTCAAAGATAAATTCTGCTCCAATTCATAAGTAACCAACTTATCGCCTTCTTTTTTAATTATATAGGAGCTATCCCCATCAGTTATTTGCCAACTACTACCTTTAGATGTAACCGATAAAACGGGTTTCGCTGAAATAGAAATACCACCACTATCTCCAAATTCCTTTTTTAATTCTTCTGGAATTACATTGTTATCTAAACTACTTTGTAAATTGGAATTTATATTAAATTTTAATGCGTTTTTGAGATCTTTAGTAATTTTATCGTTGAGTACACGTATGCCATTGCCATACTTCGTGCTAGCCCATGAATAGCTATTATATTGGAAGCACAAATCAGCGATCTCTTTCTGTACTTCATAATTATTATTACCCTGACCTTTGACTTCAGAATCAAATAAACCTGCTCTAGCAGGATTGTTCTTTCTGTAATAGAGAACCTCCGCTAGATGTTGCATGGCGTCAACGTTATCGTTCGGCTTCAGAGCAACGGATCTTTCAAAAGCATCCAATTCTTTATCAACGTCTTTCAGCTTTATATATACCAAACCCATATTATAATATATTTCCCAATCTCTGTATGGAACGAGACCGAGTGCTGTTTTATAGGAATAAAGGGCTTTATCGTAATCATCTTCGCCGTATTGGGTTTCACCTTCACGGATCATATTGTCAATGATCTTTGAATCACGCTTTATGGATTCCTTAAACATTAGAGTCGCTTTCTCATTGTTGCCAACACCCCTGTAGGATTTACCAAGTAAGTAATAAGCAGAAGCGGCACTATTCCATGGCTTGTTACCTGCCAACTGTATGGCTTTTTCAAATAGCGCCCCGGCTTCTTTATATTTCCCCTCTGCAATAAAACTACCAGCATAACTATACATGGCGTCATACATGGTACCTTGTTGGTCTGTAGCCATACCGGTCGGCATTAAGTCCATAGGGTCAATACCAAAGTCAGGAGAAACCGAACGACTTTGCATTTGTTGTGCCGCATCATTCTGTGGTCCCTGCGGAGTAGTGGATTGAGTTCCCTGACCGGTTGTCTTTTTGAGACTGCTAATATCCGGTGGAGGAGCATTAGAGGCTCTACGTCTTGCCCTTGTACCAACCGGTGCTATTGTTTTCGGCTCATCAGCTTGAACTTGCGAAGTTCCCGGAGTCGCCGTCTGAGATTCCAATGTAGGTATCTCTGCCGCATCTACACCCAAGTTTTTAAGTGCATCCCTAGCTTCCATTGCAGATGCCGATAAGCTAAACTTAGATGCTACAAATTTGTAGGTCTCTATAGCTTCGTCCTGCAAATCCAACTGGTCTTGATATATTTTAGCAGAGCTCAATGCGACTTTAGCCGAAAGCCTATGCGTAGGGTGATTTTTTGAAAAATCAAGATATACCTTGACTGCATCCTCATATTTTTTTGCGTCTTCATAACTTTTACCAACCATTACAATCGAATCGCTGGCTATTTCAGTATCAGGAGCTTCCTCTGCCGCTTTGTTAAAAGCCTCGACTGCTTTATCATACTCCTTAGCCTGATAATAGTGCATACCTATCGCTTTTTCAGCTTCAGCTGAATATTTAGTCTTCGGATAAGCTTTCGCAATATCCGCATACACCTCAAGACCTTTCTGAGGATCGTTCATTTGTTTATAATAAGTATCAGCCATCTTTAGATGAGCCTGTTTAGCTTCTTCCGTACCGGGTTTAGTTTTCATAACCAGTTCGTAAGACGCAACAGCAGATTTAGGGTCAGACATTGCCAGCTTATCCGCTTTCTGAATCTGCGAACCGCAGCCAACAAAGAAAGCCAAAACACAAAGTATAGCCACAAACTGAAAGTAAAACCTGAGAGACTTCATACATATCCCCTTCTTTCCAATAGAGCATTACGAGATTTTTTATCTTATCTTCATAATGTTCGTGTTCAAAGTCCGATTCGTTTATACACAAACTTGATTGATAACTTATAGAAAATATTCCCATCAGTATTTTAGCATATTACCAATAGGATTGCAAAGCAAAAAATCCTGTTTCCGTATTAATGATCATTTTAGAAGTTTCAAACGTTCGAGATCGTCTTCTGTCCATCCAGCATTTTGGATAATATTTGAATTTCAGGTTCTTCTGGAATTGGCTCTCCATGTTCGATCATACTTTCAACAGTCATTTCCACTACTTCTCTGATATTTTTCAGCGTTTCCTCTTGAGTATATCCCCAAGTACTTGCTCCTTTCAGGCTTGGACAATAAGCATGATAAGCCTGCCGTCCATCATCAAAAGAATCATCTTCAATAACTACTTTGAAGATATAAGTTTTCATTTCTTTTTTTAGTTTTACTGCAACTTTTCCCATAAGTTTATCCTTTTCAATCTAAGGTTGATGAGTTTGTGCGATCTCCCATACTATTAAGCAACTCAAGCATACTGTCTTTATGTGTCCCGGGCCAATAAATCCTGCCACACTCATGGCATTTATAGAACTTATTCTGCGTCTGGTAAACATAAGGGGGAACAAGGTCTCGAACATACTCTTTCTCAACTAATTTAAGCTCTTTATTGCAGATAAGACAACGTGTGAATAGACGACTTTTTGTATCAAGATCAAGCTCTCTCACTATTTGTTCAAACTGTTCCCAAACGTTATCGCTTTTTATAAGTATACAGTTTCTAGCGAGTTTCCTTTCAATCAGATGAGTATCTCTTGTCAGGATTATTCTATTTTCCACAAGAGCGCACTGAACAAGCCCACTATCCGCACCATATCTGTAATACGTGGTATCATAGCCAAGGGTTCTCAGCCATTTTGCGAGTTTTCCGAGCATCTCGTCAGCAATGAACTTTATACCTTCACTATCGTTGGTCATGACTGAATCCTCTTGTCAATTTGGATTTTTCAGCTAACAGGATGGCGTTTTCATACTCCTCAGACGTGATTCGTCTATTAAATATCATCCTAACTTTGCAAAACTATTCTTCTCATTCATCAGAGGTTTCTACATCTAAACCTATTTTTCTATGTTGTTTATAAAAATAAAGGCTATAATTACGAGAAACATCAAATTCCTTTCCTTTGCCCTGTTTAGCAGTTTGTAGCTTCCTTATTCCTGATATAAGAACATTTTTATGAATTGGCATAAATGAATAAGATGCACCTGTGGTCATACACATATCCTCAATTTTGACAATTCGAGTAGCCAATAAAAGACCATTTGAGAATGTTTTACTCATAGATAAATCTGTTAGTTCAATTTGGTTATTCATTAAAATTCCAGACAGAAGATCGGAAAGGTAAACAGAGATGCCGGGATTGCGTCCAACAATCTCAAATAGCGAAAAACGGGCTTCTTTCATAGCAACAAGGTGTTTTTTTTCATCTTCTGATGGCTCATATTCGCTTTCAGCCTCGAAGTGTTCTATGGTACTTTTTCCATCCCACGTAATATCAAACACGATACGATCAAACAAATAGTTTATCTCTTCTTCTGAGTCAAGGACTAAAGTTCCATTAAACAAGAGATTCATTTCAATTGCTGTACGATTAATAATTTTTGTTGGTATGACTTTATTTACTTCTTTAATCAATTCTCTGCCGGATTCTCGTAGTTCATTATATCTTTGCACTTTTCTATTTTCTGGTTTTTTGGGAAACAAAAGCATATTTTATCACCTCACAAATTAAAGTTGATCAGGTTTAATGACTCCCTGCGGAAAAAGTCTTATCTTCTCAAAAATCTTTATACTTTTACTGCCTTTTGGAAATCCGCAAATAATATCATTTTTTGGCGTGGACTCACGAGGATTGGTAGTGAAAAGATAAGTTTCATAACCCGCTTCTTCGGCTGACAGATTTCTGTCAAAGCTGATATATCCCATACAGAGCTTTCCAGCTTTAGCTTTTTCATTTTCAAAATCCCAGGTAGTCCAATCAGCAGTTCTAGCAAGGACGTTATACTCCTCTCTCGTCAGTATCTGAGATAAATAAGAGCTTCTTGGGTAGATAAGTTCACTATTTTTGATGTAGCCAATATCGCAGGGGCATAATATATAAGGCACACAATTCTCAATACACCTTATCTGAGCGTAATCAGTCGCCTCTCCACAGGCGTGGATAGCGACTCCGAGATCAAACTTTTCGTGAAAATCCTGAATGTAGCCGTTAAACATCTCCACATTTTTTAGACCAGAATCTTCTATACGTTTTTTTCCAATATCAAGCGGGATAGGATTCTTTTCAACAATTATAAAATGGCATTTTGGAAATAAATAAGCCATAGGCAAAGACAGATGACCGGAACCAGAGCAGAAATCCACAACAAGCTCATCACCTTTGAGCAAAGATTGCGCTATCTCTATAAAATTCTCGATCTGCCATCTTTTCCTGATCGCTCTGCTGTCATTCAGGAAACCAGACGCCGGATCAATACCTTCAGGCATTTGATCCCAATCAAGTCTCAAGCTAAAGTGCGGATCAGAATACATAGGGCTGACGCCTGCCTGTAAGAGTCTCCTTATAATTTTCTCAAACTTTTTCATGCTAATCTTCTTCATACCTATCTCTTAAAATTGTACGGAATAATCTCTTGTATCACCCAAAAGGCTGTGTTATACTGAGTACCCAGAGTTTTAGTACAATCATCCTTTTGGAGATATTATACTGCAAAAATGTGGTCTAATCAATAGTTAGGTGAAACTCACAAGAAGAATATAATTGAAAATAAAGTAAAAATGACTAAGCATGACAAATTTTTAGAAAAAATTTTGATCGGAAACTCAGATGCGAATATCTATTTTGAAGACTTATGTAACTTATTGAAAAAGATAGGATTTGAAGAAAGAATTAGAGGCAGTCATAATATTTTCAGAAAAGATGGTGTGTTAGAAAAGATTAATTTACAACAAGACGAAAACAAAGCAAACCCATATCAAGTGAAACAGGTAAGAAATATTATCGTAGAATATAAACTTGGGGAAATATTAATGTACAAATATGAAGTCATAATATTTTGGAGTAACGAAGACAAGTTATTTTACGTAGTCCACAAACCCAGCGCCGGATTGCTTATGTAGTAAAAATCACCATTATAACCGTCTTTTAGCTTATTTATATCATATTGCTTCATAAGTGAATTGACGTCTGCCCATTCGTAGCCTGCGTTTTCTGTTTCCTCTTTTGACAGATGACCGGGTGCATAGATAATTCTGAATCGCCCCTCTGATGAGCCGTGAATGAGATGCGCCGCAGATACAAGGTTGTTCCTGAGTTCTTGATTTTCTTTTACTTCTTGCAATATCTTGTCTGTACCATGATAGCCGTATTTTCTTATCAGTCTGTCAATTTCGGGGTCTTCGCCATACATGCGCAAGCCCGGTGCAATGACGGTCAATTCTCCGCCGTCTGCCATCGCCATTCTGGTTCTGTATATGGACTTGTTACCTAACCAGTGACTTTGATATTCAACTGGATCGAGATAGACAACAGCTTTTTTCAATGGTTCCTTTAATCTAGTTAAGTTTATCTGTTGGCTAAGTTTCGCTGATTCTACAAAAGTTTCCTTATTATCCCCGATGAATAAACCTCTCGTTACAAGTTTATTATCTTCTTTACCCATTACAGTCATTATGTAAATTATTGGTATGCCTTTGATAAATTGTTCTGCATAGTCGAATACCTTGCGGACAGGCGTATCAATCCGACCCATTATGCGCTCCATGCCATAAACGCCCGCAAGAAAATGACTTTTGTTTATAGTCTCCTCTCCGCCGATACCGACAAAGATGTTTTTATTGTGATTGGAAAACCCAGTGTTTTCGTGAGGTACAACCTGACCTACTGAGATTATGAGGTCATATCCACCTTCCAGAAGAATCTTGTTGACCTGAATTGGTATCTCATAATCCAGCTTGCCCTCTGACACTTCTTTGATAAAATCAGAAGGCACGATGCCTAGTTGTACTACGTCATTGCGCCAATCGTGGACAATAAATAGCTCACGAGGTACGCCCGGATACATTATCCTGATGTGTTCTTCAGTAAGTGCTTCGTGTGTTCCGATGGCGGGCATGATGCGCATTTTATCTTTGCCTAGTATATCGTAAAGCATTTTTGTCAATTCACCTGCGCCGGAATGAAGTCTTGTTATATCAGGTGGTAAGACTAGAACCTTTGAGTAGTTTTCTATCTTTTGCAGGGCTTCTGCCAATAAATCTTTCTTTTTGTTTGAATCTATAATTGTATCCGTTCCACCATAATTAATCTGCATTTCGATACCTCAATCTAATTTTTGCGAGGTTGCCAACTTGGGTGCATTGCGCCATAGCCTTGCTCTACATTCGTTATTGAATAAATATCGCTCCCATCGGGTTTCATTATATACAACTGTCTTATACCGCTTTGGGTTGAACCGATGATCAAGAGCTTTCCATCTGGAGATGGCGTGGGATGATAATTGAATACGCCGGGCTTAGAATGTGTCAACTGCTGGATATTTCCTTTCAGATCAACCCTCATCATTTCAACACTATCTCCGACTTTGGCTGTATAGTAAACCCATTGTCCGTCTTTTGACCACACAGGAACGTCACTGCTTCCACCGTGAAAGTTATAAACGTCAATTGTTGTCATAACTCCTGAATATCCCTGCCTGTCAGCAATCTTATGCAAATCTGTACCATCTCTTTTGACAATGTAAGGGTGGCAATCATAATGTTCACCACTGACAAACAGAAGCCATTGTCCGTCAGGCGACCATTGAGGAGCGAAGTTAAACGGATTACCAGTTTCTATAAGAGTCGAATCAGTTCCGTCAGCATTAGCTATATATATCTTATAATCCTTGTGATAGCTGATCTTCTCTCCGTCTGGTGAAGCGCTGTAGCCATAAGTAAACCCCTCGTCACCTTCGGATAGGTCCTTTTTATTATGTCCATCAATATCCATGCTAAATGGGTGTTGTATGCCATTAATGAGAGGGTTAAATCCCAGTTTATTGGGATTTTTTGGCCAGAACCATAGTCCTGCATTATAGATACTAACCCGATCAACAGCAGTAACATTCGTTAGTTTCCCTGTTGCTATTTCCATCAGGTACATATCATAAAGATACCCCTCTGTCATACGGAAAGTTTCGTGTTTTTCTTCCCATTCTGCATTCTCTGGACTTACCCAACCACTACCGATTATGGCAATAGTTCCATCAGGTGACCAGCCAGCGAATTGTGTCCACGTATGAGGTTCTTTTGTAAGTTCTTCAGCAACAGGTCGTCTTCCAGTGCCATCAGAATTCACCAGATATGCTCTGGTAGTATAACGATTAGCGGTTAAGCCACCGGGTAAATCTGTACGAAATTCAGAATAACCGATCATAAGATCATCAACCTTTCTAAATGGTAAGTCTTTTAACCCTTTTTGACGTAGTATCTCAACGTTTTTCACAACCCCCTAGCCCCCTTTTTTAAGGGGGAATGTTGACATAACTCAATTTACTCCCCCTTTATCAAAGGGAATACTCTACATAATTCCCCTTAAAAAAGGGGGCTAGGGGGTTGTTTTTAGAACGTTTATGTATTTTTTAACGATTACGAATGATTAATATTTTTTAGAAGATTTAACATATTTTTCAAAACTCGTATTAATATTGTCATTATTCACAGCCAACGAATAGTATTCTACCACAAAAGTTGAGAACAAACAATCAATTGTCAATAACCCACGACTAAAGCTCGTGGGCTTGTAGTTACGCTCCACCTCAATTCCACGTTAATCACAGGGATTAAGCGGCTTTGGTTTCATCACGTACCACGTCTGGCACATTGACGGGTACCCTAGCACGAACAGAGATGTTCACACTAGCGTTCAGGTCTGCATTACAGGAGTATCCACAGACTTGACAAAGGAAGGTAGATTGTTGCATACTGTGAGACTTGACACTATGGCATTATATGCTATAATTAATATGTAAAACTAATTATAAGAATATATTATCATAGGAGATATATGATGAGTTCAAGAGCAGAATATCATAGAAAGTGGCGTGAAGAAAATCCTGAAAAGAAAAGTTTAGCAAATCGTAAATGGCGTGAAAACAATAGCGATAAAAAACATGAATATGACAAGCTATATAGCGAGACTCATAAATCGCAAGATAGAGAAAGAGCTAAAAAATATTATCAGGAACATAAAGAGGCAATTAGTGAAAGACGGAAACTGCATAAACAAGTTCACCCTGAAAAAAAGGAAAAAGAAAAGAACTATACTTACAATTATCGGACAGATAAACGTAAAAGGCTCATTGAAATCATGGGTGGAAAATGCGTAATCTGCGGTTTTAATGATTGGCGGGCATTACAAATTGACCATATTAATAGTGGTGGAGCTAAAGAAAGAAATGAAGTGAGATCAGTAACAAGAAGATACAAGATAATCGAAAATTCGATTAATAAAAATGAAAATAAGTATCAACTTCTCTGTGCTAACTGTAATCAGATCAAAACGTATATCAATAATGAACATACTTAAAATCATCGGGTTTATCATCTTGTGGTGGTTCGGGAAGATCAACACAGACAACAAGGTAGAAGATACCGTCATGGTAAACAAGGTCGGCTTGACCAGCGGAGCGTCTCAATTCAATGTCTCTATAATTCTTGAAAATAAACGGTATAACTTGTCTGCCTTCAAGCGTGGATATAGAGATTTTATCAGGGAACTTAAACTTGAGTATGCGACTATCATAGACAATAGCGCCGAAGGGATAAAAGGTATGCTTAACTTTCCTCTCAACCTTATAAGATTCAACGACCTTGCCGATAGCACGAATAGCCATTTGAGAGGCAAGACCAAATTGTTTTCTGATTTCGTAATAGGTAAGATGGTGAAGTTTGATTTGACCAAAGGCTTTATTCTCAAAAGCAACATCAGAGATATAGTCACAGGCAGAATTAAAGCGTTGCATAGTATCAAGCAAAGCTTGTTTCTGTGTTTCAGTAGTAATTAGTTTGAGTTTCATTGATAGTTTCATAATATATGTATTGTATCATATATGCAATGTAAAGTCAATAGAAAAAATAAGGAGAGGCAATTCCTCCAGTCCCAAGCGAGTCCCCTTGAAAAAGGGGATGGGACTGAAGCCCGTTGGTTTCCTTGCCGAAAAAGATTATGAAGATATTTGGATTTGATACTTAGATTTTTTATTGACTATGAATTGAAAGTCTGGTAAGATATTAATAACTGGTATATGAACTAAGTAACTGGAGGTGTTGATATATGAAGCGTGTATATTTTTGTTTAGTTGTAGTCTTTACATTGATTATCTCATGTCTTCCATCATCAGCGGAGTTTTTACCGAGAGCGAACGGTGAGCAGTTCGGTCTTAAAGATGGCGAAACGATTGCCGGAATACCACTAGGTAACGTATCTATTGATGGTAATTTAGACGATTGGAAGTACGCTGTTTGGATAGCTTTTGACACTGAGGATAAGCTTCTACGAGGACAGGGGATATGGAAAGACAAGGACGACTTGTCTATACTCTGGTCTACAATGTATGATCAGAAGAATTTTTACTTTGCCGCCGCAGTACGTGATGATATATTCAAGCCGTCAGACAACCCGGCAGAAATGTGGAGAGGTGATTGCATATTCTTATATATTGACTGGGCGAATCAAAAGTCAGCAATTTCCTGCAAGCCAAATTTTGCCTTAGTTAAGGGTAAACCTACGATTGCTGATCCTTCTGCACTAAATCCGAGAATTATCGAATCGGAGATTGCCATTGTACAAAACGCCGCTCTGGGTAAAGGTGGGACGATTTACGAGGTTGCAATGCCTTTTGAGTTCATTACGAAAGAAAAGATTGATGCAGGCGTTGTGATCGGATTCACTCCCGGATACGAAGACGGCACTGACAACCCCGAAGGCAAAGGGGCGATGTTTATGGATTGGAATGGACTTGCTCCAGATGACGCTAAGAACCTTGGCTCATTAAAGTTTGGTGGTCAATTACCTGTCAATCCTGCGGGTAATCTGACAACAACGTGGGGTAGGGTTAAGTTCTAACCTGTGTTTATTTAATAAGGAACAGGGGATAAATTAAAAAAGGGGGTGTTAAATAGATAAAAATTACGACTTAATTAGCTTGTTTAGTAAGTTTAGTGAGTTTAGTGAGTTTGGCATTATTAAAAAGGGAGATATTAAAATGAGATTCAAGATATTAATTTCTTTGGTAATAGTGATGTTATTTGTTTCCTTAACCGCAAATGCCGCTCTAAACACGAAAGATAAAACCTGTTTGCTCTATCTTTCGTGTAATGAAATAAATAATAAGATTGTGACTGACTCATCATCAAGTAAAAATGATGGAACAGTAGTTGGCACAGTCAATCTGGTTGATGGCAAATTTGGAAAGGCTTTACAATTCGCAGAAGCTGGTGAAGTAAAATGTCCGTATATTCCATTGAATAACAAGAGCTTCACTGTATGTCTGTGGATGAATTCCAAACAGGCTGGCGGGGCTGAACAATGCGTTTTCTCTCAGACGGATGTCAACGCAACAAATACAAGCATGCACTTCCGTATGTATAACACCGGAGTAGTCAGAATGGGGTTTTATAGCAATGATCTAGATGCCCCTGCCAATTCTATTAAAGCTAATGAATGGGCGCATATATGTTACCTTGTTGATGTTGCAGGCAAAACTAGAAAAATTTATGTAAATGGGATCCAAGTTGCTAAAGACGCAGGTTTGGCAGGTATAGAATATCTAGGGAAAAAAGGCGATACCATGGTAGGGTCATGGGGAGCGACAGGTCAGAAATTCAATGGAATGATTGACGAAGTTCAAGTATGGGACAAAGCATTGAGTGAAGCTGAAATCAAAGACAGCATGGCAAATCTGAGCGCTCTTTCTAGTACGTCAGTAGGGTCAGCCGGTAAACTTACAAGCACATGGGGTAGTGTAAAATACTAATCAAAATTAATACTGTTATAATTTAGTCTAGGAGGGAATGAACATGAAACGTATAGCTTATGTTCTACTTATAATGTTTGTATTGATGGCTCCTTTAGCTTCTTATTCTGCATTGAGTATAAAAGATAAGGATCTAATGCTTTACCTTCCTTTCAATGAGGGCAAAGGGAAAATCGTTACAGACCTCTCACAAAACGGATTTCAAGGAGATCTAGTCGGTACTGTGAACTGGGTTGACGGGAAACTCGGAAAAGCTCTGGAATTCGCTGAAGCAGGTGAAGTTAAGTGCCCATATATTGCACTTGATAACAGAAGTTTCACGATCTGTCTATGGACGAATCCCAAACTAAAGGGTGGAGCGGAACAGTGTGTGTTTTCACAAACTCAAGCCAATGCTACAAATACAAGTATGCACTACCGCATCTATACTAATGCTACAGTAAGAATGGGTTTCTACTCTAACGATCTTGATGCTGTTGGCGCCGCAAAAGCTGATGTATGGCAACATATTTGCTATTGGCTTGACGTAAAAACTAAAACTAGAAGAATTTATATTAATGGTGAACAAGTCGCTGAAGATAAAGGAATGAGTCCATACCTTGGAACCACAGGAGACACAATGATCGGTTCATGGGGAGGTACTGGACAGAAATATAACGGACAGATTGACGAAGTTCAAATCTGGTATAGGGCTTTAAGTCCGCAGGAGATTAAAGACAGCATGGGTGACATGACAAAACTTGCTGTCGAATCTAATGGCAAACTTGCGTCAACGTGGGGTGACATTAAAGTAACTCGTTAATTTCAGTAGTGTTAGGTTTAATGCCATCAGATTAAACATGAATTTCACGAATGAAAACAGACTTTTTATATTCGTGAAATTCGTATATTTGTGTAATTTGTGATAAAAAATTCGGTATGGTTCACAATTGGGGTAACACTTTTCAATCAGAAAATTAACCGCAGATAAACGCAGATGCACGCAGATATTTTTAATATTGTCCTTATCTGCGTTAATCAGCGTTCATCTGCGGCTTAATAGTGAACTATTCCAAAAATTCATAGCTAAAATAATTAGTATAATAGAGAGATGGTGAATTCATAATGGCTTATGTTACATTTTATTTTCAAATCCATCAACCGAGAAGATTGAACGAGGTTGATCTCGTAAACTTTAGTCAGGGATATAAGGAAGACCTTGAGAAAACTTATTTTAATGATGGACTAAATAGTCTTGTTTTCAATAGAGCGGCAAATAACTGCTATTTTCCTGCGACAGAAATAATACTTGCCAACATTGAGCGATTCAAAAAAACCGACAGACCATTCAAAGTAGCTTATAGTATGTCTGGCACGTTCATTGATCAATGCCTTATGTTCAGACCTGAATTGATTGATCTATTTAAAAAGCTGGCGGATACAGGTTGCGTTGAGTTTCTTGGTGAGACTTACTATCATTCGCTGGCAAGCCTTTACGAGTCTCATGACGAATTCAAAGCTCAGACTATGATGCACAGCGACAAGATACAAAAACTATTCGGCGTAAGACCTGTGACTTTCAGAAACACAGAGCTTTTATATAATAACGTGATCGCCAAAGAAGTTTGCGACATGGGATTCAAAGGCATACTTACTGAAGGACTTAAACACATTCTTAAATGGCGGTCTCCAGACTACGTTTACAAAGCGAAAGGCTCTGACATAAAGGTCTTACTGAGAAACTACGGAGTCAGTGACGAAATAGGCTATCGCTTCTCTCATAAAACTATAACCGCTGACGACTTTGCGTCATGGTTGGGTAAGATAACAGGCGAAACCTGCAATATCTTCATTGACTATGAGACGTTTGGTGAGCATCAGTGGAGTGAAACAGGAATAATGGAGTTTCTCAAATACCTTCCAGACGCTATTCTGAAACACCAAAGCCTGCTGTTTAGTACACCCGGTGAAGTTATAAACGCCTGCCCGTCACATGATGAGATTGACGTCTATGAATACAACACCATATCGTGGGCTGATCTTGAGCGTGACAGCAGTGCGTGGTTAGGCAATGACGTTCAAAAATCCGCTTATGGGATAATCAAGGACATGGAAACTCAGGTTAAAAAAACGGACAACGAGCAGTTTATAAATATATGGCGTAATCTTCAGACTTCCGACCATCTTTACTTTATGTGCAACAAATGGCTTGGGGATGGCGACGTACACGGATATTTTAGCCATTATGGTTCAGTATGGAAGGCTATCGGGAATTTCTTTACCGTTTTACACGACTTCCAGAAAGCAATCGCTTATAAGATTGCAGAAAAAAGATCATGAATACGAGAAAAAGTAGGTTGGGTTGAGGAACGAAACCCAACTTTCAAATATTAAATTCGCAATCATAAGGAGACACAAAAGCCTTGCTTATACCATTCAGGAGTGATGAACCTTTAGAAAAACCACCTATTATGACTGTATTGTTAATATTAGCGAATATAGGTGTTTTCATTTATCAGCAGTTCTCACTTGTTGGACTCCATCATGATCTGTCGGTTATATATGGAGCTATACCTTTCGAGCTAGCGCATTTTGTTGACTTACCACCACGGTCTCCACATCCGCTTTATCTCGCTATCTTTACATATATGTTTCTTCATGGCGGATACCTTCACATCATTGGTAATATGTTGTATTTTTACGCATTTGCGGCAAATGTAGAAGGTATAGTTGGACATTTCAAGTTCCTCATTTTCTACATCCTGTGCGGAGTAATAGCCTTAATTGTCTATGTCATACCAAACTTTAATTCTCAGGTCCCGATGGTTGGAGCAAGTGGAGCCATTGCTGGAATAATGGGAGCGCATTTAAGAGCATTACCCGGCAAGCGCATAAGATGCCTGTTGTTGATATTTCCTGTAACTTTGCGTGCGTTTTGGGTTCTTATTCCATGGATACTTATCCAGATTTATAACGTAATGATGCAAGGGCAGTCAAATATAGCTTTCATCGCTCACGTAGGTGGGTTTATATTTGGGATGTTCGCAGTTGGTACTTTCAGGGATAAATGGATATACAGTAATCGCTCTACATATCTTTAGCAATGCGAAAACCAGAATCCGTATCAGTATTATTTGGGAATTGACCTAACTTAAAAGATATACGGACGCCATTAGTAAATTCAACCCATGAACCGCTTTTCATTATTCGAAATCCACTAGAATCGGGTCCTTTTGGATTTTTGTAAGGGCTTGTTTTATAATAATCTGCTTGATACCAGTCATTTATCCATTCAAACACATTTCCAGCCATATCCTGCACACCATAAGGACTTGCGCCTTTAGGATAGCTACCAGTAGAGGTGGAGTCATGGCTCCCTCCTTCCCACGAATTACAATATCCTAAATTCCACAGATCACCCCAGGGCCATTTTCGGTTATCATTGCCACGAGCTGATTTTTCCCATTCAGCCTCTGTAAGAAGCCGTCCTCCTGACCATTCAGCATAAGCTTTTGAACCGTACCAGCTAACTCCTACTACGGGATGATCTTCCCAACCCTTATTGGCTTTGTATATACCATTTTCGAGTCTCACAGCAGTTATCAGCTTGTTATACAAAGCATTTCCGTTACTATCTTCATTCTTACCGATAGCGTTCAGAAATTCTGCATATTGCTCATTTGTAACCTCGTATTTTCCGATGTAAAAGTCGTCCAGATAGACATTATGTTGGGGATGCTCGTCATTATTGCCAATGCCTTCGGGACTTCCCATCAGAAACTCTCCCGCCGGGATTAGAATCATCTCTTTTGATGCCATAGTTACGTAAATTTCTTTCTTTGTGGATTGTGATATACTTTTTTCATCTTTAACTTCCAGTATGACTGTCTTGTATCCAAGAGATTCATAACTGTGTGTGGCATATTTTTCATTTGAGAAACCTGTGTCCCACGTTCCATCACCATCCCAATCCCATCTGAATGACAATGTAGTTTCCGATCTACTGAAAGATTTTGAAGCATCAAAATTAAAAACCGTGCTTGATCCACCCCTTGATGGTGAAACAGTGAAAGATGCTAACGGATATAGCTCATCATCTACGCTTGCTGGTTCTTTTTGCCCACAACTATATAAAAATGCAGTCATTAGTATATAAATTCCAGTTAAGAATAGCAATTTAATAAAAAATGAATGATTATTCTGCATGACAGTGAAGCCTTATTTTCTGTTCTGCTAATGCCTGACGCAATTGCTCCTCAGTTATAAATCCTAATTCTAAAACGATTTCCCCGAAGAATTTATGTTTATAGTCAAATATATGAATCTCTTTCTGTTTTTGAAGGCATCTGTCTAATTGTGATGGTGTAAGGTATCCCATATTTAGAAGTATTTCACCAATTTTTTGAGGTTGTTTATCTGGAAACACGTCTTGAAATAGTCCTTCACTGAGTCTATATACCTTTGAAAGCAGTGTTTTCAATGTAGAATCGGTGTTATGCAGGCGTGTTACGAGGCTTTGAATCAGTTCTATGGCAAAATTTAGATTATTCTGCATTCGGTAGATAAGTTCTTCCATAGTCATAGATATTAACAACGTTCTTCCAAGCGCCTTTGCTGTCACTGATCTGGGAATATTGACGAACATTGCATTCTCTCCGAAGAGATCACCTTTTTCCAGTATGCGTATGGTTACATTCCTGTCATTAATAAGTTTGGTAATCTCTATTTTTCCGCTTTCGATAATGTATACGTCTTTTCCGATAGAATCTTCCTCAAAGATTACCTTGCCATCTTCATAACACAAGATGCGCCCACTACTAACTCTGGAATTCATCAATGCCCCTCAATATTCACAATCCACATAGTTTATTACTATGTGGACGAGAATGGCTTAGTTTATCAAGAGTTACTGAAACTATCTTTTGCCATTAAAAGTAATCAGTAATTAGACAATGTTAAATTAGAAAAAAACGCAGTTGTATCTCAGTCACGTTCCGCCGTGCAACGGAAGAAAAGTTGGCAATTCCTTATATTATACGAGTTTTTCAGTTAGCTGATGAATAGTCATAATTCATGAAAAAACACGGAGATACTGAGGCACGGAGAGGAAAATATTGAATATATAATTCCAATGATTTTATTGGTCAAACAAATTAATTATTTTAGTTAATTGAGTACTGCACTTAATCATTGTTATCCATTAAAATCTCTCTCGACTGCTTCCCCATGTTGGGTCCAACTATCCCATCTACTTCCATGTTTTCTAAAAGTTGGACAGCACGTTCATAGTCTATATTTAATTTTCTTTGCAGGAACGAGGTAGAAGCTGTGTGATGCTTGAGTACCAGTTTTACAGCTTGTTCGAATAATTCATCATCAGAAGATTCGTCTTGAGATTCTTCATCATCTAAATCGGCTATACCTGTTTCATCATGAATAGCATGTTGTTGAGAAAAATTAACAACTCTCTCGATCTCACCTTCACTCACGTAGCATCCCTGTATTCTAACAGGCTTTGCAGTATTAATGTCCATATATAGCATATCACCCTTACCAAGAAGATTTTCGGCGCCATTCATGTCAAGTATGGTTCGTGAATCAACTTTAGATGCAAGCCGGAATGACAGTCGGCATGGAAGGTTAGCCTTTATCAATCCGGTAACAACATCCACTGATGGTCTTTGGGTTGCCACGATCATGTGTACTCCTGCGGCTCTGGCTATCTGCGCCAATCTAGTTATCGAGGTTTCCACTTCCGAGCTTGCCACCATCATTAGATCAGCCAATTCGTCTATTATAATCATTATGTATGGCAGTTTTCCATGCACAAGTTTATCTTCTGCTGTAACTTTCCCTACTGCTTCGGGATGCTCTTCCATGTATTTATTATAGCTTTCTATGTTTCGCACTCCAACATCTGCCAATTTCTTGTATCTTTTATCAATCTCACGTAATGCCCACTTTAGATATGCTGGCGCTTTCATGCTATCAGTAACGACAGGCGCCATAAGGTGCGGTATTCCATCATAAAGACTTAATTCCACTCTTTTGGGGTCAATCATTATGAATCTGAGTTCGTCTGGTATCATCCTGAAAAGCATACTTGCAATAACTGAATTTATAAAAACACTTTTTCCTGAACCGGTAGTTCCCGCAACCAGAAGATGCGGCATTGCGGCGAGGTCCGCAACAACAGGATTACCGGATATGTCTTTTCCAAGCGGTAAAGGAAGTCTTGCTTTAGAGTTTCTGAATTCCTGAGATTCCAGTACTTCTCTCAATCCGACCTGCATAACTTTTTCATTAGGCACTTCGATCCCAACTACGCCGGCGCCTGGCACAGGTGCTACGACCCTAACACGAGTTGCTCTCAATACTAATGCTAGATCATCAGAAAGATTAACAAACCGGCTGACTTTCACGCCCGGACCCGGCTCGACTTCATATCGAGTTACTGCAGGACCTCTGCTCACCCTCAAAACTCTTGCATCAATATTAAACTCTTTGAAACTCCTTTCCAATATTTTTGCAGTTTCCTGAAGCATGCTTTTTGTTAATTGTTCATTTTCTGACATGTTTTTATCCAAAAGCGAAAGTTTGGGTAAAACGTAAGAACCTGTGGTATTTGGATTGCGAAGGTATAATTCATCTTCCACTTTCCCTTCAGAATTGTCCGATATGACTAAAGTTGAATTCAATGCAGGCTCTACGGTCTGTTGTTTCTGTGGTTTAACTGCAATTGGTGTAGTTTTGGCACGAGATTTTCTCTTAACTGTAGTTGGTTCTTTTCTTTTAATACGGGTATATATAGTATAAAAAAGATGGCTAACGGTCAATTCTGCTGATAATGTAATACCGAGTATGAAGAACACCAATCCTACAAGAACCAGACCGGGAATACCTATTAATCTCTTACACAAATGATTCAGTGACTTACCAAAAACTCCTGAAGAATTAGATGGTTCACTAGCCACAAGACTGAAAAGCAATAAACCGCTAATGATAAGACAAATTGTGCCAAAAGCACCAGATAGAATTCCTCTCTTTCTATCCATGAATAGGCTTACACCCCAGTAGCTAATTAAGATAACGAGTAGATAGGACACATAACCCATCAAGAATTTTAGATCATATTTTAGCTCATTACCTATACTTCCGCCAAAGCCTATGAGACTGACTAACACCCAGATCGCAAAGATGACGATCAGTACCCCAAGGATCTCATTCCAATGTTCTTTTTTCAGGCTACCAAACAGGCTCATTGGGATCAACTCCTAGAAATATAAGCATTATTGAAATATACGCATCAGATCATCCAGAACATCATTATTGCATATTTTAACATCATCGGGTTTGGGCCATTCATGATCGGTATTGAGCAACAGAGTTTATCAATGCCTAGTTTATCTGAGGCATCAATAAGCTTATCGTTATTATCCCAACCCCAGTTTTGCCTTCTGCCATTTACGTGTGAATGACAATCTATTTTCATTTTATACGATTTTTCGATTAAACCTCAAGCAAAATGAATATCACATTATTGCTGTTATATATAGGTAGAACAATATCCATACCGTGTTCTTTATGATAAATTTTAACCAAAGCTGAAGTATCAAAGAAATATATCATTATCCTCTTTCCTGACGTTCGTTTGAAACGTCATCAGACCAATTTGATTTTGAGGTTGATGTACGCTCTATGATCTCTTCTAGTGTATATTTGCTTTCAGGATATTTTTTCCCTTTTCTAAATAGCTTCATCTGCTCATATAGAAAAAGGAGTTCATCTACATCCATTTCGTCGATCTCATTTTTCATAGCTTCTTTGAGTTTCATATTATCACCAATTCTCTATGTTTAAGTCTTCAATACCGGAAAGATTGTGAATATGTCTTTGATTCCATATCCATAATCAATCACCTTGTTAAGCCTTATATCAATAAATGAAAATTCTAATTGTTGGGTATCATTCCTCGACCCAACCTACATACTAATTCTTTGAATTGCCGTTGATGATATTAGTTTTCACTCCCTTGACTATCCCAGAAAAATTTACCGTTCCTCAACATCATAATTAAAGAAGAAGTCATCTTGAATACAATATTCTCTACATAATTCCTCTAACTTATCCACAAATTCTTCTGGTTTGTCTGTCATTATATACATGAACTTAATTTTTACTAAAGAACTTTCTATTTCTTTTGTTTTTTTCGCTTTTACTTGTTTCATGCTAACCTCACACTCTAAGAAAGAAATTTAGATTTCAATTCGTAATGTTCAACAGAACTAAAGTAAAGTCTTACAACATCCTCAAATGAACGAAAAGTAAACTTAAGTCTTTCTTTAGCAAATGGCTCTCTATTGAGTCTATCCAAGAAAATACCTTCTCTTTTACTTGATGCAACAAGCATGAATTTTGCCTCAAAGTTTAATAATTGATACATTTTCAGCATTGAATTTGAAAAATCCGTAGTTGATTCAACCTCGAAAATATATTTTGGAAATAAATGTTTGGTGTTTGAAAACCATATTACATCAGACTTCGATACAACATTCATTATCTCAGAATAAGTAAAATCGGGTATTTTAGTAATCGCAGATAGTTCCTTCAAATCCTTACCATCAAATTTTTTATTAAAATCGCTTGTGAATGTTTTATACTCCAAGAAGTTTCCAATTTCAACTAACATTCCCTCAATTGTACTATGATAATCTTTGATATTTTTCATGTATGAATCTATAGGTTTACTTGTCAAAACATAAGAATAAGCAGAATTATTATCCTCGTAATCACGCAAAGCATAAACACTCAATCCAACTTTCTTTAGTTTACCTCTGTTTACTTCTCTATACAAAACACCTCTTAGTGTTTTCTGCCAATCACTAGATGGTAATTCTTTATATTTTGGTGCTTGCTCATAAAGAAAATTGAGGGATGCTATACCTCCATTATTTGTCATTATCAGTTCAATCAATTCATTCCATTGTATAACAGATTCTCTTGATAATTTTTTACTTTTGTTTTGGGAAATCATAGTTTAATTCCTTCTTGCAAAGCTTCTCATATCAATGTTACTTAGCATATAAAACCTTCTGTTGTTCCACTACCACAAAAAGGATCAAGTACAGTATCATATTCATTAGAATAGCGTTTTATCAACCATCTTGGTAGTTCAGGAAAGAATTTTGCTGGATATTTATGCAATCCATGAGTCAATATAGATTGATCATAACTAATAAATAAAAACCTATCCTCATTTTTAATAGGTAAATTTACAGGAATTTCCCCGTCTACACGTGTTACTTTTTCACCAAATCTATTAACTTCATCTTTTACATTAGTAATTTGGGTTAGAAAGTCAAGTGAAATTTGTTTTGATTCTATGTATTTATTTCTTACTTTTCTTAAACTTACTTTTTCTCTTATTTCATTGACGTTGATTGGATAACTAGACATAATATTCTCCTAATTCTACTTAATAATCATATTTCGCCTTCTTTGACATCCAGTTAGTAGGATGGACAATGCCCATCCTACGGTACGTCATGAAATTACAGATGCGGACCTACACCCTGTGACTTATATTCAAATGGCTTTGCTGGTTTTAGTGCTTCCTCACGGGCATTGGTGAAATCGCATTGAGCAACGCCTAGATCGCCACCGATCATCTCTCTCTTTATTTTCTGATAGTAGATGAAATTAGCAAATGTCACATCCGAAGGTACACGATGATCAACAAAAGGAATGAATCCGCCTTTATCAATCAGCTTGCGCATATCTTTCAAATGTGCATCTATGGCGTCAGGTCCTTTGCTTACTTGAATTTTATCTACACCACCGAGTAGTAAATATTTTGGATATTTTTTCCTGATTTCATAAGGGTCAGTCCCGGCGACTCTCTCTAATGGATAAAGACCATTCACACCAGCCTCAAGGAAAAGCTCAACCATGTCGTTAGTATTTCCATCACAGTCGCACAGGATCACATCTACGCCTTTTGAGTAGATAAAATCGGTTACACGGCGATAATATGGCGTCATGAACTCCCTGAACGTCTTTGGTGCAATCAGCGAGCCATGATTATAAGCCATGTCTTCCCAGACCTGAACAAAATCAAACTGCACGTCATCTAATGCCCTGCTCATTGTTCCGATAAGCACATCAGCCCAGAATTCACCAAGTGCGTGCATGAACTCAGGTTCTTCATAATAAGCAGTGCAGGTTCGTGACAGACCAAGCCATCCACGAGGCTGACCAAAGAATCCAGAGAAATTCAGTCCTAGAGGATAATCACGTTTTTTGTAATTCTCAACCATATCTGCCCAATTTGCAGGATAACGATCTGGTGAGTCAAGATTGTCGTAGAAAAATGGCTTTGCTTTTTCAAGATTTTCCATTGAGTCAATTCCGTGTGTTAATCCGGGTCGGGGACCGTAATCTGGCTGGAAAAGCCTTCTTTCACGCCTGATGTCCAGACCGAAATATAGTTCTTCATCAGCATCAACGGGCATCCCCTCGCCATGCCAACGCTCCATTGTCTCACCCCAGTAGCCAAATTCCTCGTTTGGAATTCTGTCAACGTCTTGAAAGTGCATTACACGATTAAATCGCTCTCTATGTGTCATAATTTTCTCCTCTTTCATTATGGTAATCGTTAAAAAATACGTAAACGCTCTAAAAACAACCCCCTAGCCCCCTTTTTTAAGGGGGAATAAATCGAGTCGTGTCAACATTCCCCCTTAAAAAACTAATCTTTACCCACAAGTCTATAAACCATTGTGGATAGAGGATTTATAACCCCCTTTTAGCTAAAAGGGGGAAGGGGGAATTTGATTAATTAAACTAAATATTAATGAATCTATTCAAAGGTATTTCGGCATATTACCAATAACGCAATTGATATTTTTGAGTATCTATTGATCCGAAAACCTTAATCAAATCTCCCTTAATCCCTCTTTAGCTAAAGAGGGAAAAGACTTGATTCCTCAATATCCACGAATTGTGGGTAAAGATAAGCTTAAAAAAGGGGGCTAGGGGTTGTGAAAAACGTTGAACGACTATGTCAAAATGGCATTTTTTAACGATTACACAGCCTACTTATTTAGTACCGTATTTTTTTGCTAACTCAATAGTATATTCATATTGCTTGAAACTTACATTATGTGGAACGGAATGGTCAGAGTGGAATATATATCCTCCGCCTTTTCGGGCAACTGATATTTTGGTTCTAATCTCTTCTTCAATAACCTTCGGATCAGGATGTGCCATAGCACGCACATCAATCCCGCCCATGAACGTAGCAACTTCACCAAAATTCTTTTTTAAGTCTATCAGATCCATACCAGCTTTCACTTCAAGCGGTTCGTAACAGTCAAACCCGGCTTCAACCAGCATTGGCATTAATGGACGTATTCCGCCACAGCTATGCAGGATCACTTTTATATTCTTACTGTGAAGAAAGTCACACAATTTCTTATGTGCCGGGAATAGTTGCTCACGATACATTGGCAGTGAAAAGAAAGGACCTGTCTTATAGCCTAAATCGTCGTAAAACATGGCGCCATCAAACTCGATCCCTTTAGCAGTCAGTTCCTCTACGACTGCAATGTTAAGGTCTACGTTTGACATGAAAAGGTCTTTGATCCATTCAGGGTCATCAAGCATGGATTCAAGGAAATACTTAATTCCGACTCTGTTCTGCCAAAGGTCAAATCCAAGAGCGCCACCGCCATAAACCAGAAAAGTGTCATTCTTTTTACAATTTTCGTAAGTGCTTAACGCACCCGGAAAATCAATCCTTGCATCACAGTATTTATAGAGATGCTTGAATTCTTCCCAATTCTCTTTACTGTGGATGCCAACGTCATATTCTTTTTCATTATCACGGAACCATAGATGCGCTCCGATCCCTGCCCACCCATCAAATCCGAAATATTCCCAGACACCCTTTCCGTCAGGGGGATAACCCTCTGCTTTCCAGTTATCAATGGTTGCGCCCCAGAAATCATCTCTCATGGGGATACGATCTGGTTCTTTGTGAGCCAATGTCAGGCGATACCTTTCTGCTGAAGTCATTTAATATATCCTTTCATTCTTTATCAATATCTTTACCACAATGAGGACATACCTTATGGTTGTTTTTCCTATTCTGGATCTCCTCAACAAATCCAGAACCCAGTATACCTGTTGGAAGGGCGAACAATCCAATCCCAAGAAGCGAAATGATCGCTCCAAAAAATTTCCCTAATGGTGTGACAGGATAGACATCACCATATCCAACAGTTGTTAGCGTTGCAACTCCCCACCACATTGCCATGGGGATACTCGCAAAAGCCTTTGGTTGAGCCTGATTTTCTATAAAATACATCAGGCACGACACTACTAATAACAATATTAACACCATGAATACTGTTATCGCAAGCTCTTCTTTTTTCTTACTAAATACCCTTCCAATAAGTCGTAAAGACTCAAAATACCTTCCAATTTTTAATATACGGAATATTCTGAAGAGACGTAATGCTCTAAAAAATCTAAAGTCGAGAGTTATAACCATAGGAAGATAAAATGGCAAGATACTTACCAAGTCTATAATGGCTAATGGTGTAAGGGCGAATTTTATCCTTCCTTTGATTAGTTTTTGATACTTGATGTTACAGGTACAGCTCCACAAACGCAAAACATATTCAATCGTAAAAATTATTACAGAGAATGCTTCAAAATCATAAAAGAAATCTGGGTTTTTCTTATATATAGGTTCTACCGTCTCAAGAATAACAGTTATAAGACTGAAGAAGATTAAGGTTATGATAAAAATTTCAAGCAATCTACCCGGTATTCCGCCTTCGTGATTAGCTTCCAGAATATTGTATACACGGGTCTTTATCCTGTTAATATTCATAAATCTTTATTATCCCTGTAAAAGCTATTGACTCCACTTATACAGTGCTAAGCCTTTTGAAACAATAATGATATTGTGAAGTTACCCAGCCTGTTCCCATGCACACGCCACAGGTCGTTGTCATGTGGTCTTGTTGAATTTTTGTTCCGCACTTTGAGCAATATTCACCCTGTTCATTTGCATGTGTGCATGACGTTATTATAAACCCCGTAAATGACGGCAACGACTGAATATAGCCGATCCCATGACAGATTGGGCATAGAATTGACGTATCGGCACCACAACTTTTACAAAAGCGCCCCTCATCCAGATTTTGAGTCATAATTAATCCCTCTCTTTTCAATACAAATACGACTTTTTCAGTTAGCAAAGGGATATAATTCAGGAAAAAACACGGAGACACAGAGGCACGGAGAGGAAAAATGAAGACGGAAAGATGATAGATGAAAAAGACGAAACGAATATTATAGTTTCATTCTTCATCACTTATCCTTCATACGTTCTAAGTTCTCTCCGTGCCTCTGTGTCTCCGTGTTTAATTTCCTTTTTATTTCTATAAGTGAAAAACTCGTATACAAATACTAATTTCAGATTTATACCAGTATATCAGAGTATATTCAAAAGTCAAGACGAAAAACCAAGCCAAATATAAGTTTTCGTCCAAATGAAAGTTACACTGTTGAAAAATTTATTTAGATGTGACATAATATTATTGCTTTTTACATGAACCCAAACTCTATTAGCGGAGGTAAAAAATATGGCATCAAATACAGCTAACGTCAGAATTCATCTTAGTGAACATATCTCAAAAATCAATCCAAATATATACGGATATTTTTCTGAGCATCTTGGAAAGTGTATCTATGAAGGTACGTGGGTTGGTGAAGATTCACCGATACCAAATACTTATGGTATAAGAAATGATGTCATTGAAGCCTTGAAGAAGATGAAACCACCAGTTGTTAGATGGCCGGGTGGATGCTTTGCTGATGATTATCATTGGGAGGACGGTATTGGTCCAAAAGAGTCACGTCCCCGAACAATCAACGTCCATTGGGGTCAAGTGATTGATAACAACGAGTTTGGCACACATGAATTTATAAAGTTTTGTCGTCTAATAGGTGCAAAGCCTTATATTTGCGGTAATGTTGGCAGTGGCTCACCTAGAGAATTGCGTAACTGGGTAGAATATTGCAATTTCCCCGGAGATAGTACCTTTGCATGTAAAAGAGCCGAAAACGGTGATCCTGATCCTTTCCGTGTTCATTATTGGGGTGTTGGAAATGAGAACTGGGGTTGCGGTGGAAACTTTGCGCCAGAGGATTATGCGGCTGAATATCGGCGTTTTTCCACGTTCATGTTTAACTTCAAGGATGCCCCGCTTTATCTGATTGCCTGCGGTCCTTCAGGAAATGATACAAACTGGACGCACCGATTCTTTGAAAAATTGGGTTGGTATCGTAATATAAATGGATTCTCTGCACATTATTATTGTGGCACAGCAGGTACAGCGACTGAATATACAGTTGACCAATGGTATCAATTAATACAAAGAGCAACATTGATGGAAGATTTGGTTGTCCAACAGCGTGCCATAATGGATGGATATGATCCAAAAAGGAATATCGGATTGATCATAGATGAATGGGGAACATGGCATCCTCCTGCTCCGGGACAAGTACCGCAATTTCTATGGCAACAAAATACACTCAGAGATGCCTTAGTCGCCGCTTTGACACTTGACGTATTCAATCGTCATGCAGATAAAGTTGTTATGGCGAATATCGCTCAAACAATCAACGTTCTTCAAGCTGTGATATTGACCGAAGGCGAGAAGATGCTCGTAACGCCAACAGGTCACGTCTATGCAATGTATGCTCCACATCAGGGTGCAACTTCAGTGCGAATTTCATTTGAAGCTGAAAGTATAGCCGTTGGAAATGCCTCATTATTTGGTCTGTCAGGTTCTGCTTCTTTGAAGGATAATCGCCTATTTATAACAGTGGTTAATCCTCATGCAGATATGCCGATAGAAGCAACGATTTCTCTGTGTGATGGCAGAATAAAATCTGCGTCTGCATCAGTGCTAACTCATAGCGATATTCATGCACACAATACGTTTGAGTCACCTGATACGTTAGTGCCTATTGATGTGAGTGTATCTGCTGATGGAAATATTTTTAACAATACGTTTCCGTCTGCATCGGTGACTGCAATATCTGCAACGCTTGGTTAATTGTAACTAATGGAGGATAATATGCGATGCCCGAAGTGCAATACCGAAAACAAAGAAGGACGAAAATTTTGCAGTAAATGTGGTTCCAAACTTGAGAATGTATGTCCAAAATGCGGGTATAAAAACGATCCTAATGATACCTTCTGCGGTGAGTGCGGCGCCGAGCTTGGTGTGACTCGAAAAGCTATCACTACGGAAGTTGTGATCCCCAAACTAGAGGACATGCACTCACAACTGCAAAGTTTGATACCAGATATACTTGCTCAGAAATATCTATCTGCAGAGCAACAAATCGCAGGTGATAACCGTACCATCACTGCTCTATTCGCTGACATATCTGGCTTCACTCCACTATCAGCTACCCAATCATCAGAATACATATTCCAGTTGGTGCAGGAGTGTTTCAAGCAATTGGTTAATATAGTCGCAGGCTATGAAGGGAGTATCAGCGGATTTCGTGGTGACGGTCTGCTTGCACTGTTCGGTGCGCCCATCCTTCATGAAAATGATGCTGAGAGAGCTATCCTAGCGGCTATTGATATGAGAAAAATGATGGAAGACAAACAGCTTGGTGTATCCATAGGCATCAATACTGCTATGATGACTGTCGGTGAGATACAGACTCAACTGCATAATGAGTATACTGCCTATGGTACAGACATCAACCTTGCCAAGAGATTACAAGAAGCCGCTAAGGCTGGTCAGATAATGGTAGGATCAGGTACACACAGACTTACAAGGAGAGCATTTGACTATGAGGAACTGCTATCACTGGAACTCAAGGGATTCACACAACCAATAACAGCCTACCTGATGGAGAAACCCAAGCCACATCCAGAGAAGCTCAGAGGTATAGAAGGACTCAGAGCAAGGATGGTAGGCAGAGACAGGGAGTTTGAGGATCTCCTTGATAGCACAGAATCGTGGCTTGATGGTAAGGGACAGATAGTGACCATAATCGGTGAAGCTGGAATTGGTAAGTCAAGACTGGTATCTGAGTTAAAGACATATCTTGAATCATCCGATACCCAAACCCCTGATACTCAACCCCTAATCATTGAAGGTCGCTGTATCTCAATAGGTCAACCCATCAGCTACTGGCCATTCCTTGATATTCTGAGAAGCTGGTTTAATCTTGAAGAAGGTGACACCGAATCAGAAGTTACTGGCAAAGTTAAGAAACAGATAGAATCACTGCTCCCTGATAGAGTAGATGATATGCTCCCATTCTTAGGTCACCTGATGAACCTGAAATTTGGTGGAGATATTGATGAGCAACTGAAGCATTACAGTCCTGAACAGATACAGCACGGAATAATGACACGGTTGAGGGATATATTCGAGGCATTATCCCAACGTAACAGACTAATGCTCATACTTGAGGACTTACATTGGGCAGATGAATTATCACTCGATCTCATATCGCTACTGATGGATGAGTTGATGGCACATCCCATAATGCTTGTTTGTGTGTATCGTCCAGAACAGGTGCATAACGTATACAGATTAAGCAATACAGCACAGCGTAAGTGCCTAGACAGATACAGGAAGATAGAGCTTACCAAGTTATCCAGTGGAGAGAGCAGAAGGCTTGTTAGTGAACTGCTAGCAATAGATAACCTTCCAGACAGTGTAAGAGACATGATACTATCCAAGTCAGAGGGTAATCCATTTTTCATAGAGGAAGTCATCAGGTCATTGATGGAGCGTGGACTGGTATATAAGGCTAATGACAAATGGATTGCTGATGATAATATAATAGCGGTGCAAGTGCCTGACACTATACAGAGCATAGTTCTTGAAAGGGTTGATAGGCTGGAAGCGGAAGCCAAGTATATTCTTCAATGCGCCAGCGTCATCGGCAGGCTATTCAAGTATAATCTGCTGGAACACATAACACAGAAGCAGAAGGAACTTGACAGATACCTTGATGAGTTTGAAAGGCGTGACCTTGCCTATCCAGAGCGGACAGTGCCAGAGATGGAGTATGCCTTCAAGCACGCACTGACACAAGAGGCAACGTATCAGGGGATACTAGAGCAGAGGAAAATGGCGTTCCATCGCAATGTAGCGTTAGGTATAGAAAAGCTATATAAAGAGCGTATTGAGGATTTCTATGAGGAGTTGGCGCATCATTGGGAACGCAGTAAAGATAAAGAGAAAACACTCGAATATCTTGTGAAAGTTGGACAAAAAGCATCAAAGAATTATCTTAATGATACAGCCGTTGAATATTACACCAGAGCAATAGAGCTTGCAAAGGAACTTGGTTTGTCTGGAGATAGACTTGCAGAGATTTATAATTATAGAGGAAATCTATATAATAACATCATGTTCCATGAAGAATCCATATCTGACTTAATGGATGCTTTAAGCCTCTATACCAACCCGCCAAAACGTGCCAGTGTATGTGCCTTGCTTTCAAAAATCCACTATTTGTGCATTTTCGATATTGAAGAATCTGTCTTTTATGCACGTAAAGCATTATCAGAAGTTGACCCCATGAGCAAATCCCGTGAAACTGCTGAAGTCTATAAAAATACGGTACTCGTATTTCTTGATGCAGTTGATCCGGAGGAAGGAGAAAGTTGTCTGAGAAAAGCCATTTCCATTTCAGAGGAGATGGGATACAAGGATATGATTGCATGGAGTTATGCTGTCCTATACCTTTATGCAAACGTTTTTGGAAAGAGGCTACGTCTGAACTATGAGGAATCCCAGAGCGCGCGTGAAAAGGCTCTCTCTTATTTGCCATACATAAAATCAAACCTTCCCGAATATGCTCATGCATGTTTTTGCTTTGGTTTTGCTGTTGAAGGCGATGAACGTTATTACTTCTGGCAGGAGGCAATAGAAGCCGGTATTAGGTCCGAAGCAACCTGGATTGTTGTGAGAACTACGGAATTGCTTGGTCCTATCTATGTAAGCAAAGGAAAGATTCACAAAGCTATCGAAGTTTATGAACCGGCTTGGAAGCTTGGTACCCGTAAAAGGTATATCTTTTCTTGGTTTCTTTCACAGATTGCCGAAAGACTTATCGATCTCTATATGCTTAATAATGAGCATAGAAAAATACTGGATATGATGTGGCAAATGATAGATTCCACGAGGATACTTCATGGCAAGTCGAAAGTATATCCTAAATTACTGAGAAGGTGGAATGATCAAGTTGAAAGGATATATAAAAAATTATGGGATACTGCCCCTCAAGTCTACCACGATCTGGAAAACGCTCTGGAATCTCGTCTTAAGGAAACAGATAATGATGGTGAAGTGTTCTTCTATCTCGGTCAGCTTATGCTACTTTCTGTGATAAGCAAACGAAAGGATCAAGCAGAAACTTATGTAAAAGAACTAATCAGGCTGAAGTCAGGCGCAGGTAGCTTTGCTGATCGCATTTCAGGTAAGTTAAGAATATTCATAGAGATACTGAAAGTAGGGACGGATCAATGTTTAATATCATTCAGAGAGCTTTTCAAATCAGTTGATAGCCTTGATGAATTTCAGGACGCCTGTGTATGGGCCAATTTAATGCTTTCTACGGAATTAACCAGAGAAATAATAGACTGGACACAGTTTAACCATATTGCACTGGCTCATATAAAAAAGCAGACTAATGTGGCACAATTTTGGTTTGTAGAAATTCAAAGGATTAGCAATATCTATGGTGGGATAGATAACCTGCGATCATTAGCCAAAGATATAGAGCAGACAATACCTGATGCTTTGAAGAAAGAAGGGATAACACAACTTCTATTGGAATTCATGGGTAATATGGAGCTTTATGAACCTGATTTTTTGGATAGTTTTGCAGGTGATTCACTTTCACCTGACTGGGAATGGGTGGATCCGGCAGGAGATGGTTCATACATTCTGTTGAAGTCAGGTATTGAAATTAGTGTTATAGCAGAGCATGACTTATGGGGTAATCTTGATGGACCAAGATTGATAAGAGAAGCGAGTGGAGATTTCATCATAGAGACGTATATTACAAACGGCTTACGAGGCAAAAAATATGGTGGTCTGTTTGTATGGAAGGATAAAGACAATTTCATCCGGTTTGATACACCGGAAACTCCAATGTGGGAGAATACCATCTACTATGGTGCAAATGTGAATGGTAATTTCATACATCCCGGCGTTCATCCCTATGATTTAGACAAGGCATGGCTGAGGCTTGAGCGTAAGGGTGACAGGTTCACAGGATACGTCAGCTCTGATGGTGAGAATTGGTATCGCTGTGGATGGACGGATATTCCGATGGAAGATCCGATCAAAGTCGGTATCCATGCGCTATGCCCTGCATCACCAACAACATCAACAAGGTTTGAGTATTTCAAGATACATCGGATTAATAAGGAGTGATTTTTAATGAAAACGATTGAATTAAATATTGATGAAAAAACACTTGATCATGCCATGCACATTGCAGAATTTCGACATTGCACACTAGAAGAATTGCTAAAGTCAATAATTGAAGAATTTAGTATTTTGAATTTCACTAAGGATGATATAATTGGTATGTTTGCTGATGTTCCGGAAGTAATAGATGAAGTGGTTGAATCAGCAATGACTGATCGTGAAACTCATACTTTAAGGTTTTAACGTTGCATTTTTTCAAAAGTAATGACCGATAAACCCACTATTTGCAAGCGTTTACATCCTGATCTTATCTCTTTTAAAAATCAGTGATAATATCCTTACAAAATCAGCAAAAATCTATGGTCTATTTCTTTTTTGCAACGTTAAAACTTTAAGGTAACAAAAATGGATAGAATTATATTCGATACAGACATTTATTCCGAAATTATTAAAGGTAAAAACCAAAACATTGTAAACAAAGCAATTACCTATCGTATTACTTTTGGTTATTATGCAATTTCTACTATTACAGTAATGGAAATAGTAAAAGGTTTCCGCAAAATTGGGCATGAAGATTACATTCAGCGATTCCTTAATAGTCTTATAAGTGTAGAATTACTAACTCTCGATTTACAAAGTTCTGAATTAGCTGGACGTATCTATGCAGATTTAGATAAAATAGGGCAAACCATTGGTCGTGCAGACCCAATGATCGCAGCTATTGCTTTAAGTCACAACTTAACGCTAATTACTGGAAATACTTCTCATTACCAACGTATTCAATCACTTGGATACGGACTAAAAGTGGATAACTGGCGTTAATAACAATGGAAGACCCGATCAAAGTCGGTATCCATGCCCTTTGCCCTGATTCACCATTAACATCAACAAGGTTTGAGTATTTCAAGATATATCGGATAAAAAAATAAGGAGGTTTTAATAATGAATGCACTTTTACAACGTATTTCGGTTGATCCAAATATTTGTTTTGGAAAACCATGTATTCGTGGTACTCGTATATGGGTGTCTTTACTTCTTGATTTTCTAGCAGACGGCATGAGTTTCGACGAAATTCTCTTAGAATATCCTCAATTAAACAAAGAAGATATACGCGCTGCCATTGCCTATGGTGCGGAGATGTCACGAGAACATTATGTGGATATTATGATGGAGACAGCTAATGAAGTTTAAACTTGATGAGAATTTTGGTATAAGAACCCAAGAAATATTCAGAATTGCTGGACATGATATCCAAACTGTCTTTGAACAAAATATGCAGGGATGTTCAGATCCGCATCTTTATGAAGTATGCTGTTCTGAAAAACGCTGTTTGGTTACTATGGATCTGGATTTTGCTGATATTATTAATTTTCCACCAACAAAGGCGAATGGAATAATTGTTATACGAATTCGCCGAACTCCAACTATTATAGTTTTGGAACAGTTAATACATCAAGTCTTGCAGGCAATAAAACAGCGGACCATAGAAGGTGAATTATGGATAGTTGAGTTTGGTAGAATTAGAATCCATCAAAACAAATAGAAATTCAAAAAAATACGTGAAATTAGTAATTAAAATTTACGTCTGAATTATTATCATTTTTGGAGAATTTTTATGTATTCTTTCAGAACAAAATCAACTATTAATATTTTGCTTTTATTTGCCATATTTACAATATTAATATCGGGCTGTGAGAAGCGAGTCAAAAAGTCACAGTTTCACTTTGGTACTATTACAGACATCACTGCGATTGTCAAGACTTCGGCGGAGCAAAAAGCGATTGATCGGGCGTTTGACACAATTAAAGACATAGATGATCGAATGAGTGTTTACAATAATAATAGTGAAGTCTCGCAAATAAATAGACTTGCTGGACGATCCAGCGTCAAAGTCAGTAATAACACTTTAAATGTTACAGAAAAGGCTTTATACTACTCAAAGATTTCTGATGGAATGTTTGACATTACAGTTGGTCCATTAATGGACATCTGGGGGTTCAGAAGCGGTAAAAATCGTATTCCATCTGATGTAGAAATATCTAAGGCTTTGTCATTTATTGATTACAAGAAAGTAAAAATAGATCGATCTGGTTCAACTATTGAACTTACCTCAACAGGTATGAAAATGGATGTTGGTGCGATAGCTGTCGGGTACGCTGTTGATAAAGCGGTAAACGTGTTGAAGGATAACGGTGTTAAAAATGCGCTGGTCAATGGTGGAGGGGAGATATATGCACTCGGTTCTCCGCCCGGAAAAGATGCCTGGCGCATAGGGATACAGCATCCAAGACATAGTAATACTCTACTCGGAACAATTGAACTGAAAGACATGGCTGTATCTACGTCAGGGGATTACGAAAACTACTTTGAGGTTAATGGAAAGCGTTACTGTCACATAATGAATCCAAAAACAGGTAAGCCTGTTGAGGGAATCATGAGTGTTACAGTAGTTGCGGATACTACAACTGAAGCTGATGCGCTGTCTACTGTGCTGTTCATTATGGGCGTAAAGGACGGCATGAAGTTAGCGGAAAAGCTTGATAATGTTGAGTGCATAATAGTAACAGGCTCAAATGAGAAGAATATGAAGGTATTAGTTTCAAGTGGATTGAAAGACAAAGTGAAATTGAAGATTGAATCTGTAATTTTCTAATCGAAAAATGGAGGTTAATTGATGGCTGTAAAGACGTGTTTGATGATAGGCGCAGGTGGAATGGCGGGCGGATGGATTAATTGGTTCACGAAAGATTTTAGTGATCGTATTAAAATTATTGGCTTGGTGGATGTAAATAAAGATATTCTCCAAAGGCAGGGACAGAGTTTAGGTCTTTCAGAGAATCAGCTTTTCACAGATTATCGAGATGCAGTTGAAAAAGTCAAAGCTGATTTCTGCGGGATCGCTACACCTCCGCAGTACCACAGTCCACAGGCAGTTGCCGCTATGGATCACGGTATGCCAGTGATATGCGAAAAACCCATAGCCGATACTATGGATGCGGCAAAGATGATGATAAGCACTTCGCAAAGGACAGGTCTTCCCTGTGCAATAATCCAGAATTATCGCTATGCGCCTAATAAGCAGGAATTAGTGCGTATCCGCAAGGAAGGACAGTTGGGAAGGCTACAGCACATTCTTGGAAGATACGCTTGCGACTATCGCACCCATGGCGCATGGGGTGGATGGCGTCATGATATGGACTTTGGGCTTTTGTTTGAAGGATCGGTACATCACTTTGACATGCTGAGATTTTTATCCGGTGGAGATTGTGAGACACTCATGGGTTTTGGCTGGAATCCTGAATGGTCTAGCTTCAAGCATTTTTCAAGCGGAATGTATTTGATGAAGATGGATAACGGCATACACACTTTCTACGAAGGAAATAGCACAGCTACGGGCATATTGAATTGCTGGCATGGTGAATATTATCGTGCAGAATTCGAGAAGGGAACAGTGGAGTTATCACATGGATCAGAGATGAGGATTCACAGAGCAGGACAGGACGTTGAAATCTACGAGGCGCCTGCCATTAATCTGAATGGTCATGTTTACCTGTTTGCTGAGTTCCTCGATTGGTTGGATGGTGGACAGCCCTCTGTTACACGTATAGAGGATAACGTAAAAAGCTTTGCTATGGTGATAGCGGCTGTTGAGACTACTGTTGACGGACAACCAAAGCGAATCGCAGATTATTTCATCAATCTCGATCTTTAAGCGACTTTAAGAAACCTTTTTAAACTTTAGGAAATAGAACGCGGATAAACGCGGATCAGGCGGATTTGCGCTGATCGAAATAAAGAAAGAAAAATCCGCGAAAATCCGTTTAATCCGCGTCATCCGCGTTCTATTCCTAAAAATTTAACGTCATTTATTAAAGTTGCTTAAGTAAGTAATGAGTGATGAGTCTTTTTACACATCACTGATCACTCATCACTATTTTTGTGCCAGCCACTTTATTCCCTGCGAAACTACACGGCGGAAATTTGGGTCGGTATAAGTCTGATTATCGTGTCCTGCCTGATAGCAGAAAACCTTTGCATTCTTGTATTGTCTTGTCCATGCCAGCGTTTTCATGCTCTTGGGATTATCTGTGACAAGTAAAGCTTCTGAATCGCTACCAGCGTCGTTCATGAGGTAAGTTTCGTCAATCATCTCCCACGATTTCATGCCCATAGTGATTGGGTGATCTGGGTTGACGATTTGAGTTTTAACCGTCTCATTGACATAATAACTGAACTTGCGATCTTGTATTCCGCATATATTTGACCAGATATCCCACTTTGGAAATGCGAGAATGGCGTGATGTAATAAAAATATACCCTGTTGTCTTTCACCAAGTCTCTCAAGGACATCCTTCATTGGCTTATCCCACCAGTTCTGCTCATTGCCCGGAGTTTCCTGATGAAAATTATAGAAGACTATAACATCATATTTATCATAAGCTTTCTCTGTGTCTGATATAAAATCTTCTGTATGCTGTGGGTAAAAATCAATCTCTGGAATCTCATTAAATACCGTATGGAGTCCTATCAAATCAAAAGGATGCCTTCCAGTTACGAGTGCTGTTTTTATTTTCATAATGTTCCCCTAAAAATTTATAATAACCTGATGCTGATGGCATCTCAGATTGTTAGATTACGAATTTCTTTGATCGCTGGCATTGTCAATCTTGACTGTGCGACCTTTTAGCTCTTTTCCGTTTAGAGCATCTCTAGCTTCATCGGCGTCTTCGTCTTTAGCAAATTCAACAAATCCAAATCCCTTAGAACGTCTTGAGATGCGATCAATTACAATCTTAGCAGAGATAATTTCTCCGTATGGTGCAAAAGCTTCCTCAAGTTCCTGATCAGTCATATCAAATTTCAGATTACCAACAAAAAGCTTCTTCGACATATAAAATACTCCTCTTTTGAACAGTGATCAATGAATAGTGATCAGTATTTTTGCAATAATAGATAATCACAAAACACAAATCACTGATTACTGTTCACTCATCACTCATCACTTTTTTGGTTCTTCAGTTTTTGGTGTAGCTTCAGCTTTTGGTGTAGTTTCACTTTTCACAAGGATTTTGATAGAAGAATTTTCTTTTATAGGTTTTAGCCATTCTGCCAGTGCCTTATCTATTTCTTCATTTGTGAGAACTTCTTTTATACGCTCTTGAACTTCCTCAAGTTTTAACTGCTTGCCTTGTTTCTTTTCGTCAACACGGATGATGTGATAACCGAATTCAGTCTCAACTACATCACTGACTTGACCCGGTTGCAGAGCGAATGCCACATCCTCAAAAGGTTTTACCATCTGACCACGAGAAAAGAAACCGAGATCGCCTCCCTGTGGTGCACTGGGACACTCAGAATCTTTTTTCGCTAATTCAGCAAAATCCCCTCCGTCACGAATTTCTTTAAGGATTGAATCTATTTTATTTTTTGCAACGGTTTTTTCTTCTTCACTATCATTTAGAGATGATTTAATCAGAATGTGTCTGGCTTTCACTTGTTCGGGTTCTGAAAATTTGTCTTTATTAGCTTCATAATAGTCCTGAGTTTCTTTGTCGGTTACAGGTTTTGCTAGAGGTTGCACCTTTATTTTAATCGTATCTCGCATAGTCATGACTTTTTTTACCATCACAATGAATTTCGGCTCCGTCAATCCCTGCATTTTCAGTACCTGATCAAAAGCCTCTTGTGTAGGGAAGTTCTTTTTTACTTTTGCAACTTCTGCTTCAACATCGGCGTCTTTTGATTCCAGACCTTCTTTTTTGCCTTCTTGATATAAAAGTTCCTGATTGATAAGAGATTCTAAGGCTTCGTCTTTTGCTTTAAGATAATCAGCTTTGTTGAGCTTGCTATTACCTCCTAGCATAACTCTCAATTGTCTTGTAAGGTCAGACATAAGTATGGCCTCGCCATTTATTTCTGCTACTTTTATATCCACAGGTTCTCCTTTTGGTTGTGCTGGTTGTGCTGGTTCTTGAGCATAAACAAAGTTAATTGATATTAAAAGCATTGTAAAACATAAACAAACTAAATATTTCATGATCTTATCTCCTTTTACCCGAATCGTTTAAAAAGCTGTAAGCAAAGTTTTACATGGAATTTAGTATACAATAAGGGTACTGTAGTGGAACATTGTAATATTGACTGGTATGAAGTAGGGGATGCATATTCTAAAATTGATTCCTAATAACGATACCAAAACGAATAGAATCACTAGGCAAATAATAGCATAAAAATACTTTTATGTCAACGGAAAACTCCAAATTAGAATTACAGCAGCTAAAAAATTCTACGAGCAAAAAGATTACACTTGACCTTCATAAAATTCATTGACATAATATAGCTAATGGAGGTACTTTCCGCAATTATTGGTAATTCATTTCATGTGAATAACCAAATAATCAAGGAGAAAGCAATGGCTATAAAGATGGCTCAATACGGGATCGCTCATGCTCACGCTTCAGGCAAAGTTGATGCTATGAAGCAGAACCCAAATGTGGAATTCTGCGGAATATTTGAACCGGATGATATGGTTCATGAAAAATATAGCAATATTAAGGACGTTCATTGGTTCAAGTCCAAAGAGGAAATGCTGGAGGATGACTCAATAGTCTGCATTGCTGTTGAGGGTGAAGTCAAGGACAACCTCAGATTTGCCCGTGAGGTTATTGAACACGGAAAGCATATCTGGCTGGATAAGCCTGCGGGGAACGATATGGACGAATTCTATAATATTTTACTCATGGCAAAAGAAAAAGGTCTGCTTGTTCAGTTAGGCTATATGTTCCGATATAATTCGGGATTTCAATTAATTTTTGATATGGTTAAGTACGGAAATCTGGGAAATATATTCTCCGTGAGAGGCAGGATGTCTACTAATATTCCAGTTGATTGCAGACCATCTCTTGGGCAGTATCAGGGTGGAATACTGTTTGAGCTACTCTGTCACCTTATAGACATTGTAGTTGGGCTTCTGGGCAGACCTGACAAAGTTCATTCTTTCCTTCGGAACGATATGGGCATTACACCAGAGTTCGCAGATAATACGTTAGCTGTATTTGAATATAAAAATGCCATAGCAGTTCTTGATTCATCTGCGATGGAAGTTTCACCTTTTCCTGCACGACGTTTTGAAGTATACGGGGATAGAGGAAGCGTCATTGTCGAACCATTGGAATCTCCAAGCGCAAGATTGTGCCTAAACGAAAAATGGGGTTCTTTCGTTAAAGGATGGCAGACAGTGAACTTCGAGGAAAAAGGACGTTATGATGGTGAACTTGTGGCTTTAGTTGCGGATATTAAAGGAGAAAAAAAGCCAGATAGATCACTTTATCACGAACTCATTGTTCAAGAGACTGTCCTCAGAGCGTCGAGAGGGATTAAGGGATTTTTGGTATCGGATATAAAATTGGTATAAGTATGTTTCGTTTTTTTATTATATTTTTGTTACTCTCTTATGTTTGGATATTCTGTGGCATAGCACTTGATGGGCAGATTGAGCAGAGCATTATTACAGACAATGCTAAAAGAGTTTGGGTAATGTTCACAGACAAGGGTTTAACAGACCCCTATCATAACGTCAAAGACCTGCCTGATAAAACAAGGCTTCGCAGAGAGAGAATACAGGGAATTGCTTATGATGAATCTGATCTGCCAGTTTTCCAACCTTACGTTGATGGCGTTCTTAAACTTGGTGCAACCTTATACCTTTCTAGCAGATGGCTGAATGGCATAACAGTGATCGCAAATGATGAAACGATAAAGAATATCAAAAAGCTTCCTTACGTAAAATCTATTGACTCGGTTACAATATTCAAAACAAGCTATCCAAAACTACCCACAAGTATTACTAACGAAAAAACTCCATTTACTGCACCACCCCAAACAAACGAAATTACTCCCGAAAAAACTTATGGGGCATCGGCAGTGCAAATAACGCAGATACACGTTGACATACTGCATGATAATGGTTATCATGGCGAAGGTATAACAATTGCGCTTCTGGATACCGGGTTTGATCTCTCTCACGTAGCGTTAAGGAATGTTAGCGTTTTGGCGCAATATGACTTCATTAACAATGATAGTGACACGTCAGATCAACCTCCATTAGATGATATAGGTCAAGATAATCATGGAACTGAGGTACTGGCAATAATCGCTGGCAACGATCCCGAAAAATTCGTAGGCGTCGCTTATTCCGCAGACTACCTTCTTGCAAAAACAGAGAAAGTATCTGAAAAAGGTGTTACTTATGAAAGGCAGATAGAGGAGGATTGGTGGGTTGCCGGGCTTGAATGGGCAGAATTAAACGGTGCAGATATTGTCAGTAGCTCGCTTGGCTATACGGACTGGTATACTTATAACGATCTGAACGGCAGAACTGCCAAGACAACCATTGCCGCTAACATTGCGGTAGAGAAAGGTGTTGCTGTCGTTGTATCTGCGGGAAACGAGGGAAAGTCAAACGAATGGCCCTATATCAGTACTCCATCTGATGGTTTTGACGTCGTTGCTGTCGGCGCCGTTGACGAAAATGGTGTAATAGCGGACTTTAGCTCAATAGGACCCACTTATGATGGCAGGCTCAAACCTGATCTTGTCGCTATGGGCGAAGGAACTTATACTGTTGATCCCAACAGCGTCAGTGGATACCGAAAAGCCAATGGAACTTCGATGGCAACTCCATTAGTCGCAGGAACAATGGCATTACTGAAACAGGCTTTGCCAGAAATCGGCAGACCAACGTTACTCGTTAAGCTAATGAAGTATACTGCTTCTCGTTCATTAAATCCTGATAATCGTTACGGATGGGGACTGGTAAATGCTGAATCCGCTTATAAATACGCAAAGTTTCCCGGCTCTATTAAGGAACTCAATGACTGGGACCCAACGGGACCGGTTTCTGAAACTCATGAGTTGTCTATATATCCAAATCCAATAAGACCTGATTTATCTAAGCCGATATTAAACATACATAGCTCAAAATCCATAAGAAGCATAAAATTTTATAGTATGTCAGGCTCATTAGTATATCAGAGGCAAGATATGGATGATGCAAAATTTCTGACGTGGAATCTGAGAAACGATAATAATCAAAGAGTTGCAAGCGGTGTCTATATATGTATTATTGAATACAAAGATGGAACTATTGATAAAAGAGGAGTAGCTGTTATTGAGTAATAAATTCAAAAATCTCTCTGATATACTTTAGTTTTGCGTCTCGAACCTGAATGGGCAAAAGCCCACTTCTTAGAAGTATTCCGCTTTCACCGGGGATCTCAAGGTTGAATGCCATATTATAGCTTATGTCTTTCAGTCCACTTATGACTTTTTTCCAATCAATATTCCCGCCATATAGCAATTTGTGCTGATCTCCTGAACCATCATTATCTGATATGTGCGTAGCCATCAGCCTTTTTCCGCACTCGTTTATGGCATTATACATATCAAGACCAGTCACATTGGCATGGCTTGTATCAAAGCAGATTCCAATGGATTCAGAACCAATGCTATCTATGAGTTCGTTCAGGTCGTATATAAATGCTCCAAGTCTGCGAGGGTCTTTGTTTTCGCGTTCCTGCATGTTTTCGATACACAGCTTTACCTTGAATTCTTCAGCAACTTTAGCTAGATATTTGAAGGAATCAACGTTAAGTGTGAATATCTTTGCCTCTTCCTCATCTGTTTTTGCGCCATTGCTACCGCCCGGATGAATCACGAGATTAGCAACGTTAAGTTCATGAGCGTATTGTATCCACTTAAATACAGTGTCTATGTCTTTAATCCGTTTCTGTGGGTTTGGATCAGCTACGTCAAGATTCAATGGAGCGTGCATTTGCCATAGGGTTGTTCCGTATATTTCGCATATATTTCTCAGATAGCCAAGTTGTTCTTTCCAATCGTCGCCATTCGCTGCCATTTCACCGTGTTCTGCTGATATTTCAAGGTCTTTCCAGCCCATTTCTGCGCAATGCACAATGGCGTCTCTAGGCGATAAGTCCACGTAAAAACTCGACCATATACTCAATCTCACCTTAAACCTCCTAGACGCCATAAGTGCAGTTGCAAAACCATTGTCCCTTGCTTCTCAGGATTGCGTGACCGCATTTCAGGCATCGTAAAGCCATATTTGCATTACTGTTTTGCCATTCATCTGGTGATAGTGCATTTTCAATAACAGCGGATACTTCCTTCACCATCTGCTTGAAACTTGCTCCAGTCCATGGCGCCGCTTCAATCGTTAAGATTTCATCGTATCCGACATTCTGCAATGTCTCGGCAAATATACGCCAGTCAATCGTCCCATAAGGTGGTTGAAGGTGCATATCATAAGTCCCATCATTATCATGCAAATGCACGTTTATTATGGCTCCACCTACGGTTTCGATAAACTCCTGCATTTTTCCCATTATGTGGGCATGACCTGAATCAAAACATACCCCTAAAGATAGAGAATCAATCTTCTCAAGAATGTCTACTATATGTTGTATATCACATCCCGGACAGCCGGCGGGCATATTCTCAACAGCGAGTTTAACGCCGGTTTCTTCAGCAGTACCAACCAGTTGAGATATGCTATCAATAGCAATTTTACTCATTTTCTCAATGTCTTCTTTTGAGCTTACTTGCTCACCGGGATGTATTATTATCATCTCTACGTCAGCGAGGGCAGTCTTATATAATAAATCCTCGTGTACCTGTATTGCTTTATCACGTTTTTCTTCATCAAAATTAGAAAGGTTAAAATCACTTCCAAACGGGGCATGGACTGATCTTATGGTAATATCTTTGGCTATAAATGCTCTGGCTGTCTGTTTGATTTTTTCATCATCGCTATTAAGAAAAAAATCTGCCCCAGTTTCAATTATGGATATTTCATTTTCCAGTAGAACGTTAGTCGTTGCCTGCGGATTATCTAATCCACCGTAACAAATTGCAAATTCCATTATTATAACTCCTCAAAAAATTGCTTTTAGAAAAAAATGCTTTGCACCTTTTGCGATATTTCACTAATATGATCCAATGCCATCATCACCTAAGCCCTTAAAATTCCCTTTGTATGCCTTCCTGACGCACCCGATCCGTTTTCCCCTATAAAAGAATTAAAACCTTGACGCTCTCACACAGAATAATCATGACTTCATTGAATTTTTTTTCTTCCATTGCTTAATAACTCGTATAATAATCGAAATTATAGATTCGTCTTCTGTGCCATATTTAATATTATCCATTATTTTGTCATGCTTATCAACATTCGCTTCACGTATCTTTTCGATAAGTTTTTGTTTTTCTTGCTTGGTGAATTTTGCCATTGTTTAGCTTTCACCTCCAAGTTTTTCGGTACGCTTATTTAAGTGCCAATATTGAGCATGAGCCAATACTATAAAGTACATCTAAGATTGCACGGAAGCCCAGCCAAAAGTACCGGGCAGGATTTTTCTCTTGATTTCATACCGGATTCAACGCAAGTCAATATGCTATCGTCAATGTGACGATCTGGAACGTAGGAGTATGCTCCTGCCATAAGCGCATCTTTGCCGTGATTTGCGCCGACTAAATCCTCACTCGACCATGCAAAGTTCGGAGAGGTGATTATGATTCTGGTCTGGGGAAACGCCTTGCGAAGGAGGCTTACAAATTCACTGCTTTTCTCGAACATGACCCAGGGAACTATCATCAGACTATAACTCGCCTTACGTAAAGCTGATACTGCCTCACGATCATTTGACGCTTCCTGAACTTTGTATCCCCTTGTTCTTATATTATTTGCAATTCTTGAGCGTACGTTCCAATCATCCTGAATGACGAGGATCCCACCCTCTTCAGAACCGCTTTCCATCCAGAGATCAGCAGACATTCCGACCACCTGATATTTAAGGTCCTCTCGCCTTTCTATCCTGCTTCGTTCTTCTTCGACTCTCTTAACTTTTTCTTCCATGTCTTTTTCAGCAGAATAAAGCGAACTTCCCAAAGTTAAATCACCTTCCTTGTATTTCTTGACTAAATTAATATATTATGTTAAAGTTCATTGTGTTAGCAACTTTAATAAATGATGTTAATTTTTTAGGAAATAGAACGCGGATCAGGCGGATTTGCGCGGATCGAAAGAAATAAAGAAAAATCCGCGAAAATCCGTTTAATCCGCGTTCTATCCCTAAAGTTTAAAAAGGTTTCTTAAACTTGCTTTCAAAAGAATATCAGATAAAAACCATATTGTCAACGGCTTTAAAAAATTGGAAGAAAATTTATAATGAGTTTGAGCGTTGGTGAGATTATACAGGTTAAAGTAGAATCACTAAACTATTCCGCAAATTCTGTGTGTAGGATAGATGGGTTTGTCGTTTTTGTGCCTTATGGAACTCCAGAAGATACTCTACTTGTAAAAATAGTTCAGATAAAACAAAACTATGCTACCGCCGAAATAGTCGAAGTAATCTCTCCTTCACCGTATCGCAGTCAACCACCTTGTATTCATTTCCTCGAAGGATGTGGAGGATGCCAATGGCAACACGTAACCTACAAATGTCAGATAGAATGGAAGAAGGATATAATCAGTCAGGCTTTACAACGGATCGGTAAGCTGGAACATATACCAGAGATCGAGCTCTACACTAGAGATGAGCAATTACATTACAGAAACAAACTGCGATTATTTCCTGCGTCTAATAAAATGCTTCTTGGTCTGAGAAAACATAATACTCATGAAGTCGTGCCGATTAAAGAATGTCTGATAAGCGATTACAAGATAAATACTCTGAGTCATGTTTTTCAGGGCAATATTTTTTCGTCAAACAGTACGCTGAATGAATTAGGCATAAGAGTATCAAGCGATGGGCTTATTATGCTGTCATGCCTATACGACAGGGATAGTTCTATTATAGAATCAGAGATTGATAAATTGTCACATATACCTGATGTTGCGTCAATTTTTACAAGCGTTGGGCATTATAAACCATCATGCGAATATGGAATTTCTAATATCACGGAAAATATCTGCGGCATAAATTACAGGATCGGGTTAGACAGTTTTTTTCAGGTTAATACTTACGGATTAAAAAGTCTTATAAATATATTGAAAAACTGGATTGGAAATGGTAATAAACTCATTCTCGATGCTCACTGCGGAGTTGGGACGTTTGCCTTTCAAATAGCCAATTTATGTGACACAGTATGGGGTACAGACGTATCACCTTCAGCCATAGAATTTGCCAATAAAAATGCCATTGATAATGGCATAAAAAATGTGCATTTCCGAAAAGGAACTATGGCATACGTGCTGAATGGTGAATTAAAAGACGAAAATCTTGATTTTGCGATATTAGACCCGCCAAGAGAAGGATGTGAGAAAGCAGATATACAGGCTTTGATTCAAGCAAATCCGAAAAAAATACTTTATGTATCATGCAATCCCACGACCCTTGCAAGAGACTTGTATGAACTCAGAGATGCAGGATATGATTTGATTAAATTAGCGATGGTAGATATGTTCCCCATGACCTACCATCTGGAAACTGTTGCTCTTTTTATGAAAGTTAAATCAGAAAATTAACCACTGATGAACACAGATAAGGATCCATAATTAAATAACTTCCCTATTTTGAGATATAACTCATTTAATCAAATCCCCCCTTCCCCCCTTTAGCTAACTAATCTTTACCCACAAATTATAGATATTGTGGAAACCAAGTCTTTTCCCTCTTTAGCTAAAGAGGGATTAAGGGGAGATTTGATTAAGGTTTTGGATCAAGAAATACTCAAAAATATCAATGGCGT
>Ga0247841_10001747_pt1 | contig 46449 bp, 48 predicted proteins | sample LaCruzMarch2015__2_FD_192410 | JGI IMG/M metagenome (GOLD analysis project Ga0247841, IMG submission 192410) | Freshwater microbial communities from meromictic Lake La Cruz, Castile-La Mancha, Spain - LaCruzMarch2015_18m | ecosystem: Environmental > Aquatic > Freshwater > Lake | place: Spain... | reverse complement strand
TCAGAGTACTTACAGTTTTACAATTACGAACGTATTCATTTGGGAAAATATTTGAACGGTATGATTCCGATCGAGAAATTGAATTATTATTTATCCACAGTGTCACCCTTGAAGGTTAACTAAACACAAACCCCCGTTTGCTGAATTTCGAGATATTTTTTGTATTAAAAAACCGCTCAGAGGTATTGCTTTGGGCGGTTTTTTGGCTAATTTATTTTAGTGTTTGATCATTATGGATACGAGTAATAATGCAACAATGTTTAGGATCTTAATCATTGGGTTGATTGCTGGTCCAGCAGTGTCTTTGTAAGGATCACCTACGGTATCTCCAGTAACGGCTGCACGATGAGCATCTGAGCCTTTACCTCCAAAGTTTCCAGATTCAATATATTTTTTAGCATTATCCCAAGCTCCACCACCAGAAGTCATCGAGATAGCGACAAAGAGACCGGTGACAATCGCTCCAACTAGGAGACCTCCCATTACAACAGGTGCTTGTGTCCCAAAGATAATGACAATAAGGACTGGTACCAATACTGGAATTAAGGCAGGGGCAATCATTTGGCGAATGGCCGCTTTGGTTACAATGTCTACACATTTGGCATAATCAGGTTTAGCGGTACGAGCCATAATGCCGGGAATTTCTTTAAATTGACGGCGAACCTCAGTAACAACATCGCCGGCTGATTTACCAACAGCTTCCATTGCAAGAGCTGCAAAGTAGTAAGGTAATAGACCTCCGATAAATAGACCAACAATTACTAAGGGGTTACTTAAGTCAAAACTAAAGTTTAATCCAGCCGCTGAAATTTCTTGAGTATAAGAAGAGAACAGAACTAGAGCAGCTAAGCCAGCCGAAGCAATAGCGTAACCTTTAGTAACAGCTTTTGTTGTATTTCCAACTGCGTCTAATGGATCAGTGATGTCGCGAATTTCTTGTGGTAGTTCTGCCATTTCAGCAATACCACCAGCATTGTCTGTAATTGGACCATAAGCATCGATTGCGACGATAATTCCAGCCATAGACAACATACTTACAGCCGCTAAAGCTACACCATAAAGATTGGCAAAATAGTAGGAAATTAAGATTCCAGAAACGATTACTAAGAGAGGCCACATTGTAGATTTCATTGATATGGCGATTCCTTGGATTACATTTGTGCCATGTCCTGATTTAGAGGCTTGAGCAATTGACCTTACTGGATAGTATTCAGTCGAAGTATAGTATTCAGTAATAACTACAATCAAAGCGGTTACTACAAGACCAACAAGCAGACAGATAAATAATTCATTCGGTGTGAATGCTGTATTACCAGTCATCATTAACTTTGTGACAGGATAAAAAGCTATTCCAGACAAGACTCCAGCAGCAACAAGTCCTTTATATAGAGCCCCCATAATATTTTGAGATTTTCCTAAGCGAACAAACCAAGTTCCAATAATTGAAGCAAAAATCGCAATACTACCCAAAACAAGAGGAAAGTAGATTGCTAATTCGTAATTAGGGAATGAAAATATTCCTAAAAGCATAGCAGCTACAATGGTAATGGCATATGTTTCGAATAAGTCAGCAGCCATACCTGCACAATCTCCAACATTATCTCCTACGTTGTCAGCAATAACGGCTGGGTTACGAGGATCGTCTTCTGGGATGCCGGCTTCTACTTTTCCAACCAAGTCAGCTCCAACATCGGCGGCTTTTGTAAAAATACCACCACCCAAACGGGCAAAAACGGAAATCAAACTGCCTCCAAAGCCAAGTCCAATGAGAGCTTTAATGTGTTCAACTCCAACAATGGCAAAAAATCCAGTTACTCCAAAGAGTGCAAGTCCGACAACTAGAAAACCAGTTACGGAGCCACCTTGAAAAGCGAGGCGAAGAGCGCTGTTTAGACCATGCTTAGCAGCTTCGGCAGTGCGGACGTTGGCACGAACTGAGACATTCATACCAATATACCCAGCTAGAGCAGAAAGAATGGCTCCAACCAAGAAACCAGCGGCAGTATATCCGTCGATAAAATACCATAGAACAACGAATAAAATAGCGGCAATATAGCCAATAGTGGTGTATTGCCTGTTCAAATAGGCTTTGGCACCTTCTTGAATCGCCTTGGCAATTTCTTGCATTTTTTCATTACCGGCACTTTTCTTATTAATACGATAAGCTAGAATAAGGCCATAAATGATGGCAATGAGAGAGCTCGCTAGAGCAAAAATTAGATACACATTCATATATGATTATTAGAATTACTTATTAATAACTTGATAATATGGTTTTACCTTATTGAATAAAAAATCTTATTAGATTTTTAAAATTGACTAAACAATTTTCATCCTTCTATTTATAGGGTAAACTATAACAATTTTCTACAATTTGTCCAATGGGGGGGTAATGGATTAATGTTCATACATAAAAAACGGCTTCGGCCGTTTTTTATGTATTATTTTATTTATTTTAAATAATTATTCTCCTTCGTCGACTACTTCCTCTACTTCAGCAATTTCTTCTTCGAGTTTTGAAGCTGATTCTATGGTAGTGATATCGATTTTCCACCCGGTGAGTTTAGCAGCTAAACGAGCATTTTGTCCACCTTTTCCGACAGCAAGAGAAAATTGGTCGGGATTTACTTCAATCCGGGCTGTTTTTGTTTCTTCTTCTAGGTCTACTTTATTTACCTTGGCTGGAGAAAGAGAATTGATAATGAAAGTTTCGATTTTTTCAGACCATTCAATAATATCAATTTTTTCTCCTCCTAATTCATTGATGATTGTAGAAACACGGGCTCCTTTTTGTCCCACACAAGATCCGACTGCATCGATGTTTGGATCATTGGAGATAACAGCGATTTTTGAACGAGCGCCAGCCTCACGAGCAGTGGCTTTGATTTCTACTGTTCCGGCTTGGATTTCTGGTGCTTCAACTTTGAATAATTCAGTAATAAATTGAGGATGTGAGCGAGATAAGCGTAAAGTGATTCCCTTCGGCCCTTCGTCTACTCGGTACAGATAAGCGCGGATACGCTCACCTTGGCGATAAAACTCGCCTGGTACTTGATCTTCGTAGGATAAAAGCCCTGTTGCTCGGCCTAAATCGATAAAAACATTCCCACGTTCCACTTTTTGGACTTTTCCAGAGACAATCTCTCCTTCTTTTCCTTGATATTCGTCTAAGACAGAAGATTTTTCAGCTTCGCGAATACGCTGGATGATTACTTGTTTAGCTGTTTGGGCGGCAATACGTCCATAGTCATCTTTGGTTTCTAGAGGGAAAATAATTTCTTCACCTAGTTCTACTCCTTTTTTAATTTTTCGAGCATCTTCGAGTAAAATATGATGTTCTTCATTAAAACGGGGTTTGATTTCTTCTCCGTCTTCCCCAATTACTACTTGGGCGGTAGGGTTGAATTCCTCAGACTCTCCTTCGTTGTCATTATCCATTCGGACAGTGGATTCATCAACAACAATTTTGACCTGATTAAATTCGGTGGCACCAGAATCGAAATCAAGTTTGGCACGGATAATTTGTCCTTTTTTACCGTAGTCTTTTTTGTAAGCTGCGGTTAGAGCATCTTCAATAGCCCCAATAATTTTTTCTTTAGGGATATTACGCTCTTCTTCTAGTTGTTCTAGGGCAGATTTTAAGCTTTTTAAGTCAATCATATTTTATTTATTAAGGATATAATGGGTGCTTTTTTAAAAAAACAAGCCCGTTTTCGTAACGGACTTAGTAAGTCTATGATACCATATCCTATTTTGTAGTCAATGTTGCATAACGGTTCCAAGCCGTTGAACCATTATGAGTATTTGACTTATCAACATATTTACTGAAAAATAAATATCATTTTTTCTTTGTATTTGTTATTATTAATATAGGAGTAATTTCTTAATATAATTTTAATATTTTTAATTAATAATTTATCCGCTAAAATTTTCACTTACCAAAATTTTTGTTAAACAAAAACTTAGGTAGGTAATAATTTTTTTGGACAAGTAAATACTATGACAAAGAAAATTTTTCTCGCGATAAAGATGTTGTGTGTCTTGGGAGCAGTGCTCATTGCCGTGCCAGCTTTGGCGGCTTGGAGTGATGTGCCAGCTGGGGTTACTTCAGCCAATTGCCCAGTTAATGTCCCTGGTTGTAATACTCCAATCAATGTGAGTGGTTACACTCAGACTAAAGTTGGGGTTTTGAATGTTGGAGGATTGGTTTCTAGCTTTCCTGCTCCAACGATTGGTGGGGGATATGCTGCTGGAGTAGCCCTTCCTACTGGCGTTTATACTTATCGATATACTGTAACGATAAATGGCGTTGAATATGGATCAGCTCCTAGTAGTCCTTTCACTGCAAGTGGACTTATTAATAAGGCGAATGTTTTTTTGCCAGGCTACAACCTAACTACTAAGATTGCCCCAGCTGGAGCGACTGGTATTAAAGTTTATCGTATGAAGGTCGGAGTGGATGCTACTTGGTATTTAGTTAGTCCAACTATTTCTCTCAGTGCTCTTTTTTGGGCTGATTCCGGAGTAGCAAAAACTGCCACCGTCTTTCCATCGACTGCGGGGTTGTCTACTCAAATTAATAATGATTTATACATAAAAGGCACTACTCCTGGAGTTGGTAAAGTTTTAACCTCTGATGCTACTGGTCTGGCCACATGGCAAACACCCTCACCTGTTTCGAGTGGTCCCTGGGTAACCAATGGTTTAAATATTTATAACAATAATACTGGTAATGTGGGTATTGGGACTGGAACAGCTGTTCCAATTGCTAAGTTGGATGTAAGAGGACAGTCGCAACTTTATGGTAATGTTGGTATTTGGACTGAACCAAAAAATGAGTTTACTCTTGATGTAAATGGTAGTTCACGAGCAAAAACTTCTAAAATTATTGGTAAGAATCCTACTGATCCTGCGAATACATCTATTTTGAATTTTGATGTAACCGGACAGTCGAAACTTTATGGTAATGTTGGTATTTGGACTGAACCAAAAAATGAGTTTACTCTTGATGTAAATGGTAGTTCACGAGCAAAAACTTCTAAAATTACTGGTAATAATCCTCTGGATACAGGTAATAAGAATTTGGATGTAACCGGACAGTCGCAACTTTATGGTAATGTTGGTATTTGGACTGAACCAAAAAATGAGTTTACTCTTGATGTAAATGGTAAGTTACGAACAAAAACCATTCAAATTACTGGCGGTAGTCCTGGAGCTGGTAAAGTTTTAACCTCTGATGCTTCTGGTCTGGCCACTTGGCAAACACCTGTGGTACCTGTTGTTGGAAGTACTGGAGGTGATTATTGGAGTAGATCCGGTGGCGCAGTTTATCCTAAGACAATAACAGATGAAGTGGGGATAGGGACGACCAATCCAAGAGCTACTTTGCATGTTGTTAATAATAGCGAAGGTGGTACAAATTCAGATCTTATTCTTGGTGACGGTACTTATCCTAAACTTCGATTTGTAGGTTCTTATTCTACCCCCCCTACTCAGATTTTAATGGACGGTGGGATTAATGATGGTCGTTCTGCTTATATTCAAGTTGGAAAAGATATTGGAGACACAGATGCTCATTTGTTGGTAACCCGTTATGGGACGCCAAACCTAAATATTAAATCTTTTGAAGTTTATGCTGATAATTCTTACTTTAATGGGGTTGTGAAGGCGACCAATTTTATAAAATCCTCAGATATTTCTTTAAAGAAAAACGTTCTATCTTTAGATAACGCTCTCGGTAAGGTATTAGCCTTGCGCGGAGTATCTTTTGGGTGGAAAGATTCGGCTAATGAAAAAGGAACACAAATTGGTTTAATTGCTCAGGAGGTAGAAAAAGTTTATCCTGAGATTGTTTCAGTTGGGGCTAATGGCAAGAAAGGAGTAGATTATAGTGCATTAGTGGCTCCATTGATTGAAGCGGTAAAGGAGCAACAGAAACAAATCAACGAGCTTAAAATCGAAATTGAGACATTGAAAACAACTAGATAGAATTTGAATTTAGTTGAAAATAAAATTCTAAATTTTATTCTTTAAACAAAAAACCGGCTAGCCGGTTTTTTTGTGGTAGTGGTATTAAACAGCTCAACCAAGATACTGTGAATACTGGTATTGTTTTGACTCCAGCCCCGATCATGGCCGGAAGTCCTACAACTGCGACTATTGGAGTAAATTCGACGATAATTCAAAAACGAATAACAGGGGATTGTGTAGTGGGAAGTGCGATTCGCGCGATAGATGTTGACGGGGTGGTTACTTGCCAAACGGTTTCGAGTGGTCCTTGGGTAACTAATGGTTTAAACATTAGTAATAGTAATACTGGAAATGTCGGTATTGGCACAATTGCTCCAGCTACTAAATTGCATGTAAATGATAGTTTACAAGCAGAAACTACTAAAATTGGTGTTGGTCTTATAGCGACATCTCTTGGTTTGAATTTGGATGTAACCGGACAGTCGAGACTTTATGGTAATGTTGGTATTTGGACTGAACCAAAAAATGAGTTTACTCTTGATGTAAATGGTAACGTAACTATGACCGGCTTAACTTTGAATACTTCTAGTAAAGGAGTTGGTAAGGTTTTAACCTCCGATATTGTCGAAAATGCGACATGGCAAACACCATATAAGATATATTCTATAAATAGAACAGCTAATGGTTTGTATATACTCACTTCTCCTGATAAACTAGTATTTAGTGTTGTGGCAAGTTCGGGAGGGAGGTATTTCGGGAGATGGTGTTTGGACGCGTAGTTCTGACGGCCGTCTTAGTGTCTGCTATTCAAAAAACGTTTCATGTAAATCTGCGGGTGGCAATGGTTCCGAAGTCTGGACCCCTCCTGTTGGAACAGGGATGATAGAAATTCAGAGAAATAGTATAGAATATTGTATAATTGCAAACTACGATGATGATAGACCTAAAACACTTATGATAGGAGGGAATAAAGGTGGTAGTTCCTGTTCTGTGTCAGGTCAGTCATGTTTGAATGTTGCAGAGAAAGGTGTGGATTTACCACTTGATAGAGGATCAGACACAATTGGATTTATTTGCTCCCCATCATTATAAAGTTAATTTTTAACTAATAAAAAATCCTCTATATTATAGAGAGTTTTTATTACCCTGGCAAAAAATGATTTTTCCAGGTTTTTATCTTTTTCTATTGCATTAATTATTTGTCTATGCTAGGAATTAGCGTAAGTGTCGGTGTTCTTTTTGTTAAAAACCCCAAAAAACCTTTTAATTCATTATCAATTAGTTTTAATAATATGAAAAAAATGCAGCCTGTCTTTAAGTTTTTGTTCGTTTTTGTGGTTTTTGCTATCGCTTATAGCGTTTCAGCTGTAGCTATCGACGACTCGATTACTCCTCAGAACTGTGATCGTTCCAATCCAGCTTGTGCTCAGTTTGTGGATACTACTTCTATTGGCCAGATCAAATGGGGTGGTTTTATTGCTGGTGGTTTGCGCTCTTTAACTAATCTTTTTGTGGATGGTAAACTTGGAGTGGGAACACTTCGTCCAAGTACTGGTGAGAAAGTTTTGAAAGTTGATGTGGAGGGTGCCGTAGGAGCCCAGTTCTATTGTGATGAAAATGGTAATCATTGTGTTTCAGCACCGTTTGGTGGTAATGGAGGTAATATTTCTTTGACTACCACTGGTGGTGGACTTATCTTTAGTCCAACGACTATTACCAATACTGGAGTTATTTCTTTAGACACAACTTTTATTCAAAAGAGAGTTGATGGTCTTTGTACTGGTAGTCAGGCAATTAAGCAAATCAATCAAGACGGAACTGTCATCTGTCAGGCAACTGGGGGATCTACTGGTGATAGTTTTTGGGGTGGTACGCTGACTGGAAACATTAGAAACAGTAATACTGGCAATGTAGGTATTGGTAAAAATCCCGACACAGAATTTGATGTAAATGGGAATATCCGTGGTACTTATTTCTATGCCGCTGGGGCTGCGACTGGTGAAGGTGGTGGATACGGCTTAAAATCATTGTTTGGAAGTAACTGGGCCACTAATCAGGCTGGTATGTATTTAGGAGGCGATGGTACTGGTACTAGTCCAAAAACTTTGGTTTTGACAAACATGGGAAATAATTCTATTCAGGTTGGCTCCAATGGACGTATCTCGATGGGGCTAGGATTTACTGGCGTTGATCCAGAAAAGATGACCTCTGGTGTTCTTAACGTAAATGGTAAGGTAATACTGAATGATTTAACCTTAAATACTCCTAGTAAGGGTAATGGTAAGGTTTTAACCTCTGATAGTAATGGTAATGCTGATTGGCAAACACTCTCATCTGCTTCGAGTGGCCCTTGGGTAACCAATGATTTAAACATTTATAACAGTAATATTGGTAATGTAGGTATTGGTAAAAATCCCGACACAAAATTTGACGTAGATGGCAATATTCGCGGTACTTATTTCTATGCCGCTGGAGCTGCGACTGGTGAAGGTGGTGGATATGGATTGAGACCATTGGGGCCTGGAAGTAATTGGGCTACAAATCAGGCTGGTATGTATTTAGGAGATAATAGTCCTGCTGGTACTAGTCCAAAAACTTTGGTTTTGACAAACATGGGAAATAATTCTATTCAGGTTGGCTCCAATGGACGTATCTCGATGGGGCTAGGATTTACTGGCGTTGATCCAGAAAAGATGACCTCTGGTGTTCTTAACGTAAATGGTAAGGTAATACTGAATGATTTAACCTTAAATACTCCTAGTAAGGGTAATGGTAAGGTTTTAACCTCTGATAGTAATGGTAATGCTGATTGGCAGGCTCCAGCTGCATCAGCTCAATGTGCTGTCTGTATTTCAGCTTATGATCATGGCTCCAATACTTGGAGTGTCTGGTCTTGTAGTGGAGCAAATGGTGCCGAAAGTGTTGGTACTGGTTTCTCTGGTTCCAGTATCGAAAAAGTGAAGGTTAAAATGCAGTGTAACTAACACAATAAGGTCTGAAACAACCTCAGTTATCTTAAGGATCTGAATAATCAGACAAGTGTTCTACAGGCGATTTAATCTTTATTGAATGCTTGCTTCCTTGAAGAGATAAAATAGTTACGAATTTAAAACCCAAAAAAACCGCCTAGGCGGTTTTTTTGATTGTAGTGACAGTATAAAAATAAAAGTTATTCACTAAATTTATTTTTGTGAAGTGATAATGATGATATAATTAAAAATAATTATGAATCCCGTAGTATTAAATGGCATCATTAGGGATTAGTATTTTTATATGTGAAATGAAAACGATTAATTATTATCATCTTAATATAAGTGGCATAGCAAGGTCCCAACAGGACAATGCCATTTTTCATTAACGGGATGAATGTTGACCAAGAACAGTTGATTAGCTTTTTGATTGATACCAAATTGGTATCAATGGAAGATATAAAAAAAGCACAAACCCTTGCGACCGAACAGAATAAAAATCTGTCCGAAGTTTTGATGAATGAGGGAAAACTTTCAGAAGATGATTTTAGACGAGTCAATGCTTATCTATTAGGTATTCCTTTTGTTGATTTAAAGACATCGAAAATAGATAAAAATATTTTAGCTTTGATTCCTGAGCCAATTGCTCGTAACCATAATATTGTTGCTTTTAGTAAAAAAGAAAATGGTTTGGAAGTGGCGATGCTTGATCCACAAGATTTACAGGCGATTGAATTTATTAAAAAAAGTTCTGGTTTGCGGATTTTACCTCGTTTGACTGACACTGAATCAATTAAAAAAGCGCTTATTCAGTATCAAAAGAGTTTGAAGGCGGAATTTGGCGATATTATCCAGAAGGAGGCATCCAATTTGAAAGAGGTGACTAGTGTTGATGGACTGATTCTTGGTGGAGAAGTTGATTTGAAAAAAATGGCTGAGGACTTGCCAATTGTGAGAATTGTGGAGACTCTCTTATCTCACGCTATTTTGCAAAAGGTGTCTGATATTCATATTGAGATTTATGAAAAAGAATTGGTGGTGCGTTATCGGATCGATGGTATCTTGCATGATGCAATGATTTTGCCTCGTAATGTGGCAGCCGGAATCATTGCCCGTATAAAAGTTTTAGCTAATCTACGATTGGATGAAAAACGTTTGCCACAAGATGGCCGATTTAAATTGGAGTTGTCTGATCAGACAGTCGCTTTTCGTGTGTCCATTTTGCCGACTTATTATGGTGAAAAAATAGTTATGCGTTTGTTGCCAGAAACTGTTCATGGTTTTACTCTAGATGCCCTTGGTTTTCATGGTGAATCTTTAGAACATTTGCATGAAGCAATCCGGGCGACAACAGGAATGCTTTTAGTTACCGGTCCGACTGGCTCTGGAAAATCTACGACACTTTATACCTTACTCGAAATTTTGAATACACCAGATGTAAATATTTCTACTATTGAAGATCCGATTGAGTATCAGATTCCTCGTATTAGTCAGACACAGGTGAAGCCAGATATTGGTTTGACGTTTGCTAATGGTTTGCGGTCTTTGGTTCGTCAAGATCCAGATATTATTATAGTGGGAGAAATTCGTGATAAAGAAACTGCCAATTTGGCAATCAATGCCGCTTTGACTGGTCACCTTGTTTTGTCTACTTTACACACAAACTCCGCAGCCGGGACAGTTCCTAGGATGCTTGATATGGGGGCTGAGCCATTTCTATTGGTTTCGACCATTAAAGTTATTATTGCTCAACGTTTGGTACGTAAGTTATGCTTGAAAAAACAACAATACAATTTATCTAAAGATGAAGTTTATAGATTGTTTCCCCATGTTGATATGGCTCGTGTTTTGCAAATTTTGCGAGATGAAAAGATCATTGATTCTAACGCAAATTGGGATAATGTTCCGTTTTATAAAAATATTGAATCAGAAGAATCAAAAGATGGTTTTGCTGGACGAGTAGGTATTCATGAGGTTTTATCACTATCTTCTTCTATTAAAGAAATGATTATCAAAGGTTTGACAGCTGAAGAAATTGAAGCACAAGCTAAAAAAGAGGGAATGATGACAATGATTGAAGATGGTATTTTTAAGGCCGTTCAAGGCATAACCACGATTGAGGAAGTATTGCGGGTGGTGACAGAATAAAAAGAGTCTATAAAGTTTGTAAAGTCCATAAAGTCAAGATATAAAAACTCTACTTTTAACTTTATGGGCTTGACGGACTTTTAGGCTAAAAATCATGTTATTCAAAATAAAAGCACAAAAAGTCAACGGGGAAATCATTGAAGGGGTCAGGGAATCCTCGGATAAATTGACACTGTCTCGTGAAATGCGGGAAGAAGGTTTGGCTTTATTTTTTGCAGAAGCATTACAAAGAAAACCAAGTCCAATCGGTGGGTTGCTAAGTTTTTTTTCCAAAAGGGTAAGTTTGAAAAATAAAATAATTTTTGCAAGCAATCTAAGTTCCATGATTTCGGCTGGTTTGACTTTATCACGGTCTCTTGATGTTTTGGCTAAACAAACTACCCAAGGATATTTTAAGAGTGTGATTAAAGATTTATTGCGAAAAGTCATGGCTGGTGAAAGTTTTAGTCAAGCTTTGAATTCTTACCCACAGGTTTTTCCATCGGTTTTTTCCGCTATGGTGGCTGCAGGAGAAGAATCTGGTAACCTGCCAAATTCATTATCTATTATCAAAGAACAAATGGGTAAGACTTACGAATTACGTCGAAAAATTACTGGGGCAATGATCTACCCGACGATTATTGTTTTATTGATTATTATTATTGGTATTTTGATGATGATTTTTATGGTTCCTGTTTTAACCGCAACTTTTAAAGACTTAAATGTCACCTTGCCCTTGTCTACAAAATTGATTATTGGTTTGAGTGATTTTTTGAAAGTTCACTATTTGATATTTTTTGTTGGAATGGCTTTAGTAATATCAATTTTCAGTGGCTGGATTAGGACAAAAGGTGGTAAGAGATCTGTGGATTGGTTTGTCCTCAAATTACCAGTTTTTGGTAATTTGGTAATAGAATACAATTCCGCCATTATTATGCGCACGATTTCATCTTTGATTACTGCGGGGGTGAGTATGACGGAATCAATAGAAATCACTGGTAAGGTTGTGCAGAATTCATTTTATAAACCAATTTTGACTAAAGCCGTAGCTGAAATTCAAAAGGGCGTTCTTTTATCAGCCGTTTTTGAACATCAGGTAAAACTTTTTCCAGTTTTTGTTTCAGAGTTGGCTATGGTAGGAGAAGAGACAGGAAATTTACCACAAATGCTTGAGAAAGGGGCGACTTTTTATGAAGGAGAAATTGATCAGGTGACAAAAAATCTTTCGACTATTATTGAACCTCTTTTAATGATTGTGATTGGTATTGCTGTTGGTTTCTTTGTGGTGGCAATGATTGGCCCAATGTATAGTCTTACTTCTGCGATAAAATAGACTCTCTTTTTGTCATTCCTGCTTTTGCAGGAATGACAATCCAGAATCGAGTATGATTTAATTGTAATATTTCTAAAATGCTCTATTTTTTTAAATTTAAAACTGAAAGACATCGTGGATTCACCCTTGTAGAGGTTCTTGTTGGTGCTTTTATTTTATCGATGGTTTGTATTGGTATTTATGGTGGGTTTGTTTCAGTCATTAAGATTGTCTCGGCGGCTCGGGTAAAAACCGATGCTATGCTTTTAGCTAATGAACAGATAGAAATTGCCAGAAATTTACCATACACAGATGTAGGTATTATTACTGGGATACCGGTGGGTTTGATTCCTCGTGAACAAACATTAACGCGGGGAGGGGCTTCTTTTAAAGTGACGACCAGTGTTCGTAATATTGATGATCCCTTTGATGGAACATTAGGAAATACAACTAAAAATGATCTTTCTCCTGGCGATTATAAACAAATGGAAGTAGATATTGAATGTTTAAGTTGTGCGACCGGAGTTTTTCCACTACAAAAGATTTTTACCACGATTGCTCCGAAAAACTTAGAAACGTCTACTGGAAATGGTGCTTTATTTGTAAAAGTATTCAATGCTAACGGTGATCCTGTTTCGGGAGCACATGTTAAGATTGAAAAGAGTCCTGTTGTTATTGATGAAGTGACAGATAATAGTGGAGTTTTCCAATTAGTAGATGCTCCGCCAGGAGCTTTGGCTTATAAAATAACCATTACTAAAACAGGTTATTCTTCCGATGGAACATATGTTGCTTCCGCCGAAATTCCTAATCCATTAATTCCTCAGGCCACGGTTTTATCTGGACAGGCAACCCAAATAAGTTTTTCGATTGATAAGTTAAGTCATTTAGGATTAAAGATTGTAAATGGTACTTGTACGCCTTTGTCGGGTGTTCCTATTAGAATCATTGGACAAAAAAAGATTGGTAAAACACCTGACGTGTACAAATATGATAAAACATTTACTTCAGGTATTGATGGCTTGATAGATTTGCCAAATTTGGAGTGGGACACTTATGGCTTTTTTCTAGATCCAACGAGCTCACGGTTTTTAGCTGGGTCATCTTCCTTCCTTCCTCTTTTAGTGGTTCCAGATTCTTCTCCTGTGGTTATATTGACGGCTGTTCCTAAAAATCCCAATGGTCTTTTGGTTTCTGTTCATGATTCTGGTACAGGGTTACCTTTATCAGGCGCAGAAGTTTCAATTGACGGACAGTCTCTTTTTACGAATCAAGGTTTTTTTAATCAGACAGATTGGTCTAGTGGTTCTGGTCAAGTTCTTTTTACTAATGAAAAAATGTTTGCTGATACTGATGGTAATTTAGACTTTAGTAGTGTCCCAGGAGAAATAAAATTACGCTCATCCTTAGGTTATTATTTGCCTAGTGGTAATTTAGTTTCTTCAATTTTTGATTCCGGCAGTACCAGTACCCAATATATTTCTCTTCGATTTTCTCCAGCTGATCAAGCGACTTCTACAGGGGTTGGTAATGTCCGCTTACAAATCGCTTCGAGTAATGACTCAGCTACTACTACTTGGAATTTCTTGGGTCCAGATGGAACATCCGCTTCTTTTTATACTGTATCTAATGAAACAATTAATCCTATTCATAATGGGAATCAATATATTCGTTATAAATTGTTTTTACAAACAGCTGATGACTTAGCGACACCCAATATTTCTGATGTTGGAATAACCTTTACCGCTATTTGTACCTCGCCTGGTCAAGTTTATTTTCAAGGTCTTTTAGGTACGCCTAAGCTTTTAACTGTTTCGCGAGATGGGTATACCACTTATTCTGCTGATGTTGATATCAATGATGTTTGGCAAGAAGTGGATGTTTTTTTGTCACCAATATAATTATGAGTAAAATATTTTATAAAAAAGGTTTTACCTTAATAGAAATTCTAATCGCAATAGGTATTTTTACTAGTCTAGTGGTATTGCTGACTACTTTTCAGAAAGATATTTTTACTAACAATGTTTTTATCCAAAATAGTTTGATTGCCGAGAGTGAAGCTCGTGGGGCATTAAAGCGGGCGATTGCTGATTTACGGGCTTCCGCCTCATCGAATGACGGACTATATCCAATTGTTTCAGTGGATAAAAATACGCTTACCTTTTTTTCTGATATAGATAAAGACGGTTTACGTGAAAAGGTTCGTTATTTTGTTGCTAACTCATCTCTGATGCGTGGAGTTATTAAGCCAACTGGAGCCCCTTATACTTATGTTGCGGGCAATGAAGTGCTCTCGACAGTTGTTCATAGTATTGTAAATGATACTTCGACTCCAGTTTTTGATTTTTATGATGATTCCTACAATGGAACTTCTTCGCCGATGTCATTTCCTATCGATGTAGTTAAAATTCGTTTGGTAAAAATAACAATTATGATTGATGCTAACCCCGCGCGTTCTCCCTCAGTAATGACTTTTACTAGCCAGGTGGCTGTTCGTAATGTGAAAGATAATCTTTAAAACAATGATGAATTACAAATTACAAATTACGAATAAAAATTTAGATTCCCTCCTTCGGGGGAAAGGCACGTCTTCAAGAGGCTATATATTAGTTGGAACTTTAGTATTTTCAACTATTGCGATTATTATTTTGACTGCTCTAGCTTCTTGGTCTGCGGCAAATTATCGTGCTGTTGGCCAGTCTGTCGATCGGGAAAAAGCCTTTCAAATTGCTGAAGCGGGAATAGAGTATTATCGTTGGCATTTAGCGCATGCTCCTCAGGATTTTAAAGATGGAACAACTGTCAGTGGCCCGTATATTCATCCTTATTATGATAAATTAGGAAATTTGGTGGGACAGTATGAACTGACCATCACTCCACCCCTCATAGGTTCTACGGTCGTCAAGATTGTGTCTAAAGGGGTTACTGCCACTACAACAGTTTCTCGTTCGATTGAAGCTATTTTAGCTATCCCTTCATTGGCAAAATATGCTTTTGTGTCTAATTCTGTGATGCGTTTTGGAGAAGGTACAGAAATTTTTGGTCCAATTCACTCCAATGATGGTATTCGGATGGATGGTTTCGCTCACAATATAGTGACAAGCGCTAAAACCTCTTATGATGATCCAGATCATAACGGTGGAGTAGAATTTGGAGTTCATACTCATATTAACGCTCCGCCATCTAGTGGTACCAGTGAAGGAGGTCTCTCAAGTGAAGCCCCTCCATCATTGGTATCTGTTCGAACTGATATATTTGCTGTTGGTCGACAATTTCCGATTCCAGCCGTAGATTTCAATGGTTTTACTCAAAGTTTGGCTAATTTAAAAACTCTTGCTCAAGAGAGTGACCGTTATTTTGCCGCCTCAGGGGCTCAGGGGTATAATATTGTCTTAAAAACTAATGGGACTTTTGATTTATATAAAGTGACGGCTTTAGTTAGTGCTCCAAAATCGTGTAACAAACCAAATTGGGATAGTCAGGAGGGTTGGAGTACTTGGTCAATAAAAACTCAAACATTTATTGCAAATTATACTTTTCCGACCAATGGCGTCGTGTTTGTTGAAGATAATGTTTGGGTGGAGGGTCAGATTAATAACGCCCGATTGACGATTGCTTCGGGTAGATTCCCAGAAAGTGACACGACCAATACCAATATTTCTTTTACAAAAGATATTTTGTATACCAATTATGATGGACGAGATGTTTTAGCTCTTATTGCTCAAAACAATATTAATGCGGGTATGGAGAGTGCAGATACTATCGAAATAGATGCGGCTTTGATTGCTAAGAATGGCCGAGCTGGGCGATATTACTACAACGCCAGTTGTCATCCTTATGATGATAGGACACTACTTAAGCTTTATGGGATGATTACGACTAATAAGCGTTATGGCTTTGCTTATACGTCTAATCCGGGTGGTGGGTATGCGACTCGTCAGATCATCTATGATGGTAATTTGCTCTATAGTCCACCACCGTCTTTTCCTCTTACAAGTGATCAATATGTGACGATTTCGTGGCGCGAAATTTAGTAAATAAATTTTGGACACATATATTTTTCTGTTGAAAAATTACTCAATCTCAACACCCCCGTGTTTTTGAGGGTTTTAAAATTTTTTCACTCAAATTTCCTTTAATTGGTATGACTTTGTCATCCTAGTCAAAACTCTTTAATTTATTCAAACTAAGGAGTTTTTGGGTTATTTTCAAAAATTTAAAACAAAGAGTATAATTGAATTACATGAACCCAATTAGAAAGTTGTTTGTTTGGATCTCAATAAAAACAAAGGAGATAGTTCATTTAATAATTTTTATCTATAATATTATGACTAGTACAACTTCAAACAGGGCAAGAAAGATTATAGTAGGAAATTGGAAAATGAATCCATCTGGGCCATCGGATGCTAAGAAAATTTTTACTAAGATTGTGGCTGGGGCAGGGAAATACAAGAATGTGGAGATAGTGGTTTGTCCGCCAGCAGTGTTTTTGGGAATATTAGCCGCACCAGCCTCCACTAGTAAGCTTCGGCTAGGCGCACAAGATGGTTTTTATGAAACAGAAGGAGCTTATACTGGTTCTATTTCAATGTCGATGATGAAAAGTTTAGGAGCGGAATATGTGATTGTTGGTCATTCAGAAAGACGAAATACTGGAGAAACAGATGAAATAATTAATAAAAAAATTAAAGCGGGTTTAAAGCAAGGTCTTAAAATTATTTTATGTGTTGGTGAAAAAGTTCACGATGAAAATGGCGAGTATCTTAAAGTTTTACAATCACAGTTATTACAAGCTTTATCTGGTGTGAATAAAAAATATTTTAGTCAGATAATTGTGGCTCATGAACCTGTTTGGGCGATTGGGGCGTTGGCTAAAACTTCCGATACTCTAGAAAGTTTTGCTCACAATCGTCTGTTTATTAAAAAAGTGTTAGCGGATATTGTTGGTAAAAAAATTGGTTTAACAATTCCAATTTTGTATGGAGGATCGGTAGGGTTAAAAAATTCCAAAGAATTTTTAGTGGCTGGTGGTGCTGATGGTTTGCTTGTTGGACGAGTTTCATTAATTCCCGATGATTTTATAAAAATAATTCAGGTTGCAGATTCGTTGAAATAAAAGAAAAAATGATTGTAATTTTAAAATTATGCTTGACCTAAAATCAAAACTAATCACGAAAGTAAAAAGTTTAAAAGGTAAACGAGTTCTCCTTCGTCTTGATTTTAATGTTCCAATAAATGAGGCAGGGGAGATTGAAGAAACTTTTCGGATAGATTCAATTATTCCGACTATCCAATATTTTGTTGATAAGGAAGCTAAAGTAATCATTGTTAGTCATATTGGTTCTGATGGTAAACAAAGTTTGGCTCCTATTGATACTTATTTGAGTAAGCGATTTAACACAGCTTTTTTCCCAGATTTAGATAACTTATTTCATATTGAAAATTTAAAAAATGGCGAAGTGGGAATTTTAGAAAATATTCGGCGAGCAGATGGAGAGATGACTAATAACCCTAAAATAGCCAAAGAATTGGCGAACTTGGCTGATATTTATGTCAATGAAGCTTTTTCTGTTTCGCACCGAGAACAATCTTCCATTGTGGGTATCCCTAAATATTTACCATCATATATTGGTCCATTATTTTTGAAGGAATATGAAAATCTAGCCCAAGCTTTTTTACCTAAACATCCATTTCTATTTATTTTGGGAGGAATAAAATTTCAGACAAAAATTCCATTGATAAAGAATTTTATCAAAAAAGCGGATCAGATCTTTGTGGGAGGAGCTTTGTCTAATTCTTTTTATAAAAAATTAGGATATGAGATTGGTAAGTCATTGGCTGATTCAGATTTGTCTAGTATGACAGAGTTTTTGCAAGCTAAAAATGTATTTTTACCACTTGATGTTGTGACCGAAGTTCATGGGGATGTATTTGTTAGACAGCCAGAGAAAGTAAAATCTAAAGAAACGATTGTTGATGTTGGTCCTGATACTGTCGATAAATTAAAAAAACAAATTAAAGAGGCTAAATTTATTTTATGGAATGGACCACTGGGTAATTTTGAAAAAGGTTTCAATCGAGGAACACTTGAAATTGCTCGGGCCATTGCAAGCAGCCATGCTTTGTCTATTGTGGGAGGGGGAGATACTGTCTCAGCAATTTCTGATTTGAAATTGGAAAAAGAATTTGGTTTTGTATCTACGGCCGGGGGAGCGATGTTGGATTTTTTGGCCAACGGGACATTGCCAGGAATAGAAGCGATTCTAAAGTCAAAAATTAAAATGAAGACTTTGAAGAAATAATTAAATATCTAGACAAAAAACCGCCCTTAGGCGGTTTTTTGTCTAAAGATTAGCTTTAATTTTTTCAGCTATTAATTTGAAATCATCAGGGGAGAAGTTTTCTTTTTGTTTCCAATGGATAAGATCATCACCAGAAAAACGAGGAATTATGTGAGTGTGAGCGTGCCAAACGAGTTGGCCAGCAGTTTTACCATTATTCATTCCAATATTGATTCCAGAGGCTTCTGTTCCCTTAAGGACGCCACTAGCAATGATCTGGATATGTTTTCCTAATTTTGCGAGTAGTTCATCTGGTAAATCAAATAAGTTTTTATAATGCTCTTTAGGGATAAGTAGAGTGTGACCAAGATTGTTTGGTTTGATGTCTAGAAAAGCGATAAAATCATCATCCTCAAAAACCTTATTGGAGCATATTTCTCCGGCAATTATTTTACAAAAGATACAATTTAAGTCGGTGGACATGGTTTAATTATATGATAAAAAAGGAAAATGCGAAACTTTTCTCTTTGTTGTGTGTTATTGCGGGGTACTGTGGTTGAGAATGACAATGTGGGAGTATTTTGAGATATGCTATACTAACTTGATGAAAAAATGGGAAATTCGTAAACCGATTACTAAGAAAATGTCCGAGACGCTGGCAGCTTATCCTGTGTTTTTACGAGACTTATTGGCGGTTCGGGGTCTAATAGATCCAATTGAAGCGGAAAAATACCTTCATCCGTCCTATGACCGTGATTTATATGATCCTTTTTTAATGAAAGGGATGAAAAAAGCGGTAGAACGAATAAATTTGGCAATTCAAAACAACGAGCGGATTGTTGTTTATGGAGATTATGATGCGGACGGAGTGCCAGGAGTTGTGATCATCACCTCCTTTTTTAAGGAAATTGGTTTCTCAAATTTTGATATTTTTATTCCTGACCGCCAATTAGATGGTTATGGTCTAAAAGATGACACAATCATCGCTTTAGCCAAAGACGGAGCCAAACTGATTATTTCTGTCGACTGTGGAATTGTGGATGTTGTTCCAGCCAAAAAGGCGAAAGACCTGGGTATTGATATGATTATTACCGATCACCATCTTCCTCAAGGTAGGTTGCCTAAAGCGGTAGCAATTCTTGATAGTAAACAAGAAGATGATAAATATCCATATAAAATGTTGTGTGGAGCAGGAGTAGCTTTTAAACTTGTACAGGCGTTGGTCCAAAAAAGTTCACATGAATTTAAAGCTGGTTGGGAAAAGTGGTTATTGGATTTAGTGGCAATTGCGACAATTTCTGATATGGTTCCCTTGAAAGATGAAAATCGTACTCTTGCCTATTTTGGTTTAAAAGTTTTACGAAAAACAAAACGTCCTGGCTTGTTGGAGTTGTTTCGCACAATGAAAATTCGTAAAGACAATGTGACCGAGGATGATGTTGGTTTTATGTTGGCCCCACGTTTAAATGCCGCAAGTCGAATGTCGCATGCGGTGCAGTCGTATTTTTTATTGACAACAGATGATGTTGATCAGGCACGTGATATTGCTAAGCATTTGGAAGAAAAAAACAGAGAACGTAAATCGATGGTGGATACGATCGTTTCTGTGATTGAAGAACGATTGAAAGAAAAAGAAATAATTCCCGATATTCTAGTTTTTGGTGATTCTGATTGGCCGGCTGGAGGTTTGGGCTTGGTGGCGAACAAAATAAAAGATAAATATGGCAAGAGCGTGTTTATTTGGGGAGGCAATGGTAACAGTGGGGAGTGCAAAGGTTCGTCACGCTCCAATGGTCAGGTCAATTTAGTGAAATTGATGGAGAAAGTTAGTCAAAATTTTGCAAAACAAAACTTAGGCAGACATGCTGAGGGAGAGAATTTTTTTACTAATTTTGGCGGCCATTTTATGGCTGCGGGCTTTGCTATTTCTAAAGCCAACCTTCCAGAGCTGGAAACTCGTTTAAACGAGACTTATAAGAAAATGGCAAAAGAGAAACATTTGGAAGAGGTATTGGTGGAAAAAGAACTTTCCATTGATGAAATTACTTGGGGTAACTATTATTTTGTAGAAGAAATGGGTCCATATGGCATAGACAATCCAAAACCAATTTTTATGTTAAAAGATGTCATAATTGACACCGTGAAAGCTTTTGGTAACGGTGGAATTCATTTAGAGCTTGGTTTTCGTAATTCTAAAGATAAAAAAATCTCAGCCATTGGATTTTTTGTTTGTACTTCTAATGAAAAATTAGATGCACTTAATGGTCATATTTTTAAAGGGGTAAATTTAGAAGTTGGCCAGAAAATAGATGCCTTAGTAACTATAGAGAAATCAACTTTTAAGAATTTTCCGGAACTAAGGTTGCGAATTGTAGATCTTAGACAAGGAAGTTAGTTCAAAGGTGATACCTGTGGCGAGTATAGGTATTTTCAGCTGAAAAATCTTTCACTCTTAACGTCTTCACTTTTCCGAGAATCTCGCCATAGGTATCACCTTTGGTTTCTTTTTCTATTGAAGGAGGAGCCTTGTAAAAAAGGTTACGCTTTGTTTATTTGTTTTGATTGCTTGACCACAGTCCTGGATATTTAACATGACAAGATCGAAGATTTGGGATAATATAAGATTAATATGACTAAATTATTTTTAAATACAGATGGTGGGTCACGGGGAAATCCGGGGCCAGCGGGCTGTGGGGCGGTAGTTTCTGATGATAAAGGGGCGGTAGTGAAGAAGATTTCGAAATTTTTAGGTAAAGCGACTAATAATGAAGCTGAATATCAGGCCGTTATTTTAGGTTTGGAAATATTAAAAAAAATGTATGGAGCAGATAAGTTAAAAGGTATTGAAGTCGTGGTACGAATGGACTCGGAATTGGTCTGTAAACAACTAAATGGTGAGTACCAATTGAAAGAGGAAAAATTATTCCCACATTTTATTAAAATTTGGAATCTACAAGTAAAGGAAATACCGAATGTAAAATTTATGTATGTTCCGCGAGAACAAAATAGTATTGCTGATGGCTTGGCTAACGAGGCGATGGATGGGTCAAAAGAACAACACGGATTATTTTAAACTAATTTAAACAAATTACGGGAGGCGAAGCCTTCTGGTAATTTTAGTTTGTTAGGTAAAAATAAAGTTTCAAGGCAAAATGAAAGGGTGAAGGAAATAGAAAATATATATTCGCAACCTAAAGCTGATCGTTTGTATGATTGGCATATTATTTTTATTATCTCGAGCCTCAGTTTTATTTTTGGTTTAGCGTTTGGTCACAGATTGAATATCGATTGGACAGTTGTCGTTTGGTTCATTTCTCTCTGGATAATACTTATTTTAGCTTTAGGAATTTATTCTCCTCATCGCCGGAGAATTATCTATTTTGGTTTGATTATTGGAATCGGACTCGTGGGAGGTTTATTTCGTTCGATTACTCAAACTAATTATCAAACAGAATTAGATAATTATATTAATAAAAAAATAATTTTCCAGGCGGAAATTGTACAGGAGCCAGACGAACGAGAAACATTGACAAAATTAGTTGTTCAGCCTAAAAATTATCAGACAAAAATTTTAGTTACGCTAGAACGCTACCCACAGTATCGTTTAGGGGATATTTTGTCTTTTCAGGGTAAAATTGCTCGACCTAAAAATATTTTTTTTACGAGTAGTACTCTCTTTGACTATCAAACTTATTTAGCCAAAGATGGCATCTATTATGAAATGTTTAAACCGCAAACAGTACTCATTCAGCATTCAAGTTTTAGTCCTTTGGTGTTTTTGGCTAATTTAAAAATAAAACTAGTCGAAACAATGGGTAATATTTTACCAGAGCCGGAGTCGTCACTTTTGGCAGGAATTTTGCTCGGCGCCAAAAAAGGAATGGGGGCAGAGATTATGAATAATTTTAAACTAGCTGGGGTTTCTCATATTCTTGTTTTGTCTGGATTTAATATTACTTTTATCGCTCTAATTATTTTGTGGGGTTGTGTAAAATTGCCAAGATTTTTTGGTGGATTATTGGGTTTTGTGGGAATTATTGCTTTTGGTTTGTTGGCTGGCGGGGGATCAGTGGTGTGGCGGGCAGTTTTGATGTCTTTAGTTGCCCTTTATGCCAAATTGACTGGCCGTATTTTTGATATAACAGCGGCGATTATTTTTTCAGCCGTGGCTCTGGTTGCATATAATCCAGCAACTTTGATATCCGATCTTGGTTTTCAATTAAGTATTATGGCGATGGTTGGAATCGTATATATTTCGCCAATGTTAAAGAAAAATTTTTTTTATCGTGTTCCGACTAAATTTGATTTCCAGGAAATAGTCTGTTCTACTTTTGGAGCTCAAATAGCAGTTTTGCCTTTGTTGTGGCAGGCGACTGGGCAGGTATCTATTGTGGGATTTATATCTAATTTAGTTATCTTACTTTTTGTCCCGTCGGCGATGATTGCTGGAGCACTAGCTGTTTTATTGGGTTTCTTCTCTCCGCTTTTGGCTTGGCCGGTATCTTTTGTTGCCTATCTCTTACTTAAAATAATTATTATCTTGGCTAGCTTATTCGCCCATTTCCCCTTGTCTGGATTAGTGGTTGTTTCGAGTTCTTGGTGGTTTTTAGCCATTTTGTATGTGTTCATTTTTTGGCCAGTGGTGAAATATTGGTTGAGAGTCTCGGATAGTAAGGCTGTCATTCCCGTCTCCGCGAGGGAATGATGCTTGCCGGCTCACTCACTGCTTTTTTATCGTATAATATAAATAATGAAATTTTCTCTACAAAAAATTCGATGGATATTTATTTCAGTATTATTTTTAGGAAACTTTTTTGCTTGGTATTATGTTTCACAATTTTATAATCAAAATTTGCGGGTAACTTTTTTAGATGTCGGACAGGGTGATGCGATTTTAATTAGAGCACCGTATGGAAGAACGGTTTTAATTGATGGCGGACCAGGGAAAAATATCTTGAGTCTTTTATCTGGTCAGTTACCGTTATTCAATAAATCAATTGATTTATTGATGGAAACTCATCCTGATACTGATCACGTTGGCGGTTTGCCAGATGTTTTGAGTCGTTATTCTGTTCGTGGAATAATCAAACCTTGTATTGTTTCAAATAATTCATATGATCAAGCCTTAGATGTTTTAGCTAAACAACAGCAAGTAACAGAAATGTGTGCAGAGGCGGGAGAGATGATTGATTTAGGCGGTGGAGCAAAAATAGAAATTCTTTACGCTGGAGTTGGAAAAGTTTCTGATACGAATACCGCTTCTATTGTGGCTAAACTTACTTATGGAGATGAATCTTTTTTGTTTACAGGCGATACAACCATCGCAGTGGAAAAATATTTGACTTATACCGAAGGTAATAAATTACAGGCAAATGTTTATAAGGTATCACATCATGGCTCAAAAAATTCTAATGATGAAAAGTTTTTACAGACGGTTAAGCCACAAATCTCAATTATCTCAGTTGGTGCGGGGAATAGTTATGGTCACCCAAATCAAGAAGTGTTGACTAGTTTGGGTATTTTAAAAAGTGTAATACTCCGCACAGACCAATCTGGGACAATTATTTTAGAGAGCGATGGTCAAAAGATATTTATGCATTAAATTGGTTGACTATTTTCCTAGTGGGTGTTATAGTCTAGACTAGAAAGGATCTAATCTTAGGTCTAGACAGAAGGAGGTCTTTGTTATGAAAGAGACGATCATTGTATTTTTGTTCATAGTCGCGATGGTTATCTGTGTGCGAAAATTGTTTTTTCGCCAGAGACGGCGACATGTTCCAACCCCTGTGTTTAATCATGGCCCCAAGCTTGTTGTTGTTGTCATCGATGATCCAATCAACCTTTCGATTAGAATTACTGAAAGGTTGAGAGAGCGTGGTATCAATATCACGAGGTTGGGTGCAGCTGAATTCGATGCTTTAAAAGAAGGAGATAGCTCTGTTCTCTCGGAGAATGAGCGGTGTCTCTTTGTTGTTCCTGAGTCTACGAATGGAACACACAGTGCCACCAGTGCCACTTGCTTTATCGTTCAGCGGGATGGAACAAGAGTATCTTCGTTGTTGGTTGTTGATTTCGATAAGGAGATACGTGTTTGTTCGAATATCGTTCAGTGGGCAGCTGATGCTTTCTTGAAGAGAAGAATTCATAACTGTCTATAAAAAAGACAAAACCCGGATGTAATTAAGCATCCGGGTCTTTTTTAAATTTATTCTAAAACTTTAATATTTGTGTGTAGTTCGAGGTGTGGACGAGTCTTATGATTAAGCTTTACATAATAGTATTAAGAGGAAGTAAACGAGCGAAACAACGAAGAAATATAACGAATATGGAAGTTTTATTGGAGTGCGATGTTTGAATACCCCGCGGGTCAGCGTCCAAGACGTGAATCTGCTGATTCAGCCGCGGGGATAGGATACAAAATCTGTTTTTATTTTATTTCTCGATCCGTATTTCTAACTGTTTGCCTTTCTTAAGGCACTTAGTACAAATTTTGAGACGGGAGCCATCGGTAAGTTTTGCCCACTGCAAATTAGGCTGTTTGCGTAGCTTTGGAATTGGATTATATTTTGTGGCACGCACTTTGTTGGAGTAACCTCCGACCATCTGACTACCTTTATTACAAATTGGACAAGATTTCATGATATTTGTTGGTTATTTAACTTGCCCATGGTAACATAAAGACATAAAAAAGCAAGTTTTAAAATAGTTATGAATTACCTGCCTGCCGATAGGCAGGCGAATTACGAATTACGAATAAAATAAGGGCTCAAAACGCATTTTGCATTCTTGCTCGTCATTCGTCATTCGTCATTTGACACTCGACATTAACTCTATGGACGCTATATTTATTATTCTAATAGTTCTATTTTCAATCGTAATCCATGAGGTCTCTCATGGTTATGTGGCGAATCTTTTAGGTGATCCGACAGCCAAAATGCAGGGGCGTTTGACTCTAAATCCTTTAAAACATCTGGATCCAATTGGTTCAATTATCTTACCCGCCCTACTTTATTTTACTGGTGTTCCTGTGATTGGCTGGGCTAAGCCAGTTCCTTTTAATCCATATAATCTTAGGGCGGGGAAGTGGGGTCCAGGCTTGGTAGCTATCGCTGGGCCGATTTCAAATATGATTGTGGCAGTCTTTTTTAGTATTTTAGTCAGACTTAATCTTCAATTTTCTTTTGCCCCAGCTATTTTTGGTCAGCTTTGCATTGTTATTGTTTCTTTAAACGTTATTTTGGCTATTTTCAACTTAATACCTATCCCGCCTTTAGACGGTTCTAAAGTACTTTTTGCTGTTTGGCCTTATAAATTCCGCTATATTGAGGTCTTCTTGGAACGTTATGGGATGTTTTTAATCATCATTTTTCTCTTTTGGGGGACAGGCTTTATCTTTCCTGTTCAACAAGCTATCGTCAATCTATTACTTGGGGTATAAAATATTGCATTATTTGCCTATCCATAGTACAGTATTGCCATTAGCCACTTGGTTCTGTAGCTGGAAACAAAGGCTTGCTCCGAAATTTGGAGAAGAGTTGCTTACCTAGGTAGCTGGGAATCTCGCTATCGGGTATTTTTTAGTAGAAAAATAAGGAGCAAAGCGACTATATTTTTCGTTATCCCACCCTACGAAGGGAACCATTGAGTCAGGGCGGGGTAATGATTTTTATATTCGCTACGCTCAATAAAAATCAATCATGCCTACAATTAATCAGTTAATAAAGAATAATCGTAAACCAGTTCGTCGTAAGTCTCAGACTGTGGCTTTGGGACGTGGTTTTGATGCTTTAGAGAATAAGCCGACTTTTTATTCTTCCCCTTTTAAGCGAGGAGTTTGTACTGTAGTTAAAACGACTACTCCAAAGAAGCCAAACTCCGCTTTGCGTAAAATCGCTCGCGTACGTTTGACAAATGGAATGGAAGTAACAGCTTATATCCCAGGTGAAGGTCATAATTTACAGGAACACTCTGTAGTAATGATTCGTGGTGGCCGCGTAAAAGACTTACCAGGGGTTCGTTATCACATTGTTCGTGGTGTGCTTGACTGTTCTGGTGTAGAAAAACGCCGTCAGGGTCGCAGTTTGTATGGTAATAAGAAGCCAAAAGCCACTAAAAAATAATTATAGAATCCTATGCGAAGAAAAATAACAAACAAACGACAGCTTAAGCCAGACTTTCAGTATAATTCTGTTAAGGTGGAAAAGTTGATCAACTATATTATGGAACGTGGTAAGAAAAATGCTGCCCGTAAAATTGTGTATGGAGCTTTTGAATTGATTAAGGAAAATACCAAAAAAGATCCAGTCGAAGTTTATGAAGAAGCTTTGAAGAATGTTAGTCCTTTAACCGAAATTCGTTCTAAGCGTGTTGGCGGTGCTAACTACCAAGTTCCTCATGAAGTTAGATTAGAGCGAAGACTCGCTCTATCCTTACGTTGGATGATCGAAGCCGCGAAGTCCAAGAAAGGCAAGCCAATGGCGATTAAATTGTCAGAAGAATTGATGGCTGCCGCTAAAAATGAAGGAGAAGCCGTTAAGAAACGTGAAATGGTACATCGTATGGCAGAAGCCAACCGTGCCTTCGCTCATTTTGCAATGGCTAGAAAGGGATAGAAAACTAATTACAAATGAAAAATGTAAAATGAAAAATAGTAGTATCGCCGTTTCGGCGATACCTGGACTCAGGAATACTTATTTTTCATTTTTCATTTTTAACTTTTCATTAATTAAAATATGAGAGATTATCCATTAGAAAAAGTTCGTAATTTTGGAATTATTGCACACATTGATGCTGGTAAGACTACAACTTCCGAACGTATTCTTTTTTACACTGGCGAAAGCCATAAAATTGGTGAAGTTCATGATGGAGCAACAGTTACTGATTGGATGGAACAAGAGCGTGAACGTGGTATTACAATCACTTCCGCGGCTATTACCTGTTTCTGGAGTCCTTCCTATATGGGGACGGATTTTTCTAAAAAAGTTCGTTTCAACATTATTGATACTCCCGGCCACATCGACTTTACTGCTGAAGTAAAGCGTTCTTTACGTGTCCTCGATGGTGCCGTAGTTGTTTTTGATGGTGTAGCTGGAGTAGAACCACAGTCTGAAACAAATTGGCGTTATGCTGATGACGGTAATGTTCCCCGTATTTGTTTAATCAACAAACTTGATCGTATGGGTGCATCTTTTGAGAAATCTTTTGCATCTATTCTTGATCGTCTAAACAAAAACGCTGTTCGGATGCAAATCCCTATAGGCTTAGAAGAAAAATTTGAGGGAGTTATTGATTTACTCAAAATGAAAGCCTACTATTTTGAAGGCAATATGGGAATTGTTGTTCGTGAAGCAGAAATCCCAGCTGCTTTCTTGGAGGAAGTTAAAAAATATCGCGCGTTATTGATTGAAAAAATTGTTGAACAAGATGAAACTCAATTAGCCGCCTATTTTGAAGGCATAGAACCTTCTTATGAAGAGCTGAAAGAAACCTTGCGTAAGGCTGTTTTGGAAGTAAAAATAATTCCAGTTTTTGCTGGCTCAGCTTTGAAAAACAAAGGTGTGCAGTTGGTTTTGGATGCGGTGGTAGATTATCTTCCGTCTCCAATAGATATTCCTCCAGTACATGGTATTGATCCAAATACGGGTGAAACTATTTATCGTCACGCTTCCGACGAAGAACCTTTTGCCGCTTTGGCTTTCAAGTTACAGACCGACCCATTTGTTGGTCAGTTAACTTTCTTCCGAGTTTATTCTGGGACGATTTCGTCTGGAACTTATATTTATAATTCAACCACAGGTGAAAAAGAACGTTTGGGCCGTATTGTACGAATGCAGGCTGATAAACGAGAAGAAGTAGCCACTGTGTATGCGGGAGAAATTGCGGCCGCGGTTGGTTTGAAAAATGCAAAAACTTCACATACTTTTTGTGATGAAGAAAATCCAATTATTCTTGATCAAATCAAGTTCGTTGATCCAGTTATCTCTATGCGAATTGAACCAAAAACAAAAGCCGATCAAGAAAAAATGGGTGTGGCTTTGAAGAAATTGTCTGATGAAGATCCAACTTTTAAAATTACTTCAGATTCTGAAACAGGGGAAACCTTGGTCTCTGGTATGGGAGAGCTTCATTTGGATATTATGATTGACCGAATGAAGCGTGAGTTTAATGTGGAGGCCAATATTGGTAAACCACAAGTAGCTTACAAAGAAACCATTACTGGTTTGACGGAAGTTGAAAATAAATATATCAAACAGTCTGGCGGTAAGGGTCAATACGGTCATGTAAAGATCAAGATTAAGCCAATGGAACCAATGACTGAAGAGCAAATCAAAGATTTGCCTAAGGGTGTTAAGCGTTATGCTGACTTTGAATTCATAAACACTATTAAAGGTGGAGCTATTCCAAGTGAATATATTCCAGCCGTAGAAAAAGGTTTGAAAGAAGCAATGGAACGCGGAGTTTTGGCTGGTTACAAATTGGTAAATGTTTCTGTTGAGCTTTATGATGGTTCATTCCATGAAGTAGACTCGTCTGAATTAGCCTTCAAAATGGCCGCTTCGATGGCTTTGCAGGAAGGTGTCAAGAAATGTAGTCCAGTTATTCTGGAACCAATCATGAAACTAGATGTTATCGTCCCTGAAAAGTTCATGGGCGATGTAACTGGTAACCTATCTTCTAAGCGTGCTCAGATTGAAGGTATGACTGATCGGGCAGGTGGATTGAAAGTGATTGAAGCTAAGGTACCATTGTCCGAAATGTTCGGCTATGTGACAAATCTTCGTTCTATGACCGAAGGTCGTGGCACTTCTATGATGGAATTTTCTAATTATGCGATTGTGCCAAAGAATGTAGAAATTACCATAATGGAAGGGAGGAAGTAAAAATTAGATTTAAAATAACTCAAAAACAAAAAAACAGCCATTGACTGTTTTTTTGTTTTTGAGTTATGCACAGGAATTGCTATTGGACATGTCCTTGACTTTTATTTTGTATGTTATACTCAAAATAATGGTGTTAGGAAAGAACCATCGCCCACGAAGAGGAAACTCTACAGCGAAGCGTTTGATAGCTTTGATTGTTTTATTGGTTATTGGTTTCAGTGGAGTTTGGTATGTCCATGCCCAAAATAAAGTTACCAACTCTAAGGGACAAATGACTGGGGTAAAACAGGTTGTTGTGACTCCAAATCTTGATCAGTCAGCTTGGAAGAACTTACGAGACCAGGATAATACTTTTGAAATTAAATACCCCAAGGATATTTTTAAGCGAACATGTAATCAAATTACCGTACCATTGCCTAGTCAGGAAAAAATAAAAGCGGTTGGATTGGTTCATTCTGTTGCTGTGAGACATTGTGGTCTTTCTGGATTACCAGAACATTGTAGTGCAACTACGACCGACATTGCGATAGATTTCTTTACTGTTTCTCGTAATTTTAATGACGTCTTTAAGGATCTGCAAAAAAGTTATGGACAAGATATGCTTATTGCAACTTATGATGGTCATCAAGGAGTACGTTTTACTATTGGGGCTGAAGGGGAGGGGGTTGTTTATACCATTTTACCTCTAAATAGTGCTAAGACATTATTTATTATGCGATCTTATGTTAGTGAAGAATTTGACATTATTTATAAGGAAACTCCTGGGTTTATCAAATATTCCGATCAAAAAGTTCTATTTGAGCAAATAATGTCTACTCTCACCTTTAGGCCGAGTATTTAGGAGAGATTTGGATGGTTTGGCCACCGTATTTTAACAGAAGGAACGAGCCTTTGTTTTTGGGGAGACTTGGGAGCGCGACAGCGCGAGCATGAGGAATTTTCTACCAAAAAAATATCCGTACTCACTAAAATCAAAGGCGAGCGACGCTTGACTATTTACCCTCTTCTGTTAATATAAACACTACGCTACATTTCGCGTTTTCTTGTCCCATGGAGTAAAAACCCTTTAGGATTTTAAATTACTAAAGTAATTTTGCTTTAAGGGAAGAGTTGCAATTAAATCATTATTAACAGGTTATTAAGTCTTTATATAAAAGTATGGCAGCAGAAAAATTTGATAGGACAAAGCCACACGTAAACGTAGGCACAATTGGCCACGTGGACCACGGCAAGACGACGACGACGGCAGCTATCCTGCACGTCCTCAATTTAGCAAAAGATCAAGGCTACAGCGCTCGCGCTGAAGGCGTTGATAGTATTGATAATGCTCCTGAAGAGAAAGCACGCGGAATCACGATTGCTCTTCATCACTCTGAATACGAGACTCCAAAACGTCACTATGCTCACATTGATGCTCCAGGTCACGCTGACTACATCAAGAACATGATCACTGGTGCCGCTCAAATGGATGGTGCTATATTGGTAGTAGCCGCGACTGATGGTGCTATGCCCCAGACTCGTGAGCACGTTCTTTTGGCTCGCCAAGTAGGTGTACCAAAAATCATTGTCTATTTGAACAAGTGCGATATGGTGGATGATTCTGAAATGATTGATTTGGTTGAGGAAGAAATTCGTGAACTTTTGACCAAGCAAGGATTTGACGGAGCCAGCGTGCCCATCATTCGTGGTTCTTCTTTGAAGGCTTTGGAAGTTAAGACTTTGGATGATCCATGGGCTCAAAAGATTATGGAATTGGTTAAAGCTTTGGATGAGTATATCCCAGATCCAGTTCGTGAAAACGACAAGCCATTCCTTATGCCAATTGAAGATATTTTCTCGATTGAAGGTCGCGGAACTGTTGTGACTGGCCGTATTGAACGCGGTGTCGTAAAGGTAGGTGAGACCGTAGAAATTGTTGGTATTAAAGATACTGCCACTACTACCATCACTGGTATTGAAATGTTCAATAAGCAGTTGGATGAAGGTATGGCTGGCGATAATGCTGGTATTCTTCTCCGTGGCTCTAAGAAAGATGATGTTACTCGCGGACAGGTTTTGTGTAAACCAGGTTCCGTAAAGCCTCATACTGAATTTACTGCTGAAGTATATATTTTAACAAAAGAAGAAGGCGGACGTCATACTCCATTCTTCTCAGGCTACAAGCCACAGTTTTATGTTCGTACTACGGACGTAACCGGTGAAGTAACTTTGAACGAGGATGTAAAGATGGTTATGCCAGGCGATACTGTAACTTTCAATGTAAAGTTGGTAGTTCCAGTTGCCTTGGAAGAGAAACAGCGCCTTGCTATCCGTGAAGGAGGTAAGACTGTCGGCGCCGGTGTTGTGACTAAAATCACAGCCTAACCACTAGAAGAGTATTGACCCTTAAAAAAATGGCAACAACCGCTACAACTAAAACCAAGAAAGTTACGAATCCTAAGTCTAAGGCTAAAGCTAAGCCTGAAGTTGAAAAGGACTTATCGAAACTTCGCATTAAAGTATCTGCTTATGAAAATAAGATTCTTGATGCTAGCGTAAAACAAATTGTTGATACCGCTATGCGGTATGATGGCAAGGTCAGGGGCCCAATACCTCTTCCAACAGAGATTAAAAAGTATACCGTTAACCGCTCAAGTTTCATTGATAAAAACTCTCGCGAGCAATTTGAAATGAGAATTCACAAGCGTGTTATCGATATCTTGAGTCCATCTCCAAAGATTATTGAGAATCTCACAAATTTAAATTTGCCATCTGGTGTCAATATTGATGTCAAGATGCTGTAAAAAACGCGGATTGTTGCGGACTTCACGCTGACAGACGCGGAACAAAAAAGCCCCATATGGGGTTTTTTTGATTGAGAGTGCTGATCTGCCGTGGAACTTCTTTTGGATTTTTACTTAGTTTCTTCTCCATTTCTTGTCCTGGTCTCGGCGGTCGTTTCTTCGCTGGTCATCTCCATTTCAGCTTTTGTCCCACCACCTGATTTGTTTGACTCTTTGTTTTTTTCTGCACCCCAAGATACTCCAAATAAAGCCATTAAAAGACGCTTCAATAGTGGTGGTTTGTTCATCTCTTTTTGTATTTTTTCGGCCATCGAGCTACCCCCACCATTCCCTCCAGTTGTCTCAAAAGATGATCTAACAGAATCCCTGTTTGTTTTTTCGGTTCTTATTGTCTCTTCTAAATTTGGTTTATTTTGTTCAGACCCTTCTCTTATGTCAGCTTTGAGCTCCTCAATCCTCTGAGCTTCTGCTTCTTTTTTCTCTTGTTCTAGATCTGGGGAGTTTTCTATTTGTACTTCTTTTATTTCGGCATCTTGTTCTGGTACTTCTGCTACCATTTCTGGTTCGAGGGTTTCCTCTTTTTCTTCTCTCCTTAATTCGTCAACAGGGATAATTTCTGCTGAAGTTTTTTCTTCTATCGGGGAACTTTCAAAATTAGCCATATTTTTTAGATTTATTTAGCTGGTTAGTAAAGATATAACTAGTTTAACATAGGTATATTCTCATGAGTAGGGATACATAGATTTGACTTTTTGTCTTTATCTGATAAGATGTTTTGGAAGCTCGAGAGGGCTATTTTTATCTTATTTATAAAATACATTACAGTATTTCATGAAATTCATTCTTGGCACAAAAGTAAATATGACTCAAGTTTTTGAGGACAACGGACGGGTTACTACCGGTACCCTTATTTCTGCTGGCCCAATGAAGGTTACTCAGATCAGAAACATGACCAAGGATAAGTATGAAGCTGTTCAGGTTGGTTTTGGTGAGAAAAAGTCTAAAAATGTTTCAAAGGCTGTTTTGGGTCACTTGAAAAAATCCGCCACTCTAAACGCTGACGTATTGGGCAAGGAAGGCAAGTCATTTCGTTATATCCAAGAATTTCGTGTTGCCAATCCTACCGCGGTAGTTGGTGATGTTATCGACGTTTCAGTTTTTTCTGAAGGAGATATTATTACAGTAACCGGTATTTCCAAGGGTAAGGGTTTTCAGGGTGTGGTTAAACGTCATGGTTTCCATGGTGGTCCACGTTCCCATGGTCAAAAGCATTCCGAGCGTGAGCCAGGTTCTATTGGTTCTACCGGACCACAGCGTGTCTTTAAAGGGACTCGTATGGCTGGACGCATGGGTGGCGAACGAATCGTTGTTAGTAATTTGAAAGTGGTTAAAATCGATAAAGAAAATAATCAAATTTTGGTTAGTGGAGCAATTCCTGGCCATCGGGGGACTTTAGTTGAAATTGTCAGTAAATAATTTCAACAATTACGAATGACTCCGCCAGCTGGCGGATTATGAATAAGAATTTAAATATTAAAATGACAAACACCAAATTACAAACTAAAATATACAGTCAGACTGGTAAAGAAGCTGGTAGCATTGAGCTTCCTGTCAATGTTTTTGGTGTCCGCTGGAATGCCAACTTGGTTCACCAAGTAGCTACTTCAATGATGTCCAACGCTCGCAATACCGTGGCTGATACAAAAGGCCGTGGTGAAGTATCTGGTGGTGGTAAGAAGCCATGGCAACAGAAGGGTACTGGCCGTGCTCGTCATGGTTCTTCTCGTTCCCCAATCTGGAAAGGTGGTGGTGTTGCTCATGGACCAACTTCTGAAATAAATTTCAAACGCAAGATCAACAAGAAAATGAAGACAAAAGCTTTGTTTACTATTTTGTCTGCCAAATTGAAAGACAATGAAATCATTATGTTGGAAGATTTGAAGTTATCCGCTCCAAAGGTAAAGATTGCTCAGGACATTTTGGCTAATTTGGCTAAGAGTGGTTTTGAGAAGATTAATTACAAAATTGGTAAGCGTGTAATTATTGCTACTCCAGAATTGGATGAAAATATGCAGAAGAGTTTTCGTAATATTAAGAGTGCAACAGTTGAAGAGGTTCGCAACTTGAATCCATTAATTTTGTTAAATTACAAATACGTTGTGTTTGTCCGCCCAGAAGATGGTCTTAAACAAGTAACCACCCGTTTAAAATTAGAAAAACAACGAGCGTAGCGAATATGTTTTTCTTATCCCATCCTCACTTGAAGTTTAATAACATAGATTATTAGAAAACAGGTGAGGGCGGGGTGAAGATTTTAAAATTCACTTCGTTCATAATAAAATCATTCATGTCAGTAATTAGTAAAACAATTAAAACAGAGACTATTACTTTGTCTCGTCCCCGCATAACTGAAAAAGCCACTTTTTTGGCGAGTGCTAAGAACCCTGTCTATACTTTTGAAGTTACTGAAAATACTACCAAGGCTGAAATAATCAAAGTTTTTAAGGCTAAGTACAAATTGGATCCAGTAAAGGTTAATATCGTAAATTTGCACAGGAAGTCCACTTTCAAGCGCGGACATCTTGGTTTTAAAAATGGCGTCAAGAAAGCTATGGTTTTTTTGAAGCCCGGTGAAAAAATTGAACTAGCTTAATATTATGAAATCCTACAAACCAACAACCGCATCACGTCGTCATATGGTTACGATCGACTATCGTAAGCTTTTGACTGCTGACAAGCCATTAAAATCTTTGACTAAGGGTGCGAAGCGTCATGTTGGTCGCAACAACGTCGGCCGTATTACTGTTCGTCACAAAGGAGGTGGACATAAGCGAACTTTCCGTATTGTAGATTTTATTTATAATAAAATAAATATCCCTGCTAAGATTAAAACTATTGAATATGATCCAAGTCGTACTGCTTTCATCGCGTTGGTTTGTTATAACGATGGTGAACGCCGTTATCACGTTGTCCCACAGGGGATGAAGGTCAATGATCGTTTTATCGTTTCCGAAGCCGCCGATATTAAAGTAGGAAATCGTTTGAAATTAAAAAATATCCCAGTTGGTACTTTTGTATATAATCTAGAAATTAAGCCATTGGGTGGTGCTAAGATGATTCGTTCTGCTGGTACTTATGCTGAGGTTAGGTCCAACGATTCTGGATATACAATGGTCAAAATGCCTTCGACTGAAATCCGTAAGTTCGATGAAAATGCTTGGGCTTCAGTAGGAGAAACTTCTAACAAGGATCATCATTTAGAAAATTATGGTAAGGCTGGTAAATCTCGTTGGATGGGTATTCGCCCAACAGTTCGTGGTACTGCTATGAACCCGGTTGATCACCCTTATGGAGGTGGTGAAGGTTCTCAAGGTCGTGGTACTAAGAGGGCTAAGTCTAAATGGGGTAAACCAACTGGTGGTGAGAAGTCTCGTAAGCCAAAGAAATATTCCAATTACTTAATTGTCTCTCGTAGAAAAGTTGGAAAGAAGAAATAAAATTTAAACTAAAAAACCGCCAGAAGGCGGTTTTTTAGTTGACTTTATCTTTTTATTTGCTATGATATCCTTATAAGTACCTATCGAGGTTCTATATCCGTATGCTCAGTCAAGGGGCGGATGAACCACGGCATAGGACTTTTTATTTGCAAATTTGAGCTCTTAACTTCTTGTTTTTAAACTAATCACATGCCACGATCACTAAAAAAAGGACCATATATAGAAGAACGGTTAACTAAGAAGTTTACCGGCAAGAAACCCTCTGAAATAGGGGTTATTAAGACGTGGTCTCGTCGCAGTCAGATTAGTCCTGAGATGGTAGGCTTTACCTTTGGTGTTCACAATGGTAAGACTCACATTGAGGTTTTTGCGACTGAAGACATGGTAGGTCATCGTTTGGGTGAATTTTCCCCAACCAAGAAGTTCTTGCGTCATGGAGGTAAAATGCAGAAGGAATTAGAGCAGAAGAAAAAGGCATCAGAGATTGCTGCTGCTAAGTCAGCCAAAGAGACTACTTCTTCCACTGCCAAGAAAAAATAATCAAACATGAAAGCATTCCTAAAAAATTATCATCAATCACCTCGCAAAGTCAGGCTAGTAGCCACTTTGATCAAGGGTAAGAAAGTAGATGAGGCAATGACTCAGTTGGACTTCATTATGAAGAGGTCTTCTTTACCAATTAAGCAATTGATTGCTTCCGCTGTGGCCAATGCTAAGAATAATTTTGATTTGGATAAAAAAGATTTATATATAAAAGAATTGCGTATTGATAAAGGTATTGTTATGCGTCGTATGATTCCTGGAGCTCGTGGTCGTGGATATCCGCTAAAGCGTCGTTCTAGTCATGTGGCTGTTCTTTTGGATATAAATGGAGAGGAGAAAAAGGGAAGGAAGTTAAAAGTTGAAGAATCTAAGGCTGAAAATAAAAAGAAGGTTGTTGTTAAAAGTAAAATTGTGAAGAAATAATTTTTTAACTTTTAATTCTTAACTCATAACTATTAATTAATCATCATGACCCACAGCGTTCATCCATATTCACATAGATTAGGTATCATCCGCGATTGGAAATCTCGTTGGTTTGGTACACAGGGTAAATATCAGGAATTTTTAAAGACTGATGTTTTGTTACGTGAATTTTTGGAAAAGCGGTTGCGTGGATATTATGTCGATTCTATTGAAATGGAACGTAGTGAAAATGCTTACAAAGTAATCATCAAGACTTCTCGCCCGGGTATGATCATTGGTCGTAGTGGGGAAGGAGCCATTAAAATGAAAAATGATATCTTGAAGCAGTTACGTCGAATGGATGTGACTATGCCTAAGGAGGTTAAGATTGATATTGAAGAAGTAAAGGATCCAGATAGTCATGCTGCTATCGTTGCCTATGGTGTTGCTGAGGCTTTGGAAAAGCGTTTGCCTTTCCGTCGCGTTATGAAGCGGGCTGTAGAGCGAGTAATGGCTGATAAAAATGTTTTGGGAGTAAAAATTACTTTGTCTGGTCGTTTGGGTGGAGCAGAAATGGGTCGGGTAGAAAGTTTGAAAAATGGTCAGGTACCTTTGCAGACCTTACGTGCTGATATCGATTTCGCTTGTGAAAAGGCCCACTTATCTTACGGTGTGATTGGCGTAAAAGTTTGGATTAATCGCGGTTTAATTTTTGACGCTAAGAAATAATTTATTTAACTACCATGTTGTTACCTAAAAAAGTAAAATTTCGTAAATGGCAAACTGGCCGAATTAATACCGGCAAGGTTCGTTTTGAGACCAGAGGCACAGAAATCTGTTTCGGTTCTTTCGGCCTCAAAGCGGAAACAACTGGTCGCATAAAGTCTAATCAAATTGAAGCGGCTCGTAAGACTATTTCTCGCAACATGGGCAAAACTGGTAAGCTTTGGATTCGCATTTTTCCAGATCGTCCTTTTACTCGCAAGGCTGCAGAAGTAGGTATGGGTAAAGGTAAAGGTGATCCTCAGGGTTATGAAGTGGAAATTTTCCCCGGTCGGGTATTATTTGAAGTAGATGGTTTGGAGGAGACTTTGGCTCGTGAGTCTTTGCGTAAGGCGGGAGCTAAACTACCTGTTAAGTCTAAAGTAATTGCCCGCAACTAATTCGCTCGCCAAAATTTTTAAAATCATGAAATTAGTAAACAAATATCAGAATATTCTCCGTATGACCGAAAAACACTCAGGTCGCTTTATCAGTAAAAACTTAGGCGGGTAAAATGAAAACTAAAATTACTGAAACAAACGAGAAAGAATTGTTAAAAATGTTGGCTGACAAGCGGACGGAGATTTCTAATTTTAAGTTTGGAGTATCCGGAACTAAAATTAAAAATGTTAAAACCGTCCGTAATTTACGCCGTCAGATTGCTCAGATTTTGACTAAGTTGAATGTTTTTGCGAAAGCCACTAAGGTCGCTAAGCCAATTGTGAAATAACTCATATGGAAATGACTACCCCACAAATTAATAAAGAAAACGGAAAAACACTGACAGGTGTTGTGGTATCCGATAAAATGGACAAGACAATTGTCGTGTTAGTTAGTCGTTATATTAAAGTTCCAAAGTACAACAAGTACATTACGCGTGATAAAAAGTTTAAAGCTCATGACCCAGAGAACAAGTGTAAGGTGGGTGATAGAGTAACTATCCGCGAGACCAGGCCGATTTCTAAAGATAAACACTTCATCATTGTCAGTTAAAAGTCCATAAAGCCAACCTTGAATTTTACCCTCGACTTTATAGACCTTAAGACTTTCTAATTCAAATACCATGATACAAGATAGATCACTAGTAAAAATAGCAGATAACACCGGTGGAAAGATTGGCCGTGTTTTTAAAGTGCTTGGTCACTCCAGAAAGCGTTATGCCGGTATTGGTGACTTAGTAGTTATGTCTATTCAAACAGCCGAGCCGCGTAAGGCAATTAAGAAAAAAGAAGTAGTTCAGGCTGTCGTTGTCCGCACTAAAAATGCTTTTCGCCGCAAGGATGGTTCTTATATTCGTTTTGATGAAAATGCTGTAGTTATTTTGGAAAAAGATAAAAAGGATCCAAAGGGTGGACGTATTTTTGGTCCAATCCCTCGCGAAATGGCCGAATTGGGTTACCAGAAAATCATATCTCTGGCTCCAGAGGTAGTTTAAAAACAACGAGCAGAGCGATTATGTTTTTAACTACCCCGCCCTCACATAAATTTTAATAAAAATAAAAAAAGATTAAAATTTATGTGAGGGCGGGGTGATAATTTCCAAACTCGCTATCGCTCCTAAAAAAATCAATCATATGAAAATCAAAAAAGGCGATATTGTAATAATCAAAACCGGAAAAGACCTTGGTAAGAAAGGGAAGGTTTTGCGTGCTATGCCATTGATTGAAAAGATTGTGGTAGAAGGTGTTAATGTCCGTAAGAAACACAAGCGTGCCCGTAAGTCTAATGAAAAAGGACAGGTAATCGAGATGCCATTTCCAATCGCTGTTTCCAACGCCGCAGTTTTCTGTATCAGTTGCGGAAAGGGTGTTCGCTTGGGTAGTAAAATCATCAAGGGTCAGAAAAAACGAGTTTGTGTCAAGTGCAGTAAGGAAATGTAAGAAATGAGTTAAAAAGTCGAAAGTCCATAAAGTCCGAAAGAAAAAGTATTTTATTCCCACTTTACAGACATTAAGACTTTATAAACTTTAAGACCAATATTATGAAAACTACAGCCGAAAAAATTAAAGATAGTTATAAAACACTCGAGACCGAGTTTGGTGTTAAGAACATCATGGCTCTTCCTCGTATCACTAAGGTTGTTATTAACTCCGGAACAGGAAAAGCTAAAGATAAAAAACGCAACGAATTGGTTGCTGATCATTTGGCTAAAATTACTGGCCAGAAACCATCTTCTCGAGGTGCCAAGAAATCTATTGCGACTTTCAAATTACGTCAAGGTGAAGTAATTGGTTTGACAGTCACTCTTCGTGGTAAGCGGATGTACGGCTTTTTGGATAAGCTTATTAATGTTGCTTTTCCTCGTACTCGTGACTTCAAAGGTTTTGATGCTAAGGGAGTAGATGAAATGGGCAACCTATCTATTGGTCTTCGCGAGCACATAATTTTCCCAGAAACTGCTGATGAAGATATCAAAGATGTTTTCGGTCTAGCTATCACAATTGTAACTACTGCCAAAGATCGTAAGACAGCTCTCGCTTTTTTCAAAGCTATCGGCTTCCCATTCAAGAAAGCGCCGATCGTAAAATAATTTAAATTTTTAAAACAAAAAACCCACTTATGTGGGGTTTTTGTTTTAAAAAATAATACCATCAACAATTAAGATCTTGGTATAGGTCGTGGAAAATTTCGAGCGAGACAAAAAGAAAAATTCGAGATATACCAAGACACGTTGAAAATTTTTCTTAAAGTCGTAGTCGAAATTTTTAAGGCATAGTAGTAATAGATTAGTTGGAAATGATATCAGACCGTGCGATAATAGTTGGTAATGGAAATAGATAATAATAAAAAAGGGGAAATTGTAGTTACTAAAAAAAATTATTGGGCAAAACTTGGTCCAGGTTTAACTACTGGCGCGGCTGATGATGATCCTTCTGGTATTGCTACTTATTCTCAAACTGGTTCGCGGTATGGTTTTCAATTACTTTGGCTGGCGTTGTTTACTGCTCCTTTGATGGCAGTAGTGCAGGAAATGTGTGCTCGTCTTGGTCTAGTGACGGGTCGTGGATTGGCAAACAATATTCGCGTCTATTATTCACGTAAAGTTTTATATTTATGTGCTGGGCTTTTGTTTGTTGCCAATGTTTTTAATATTGGCGCTGACTTGGGTGCGATGGCTAAAAGTTTTCAATTATTGATTCCTCAAATTGGTTTTGCATATCTGGTCATATTTTTTGCCGCTATTTCCGTCTTATTACAAATACTTATTCCTTATAAAAAATATGCACCATATTTAAAATATTTAACGCTAACTCTTTTGTCATATATCGCGGTCGGATTTTTAGTAAAGATAGATTGGTTTGTCGTTTTACGAAATACCGTTATTCCGACGATAGATTTTTCTAAGGATCAAATTTTTCTGGTTTGTGCTATTTTGGGTACTACTATTTCTCCTTATTTATTTTTTTGGCAGACATCACAGGAAGTGGAAGAGGAGATTGTGATTGGACGAGATACTGTGGCGAAACGAAAAGGCGCAACAAAAGAAGAAATCAAGGAAATGAGAGTGGATAGTTGGGTAGGAATGATTTATTCCAATATTGTGATGTTTTTTATTATTACTGCTTGTGCTGTGACACTTTATGCCAATGGAATAAATAATATCAATACTGCCGAAGAGGCGGCTTTAGCTTTAAGACCTTTGGCTGGAGATTATGCCTTTTTCCTTTTTGCTATTGGGATATTGGGAACCGGTCTTTTGGCAATACCTGTTTTGGCAGGTTCAGCGTCCTATGCTATTTCCGAAAGTTTTAAGTGGAAAGAAGGTCTTTATCGAAAATATAGCCAGGCTAAAAGTTTTTATGCCATCATAATTTTAGCGGTTTTTGTGGGTCTTGTTCTGAACTTTGTTGGTCTAGATCCAATTAAAGCTCTTATTTACTCGGCCGTATTAAATGGACTTGTTGCCCCGGTCATTCTTTTCCTCGTAGTTTCTATGAGTAGTAATAAGAAGATTATGGGTAAAAACGCTAATGGGCCAGTTTTGGCTGTTCTCGGCTGGTTAGCCACTTCACTGATGTTTTTGGTTGGTTCAGCTACAATTGTCTCTTTTTTCCTGTAAAAGTGCCATTTTTCCTGTAAAAATGAGCTTTTATTGGTGTGCGATGTTTGAATACCTCGCGAATCTGCGTCCTGAATCAGTAGATTCACGTGTCTGCGTCCAAGACGTGAATCTACTGATTCAGGGCACAAACACGTGAATCTACTGATTCAGCCGCGGGGATTAGGACACAAAACTCGTTTTTATTTAACAGAGGATTGAGCGAAATTTGACTTTGGGTCAGTCTTTTGATAGGATGGAAACACGTTCATTTATGGGCGTTCTACCCGCAAGATTTATCTTTATTTAAAGATAGTATTGTAAGGGTTTTAATTTGTATTAATTCGCTAAAATTTTGCCTAAAGTGGGTAAAAGCGGGAATAAGGAGATAATTAATTGATGTCTATGAATTGTTCATCACTAAGATTGGGCAAAACTTAGGCGAATAAATATGGCAAAAACATCAGTTATTGCAAGATCTAAAAAAGAACCAAAGTTTAAGTCTCGAATAGTGAGACGCTGTTTTCGTTGTGGTCGCAAACATGGTTTTATGAGAGATTTTGGTTTGTGCCGTATTTGCTTTCGAGAACTAGCCAACGAGGGTAAGATTCCAGGTATTAAGAAATCAAGCTGGTAATTCATCCACCAAAATTTTTGCAGCAGCAAAAACTTAGGCGGACAAGCTAAAACAATAATTCAATTTCAATAATCATGACAACCGATCCAATCTCAGACATGTTAATACAAATCAAGAACGCCACGATGGTAAAAAAGCCATCAGTGTCTATTCCGTTCTCTAATGTAAAGATGGAGATTGCTAAGGTACTTCAGAAAGAAGGCTATTTGAAGTCAGCTGTTAAAAAAGGTAAAAAAATCAAAAAGGTTTTGGCTTGCGATTTGGTTTACGGGGAAGATAATGAATCCAAGATTCATGATGTGTCCCGTATCTCTAAATTGTCTTGCCGGGTTTATATTGGTGTTAAAGAATTGAGACCAGTAAAACAAGGTACCGGTTTGATGGTTTTGTCGACACCAAAAGGTATTATGACTGACAAAGAAGCCAAGGCTGCCAATGTTGGTGGAGAGGTATTATTCAAGATCTGGTAGTCCGACAATTTCAATAAATAAACATATGTCACGTATAGGTAAACAAATCATTAATATCCCTGAGAAAGTTGAAGTCATTTTAGACAAAGGTGTTTTGACTGTGAAAGGCCCTTTGGGAACACTTTCTCGTGCTTTCAAGCCGGTGATTGAAATAAATATCAATGGTAAAGAAATTACCTTGAATCCACTTAAGAATGATGTAGAAACTCGTTCTCTATGGGGTACATATGGTTCTCATATTGCTAACATGATTGAAGGAATAACTAAAGGCTTTGAAAAGAAGCTATCCATTGAAGGTGTTGGCTTTAAAGTAAACATTGTTGGTGATAAGGTAGTAATGAACCTTGGATTTTCACATAGTATCGAAGTCCAGATTCCAGAAGGCATTAAGGCTGTATCTGAAAAGAATAACTTCGCTTTTTCTGGTATCGACAAAGAGTTGGTAGGACAGTTTTCTGCCAAGATTCGTGCTTACAAAAAGACTGAACCTTACAAAGGTAAGGGAATCCGTTATGTTGGTGAGTTTATCCGTCGTAAGCAAGGTAAAAAGAGTACTGCATAACGCGTAATTTGATTACTATCATGAAAAAAGGAAATACAACAGAACAGAGAATCAAACGACACAAAAAGGTTCGCACAAAAGTGTCAGGAACGGCTACCAAACCTCGTTTGTGTGTTTTTCGTTCCAGTGGACATATCTATGCCCAATTGATCGATGATACTGTAGGTAAGACAGTTGCTTCTTCTTCTGATTTGAAAATCAAGTCTGGTAAAAAAGCTGATTTTGCTAAAGTTGAAAACTCTCGCACCGTCGGTTTTGATATCGCTAGTAAAGCCAAAGATTTGAAAATCACTGAAGTTGTTTTTGATCGCGGTGGATATATTTATACTGGCCGAGTTAAGGCTGTTGCCGAAGGGGCACGTGAAGGAGGACTGAAATTCTAATTACGAAATTTAAATAAAATGGAAACACCAAATAACAAACCAAATACAAGCGCTCCAGCCAACCGACCAAGTGGTTTTGGTAATCGTGGAGGTGTGGCAGGAAGTAAAGGACCAGCTCGTGGAGGTGCGGCCGGTGGCCGTCGTCCAGGTGGCAGGCCAGTTCGTGCTGAGCGACCAAAGCCAGAGTTCGATTCTAAGATGGTTGATATTCGTCGTGTTGCTCGTGTTATGGCTGGTGGCCGTCGTTTCAATTTTTCCGTTACATTGGTAGCTGGTGACTACAAGGGTCGCGTAGGAGTAGGTATTGGTAAGGCTGGAGATACTACTTTGGCTATTGATAAGGCTATGAACAATGCCAAGAAAAATATGATCAAGGTTCCAATGACCAAAGATAATAGTATTGCTCATGAAGTTTCCGCTAAGTTTGGAAGTTCTCGAATTATGATTAAGCCGGCTAAGGGTCGTGGTTTGGTGGCCGGTAGTGCTGTCCGAAACGTTCTCTTTTTTGCTGGTATTCATGATGTAAATGCCAAAGTTATTTCCCGCAGTAAAAATAAATTAAACATTGCTCGCGCTGCAATTGTTGCTTTGAAACAATTGATCTAAGACTATTACCATGCAAATACACCAATTAAAAAGAACAACTAAATTAAAGAAAGGCAAGTATATTGGCCGTGGCGGTAAGCGTGGAACCACAGCTGGTCGTGGTACTAAGGGTCAGCTTGCTCGTACTGGACACAAATTGCGTCCAGAAATTCGTGATATCATTAAGAAGTTACCTAAACTTCGTGGATATCGCTTTAAGTCTCATCAAGACAAGATGTCTCCTGTAAATTTGCGTGATATTGAAAAAATTTTTGAGGCTGGTGCAGTAATTACTGCTGAAGATTTGGTAGCCAAAAATTTGGTCAATATGAAGGGCGGTTTTATCCCGATAGTTAAAATTTTGGGTACGGGCTCTTTGACCAAAAAGATGACATTTAGTGGTGTTGCTGTTTCTGCTACTGCTAAGGAAAAGATCGAAAAGGTGGGAGGAACAGTTGTAGAATAGAGGTGATTGTCATTGCTGATTTTTTGGGGTAAAAATCACATCAGAATGAGCGCATTCTGATGCAGATAAAAACTCAAGCGGACATGGCAATCTAGATTGTTTCGGAGTACCTCATAATGACAGAAAAAATTTAATTAAATATCATGAATAAATTTTTCGATAAGCTTAATGTAATCTTCCGTGACGGAAATCTACGCCGAAGAATTTTAATCGTCGTAGGGGCTTTGGCTGTGTTTCGTTTAGCCGCCGCAGTGCCAATACCAGGTGTTGATATTTTAAAATTAGAAAATTATTTGGCTGGGAGTGGTGCCGGTAACTTTTTAGGTATTTTTGATATTTTATCGGGGGGTGGATTGTCTAAACTTTCTGTCATGATGCTTGGAGTTGGACCATATATTACCGCTTCGATTATTATGCAGCTTTTGACTTTAATCTTTCCTTCTATGAAAGAGCTTTATCATGAAGAAGGGGAGGCTGGACGTCGTAAAATGTCTCAATATTCTCGTTTATTAGCTATTCCTTTGGCCGCTTTTCAAGGTTATGCTTTCTTAACTTTATTGTCTCGAAACGGAGTCCTTGGTCAATTGACAATGGGCGGTATGCTATTGAATGTTTGTTTAGTCGTCGCTGGTGCCATGCTTTTGATGTGGATTGGTGAACTTATTTCCGAATATGGTTTGGGTAATGGAGTTTCCTTAATTATTTTTGCGGGTATTGTATCTCGTATTCCTTCCGCTACTCAAGAATTATATCTTGGTTTCGACGCTTCCCAACTGCCACTTTATATTGCCTTCATTGTTGTTATGTTTGTGGTTATTGCTGGTGTTGTAATTATTACTGAAGGTGAACGCCCAATTCCAGTGACTTATGCTAAGCGTGTACGAGGAATGAAGGTTTATGGTGGCGTTTCGACCTATTTGCCTATTCGAGTAAATAACGCCGGTGTTATGCCAATCATTTTTGCTTTGTCTATTCTTATGTTCCCTCAAATGTTGGCAACTTTCTTGGCGGCCAGTTCGAATGCTGTTTTACAGGGAATTTCTCAATTTTTTACCCTGATTGTCAGTAATATGTGGGTTTATGGTGGATTTTATTTTATTCTTGTTTTTGTTTTTACTTATTTCTATTCAGCTGTTACCTTCGATCCAGAAGCAATTTCAACTAATCTACAAAAGTCTGGTGCTTTTATTCCTGGTATTCGTCCAGGTCGCCCAACCGCTGAGTTTATCGCTAATATCCTTTACCGCTTAACTTTTATTGGCGCTCTCTTCCTTGGTTCTATTGCTATCTTGCCTCTTATTTTGCAAGGAGTGACCGGTGTTAATGCACTAGCAATTGGTGGTACATCACTTTTGATTGTTGTATCTGTTGCTATTGAATTCATCAAACAAATTGAAGCTCAGATTTCAATGCGAGAATACTAGGGGTAAAAAGTAGTAAGTAGAATAAAATATAAAATTCCCAAAAACCGCCCTTTGGCGGTTTTTGTGTTTTTGAAGCAGTACGGTATACTAGATAGCGTATATAAGCTAATAAATACCTAAAAATATGGAATCAAAAAAACTAGAAACTTTTATCTTTATTGGTCGTTCAGGTTGTGGAAAGGGTACTCAGGTGGAGTTATTGATTGAACAAATGAAACAAAAAACGATTATTTCTGATCAAAATCCGATGTTTTATATTGAAACAGGGGTTAAATTTCGTGATTTTATTTCCAAAACCAGTCATTCTAGTCGATTAGCTAAAGAGATTATGGATCGTTCTGAACGTCAGCCAGACTT
>Ga0247841_10001744_pt1 | contig 46464 bp, 36 predicted proteins | sample LaCruzMarch2015__2_FD_192410 | JGI IMG/M metagenome (GOLD analysis project Ga0247841, IMG submission 192410) | Freshwater microbial communities from meromictic Lake La Cruz, Castile-La Mancha, Spain - LaCruzMarch2015_18m | ecosystem: Environmental > Aquatic > Freshwater > Lake | place: Spain... | reverse complement strand
GGGTGGACTTATACACTTCTTTGCTAACCTAATTATTTGGTTGTATAATATGAGCAAGGTATCTTTGTAATTATCTTTTCAACGTTCACCCAATGTATAGGGTTTATTAATCAGAAAAGATTCATATTGCGCACAGATTTAGTTCGTTATACTCACATTATTATTAGTGAGTTCGTTCTTTGTTCTAATAAAGCTTAAAGGCTTGGAAGCCGGTTCTCAATTTTTGAGGTTCGACTTCCAAGCCTTTTCTTTTTTCTTCGGTCGCCGTAGCTTTTGCGAAGGAGACTATTGTTTAGAGAGTGCCGAAAGAATGAATTGCTCAAGAGCAATTGTAAAATCACATTCCCCCCGATGGGCCTTATGATAAATAGATACGAGTTCACTAGACATCTTTTTTAGTTCAGGAACTGAAAAAACTTTTGCTCTATTTAATAGCATTGTTTTTACTTTCCAAAATATTATCCCTGAGATTTCTTCTGGTGACGCTCCTTTTGAAATAGCTCCCCTATATAAAATCCAAGTACCAATTTTATCTTTTCTTGAAAAGGCTTCAGCTACACTAAAAACGTTCATTTTTGGAGCTTGTTTGATTGTTGGGCTACTAAAATCTTCAACTACTCCATATTTCTTATATTTTTTTACATCAGGGAGAAGCATTTTTTCCTCTAAAGATACAAAAATTGTGAGAGAATCTTTTAAAGTCAACAGATCGTCAACAGAAAGTGTAATATCTCCTTTTTTTATTAACCCTTCTAGCACGATTATTGGTGATTCGCCAAAAAGGCTAACGCTCGAGGCATAATCAAGGATTGTTTCTTTACTAAGACTTTCTTGTGGAATATAAACAGGGAGATTGTTTTTAGACAACTTTTTAATATAAGCATTTTTCTTTTTCGTATCATTTCCAGATAGAATATATATCATATCCAATTCTTAACTTTCTTTTTGTATTTTGTATAGGTTTCGCCGTATTTATTTTCTAGTAATTTTTCTTCTTTCTTAAGAAAAAATAGTTTGGTAATTAGATATGCAACAACAGTAAAAATAGCGCTAAAGAGTGAGTTTATTATCAGGCTAAGCCCGAGTGTCATAATGAAAAGACCAAAATGTGTTGGGCTACGTAAATATTTGTAAGGTCCATGTTCAAAATTAGTCCCAGATTTATGCCCCCCCCCTTTTTTTTTATAGTTTGCTGATGTCGATTGTGCCCAATATATAATTATTGAGCTAATTATCAACATTAAAAATCCTATATTCCCATAAATACCGTGAGAAAATATTTTTTCTTTTAAAAAAGTGTCAAAAAATACACCGAGAATAACCGCCATTAAGAAAATAAGATATGAGTGTACAAGAATAAAATGCACCATTCCTTTTCGGTATTCTTTAAATTCTTCCTTTTGGTGTTCAATTATATCCATCCCATTAGAAGTAGTCTTTCCGACATACTCAACTTAATTTTTAATATATCCCATTATTTAATAAAACTTCTAACGGGACAAGTACATTAATACTATCACTTGAAAGTGATTTTTACCACTATTTAAAATCTCCCCAAGTCCCTCCAGAAACTATAGAAACTAGAAGTGGCACCTTTTCTCTCCCTTTTAAAAATTTATCTGGAATTACGTTTTTCATAGCATTTTCTATTGTTTTGGATGCTTCCCCCACTTTTTCTTTCTTAATCTCATAGACTAATTCATCATGCACTTGGAGAACAAGTTTTACTTCTTTTATTAAACCAGCATCTCTTAGGGCCTCATCAGCCTTCTTCATTCCTATTTTTATTATGTCTGCCGTAGCCGTCCCTTGAATTGGGGCATTTGTGGCCATTCTCTCAGCCATAGCTCGAATAAAAGGAATTGGTGATTTAATTCCAGGGAAATAACGCTTGCGTCCGAATAATGTCTCTGTATAACCATTTTCCTTGGCGAAATTTTTAATGCTTTGTAAATATTCCGCTATAGTTGGGAATTGTGCAAAATAATTATCATAAAATATCTGTGCCTCTTTTCGATCAGTCCCTAAATTCTCTCTGAGAGCATTTACTCCCATGCCATACAAAATCCCGAAATTTATAACTTTCGCCCGACGTCTCATATCATGAGTCACTTCTTCTTCCTCTACTCCAAAAACTTTCATTGCTACCGCTGAATGTATATCCCTCCCCTCTTTGAATGCTTTAATAAAATAAGAATCCTGTGACATCAAAGCTGCAACTCTAAGTTCGATCTGGGAATAATCAAATGAAACTAATACGCAACCATTTGGCGCAATAAATGCTTTACGAATATTTTTTCCTCGTTCTGATTTAATTGGAATATTTTGAAGGTTTGGGTTATTTGAAGAAAATCTCCCTGTTGTTGTCCCTGCTTGAATAAAGTGAGCATGAAGCCGTCCGTCAGTTCCAACCGATGAAGGAATAGTGTCAATGTATGTTGAGAGTAATTTTTGGAGTTCTCTATGTTTTAGTATTTCTCCTATTACGGGGTGCGAATCACGAAGTTTTTCTAACTCACTTTCTCTTGTTGAAATTGCACCACCAGCACTTTTTTTAACTCCTTTTACTGAAATTCCTAATTTGCCGAAAAGAATTTCACTAATTTGTTTTGGGGAATTAATATTAAATTCAACTCCTGCTTCACGCCAGATATTTTTCTCAATAATCTCTAAATCCTTATGATATTCACCTGAAATCTTTTTTAAATAAGTGACATCCACCATTATTCCTTGTTCTTCCATCACACTAATTATTGGAATGATTGGTATTTCAATATTTTCATACACATAGGTGAGATTTTCTTTCTTTATATCATTCTCGAGTTTTTCCATCGCCTCGTCGAGCGTCGTACTTCCTTTATAATGGATGACTTCATCTTCATCGGGATCAGTCCGCTCAGAATTAAGTAACCAAAAAGCAATTTTTGCTTTTACTAATTTTATATCATCAACACCCCTCTCGCCTTCAGTGAGCAAAGCTCCTTCTCGCAAGGTCCTCGGGTCTCCTCGCTTTCGCTCGGCCAGACCATTGCTCGAAGGACTTTGCTCGCTTCCGGCTTGAGAAGAGAAGCTTTCTCCGATTCCAGCCTTTTCAGTATCTAGAATTCTTAAAAATCTATCCTGTAAACTTCTAAATTCCATTTCTCGAAAAAATTCAGCTACGACATTTTTATCAACTGTTTCTTTCCAATTATTTTCCGGCAATTCAAATTTTATCGGGGCATCCAGTCTAATCGTCGCCAAAGTTTTCGAAAACAAAGCCTCCTCTTCCCCTTCTTTTAATAAAGTGAGAACTCTATCTGTTATTCCTATAACTTTTAAATCTTCTTTTTTATTTATAGCTTTATATATGTTTTCAACTGTTCCAAATTTTGAAATAAGTATCGTGGCAGTTTTCTCGCCTATTCCTTTAATCCCAATAATATTATCAGACGGATCGCCACGTAAACCTTTATAATCTGGTAAATTTTTCGGGCCGAATCCAAATCGTTCTCGTACTTTTTTCTCATTATAAAGAATCGTATCATTAATCCCCTTTTTTAAAGTATAAACTTGGATATGCTCATCTTCAACAAGCTGAAGTGTGTCCATATCACCAGAGGCAATTATTATATCTAATTTTTCTTTCTCTTTTTGTAACTGTTCAGCAATAGTTCCAAGTAAATCGTCTGCCTCAAAACCCTCACATTCATACATCGGTATAGAACAAGCTTTAAAAAAGTCCCTCGCTCGTATAAGTTGAGCTATCAATGCCTCATCGGCTTTTGCCCGGCCTGCTTTGTAATTATCATAAGCTTCATGTCTAAATGTTTTCTTCGGCAAATCAAAACAGGCAATAATATAGTCTGGTTTCAAATCCGTAATAATCTTAAAGAGCATTGTGGCTAAGCCATATATTGCCCCAGTTGGTTCCCCTCTCGAGTTCATAAATTCAGGGAGAGCGTGGTAAGCCCTATGAATTATCGCATGAGAATCAAGTAGTATTAGTCTCTTTTTTGTTTCCTTCTTAGCCATTTGTTAATTATATCAGAATATGACAGATCTAGTTTGATCATCTACGTGTTCTAATTTAACCCAAGAAATATCTTTATCAAGACAACTTTCAACTTTTTCAGGCCATTCTATAATAATGAGATTTTCTTTCTCTTTTTTTATTTCTTCCCAGCCAATTTTTAACAACTCTTCGGATGAATCTAGACGATAAGCATCGATATGAATTAACTTTTTTGATTCTTTATAATATATAGAATCCGTATCAATATTATACGCCTTCATTATAATATAGGTTGGTGATATTAAATTTTCTTTAATTCCAAGCTGTCTGGCAAGTTCTTGAGTTAAGGTTGTCTTCCCTGCACCAAGCTCACCCGAAAGTGCCAAAATTTTGGCACTTTTATTTTTCATTTTTGATATCCTTTCTAATAGTTTTTTTGATATTTCAGGAATTTCATTTTTATTAAATTTAATTTTCATCCCATTAGAAAAATTTAATTATAATATTTTCTTTATTTCCCGTGAGTTAATTTTCTAACGGGACAAGTACCTATATATTAACATACCTCGACAAAAGTCGAGGTATGTACTTGCTATTAATTTTTTACTTATTGATAACCTTATGACGACCAAGCGATAAATGGGCAAGACGAATTACCAAAAGAATAACAATAATAATGATCAGTAATCCAATTAAACTTATCTCAAAAAGGTTTTGAGAAATTGAGGAAACAGCTGAAGCAACAGAGGCTCCAAGAACATTACCACTATTTACTGTTTTAGGATTATTTAAAACGTAAGCCATAGCATTCTCTTGGGCACCATTCTTGTTTGTATAGATAAGAATCGCTGTTGTAACGATTTGAGCAAGATTAGCGTCAACAGAATCAACTCTTGCTTTCAAATAGATAGTCCCTTCAACTTCAGGAATCAAATTTTCAAGAGGAACAGAAAGTGTTCTCTCATCTTCTGAATATGTACCGGTTGAAATATTAATAATTGTTATTCCTTTTGGAATATGAACTTGAACCATTGGATTGGTTAATTTAGAACCACTAATATTTTTATAAGTCACAACATAATCAACAATGTCTCCTTTTCCAATCGTCTTGTAACGATTTTCAATCTTTAGCATAACTGGTGATTCTGAAGTAACTACTGTTGTCCCTTCTGTAACAACATTTTTCACTGTTTCTGTATTTATTGTATTAGTGGTATTTATAGTATTGGTTGTAGTACTCGTAACTGTATTTATATATGGGAGTGTTTGGAAAACTTCAATTGCTCCGCGAGATATTCCATCTGGTCCTTCAGATACCGCTTGGAAGAAATAAATTGTCTTTGGACTTAAATTTTTAAGAAACTCATTAAAATTCGTATTACCATTTGTCGAACGAATTATTGTACTTGCTCCAAGATTAACCGTTCTTCCGTATTCAAAATGAACGTTAACCCCAGAATAATTTGAACTTGTAATAAGACCGTTCAATTGAGCACCCGTTTGAGAAACATTTGTCGCAACAGTTGTAACTATATTGGTATTATATATTGGCACGGGGGTATAAGAGACCAGTTGATTACTGTTTACGTTTATTTGGATTGTCCTTATTTCATTGTTATTACCACTTGCTCTTAATACGTAAACTGTTGTCTCGTGAGGGTAAACTGTTTTACTTCCACTTGAAGATACATTTCCAATATCTGAAATGTTTACATCATCACAATCATTTGTACTCCACCTTAAAACAATAGAATCACCCCTATTTATATAAAAATCACTTGCAGTAAATTTGTCAATCGAACAGCTTGTATCTTCATTATTTTCACTTACATTTACTCTTACAGAATCTGTTTTACGTGAACCATATATATCATATACAGTTAAAGTATATGTGGTATCTTCATTAGGATACATTTTTTTACTTCCTGAACTTCCAACTTCTCCAATCTCTGAAATTTTTACACGCTCGCAATTATCTGTATCCCATTTGAGGGTAATATAATCTCCGTATTCAATACTAGTATCACTGATGGTAAATTTCGTAATAGAACAATCGTCTTCTATATCATCTACAAATATTGTCACCGTTTTGTTTTGGACCACACCATTTAAACCACTTGCCATTAAGGTATATGTAGTCGTTGCTAACGGCCAAACTGTTCTTGTGCCAGAATTTTCAACAAGTCCAATATTTGGGAAAATATTTACAGAAGTACAACCACTTGTATCCCAAGATAAAATAGTATGGTCATTTTTTACAACAGAAGATGAACTTGTGTGAAAATTATTTATTGTACAATTATTAATTAATGTTGGGGAACAATAAGAACCATTCCATGAGGTATTTGATGCACAAACTGCTGAAATAATTTTATGATCAAGTAATTTAGTATTATTATATAAATAATATGTTTGTGTTCCATAAGGAATACTAATTGATTGACTTCCGTTGTTTCCTGTTGTTACTGTATTATTATTGTGGGTGATAGATGATATAGCTTCTGGGTTTTGTGTTGTCCAAGAAATAGGAAGCTCACAAGAGGTTCCACCTGAGAGAATAACACAAGAAGAAGAACCTGTATTTATATTCCCAGTCATTAAAACTGGGGTCTCAACAATTATCGTCACCATTTCTGCTTGAGCTAAACCAGACAAGCCGGAAGCCATTAATACATATGTTGTCGTTGTTGTTGGTCTAACTATTTGTGTGCCAACCGTAGCAACAATCCCAATATAAGAAATATTTGTGGTCGTACAATTATTTGTACTCCAACTAAGTGTGGCTGATTTACCAGAAATTATAGTGTTTGAATTTGCAGAAAAATTTGAAATTGAGCAAATACTTGATTCAAGAATTCCTCCATAGTTAGCATAAGCCTTTTGCCCAACAAAAAGAATCACAAAACTTAGGGTTATAATTATTATTTTATATTTTTTCATATTAATTTAATTTTCTTGATTATAAGAGGCCACGCATCTATAGTAATTTCTCGACTCTAATATGTTGTTTCTGTAACAATCATTCACATATTATTATCTCGTCGAATGGTAGCATATTTATAGTAAAATGTCAACCCCTAGTTAGGCACATTCAAAATGTTGAATATTTTATATTTTTTTATAAATACTATCCCTTTAATCAAAAAATTAGGGTAATCAATAGTATTTGATTACCCTTCGTATATTATTGATTTTTATTAATATTTAGGTTCTCTACCTGGCCCAATATAACAAACATTGTTTCCTGACACCATCTCGGCATATATACAGGTTGTACCCCTATCAGTAGTAAAAGCTAAGAATTTCCTTTTTCCCGGAGGATTAATATTTGCATAAACAATACCATCCATTTTTTCACCGCCAACAACACCTATTCGGTAATATTCTTCATTGACGTAATCAGCAACTATCCGAGAATGACTTAGAATATAATTCTTATCCTGTTCATTCGTATTAAATCGTATATTTTCTTTTCCGATTTTCATTCGAAAATTTATTACACATATAGCTTCTTCCCAGAAAAGTCTATTTTTTAAATTATCCCTTGAAATTCCTCTCTCAAATCCCAAATAACATCTTTTTTCATTATAAGGAAGCGTACTATTATCCTTCAAACTTCCTAGTGTTATTTTTTGACATAGTACTGATTGCCAGCATAAAATATGTAGGCAAAAAGACAACAATAGAATTTTTTTCATTTTTTTATATTTTGGTTTAAAATTCAAATCAATTCATTTAAAACAATAAGATTATTTGTTTAGTTTGTCAACCCCTCGTCTTTAATTAATCTATACGATATATAGAATACTACATAACAACATTACTCGGACATTAAGCAAATTAATTGGTATTCATTTGCTTATGCTCCTCTTTAGCTGTTATATAGAGTACTATATAACAGCGGTACTCGGACATTAAGCAAATTAATTGGTATTCATTTGCTTATGCTCCTCTTTAGCTGTTATAATAAAAAATATGACAGTTCAATTTGATGATGAAAAGCAGAAAAAAAATATAGAAGATTTAAGAAAACAAGAAGAGGAAGATTTGATACAAATTTTAGCTGAAGCTAAATATGGAGTACCCCCTATCAATCTACTGGGTGTACTTATAGATAATGAAGCTCTACGCGCTATTCCAGAAAAAGATGCTATTTCTTTAGAAATTGCCCCATTTAAAATAATTGGCAGAAATATTCATGTTGCAGTCAGGTCTCCTCAACCCGAAAAACTAGAGAGTTTAGTAGCATTCTTTGGAGAGCATAATCTTACTCCTCATTTTTATATGGCTTCGCTTACGAGTTTACAGAAAGCCTGGGATAGGTATAAAGAAATATCTTATGCATCAAAATCAAAAATTGGAACTGTCACGATTTCCGGCGAAGCATTAAAAAAGATCATGTTAAATATTAAAAGCTTGGACGATATTAAAAACGCTATATCTGACGCTGAAAAAGATAAAACCCATACAACGTCTCATATTTTAGAAATAATATTAGCAGGAGCTATTGCTATAGATGCATCTGATATACATTTCGAACCAGAAGAAAAAACAGTTCGATTAAGATTTCGTCTTGATGGAGTTCTTCATGAATTAATGGAGATACCACCCTCTGTTCATAAATTCATAAATTCTCGGATTAAACTTATTTCTGGTCTTAAAATCACAACTTCAACCATAGCTCAAGATGGGCGTTTCAGTATCTTTCTCGACCAGAACGAGATTAATCTTCGTGTCTCTATAATGCCAGGAGCATATGGTGAATCAATCGTTCTTAGAATCCTTAATCCGAAAACAATTCGGGTAAAATTAGAAGATATGGGAATAGAACCCGAATTATATCAAATTTTTATGGATGAAATAAAAAAACCAAATGGACTTATTCTTCTAACTGGTCCGACCGGTTCAGGTAAAACTACTACTCTCTACTCTTTCTTACAAAAAATTTATTCGGAGGAAATAAAAATAATTACTATTGAAGATCCAATTGAATATCACCTACATGGTATATCTCAAACACAAACAGACGATGAAAAGGGTTACACATTTTTAGAAGGTTTACGTTCTGCTTTACGCCAAGATCCGGATGTAATCATGGTTGGAGAAATTCGTGACTCTGAAACAGCTAAAACTGCAGTGGAATCTGCCTTAACTGGACATTTAGTTTTCTCAACTCTTCATACAAATAATGCTGCTGGTGTTATTCCTCGCCTTATCGACCTAGATGTCAATTCAAAAATCCTGGTTTCGGCTTTATCTCTATCAATTGCTCAACGTCTTATTAGAAAACTTTGTAATAATTGTAAAAAAGAAAAAATATTAACCGAAAAAGAAACTCAAATAATTAAAAATATAGCTGATACATCTAAATTAAATGGTAAAGACTTCATAAATTATGGAGTGGATACAAAAGCTCCACTTAAATTATATGACCCGGTTGGCTGTGAAAAATGTAACAACACGGGATATAAAGGAAGAATGGGAATTTTCGAGGCCATACAAAAAGATGCTGAAATTGAGAGAATAATAATCGAAAACCCAAGTGAACGAGAAATAAAATTGATTGCCGCTAAACAAAAATCATTAAGTATGAGAGAAGACGGAATAATAAAAGCAATAAAAGGAATCACCTCTATGGAGGAAGTAGCAAGTGTTGTAGATTTACTAGAAGCATAAAACAAAAACCTCTCCGACACCAGATCGGAGAGGTTTTTGTTTTAAAAAAATATAAATCTCTAAACAATCCTTTCTAAGCATACACTTACAAAGTAATATAAGATTACAGGATAACCCCAGTAAATAAAAATAAACCAGAACGTCCTACGCACAGATATAGAGCACGGGGCCGATTGCTTAGAGATTTATATCCTCTTAAATAAACCAATACACTAACTATTTTAGTGTAGTGTGCGGGTAAAATGCTATAATAAAAACATATTAAACTCTGACAAGAGTATATCATATTAAAAATATAATGTCAAGCCCAAACAAAACAAATAAAGATGATAATTTTCTAGACCAAACTCTTCGTCCTTTAGTGTGGGATGAATATATTGGCCAAGAAAATATAAAAGCAAATCTTAAAATACTCTTAACTGCAGCTGAAGAACGTTCCCACCCAGCCGAGCATATACTTTTTTATGGTCCTCCTGGTTTAGGGAAAACAACACTCGCCCATTTAATCGCCAAAGAAACAAAAAGGCAAATTAAAATTACATCAGGACCAGCTATTGAGAAGGTTGGAGACCTCGCATCGATACTTACCAATCTCTCACCTGGTGATATCGTTTTCATTGACGAAATTCACCGTTTAAACAAAATGGTTGAAGAAATTCTTTACCCAGCTATGGAATCTGGTGTATTAGATATCATTATTGGAAAAGGCCCTTCTGCTAGAACAATTCAATTGGAACTCCCCCCTTTTACTCTTATTGCAGCAACAACTCGTATCGCCCTACTTTCTTCACCTCTTCGTTCTCGTTTTTCTGGTGGAGTATTTCGACTAGAATTTTATAATCACGATGAAATCAAAAAAATTCTTTATCGTTCTGCAAAGATACTCGGCATAAAACTTGAGGATGAAGCTATTGATGAAATTTCAAAACGTGCTCGTTTTACTCCTCGAACAGCAAATTACCTACTCAAAAGATGTCGTGACTACGCTCAGGTTCACCCCGAACCAGAACAAGCTCGGTACGGGACAGGCAAAACTATTCCCAAAAAAAGCGTGATAAAAGCGCTAGCTCTTCTTGAAATAGATGAGCTTGGTTTATCTTCCTCTGATCGACGAATCCTTGATATCATAATTTCAAAATTTGATGGTGGCCCTGTAGGGTTAAAAACCATCAGTGCAGCAACAAGTGAAGAAGAAGCGACAATTGAAGAAGTTGTTGAGCCATACCTCATTCAGCTTGGCCTTCTTGACCGGACGACTAGAGGTAGAATTGTAACAAAAAAGGGTTACGAGCATCTTGGGTATGATAATGGAAAATTGGTATAATTCACCCTTCAGTCCTTCGGACAGCTCCCCTTAACAGGGGAGCAAAAACACAAATTAAAACTATGAGCAAAAAAAACTAGAATAAGATTAGCTGGTATATTTATAATCATGATATTAAAATGGAAGAAAAAGTCTATATTATTTCGACCGAAAAAGACATAAGACCGAATGCCGAAATTGAAAGTTTTGTTTGGTTTAGTAAGGATGATTATTATTCTAATAAATATCCAATGATAACCCATATTGAGAAAGAACTGATTCCTAATTTAATTAGGGATAATATTTAGTAAAATTAACTCCTCTATCCTAAAGACCACATCCCAATAACTTGGAAGGAGGAAACAGAATTTGGGTTTGTTTTTTCTCCCCTTGCCAAGGGAAGCTGGCACAAAGTGCCTGAGGGATGAATCTTTTTATCGGGGTGATATAATATCCGCATGTACGAAATCTTTAATAAGTTAAAATTTAAAAACAGAAGAAAGGAACTAAGAAAATCATTGACTCCACAAGAATATAAACTTTGGTTTTATTTTAAAAACAAAAAATTTGGGGTAAAATTTAGACGACAGCATGGCATTGGGCCATATATTGTAGATTTTTATTGTAAAGAAAAAAATTTAGTTATTGAGATAGATGGTATTCAACACAATAAAGCATATGACTATGATAAAGAAAGAGAAAATTTTATGGAAATACTCGGAATAAAAACATTAAGATTCTGGAATAATGAAATAGACACAAATATTGAGAAAGTTTTGATAAAGATTAGGGAGGAGATTAATTTGGGTTAATTCACCCCTTCGCCCTTCGGGCGCTCCCCCTTAGCAGGAGTATAAAAATGCATATTCATAAAATATAAAAACGCGTATTCTGCTCCCCTGCTAAGGGGAGCTGTCCAAAGGACTGAGGGGTGTATTTTCCTCTCCCCGAGCTGTCCAAAGGACTGAGGGGTGTATTTTCCTCTCCCCCTGCTAAGGGGAGGAGGCTGAAAGCTGGAGGGATGATATAATTAACCCATGAGAATTTTAGCTATCGATCCTGGTTTCGAAAGAGTCGGCATTGCCGTCATCGAAAAAACTTTTACTAATAAAGATAAATTAGTTTATTCAACCTGTTTTAAAACTTCTTCTAAAATTCCCTTCAATGAAAGACTAGAGAAAATCGGTACTGAAATCGAAAACGTAATAAAAAAACATAAACCATGTGCACTCGCTATTGAAAAACTATATTTTACCACTAACCAAAAAACGGCTATGGGGGTGGCGGAAGCGAGAGGTACAATTATTTATGTTTGTGCAAAAAATAAATTGGTTATTTTTGAATACACCCCCCCGCAAATCAAGGTAGCAGTCACTGGTTACGGTAAAGCAGATAAAAATATGGTTATGTCTATAGTTCCGAAACTTATTGATATTAATGAGAAAATAAATTCTGACGATGAATTAGATGCTATTGCTATTGGTCTTACATGTCTTGCTTGTGAAAAGTTTACCCCCACGTCTATATTTTTATAGTTTACTGCGTAGGCAATACTCGAAATAAAAATATAGGTGTGGGGGTTTATCCACAGTACAGATATATTGCAAAGGTAATAATATTTTGATACAAATTATGTATTATAAATTTAACTTATTAAATATGAGTTATAACGATGAAGATAATAAAGAAATAAAAATAGGAGAAGAAGATGGTGATGACGCAGATTTTCTAGATGACCCAAATGACCCATTAATTGACTCTCTTGAAGAAGAAGACTTAATCGGAACAGATGATGATTTATTTGATAGTGAGTTTACTGGATCAGACGATTCTGAATATTAAAAATAAAACCCTTGGTGATACCAAGGGTTTTATTTTTAGTTAATTATTTTAATAAATCTTTTCTTTCCAATACGATATGTACCGGAAAAAGAAGTTATATTATAATCTTTTATTTTTTCTTTTGTTTCGAGTTTTGTGACAGCTCCCTCATTAAGAAGTCGACGATATTCCCCCTTTGAGGAAATAATTTTATTTTTAATTAAAACATCAACAAACAATTCTTTACTATTTATTTTTATTTCTAAAACTTCCTCTGGTATTTCTTTTTTTGAGAAAGTTTTTTCCCAATTCTCTTCCGCTTCTTTTGCTTTTTTCTCTCCGTGATAAATAGTGACAATTTCACGAGCTAATCTTATTTTCAAACTTTTTGGGTTAATATTCTGGGCTAAATCGCTGGCAATATCTTCAATTTCTTTAAAAGAAACATTAGTGCACAATTCAAAACCGGGTAAAATTAGCCCGTCTGACCAACTCATTATCTTGCCATACATTTCTTCGCTTGAATTATCAAGAGCCACCATATTGTTTTCTGTTTTTCCCATCTTTTTTCCACTATTATCTTCTAAAAGTTTCATTGTTATAACAAACTTTTCTTTTCCTTTTAAAGATTTCATTAAATCTCGGCCACAAAGCATGTTGAAGGTTTGATCATTCCCCCCTATTTCTCCATCGACATCCATCGCGACACTATCATATCCTTGCATTAATGGATATAAAAATTCCAAAATAGAAATAGCTTTTCCCTCTTCTTCCCTTTTTCTAAACATATCGCGCTCAAGCATTTGTTGAACCGTCATTTGTGAAGCTAATTTTGCAATCTCTTCAAAATTCATTTTGCCGAGCCACTTAGAATTAAATTTAATTTGGGCGGGGTTTTTACCGGAAAACGAAATAAGGGCACTTGCTTGTTTTTTGTAATTTTTAAGATTGGTCATTACTTCTTTGTGTGTAAGTTGTTTACGAATAGCCATCTTGTCTGTTGGATCTCCAATCATAGCTGTAAAATCTCCCATCAAAAGGATAATTTTATGCCCTAACTTTTGAAATTCAGATAATTTTTTTATTGGGATTGCGTGCCCTAAATGTAATGTCGGCCCGGTTGGGTCTATCCCTAAATATATGGTGAGCTTCTCACCTTTTTTTATTTTGCTTTCTAAAAATTCCTTTGAGGGATAAATATTATTGATTCCTCTCGAAAATAGTTCGTTTTCGTTGTTTTTTATCATAACTACTATATTTTACCATATTTCTATTATTTTAAGAAAAATAATGTGTTATTATAAGAGAATATGAGAAGAAAAAAATGGCACATATTTAAAAACTTTGTTTTTATCTTTATCGGAGTTGGGTTATTAGTTACAGGGATATTAATGATTTGGATTAGTACATTAAAAGTCCCCGATTTTAAGTCATTTACTGACCGTAAAATCCAAAGCTCGTCTAAAATATATGACCGTACGGGGACAATCCTCCTTTACGATGTAAACCAAGGAATCAAAAGAACTGTCATCCCTTATGAAGATATGGGTTTAAATATACTAAATGCCACTGTTGCAATTGAAGATTCAGAATTTTATCAACATAAAGGCATTCGTATTTCTTCTATAATTCGTGGGACTATTTGGGCAAAACTCACAGGCAGAAAAATTCAAGGTGGTTCAACCATAACACAACAATTAATAAAGAACACCCTACTAACACCAGAAGTAACAATTACTCGTAAAATAAAAGAGTGGATTTTGTCAGTAAAAATAGAACGTGTTATGAAAAAAGAAGAGATATTAAGTCTATATTTAAACGAAGCTCCTTATGGAGGAAATATTTATGGAATTGAAGAAGCTTCAAAAACATTCTTTGGTAAAAGCTCTAAAGATTTAACCTTGGCCGAATCTGCATATATGGCTGCTCTTCCTAATGGACCTACATATTACTCACCTTACGGTAAAAATAAAACAAGGCTGGATGAAAGAAAAAATCTTGTACTAAACAGAATGCTTGAATTAAAATTTATAACACAAGAGATTTATGAAAAAGCAAAAGGGGAAAATGTAGTATTTTTACCACAACAACCAGTACACATTGCTGCACCACATTTTGTTTTTTATATTAAAGATAATCTTGAAAAAAAGTATGGTTCTCTTGTTTTAGAACAGGGTGGTCTAAAGATAATAACTACACTCGATTATTCTTTACAAAAAAAGGTTGAGGAAATTGCTTTTTCTAAGGCGAAAGAGAACGAAACGAATTGGGATGGTGGAAACACGGCGGTTGTTGTTATAGACCCAAAAACTGGCCAAATACTTTCTATGGTTGGTTCAAGGGATTATTTTGATAAAAGTATTGATGGTAATTTTAATGTTGCTACAGCGGGAAGGCAACCTGGGTCTTCCTTTAAGCCTATTGTTTACGCTTTGGCTTTTGAAAAAGGTTACACAGATGAAACCACACTGTTTGATGTAAAAACTGAATTTAATTCCTCTTGTAGCCCAGATGGAAAAGATAAAAAAGATAGTTGTTATACGCCAAATAATTATGATAATGCATTCCGCGGTCCTTTGACCCTAAGAGAAGCCCTTGCTCAATCTATCAATCTAATCGCTGTTAAACTTTTATATTTGGTTGGTGTTTCAGATTCAATAAAAATGGCACAAAACTTAGGTATTAACACACTACAAAATGACCCTAATAGATATGGTTTGTCTTTGGTTATAGGTGGTGGAGAAACAACCCTACTTGATATGACCTCGGTTTATGGTGTTTTTGCAAATAATGGCATTAGAAACACAACCAAAGGAATTCTTTCTGTTTCAAACAGTTCGGGTAATACTCTTGAACAATATGAAAGTTCTTCGCAACGGGTTCTCAAACCAAACTCTACACATATCATTTCTAGTATTCTCTCAGATAATATTGCAAGAACCCCGACCTTTGGAGCAAATTCTATTTTAATAGTTCCAGGTCGAGAAGTCGCTGTTAAAACTGGTACAACAAATGACAATAAAGATGCTTGGACAATTGGATATACGCCCTCTGTAGCTGTTGGTGTCTGGGTTGGTAATAATGACAACAAACCAATGAAAAAAGGTGGTGCGGCCCTTGCAGGGCCCATCTGGAACGCAACCATAACAGAAGCTCTTAAAAACCTTCCATTAGAATCATTTGAAAGACCAGAACCAATAAAAAAAGACCTTCCTCCTATTCTACGTGGATTTTGGCAAGGCGGGGAAACTTATACGATAGATTCTATTTCTGGAAAACTTGCTACAGAATACACCCCCGAGGAATTAAAAAAAGAAACTTCTATTACTAATGTGCATTCAATATTGTATTGGATGGATAAAGATAACCCAACAAAACAAGATTCGGGCAATATGAATGATTCTCAATATAATAATTGGGAATATGGGATAAATATTTGGTGGAACGCAAATAAATATAAATACCCCATAATAACAAGAGCGGAAGTCCCAAATACATATGATAATATTCACACACCACAAACAAAACCTGTTTTTGAAATAATTGGGATTGATGAAAAAGTAACTTATAAAAATAATGAGAGTGTTTCTTTTTTAATCAAACCAACAAGTCTTAACTCTATTAAAAAGGTTGATGTTTTTGTAAACAATACGTACATAACATCACTAAAAACACCCCCTTTTAATGTTTCTCTAACACCAAACAATATTACAGGAATATCTAGTGTTAATAATATACACATTATTGGGGTTGATGTGTTGGGAAATATTGGAGAAAAAAACTTTTCTTTATCTGTTAATAATAATTAGTTTTATTTAATATCTAAAAAATTGTTTTGGGGTAAAATAATTTTGAGTTTTTCCAAAATTTGTTTTTTATGCATTAAAATTTCACCTCTTAGGATTGGTGATCCTTGTATATAAATACAACCATTTTTAATAGTAATTGTATTGTCAATTAATTGGTGAGAGATTTCTTCTGAAATTGTTTTAACTATAATGCTTTTTAATTCTTCTTTCTGAAAAATTAATTCCTTAAATTTATTTAAAAAAGTTGTTATTTGATTGTAATCCATTTTTAGTTTTTGGTTTGTTTGTTTTTATCTGTTCATAGGCATAACAAGATACATAAACGATGGATCCCCAACCCCTCTTATAACCATTGGTTTATTATTACCACTCATTTCTATACTTAGACTATCCCCCACAATAGACTGAAAACAATCAAGTATATATTTATAATTAAAATTTACTGAGACCTCTTCGCCCGACAAAGCCCCAGCAATAATGGTTGTATTTTCCCCAATATCGTTGTTTTTTGATTCTATTTCAAATACCTTATCGTCAGGTTTAATTGTTAAAATTATCTGGTTTATTTTATCGGAAAAAATGTTGGATATTTTTAGTGCTGATATAAAGTCTTGTTTTAATACAACTGTTTTTGTTGTTGGGTTTTTAGGAATAATTTGTTTGTAGTCTGGAAAACTACCATCTACAACCCGAGAAGTTAAATATATATTACCAGAAGAAAACGATATTTGGTTTTTTTGAAGGGTTATTTTTAAATCATCTAAAAGACCATCAAAAACTTTAATTATTTCAACAACATTCTTAAAGGGAATAAGTATTCCCGAAAAAGAAAGATTTTGTTTTATTTTTATTTTCTTTTCTGCTAAACGGAAAGAATCAGTGGAAACAAACACCAACATATCGTCTTCTGGATATATATAAACACTCCCTATTTCTGGTTTTATTTCAGATACAGAAGCGCTATAGTAAACAGATTTTACCCCATCAATAAATTTCTTGTTTGGTACAAAAAAACCTTCTCCTTCAATCATTGGAATAGTTGGAAAATCTTCATGTGAAATACTTTTTAATAAAATAGTACTTGTGTTAGTTTTAACTAAAAGATTTCCGTTTATTAATTCAAATTTAACAAACAAATCACCTTGTAAAACAGAAAATAGTGAAGATAAAATATCCCCCCTAACAGCAACAACACCCTCTTTTTCAACCTTCGCAGGAATTTCTATTTCAATCCCAATATTAAGATTTGTTGCCCTTAATTTTAATGTTTTTCCTGAAGCAACCCAAAGAACAGAACCAAGAACAGGGAGTGTTAAGTTTTTACCTGTTATCCTTTCAACAGAAACTAAAGCTTTTTTTATTTTATCAATTGAGCATTCTATTTTCATAATATGTTTCTAATTATCTTATAAATATTTATTACTACTATTAATACTGTGGATATGTGGATTCTATAAAAACATAACAACACCAACCCTTTTTTTGAAATTTTATTTTTTTAAAATGTTAATAAGTTTTAATTTTTTTAAAAATAATTATTTTATTTACAAAAATAAACATAAAACACAGTTTTTCCACAAACTTATCCTCTTATTTAAACATAATTCTTATTTTTTCTATTTCTTGTAATAAAGAAGGATCTGTTTTTAAATCACCCTTAATTTTTAAGTGTGAGTGTATAACAGTCGTGTGGTCTCTGTCTCCTAGTTTCTGTCCTATTAAGGGGTAGGAAATGTTAAAATCTTCTCGAAGTAGATACATAGCTACTTGACGAGCTCTAACAATTTCTTTTCTTCTCGTTTTTTCGTATATTACTTCTTCTGAAAGACCATATTGGTCAGCAACAATTTTTACTATATCTTTAATAGCAACATTCTTTTTTGGTTTAATATTATTTTTTATAAGGGTTTTTACTTCAATTAAGGTTAATGATTTGTTTTTTAATTGGGATTGGCAAACAATAGTGTTTAAACTACCCTCTAACTCACGAATGTTTCCTTCTAGGGATTCAGCAAGGAAAGAAACAATTTCTGGTTCTATAATACAATTTGTTGATTCGAATTTTGCTTTTATAATAGCAACACGTGATTCATAATCAGGTTCAATTATTTGGACTGTCATACCAGAAGCAAAACGTGATTGAAGTCTTTCCTCGAGACCTTGGATAAAGTTTGGGTGTTTGTCTGATGAAAAAATTATTTGTTTGTTGTTCTCGTATAGTGTGTTGAAAAGGTGAAATAATTCTTCTTGGGTTTTATCTTTTCCAGAAATAAATTGGATATCGTCCATAATAATAACATCATATTTTCTATATTTTTCTTTAAAGGAATTTGGATTTTTGTTTTGGATTGAATTTATATAATCAATAGTAAATCTTTCCAAACTAACATAATAAACCTTCTTTGATGGATGTTTAATTTTAATTGTGTTCCCTATTGCCTCAATCATGTGTGTTTTCCCTAGTCCTGTACCACCATAAATAAAAAAAGGATTGTAATTTTGGCCAGGGTTGGTAATAATAGCCTGCGCGACAGCGTAAGCTAATTCATTAAAGGGCCCAACAATAAAAGAGTTGAAATTATATTTTGGGTTCAAATTATCGTCTTTATTTATATATAGGTCTGATAGGGGTAGCTCTTTATTTATATTGATTGGAGTTTTTGTTATATTTTTATCATTATTTTTTACTTGCTGTTCTGTTTTTAGTTCTTGTTTTTGTATTATGTATTCAACACCTCTTATACCCTCCTCATTCCCAATAAGGGTTTTCAAAATAAGTTTATGAAATTTGTTATATAACCAGTCTTTTACGAATTCGTTTGGAACACCTACAGAAATTATTCCAACATCTTCTTTTAAAATAGAGGTATTTTTAAACCAAGTAGTAAAATTGGCTTTTGAAATATTTAATTCAATTTCTGATAAACATTTATTCCAAAGCTCTTTTGTATCCATGGGTTTCATTATACTCTGTTTTGTAAGATCGCAATAATTAAATACCTTAATTAACATGTGAATATCGTGTGGATATGTTTTTATCACTTTGTTGCATTGTTGTCTAATTTAGTATATATTATCAAATATGTCACAAACATATCAACCAAACAGAAGAAAAAGAGCTAAAACACACGGCTTTCTTGTTCGTACTAAAACACAAAACGGAAGGAGAGTGAATAAAGCACGCCGCCAAAAAGGACGGGCAAACGTATCAATAAAGAAATAAAATGCTCCCAAAAGAAAAGCGAGTTACAAAAAAGGATTTTTCTGTCCTATTAAAGGAAGGAAAAACTTTTTCTACTCAGCTTTTTTTGTTTTACTATATAAAAAGCAAAACACCCAAATACGCCTTTGTTGCTCCGAAAAACTTGTTTAAAAAAGCAACAAAAAGAAATAAATATAGAAGAATTGGTTATAATATAATAAGAATTATTAATTTAAAACAAGGAACTGGAGTATTTATCTATAAAAAACAAGCTTTAAATGCCACCCAAGCCGAAATTAAAGATAATGTTCTTTTTATATTCAAAAAATTTGGTTTTTTTGAATAAATATTTTAGATTATGGACAAAATACTCATTAAAATAATAAATACTTATCAAAAAATACCACTAAAATCTCATTTTTCTTGTGTTTTTATACCAACGTGTTCAGAATATACCAAAGAAGCCATAATGAAATACGGAACATTGGGAGGTTTGGGGAGGGGTTTAATTAGAATATGTAGATGTCACCCCTGGCAAAAAAATCGTTTTGACCCAGTTAAGTGATAATATTAAATTTTGAATTTTAAGGTTTTTAAGATACAATAGAGCAATGTCATCTTTATGGAATACTGTATTTTACGAGCCAATTTATAATATTCTTATCTTTATTATAAACAATATCACTTTTGGTGATGTTGGTTTTGCTATTATTTTAGTGACTGTTATTGTAAAACTTGCACTCTCCCCTCTGACCAAGAAATCCATAAAAAGCCAAATCTTGATGAAGAGAATGGAGCCAGAGATAAAGCAAATAAAAAAAGATTTTCCAAACAAAGAAGAACAAGCTAAAAAAACTTTTGAACTTTATAAAAAATATGGGACAAACCCTTTTTCTGGATGTTTGGTTGTAATTCTCCAATTGCCGGTCATATTTGCTTTATATTATGTCTTTTATAAAGGGCTTTCTATTGACGGTAGTTTAATTTATTCTTTTATTCAAACCCCCACAAGTTTGCATACAAACTTTTTAGGCTTAATAGAAATGAGTAGTAAAAGCATTTTCCTCGGCATATTTGCTGGAGTAACACAGTTTATTCAAGGATATCTGTCGACGCCCGTAAAAACCAATAAACTAGAAATAGTTAAAAACACGGAAGAACCAAAAACGTTTCAAGAGCAACTTTCTGATAGTATGCAAATGAATGTTCGATATATTTTACCTATATTTATTGCTTTTATCGCATGGAAGATTTCGGCGGCAGTTGCATTATATTGGATTGTGAGTAATATATTTACTATTGCTCAGGAGTGGTATATACGCAGGCAATTTGAGAATAATTCAATTTAGACTAAAGTATATGATTTATCAAGATAAAATTAAGGAAACCATAGAACAAATATTTAAACACACATCTTGTGCTATTTCAAAGTGTGAATTTCAAGAGGATAGCGGAATGCTTTGGTGTATGATAGAAACACCAGATTCCAGCTTTATGATTGGACGAGATGGGGAAACTCTCCGTTCTTTAAATCATCTTATTCAAAAAATTGTAGAAAAAGGGACTTTACAAAGCAACACAAATGATAATCAACCAGAGCAAGGAAGGGGCCCGAATATTTTTATAGATATTAATGGTTACCAAAAGAAACGTTTTGAAAATTTAAAAACTATTGCCCATATGATGGCAGAGCGAGCTCGTTATTTTAAAAGCAACATAGAAATTGACCCTATGCCTGCTTATGAGAGAAGAATTGTCCATATGTTTCTAGAAAATTCTAAGGATATTAAAACCGAGTCAGAAGGATACGGCCCTAACCGTAGGATTGTGATTAAGTACGTCGGTAATATTATATAAACATCCGGAGGGGATGTTTATTTTAGATTTAAACTCCATAAAGTGGAGTCTTTTTTATTGGTGAAAAATAATGTGTCCTCAGTATTATCCAAGAAAAGATAAGTCGCATCAATTGGAGTTTCATTTATTGAATTTGCTATTGTAGTCATATCCCCTGTTGTTGTGTTTATTTTTACAAAATAATCATCAAAAGAGATTAATCCTTGATACCATAAATCAGGGAATTCATTCCCTTTAATAACGTTTGGCATAGCACAATAAATATTAATCTTATCATCACTCCAAACACATTTTTCTGGTAGACCATAACCGAAATCTTTAACAGACCGATTCTGTATATTAAAAACGCCAAGACGAGGACCAGAATTCTCAGAAGAACCATATAAAATAAGAGAACCATCAGGATTAATTAAGGTTGTAAGACCAGGGACTCCACCGAAAACTTTTGAAATTGTTTCGCTTGTTGAATTTAAAAGAAAGATACTCCCATTTATTCCGTAAGAAGGTTTTGTGGTTAAATAAACTTTTTGATTATTATCCCATGTAGACAACCATTCTGTGAAAGGATAATTGAAAACCATATCTTTTTTTGTTTCACCAAATATACCGATTGTCCCGGTTACACCATTACTATTTTCTGCTAAATAAAAAAACCTAGTTTTATCTGGAGAAACACTTACATTGGAAACATTCTGTGGAAGGAATTCTCCCTTTAATGCCCCTAGTGTTGCCATAAAACTATTTATTATTCCGTCCTCAGATAAATATCTATAGATCACAGTATTACCACTCTTGTCGAAAAATGCTTCATAAATACTTGGAATAGTAGAATTTGAAATTTTTTCTTTAGTTTTTGTATCTAAAAACATTTTATAGATATGTCCATTTTTCCTCTCGACATATCTTATAGAAGGGGCTTTCTCATCTAAGGTAACTTGTTCTTGCTCTACTATTTTTGTAAAATATGGCGCTGTAGATGAATCAACCTTACCGGTGATTGGTAAATTATTTATTTTTTGGAAATCTTTTATTGCTTGTATTGCTAACTTACCAAAATTACCATCGACAACAAGTGCTGGGTTAAGGGAAAGTGAATTATTTAAAATTGTTTGTATTTCCTTCCTCCCCTCTTTTGTATCAGCTGAAATTAGAGTTTTTACTTGTTCTGTTTTAGTAATATTACCACTTGCGTCACTGATTGGTCTAATATCTTCTAAGAAGGTTGCACCAGCAATTGCAAAATCAGTTATTTTTGAAAACTTTGAAGTGATATCTGTGGGGATTTCTGGATTTTGGTTAATATTGTTATCAATATTGGTATTTGTATTGTTATTATTATTTATTATTTTTTTCCCTGAACCAAAAGGGTTAAAATCCTGATACCACGGGGTTGTATTGCTCGTTGAGGTAACATCTTTTTTATTTAATAAATAAACTCCTAGAATGAGAATTCCTCCTAAAATAAATATTATTATTAAAATGATGATTTTTTTCTTATTAGACATAAAAATTTAATTAAAGGCTGAAGCACAATATTTTTTATCACCAATCCAAGCACTTTTACTTTCTGTAAATAAATTTTTTGCTATTGATAAATTTATTGTTGTATCTAATAGTCTATTTTTACACGTTTCATAAAGTGCTTCTTTCCCTGAGAGAAGACTACAAGTAAAACCACTTGTGTATTTTGGGGTTATAGCATCTACCGAAGATACTTTTCTATCAAACAAATTTGCACAGTCTGTTCCAGCAAGAATTCCGTTTGCTGCTAAATTAATTTGGAATAAACCAAAAGAAAAAGGTAGACTTTTTCCTGGAGGAACACAATAGTCTGTTCCACTTGCTACACTTGTTCCACCACTTTCCATATTACAAATTTTTGACATAGCCTCAGCATTGGCTGCACCAAAAACAGTAGTGAGATTTGCGACACTGCAGGGACCTGATGTTACAGGAGTACAACGGACACTTTCCCCGTTAGCTTTTTTAGCATCATTAATACCCCTATCATATAACGGCTCTATCACCGCACTAACAGCTTTAATTGATACATTGGTATTTAATAAATCTGGATTAATAGTATTTAGTAGTGCATAAGCCCCAAGAGCTATCAATAAACCAAGTATTGCCCTGGTGATTTGACCTTTCGCTTCCGTTTTTCCGAAGACTGATTCATCCCCCATATACATGAAACCACCAATTACAATCATAACTACAGCTAGGACTCCACAAAGGCCGATTACAATTAAAAGTATTTTGTTTGCATAATCACCAAAATTTGTTGGAGCGGTCGTCATCTCTCCTATTGGAGCTAAGAGTTTGTATGTGTCTATTGACGTTGTTTCCTGAGGGGTTAGTGTTTGAACTACAGCGCCAGCAATATTTGAAAACAAACAAATACAAATAAATAAAAATAATTTTATAATTTTTTGGTAATTTGTTTTGTTTTTTTTCATCCCGTTAGAAGTAGGTCGCGATACGCGTTTTTTTGAGTCCGTTAATATTTTTTTATTTATATTGTTCTTCATATTTTTATTATTGGTTATCATCGCGATCGCGACTTCTAACGGGATCATACTATAAATTTATTTTTAATTGATTGGTTGCCGTTTGGAATAGTTCTTTTAAGTTCTCAACTTCTATGTTTATAGTGGCAAAACCACCGCGGGACGATGGCCTAATCGTCAACTCTGATTTCTTGATGGGTGTTTGTATGTTTTTTCCATTTGTTTGCCAATAATAAGAAAGATTTTTTTCATTACCTTTTGTCGAAAGGAAATAAGGCAAAGCAACGATAGTCATTTCATCCTCCTGCATATATGTTTCTTTATTAAGGGCATTATTATAGATTATTCCTTCGATTGGAGACTTCTTATAAAAAATTATTTTTGGTTTATAGATTGGTATTTTAGTTGTGTTTTCTGCTGCATAATTACTATTGACAGACGAAGCTACTACTGTCACCATATTTTCTCCATCAAAAACACTGTTTTTAAAAACATATGAATTTTTATTATAACCCGAAGAATCAGGAATGACTTCACCAGTATTCTTCCAAATATAGGATATACTTCCGATGCCGGATTTAATTGTATCAGTGTTGGGAATCGCTACGGCTCTTATTGTACTCCCACTAATAGGAAGGGATTTACCTTTGTAAAATGGTGGAACATAACCATCAACAGATTCCCACATAATCTCAACCTCAGAGGGTGTAATAGTAATTCTTTTGTTAATAGTGTTTACCCCACCGACAGGTGTGACGATTATATCTACTGTACTAGTAGAACCAGGACCCCCAGCCTTAAAAGAATAACTTTTTTTACCTATACCAGAAAGGATCGTGCCAGTTGGCCCGCTCCAGTTTATTATTGCTTTACTCAAATCAGTTGAATAACTAGATAAATTTATTGTTATATCATCGTATGGTTGTGGATTATTTGGAACCATTTCTACGTTTATTTCTCCTTCCTGCACCTCAATCTGAATTTCCGCAAAACAAAAATAAGGGATATTTATTATTCCTAAAATATAAAACCAAATAAGAAAAATTTTTATTTTTGTGAGTTTCACTCTATATATTATATAATAACTTTATATTTCTAACAATCTGTATTTCCTCCCCTTCTTACCAAAAATAGTATAAAAAGGAGGTTCTTAATTAATTTATCTCTCCTTTGCCCTTTCCTTAATAAGGAAAGGGCGTTATTTACTATTTGCATCTGTTAATTCGATCTTTGCCTTTTTAATAGCTAAAATCTGCGAGGGGTCGGAGGTAATGATTTGGTCTTCAGTATATGAGGCAATGGTTTTAACCGCGACGTGTTTCAACCCAGCAAAAAAGATACCCTCCCCAACATTTGCTTCGAGTAGTAGATATTTTTCTTCTTCTGTTAGGTTGAATGTCCTTTGAAGGACATCTATCGTCGATGGAGATTGTTTAAGGAGAAGTTGAATAGAAGAGTTTGTAACAATTGGTATTCCATAAGTACTTTTCATAAAGTCTCCGACGTCTTGAGTGATAGTGGCAAGGCCTAGGTAATATTTTCTTCCTCTTTTTGCAATAGAGTAAAGGAATGAGGCAGTATCTTCTGATTTCATCATCCACCAAGCTTCATCTACTACTAGTAACCTTTTTTTAATATTTTTTCTGACAACATTCCAAATATAATGAGTGATTATATACATAGCTATTGGCTTGAGTTCATCTTCCATATCACGAACAGAAAAAACAATAAATTTCCTATTAATATCGATATTTGATGGTTGATTCAAAAATGATGACCAAGATCCATGGGTGTATTTTATTAAACGTTGCATAAGAGACTCACTTCCTTCCATTCCTGAGAGAATAACTTCAAAATCTGATAACATCGGAGGTTCAATATTTGTGAAATCTGAATCGGCGGTTATATCTTTAAGTGCATATGTTTCAGTAATCGCACTGTCGATAATAGAATCTTCTTCTGGGGTAAGTCCACCAAGCATTATACGAAATAAACCTACAAGACTTATGGTATTTGCTCGCAAAACATCCGCTCCAGTTTCTTCTCCTGTTGGTACTGGTAAATCAAAAGGATTGATATGGTGATCAGATGACAGGGCAATATTGAAGCACCTTCCTCCTATAGCTTCTGCAAGATATTCATATTCACGTTCTGGGTCAATAACAATAACCTCAGTATCAAACATGAGTGTTCTAATGATTTCAAGTTTAGTTGCATAAGATTTACCAGCACCAGAAGTAGCGAAGGTTATAGAATTGTAGTTTGGCAAAGAAAATCTATCAAAAAGTATAAGACTAGAGTTATGGCGGTTAACTCCATATAATATTCCTCTATCTTCCGTTAGGTCGAAAGAAACAAAAGGAAAAATACTTGAAAGAGGAGCAGTATTTAACTTTTGGTGAATACTCAATATATCTGTTCCGAGTGGAATAACACTTTTGAAACCCTCAGTTTGTTGGAAAAGGGCTGGTTTTAAATAAATGAGTTTTGATTCAAGAAGAGACTTTATTTCATTTTCAATTTTAAATAAATCATTATCATTTTCTGCATATATAGTAATATAAAGACCAACATCAAACATTTTCTCTTGAGCTTGCATCAAATTATCGCGCAAATCCTCTAAGTCTTTATAGGCAGTATCAAGTACTGGGTCACGAACAAGACCCTTCGATTCACGAATAGAAATTTGACTTTGAACCTCAGCAACTTTTTTCTGAAATGATCTTAATATTTCAGCTGTCTCGATTGGATGAACAAAAATAGATATATCATAAACTTTATCAAGGTTTATAATAGGAGAAAACCAGTTATCGGTAAGATATCTTGGATAAGATATTACGAAGAAAGTTCTAGCGATTCTGTCACCGAGGTTTAAAGATTTTGGTGTTATTTGAAGAGCTGAAGGGGCGATAATATCCTGAAGTTCAAGAGCTGCAGCTTTATAAATTTCACTTGGCAAAATTGGCATAACACCAACCCTGTTTTTTGTGATATTATCCTCCTTTTTTCCAAACAAAGATGAAAATATAGACATCCCATTAGAAGCATATCACGATTGATTCGTGAATTTGCTTTACTATACTTTTAATTTTTCCTTTATAATACATATTCATATTTTTTATCAATAATAATCGTGGCTTCTAACGGGACAAGTATTATTTTACTGCAATTTAATTCCCTGACTAATGTCCCCAGGGTTAAATGTTTTATAAAAAAGTTCAACCACTTGATCTGTTTTAAGTTGAGTCGTTCTTATCCCGACTCTTCCAAGGCCACTGATAATAACCCCGACACGCTGATCAAGTTGAGTACGTTTTTCTTCAAATGAGGCTAAATCCATGGCCTTCTTTGTATCCTCTACTTGTTTCTTTGGCGCTCCACCACCAAGCAATCCATCCATTATCTTATTGCTAGATTTTATAATTGATGGGCTATAAGAAACAACAATAAAAAAGGTTTTTGTCATAATATTGACTTCATCTGTGAAAGAACGTATGAAGTCCATGTACTCCTTGGTTTGTATTTTTAAAAGAGGCTCAACTTGCTCTTTGAGCCTTCCCTCCAACATTAGAAGATATGGTCTGATATCTAGTCGGCGAGATTGCATAGATATTTGTATTGGAAAATCAAGTCCATTTAAGAAATTTTGGAATTCATTTATTATAGCTTGTTGTTCCTCGGAAGATTTTAAAGAGAGGTTTAATGATGATGCAAGCAATATTGCTCGAAGTCCACCATCCTTGAGGATAATGATGCCGTTTTTGACTTCTTTAATTGGAACAAACTCCTGAGAGCTTTTTGCATTTATTGCCATATATAAATAATTAAGAATTAAAAATTAATAATTCATAACTAATAACATTATATCATATTTATCTCCCATTCTTAATTCTTAATTATTAATTATTAATTACTCCCTTTCTTTCACATCCAAGCTCCAAGAAAGATCTTTTAATTTATTTTCAGTTGTCATTGGAACAATTGTTGTCATTGGTAAATTTTCTGCATCTTTTACTGTATTGTCTGGTTTGACTAATCTTTGCTTCCAAATATATAGTTTACCAGATATGAGATAACTGATTCCAGCTTGGAGGTAATAAATGAAAGGTTTTTCGTTTATTTTATAAAAAACAAGCAACCCCGACAGTGCAACGACTGGAATAATAAGAAAAATACTAATCCAAATTGGGAGAAGTTTGTATATGACAAAAGCAAGCCCGGCTCCCCCGATTATGTATGCAAACTGACGAAAAGTAAAAGGGCCGAAAAGTTTGTCTTCTACGTCGATAAATTGTGGAACTTTGAATTGCAAGTGAAAATAATTAAGAATTAATAATTAAGAATTAATAATTATACTCACGACTTAGAAGTTCTTAGAATTGAACTGAGTATTTTTAATAATTCTTCGCAATCATATATAAGTGTATCAGACTGTTGCTTATTTAGAAAATCACTATCTGTCAGAAGATGGAGCCAGTAAAGTGTTTCTCTTGCCTCCTTATAAGAAATACTGATTTTTGAGATGAAGTCATTCTTAGATTGTCCACCAATAGCTTCCTCAACGTTTGCTCCGATTGATGTCCCAGACCGAATTAGTTGTTTTGAAATTATGAATTCTTTTTTATCTCTAGTAAGGCCCTGATATACTTTTATAATTTTTAGACTAAAATCATAGCTTTTATTCCGGATGATGTTATCTGTTTTCATTCTTAATTTTTAATTATTAATTCTTAATCACCCTAAAACGCTTCCCTATAAGGGTCAATTTTAGGTGCCGAATGGTCTGAAACAGTATTAACACTTACTGTCGCACCCTTCATTTTCTCTTCCATTATATTTACCGGCTTTTCATTTTTAATTATTAATTCTTCATTATTAATTACTTTCTCTTCCATGGGTTTAGGTATTACAAAAGATTTTGGTTGCGTAGGTACTGGGACTACCTCTGGTTGCTTTGGAAGTTCTTTTTCTCCCTTACTACTTACTACTTGCTGCTTACTACTTGATATGTACGGTGGTCGAGGAACTTGTTCGTTATTTGGGCTTTGTGTTTTATTATTGGTAATTACTCTTTCTGTAGTCTTTGAAAGAGGTGGGATGGGGGCCGGAATTTTGTTTATAAGTGAACCCCCTCCTTTTACTGAAAGCCTCTCTTCTAATTTTTCTTGTATCTTTTTAAAGATAAGTCTATCCATTTCATTCAATAAGGAAACAACTCCTTCTTTTGTTAGATTCATCCTCTTTTCTAATTCTTCTTGGTATACCTTGGGACTTGAAATTCCACAAAGGAGTAATTCTGTTTCAGCCTCTAAGTTTTCTAGCTGTTCAGGGGTGTATTTGTCATTCATCTTCAAAACTATCAATTTCCAATCTACATCCTCAATAGCCGCTCGGGTCTCTTTGGAGAGATTGCTCATTGCTTCGTCTATTTTTATTTGTAGTGGGTCTATTGGATTCATTTTTTAAATATTGCTTATTAATGGTGCTCAGTTATTTTTTTTGCTTCTTCTACTCCCGCGAGAATTTTGTTTGCGGCTTCCCTTTCTGCTAAGCTTGTTTGTTCTCCTAGTGAGAAGATTGAGTTTATTGTGTTTGACCAAGCCCCTTGAATTGTCTCAGCATATTCATGCCTTATAGTATTATTAACTTGAATCTTGGCATTTTGAGCTCTCTTTAGATTATCTTCAGCAATGTGGACCGGTCTTTCTTGGGCTCGGATCGTGGTTTGTCGGGCTCTTAGGTTAGCTTTTCTTTGTTCTCGATTAATACCATTTATTCCTGTAGCAATACCCGTAGTGAGGTCAACAAGGCCCGTTCCGTTAATATGAGCATTTCTATTGATTCTAAGTCTTTCGACTAGACTTTCTTGGTCTGCGTGTTGAGTGGTTCCTGGAGCCATTGCTTTTAGTGTATCAGTAGCATCTTTCAATTCTCGTTCTGCTCTTCCAACTTCTTCTTCTGCTGCAGAAATTTCTCTCTCTAATCCACCTATTCCTCTATCGCCGACATTGGCAGAAGTTACGGCAGCTTGTGCCTCCTTGACAGCAATGTCTGCAAGCCTTATTTGTTCGGCGTGTTCGGCAGCAGTTGTTCCAGCTGGTGGCGCTGCTGGTATTGCAGCTCTTGCAGTTGTTGCAGCAGTAAGATTTGCAGTTGCAGCTGTGACGGCAGCAGGTACTTGATCAAAAGCAACACCGTTATTCAAACCAAGTAGAGCATCTTGTCTTTCCCTATCTGTCTTGACTGCGTGATAGGCATGTTCTGCATTTCTTACTGCCTGTGTTTCTGGTGAATCTTCTCCGACTTCAAGTTCTTTTGCTCTCTTTTGTCTCTTCTCAACTTTATCGGCCCTAGCTTTCATATATCCACCTTCTTTTGGCTTACCAACTCCTATCATTCCAGTATCTGCGATACCCTTACCAGCAATTTTTACCCCACGAATATCCATACTCCCCTTACCGGCAGCACTCCCAATGTTTCTAAGACCTTTAGATGCCCCACCCCAAAAACCACCCCTTTCTTCGCTTCTCTTTAATGTATCTGAATTAGCAATAGCACTGCCAACTCTTCCAACTGTCCCTCTCATTGCTGTTGCCGTTACTCCAAGTGCAACAGCGCTTCCTAGACCAAGAGTGGCTTTACCAACATTTGCTCCAACTTTTGACATCATAGCCCCCATTTCACCAGACATCTTGACGGCGATTTTTTTGGCTTGCATCAGGAGAATCATTATAAAAATAAATGGAACAGTGATGGCAATTACTGAAGTCATCCCAACAGTTTTATTTGATAAATCAGCATTAACTATTCCCAGACCTGTATCCATAAATCCAATAATTATGTACATAAAGAAGACAAATATTGGAGCTGAAAAAGCCATTTTCAAAGTGTCTGGCCACCATTTTTTCCAACCAATCATCTCTGTATCTTCTAGTGCGGGGATTGTGTAACTAAAGAAAGCAAGTGGAGCGAGAATCATTGCTAACCACAACATCACAACTCTCCCGACAAAGACAAAAGCGCAAGACAAGAAAACCAAGAAACCAACGACGTTAACTGCCGAAGCGAGCAAGGTGACTAATATAAAAGTCCCAACGGATATACCTTCGGGTGTTTTGACTTGGTCTTCCCCCTTCATTGTTCCTCGTACGGGTATTTGGTCTATTGTTTTAGACTTTAGAATAAGATTCTGTGGATTAACTTTTGAAACAATAGCTGAAGATAATTGTATTTCCCCAAGGTCACCTAGTTCGCTTACGGTAGGGATAGCTTTACCACTCGCATCATATTGTTCTACTCCGGTAACAATCGTTTGCGGATTATAGAAGACTCTGGCGAGAATGTTTGATGCATCGATAATTATTTGAGTTGCGAATAAGCTGAAATTTATAAGGAGACCAATGATGATGACATTAACTATCATCTCTTTGGTTTTAACACTATGTAAATTGAGAATAGTTCCGATCGCTATATATAGCATTACGAAGATGAAGAACATATTACAAAAATCTCTCACCACCCCCCACCCTTCAACAACAAAAGTTGAACGATACGAAGTGTCTTGTAGAGAATACATAAGGGTGAAGTCCATTATTCTTCCAGCAAGACCGAAAAGGAATGAAGTTGTCTTAAAAAATAAATAGTATATTGCCTGGGCAATACAACCCATAAAGGTACCATTTCCAGCACCACTAATACTGCAAGCTGGTAAACTAGAAGATGGCTCCAAGTCTTTCTTGTTCATTGAGGCTGTCGTTATTTGGGAAACTGTTTTAGCTGTACATTCACTCGTGACGTTTACTCCATTTGTAATATCTTTATCCCTGTTTGCATTACATGCTTCTAAGGCTGTAAGTGTAGGAGTATCATAAAAAGTAGCAGATTTTGTAACTGTTCCATCTGCATTTGTAATATCATAATTATAAGTAGTAACTGTCACTATCGTTCCAGAAGAACCTCCGTTTGGGTTATACAATTCACAAGGAGTTGTTGTTGTAGTTGTGGTTGTATTGACTGGAGCGAGGGCTAATGTATTATCTGTCTTTGCTTTATCGGCATTACATAATTCTATTGTGTTGAATGGCTTTGATTTTGTTACAAGGACCTCTTGAGAATATTGTTGAACTATTCTTGTTGTATAAAAATATTTATTTTCATAAGTAGTAGCATCTTCATTAGGTGAAAGGGTTGAAGAAGCAACACCCCAGCTGAAGTTGCCAGTACCTGCATTACACAATGTATTACCAGATGCATCTTTTCCGAGACATAGATATTGCAGTGGCCCTTTATTAAGCATTAACAAATTTCCAGCTGTTGGAGTGCTTGGGTCTTGGATGATTAGTTTAATCCATACACCACTACCAGGCATGAGACTAGTTTTACAAGAAGTTCCAGAACAAGTTTTTTCTCCAGTATTAAAAGTGAAAGTAAAAGTATCTGTGGTGATTAAATATCTAGTAGTTTCAAGTTCTATTGTATTAATACCACCATCTCTAAAAGAAGAAATAACTATATAAACAGTTTTACCAATACACCCAGAACTTGTAACTTGCATTGTTAGTGTTGCTGGTCTTGGGATATTTGGGTCAGTTGGAGGGAGGTCATCCCACCCGTTTGGAAAAATAACATTTTGTTCTGTAATGACACAATCTGCGGCTTCGGCGGTGTTGATTTTTATTGTTGGATTATTTTTCCCTCCACGGCCGACGGAAAAAGGCGCGAGCAGTTGCACGAAAATGATAGCTATTAAAATAAGTGGAACCAATTTTTTCATTATTTTTTTACTACTTTCTACTTACTACATACTACTTACTTTTCTACCAAATATTTAATATTCTCTCGGCTTGATCTAAGTATACTCCATCCTTCCATTTACATCCGGCTTTGATATATGGATCTTCAATAAATTCACCAGCCCAATTAACAATTTTCGGTGTATTATCCAAGAATGCATTAGCTGTCGTGTCGAATCCTTGACCCCCTACTAAAGTTGCCAAGTTTCTTATATTTGTACTCATTCCTGTACAAGAACGATATTTGGGAAAATTATTAAATTGATTACAACTCTGTCCTGCTTTTCCCTCTGTTCCTATTTGAACATCTCTTAATGGTCCTGTTCCCATTATTTTAGCAGGAGTTGACAATGTTCCATAATAATAACCAGATACAACTCTACAAGCGTCACTTCCTATTAGTGGTGTCATACCATCATCGATAATAATATTAAGTGTACCAAGTTTTGTAGAATCATAATACCCAGAATTTTCACTCGTATATGGGAATGTTCCTCCTTTTGTTTCTGTATACCAAGGGTTTCCATGCCTTTTCCATCCATTGGCTACCATCAACAAATCAGTTTCAGCATAGCATTGAGCTGTAAGTTCTTGAAGTTCTGCTATGAAACTCCTCTGTTGTTCAATCTCATTGTATATTGTGGTAATATCATCGGCGGTTCTAAGTGTTGAAGAAATTAGATAGAATCTTCGGAGTAATGCTGCTAGTTCTACTTTTTCTTTAGCATTGAAAGTCAAAGGATTTTGTTCTATATCAAGACAAATATTTGATCCAACAGGAGAAGAATTTTCTGAGTTGTGAGATGCAACATATGCATTCTTTAGAATTCCACCGAGGTGACATTGAGGGTCAGATTTATCTATCAATTTATCCTCATCATTATCTATTGTGTCACTACATTCAGTAGCTGGGGTTGTCTCAGAATTATGCATTGGTAAATATACTCCTGTTGTTATATTTCCCCCTATATGACAAGCAGGATCTAGTGAGTCTATTAGACTATCCCTATCATTATCTATTGTGTCACTACATTCTGTAGAAGAATTTTGCTCAGAGTTGTAAGTTGGTAGATACGTTCCAAGAATAACTCCACCAGCATGACACTCAGGATCATCTTCATCTATTAATTTATCGCCATCATTATCAAGATTGTCATTACATTGGAAAGAAGTAGTAGTTGGAGGTAAAGAATTATTTCCCACAGTTACAAACACACTTCCTGTGCCTGTTCCCCCAGTTCCAGTACAAGTGACAGTAAACATTTTACTTGTTGTTAATGCTCCAGTTGAGAATGTTCCAGTCTTTCCTGTTCCAGCACCAGTGATACCAACAGCACTACAAGTGTCAGCATTTACTGATTCCCAAGTAATAGTTGATGATCCTCCTTTAGCTACTGACATAGGATCTGCTGTAACACTGACTGTTGGAAAATTTCCTCCAGTTCCTGTCACCATTACAAACACACTTCCTGTGCCTGTTCCCCCAGTTCCAGTACAAGTGACAGTAAACATTTTACTTGTTGTTAATGCTCCAGTTGAGAATGTTCCAGTCTTTCCTGTTCCAGCACCAGTGATACCAACAGCACTACAAGTGTCAGCATTTACTGATTCCCAAGTAATAGTTGATGATCCTCCTTTAGCTACTGACATAGGATCTGCTGTGACACTGACTGTTGGAAAAGCGATATCATTCCATCCACCATTATCACAATCTGGATAATTCGTGGCACCATTTAAACAAATATTATCTGGATTACCATTATTATCACCATTATTACACATTGGAGGATTCGTTGCCCCATTCAAACATTCACCATTTGGTAAGGTTGTACACATTGGAGGATTCGTTGCATCATTTATACAAAGACCACCTGAAGTGGTACACATAGGATAATTATCTGCGGTGTTTGCACAGGTGCTAGAAGGGGGTGTCCAATCTTCAGGTGTCCAATTTATAGGTGGCGTCCATTCCAAAATACTAGCATCATATTCCCAGTCTGCAGGAGGTAAGAATTCGCCTGTATTTAAATTAAACGAAAGACCTTCTGCTGATGTCCACACAACAGTATTAGAATTAAAATTTGAACCATTTACAGCAGTCCATACCCCGGTATTAATGTTAAGTGTTGAACCATTAGGATCTGTCCATATACCAGTATTTGTATTAAATGTTGAACCATCAGAAAGTGTCCAAATTCCATCATCGGAAAGAACAGAACCATTTGATGGAATAAACACCCCTGTATTATTGTTATATATTGAGCCATCAGGCATCATCCAGATTCCTGTATTGAAATTGTATGAAACTCCTTCTGAAGGTGTAATCACCCCCGTTTCAGCATTAAATGTTGTCCCATCGGGTAATGTCCATGTTCCAGAATCAGGATTATATTTCCACCCTAATGGTGGAATCCATCCCTCAGTATTTGGATTATATGTCCAACCAGCAGAAGAAACATTTATCACATTCCCCTTTTTATTAAATAAATTGCCTAGAAATTTTGAAAACGAATCCCAAAAAGCATTAAAACCACGACTCCCTAGAGTAATTTCTCCAAGATCTCCACTTATCATATTTTGATCAACATAACCCAAAACAGCATTATTCCCACTAGTTTTTTTTACTATTGGCGTGTTATTTGGCCCCGTACCGAAAACGGAGACACTATCTCCTTTTTGAAGATCCTCACCAGCTTGAACTAATGTTTTTTCGTCGGTCTTATTTGTAATTTTTGAATTGTCTGAAGGTTGAAGAGGAGAAAATATTTTTGAACCGATTGATGAAGTTTTGATTCCAAAAATATCTTTACTGATAACTAACCAGCCCAATAAGAAAAGTAGTATTACAACAATGATTGTTATAATTAGTGCTTTACTTCTTTTGGGTTGATTTTCCATAATAATTTGTTTCTTAAATAATTTCTCTTATAAATAATATTCCGATTTATTAATTAAATGTTACCCAAACATTACATTTTGAAGTTATTGGGCCTACTTGATACCAATCAGGAGGATAAGTCTGTTGTATTACCTGTAAAGAATTAAGGGTTATTGTTTTACAATCAGTTTCAAAGGAAACAGTTTTTCCAGAATCAGGATCAGCCTTGAAACTAGCATTGCTTCCTATTCCTGCTGTTTGAGTTACAGGAGTATAAATCGTTCCCCCAAGACCCGATGTCGTTGAAATTGTTGTTCCTGATGCAGATGATGTAGAAACAACACCCCCAGTAGTTGCGATAATAGCAACGTCATTGGTTGAACTTGGGGGGAGAAGGCCAGTTCCACTTGTTCCACTATTTGCAGGTGCGACACACGTAGGATAAGTTCCAGTCCATCCAATAGGACAGACTCCAGAACCAGTCGTATCGGTGCACGTAGGATAAGTTCCAGTCATTCCTGCAGGGCAAAGCTGAGCTGCTCCTACTGGACAGTTTCCATTAGTAATTAAACCTGTAACTGGATTTATCACTGGGACAGTTTTTACATTATTAAGACTTGGTATTGTAGCATCTAAAGAAGTTCTAGCTCCACTTTTTACAATGTAATAATTACCAACATTATCATCTCTTAATACATCTCCATATGCGTATGTTTTATTGTAGGTTACTGCGCTAGTGACCGCTGTGTCATATGTTTGAGATGTTTGGAATGTTTGTGTTCCACTAACAGTTGCGGGACAGGGAGATAAATAGTAATAATACGTTTTGACTGTTTGACCAGTCTCAACCGTTGGAGCAGTATATCCATCACAATCAGGGTCTTTTGTGTCTATCAATCCATCCAAATCATCATCAAATCCATTTTCACAACGGCCTTTTTCGCCAATATTTATAGTATTCATAATATCTTCTACATCAAAGAACTCAATATTCTCTTCGTCTAAGCAGTTTGCATATTTTGCATAGTATTGTTCCTCGGTGAGAACTGGAGTTCCGTTTCTCTTTGCTTCAGCATTAAGAATAGCTATCATATTTGTAGCGCGACGCTCTTGAGCATCTTTTATTATTTTACCTACGGCAGTTTTTATTGGTTCAAGCTTGGAAATGTTTATTTTTGCTTGATTCATAGCGTCGGTGTAATCTTGTATTGATTTATTAATTTCATTATTGTAATAGAACATATCTTTCGTTATATCAAGACCATTCTGAGCCATCGATATATAGTTTGGATTTTTTTCTAAGGTTGGATTTTTTTCATTTTCCAAATACATATTTTTCATTTTTTTGTAATAAATTTCATTCATCATTTTGTCGAAAACCTCATAGAAATTTTGGAATAAACTGCTATTTACATATTCCAAATTATCTTTCATCACAGCTTCTTTATTGTCTATATCATTTCTCTCTGAAGGATTATTTTCCGCCTTATAATGATATCCAGGACCAAAGTGCAATAGCCACATAGCATCGGATGTTAACATAGCATACCAAGCATTTGGATTATCAGAGAAGATATTGGCTAAATTTTTATATGTTCGTGAACCGATTCGGTCTATTTTCCATTCAGTTCTGAATTCATCTCTTGGTCCAACGAACATTGATCCGGTCCAGTCTTGGTAAGCTTTTTGAGCTTCTGTTGAATTTGTCTTGTAACTTGGATTTGGTCCCGGAATACAATAATCAAGTTTTCCTAGATTTGTCATAACACTAGGAAGTACTTTTAATATTTCTTTGGCAGCAACGATATAGTCTTGCTGAATTTGAATGACACCCCTTTTCTTGACGGGGTTAGCTTGTCCTAGTTTCCAATTTTGCCAAGCTTTTCCATCCCAAAAAGCCCTATCTCCTTTTATCCAATAATTGTAACCATCAAGAATAAGTTTAGTTTCTCCCGGGACGTCTACCGTATAATATAAGTTTGAAGTAATGGTATTTCCATTCATTGTGTATTCTGGAGCAACCTTAGGATCTAACAATGGTAAGTTTGTTTTAGCATTCCAATTTCCAAGAGAGATAGGGGTAACCCGCAAATAAATATTACCTAAATCACGAGTAATATTGAATCCATCATATGCCCCATTGTTGTCATATGTAGAATTTCCATCGGCGGTGGTTCTATCACGAGATTCATTTGAAGAATCAGTCCAGTTTATTGGAGTATTTGTAATAGAATCTGAAAGTCCAGAAAGACCATTTTTCTCTAACATAAATATTAAATTAGAAAATAGAAAATTCAACCCATCATTTATTGTTTTAACAAGTTCAAGTTGGCGATCTGGAGACTCTAAATATCCTTTAGTTTTATCAGCAATCAGAGTTCCTGGGGTGATTACCTTAAATTCAGCACATCCATTTGGATCATTAAATTCTTCATCGGTGGGTCTATCTGTGGTAACTTGCCTCTCGTAAGTTCCCGTTTCATCGGTCACACTTTCCCATTCCCAATCACCAGTTTCAATATCTATTGTATACCAAGATATACAGGTTTTCTGACTTAAAAAACCATCATTCTGAGCAAGTTCATTTTGAACTGAGCTTACTTGCTCGGCTTGTATATCTGCTAAGTATTGGCTTGCACGCATTGTATAACCGAGAGGATTATTTTGATCTCTTTGGGTCAGGGCAAGCCAAGCATTCCACCCACCATTTGAAAAATTATTACCGAAACTATTATTTGCGTCTCGAGCTATCTGGACAGCTGTTCGTGAATTTCGTTGAGCTTGGTAAATTTGATCATCGGTGACATTTGAATAAGATTGTGGATCTGTCACAAAATACTCTAAATCTGACCGAAGGCCACCTAAGAATCTTGAAGAATTAGAAATTACCCCTCTGCTTATAATTGTTGATCTTGCGAAATCTCTAGCATATGGGCTTTCTACGTCTGGAGCTAGAAGTACATCAATTCCAGTATCTAAAACGTTTCTTTCAATTTTATTAATAAAACGGTTCATATTTTGAACAAAGAAAGGATTACCGCCGTATCCAGAATTTACCCAGTTCATCATACTTCTTGTCATTGCTGTGAGCTGATTTTTTGCAAGGGCAATAGCAATACCATCAAAACATTGCTCCTTTAAAATTACTTGATCTTCTTTTTCTGCTTCTTCTATCATCATATCTAACTGTTCTGGACTTATTGCCTTTACTTGGTCAAGGCAGATTTGTTCACCTGATTTACCTGCATTTGAACTGACTAATCCAGTAGAGGTATTGCCAGCTGTTTTTAACAGTGAGTCCACGTTTATCTGTATTTTTGAAAAAATGGTACCAATCGCCTTAGAAATACCTCCTATAATTGGAATAGAATCTCCTCCAGCTTCTGCCCCAGCTTTAGTGCTTAAGCAAGCGGACTCTAATTGAGATCTTGCCAAAGCAATCTTTTCTGCTGCCATTTTGGCTTTACTTTTTGGAGAAATTAGTAACTTAGACATCCATGTTGCAACCTTATTTACAACACCTGTACATCCTACGACACTTGTTAAAATATTTGAATTAACAACGTCACTAACCTTAAATTTATATGGGTTTGTAGAGCCTCCTTGATTCGGGTTAGAATAAAGGCTCGACATGCTTGTGTTTGCCGCTTGGACTGGTAAGGTAAATTGAAAAAGGGATATCACAAAAGCAAATATAATTATCCCCGGAATTATTTTTGTGATAGTAGTTTTTTTTCTCATGATAATTACTATATAGTATATCACCTTTTGATTATTTATTGCAAAATTCCTGAAAGTTTTTCTAGGTCACTAGCAAGGGCATCACTATAATTTTTATAATTTATAATTGATTTCATTGCAATTAGTGGGTCGGATAACATTTTTGCCAAATCTCTGATAGATTGACCAACTTTTTCATAATTATTTGCGAGGTTTAAGTGTATTTTAGATAGAGATTTAGGAACAGGAATTTTAATAAGATCTTGTCCGAAAGATTGATATGCATCAGCAACGGTTGTTGTTGCATAAAGAGCGGAAGGGTCTTTATTATTTAAGCCTTGAATAATAAACGTTAATTCACTGCCGATGTCAGCATCACTGTAGTTATTTATCAGACTGGATAAAGCATCATGGTAATTACTGGTTAGAACAGTAGAGTCATTTTGAATGATTAGCATATCACTAGTATAAATATCAGGGATAGGAGTCGCCACGACATTTTTTCCAATAGTTTCTGCAACTGAGCCCATTGATTCAGCGTCTAAATTACCCGTTTGTTGTAAGGAAACGATTGTTGCTAGGAATTGTCTAGAAAGTAGTTCATTGTCTGAAATTGTCTGAGAATCATCTATAGCTATTATATCACCGCTTTCTATAAGGGCTTTTTTCTTTGCCAATATATAAGCTTTATTTTCCTCGCCATTTTTATATGGATCGAGTCCCCATAAATATTCTTCCCAGTCGGCTATGCCATTAAAATTGCCATCTTTTTGTATCAAATCTCCGACAGTTATTTCTATTGGTACATTATTATCTTTTCTTGTTTGCTTTTTATTCTTTAAAAAAGAAACAATCCCCTTTATTGTAAAAAATAATGCTACACATCCAATAATTATAAGTACAATTACTACAAATTTTTTACTTGGAAGATATTTTTTAAAATTATTCATAATTTTATGCAAGTAAAAATTTTGATTTTCATTATCAAAAAATTACAATTTTATTATACAACCTCTCTCTGAAATTTCCTAAACATCTGTGGATAAATGTCCAGATATTTCAAGCCAATTCTCAAATTTTATATCTTCTGCTCTAGTTTTCTGGTCAATTTTTAATTTTTTAAAAATTTCATCAATTTTAGGAAGTCCGACTTCCTTAGATTCTAAATTTTTACGCAAAACTTTCCTTTTATGAGCAAATCCTGCTTTAATGACACTAAAAAAGATTTTTTCTTTAATATTTTCACCAAAATTATTTTTTGAAATATTTGTAATTGCTATAATAGCTGAATCTACCTTAGGGGAAGGAGAAAAAAATCTTTTATGAACTTTCATTATATATTTAGGGGTTCCATAAGCTTTGACACTTAAAGATAAAATACTTTCTTTGCCATCACGAGCAACTATTCTTTCGGCGACTTCTTTTTGAACAAGGAGAATCATTCGCTCTGGTTGAATAATTCCTGATAAAAATTTTTTTAATATTGCTCCTGTTATATTGTATGGGATGTTTGCAATTATCTTATATTTTTTATTCTGGGTCAGAAAGTTTTTAATATCGAAATCTAAAATATCTTCATTTAACAAAATTAGTTTTTTATTATTAATTTCTGTAGAAAATTTTTCTTTCAGAAATTCAAACAAATCCCTATCTTTTTCGACAGCAATTACTCGTGAAGCTATCTCTAGAAGTTTTATCGTCAATGCTCCCTTTCCTGGTCCAATCTCAAGAATTATATCATCCTCCTTTATTTCTCCAGATGAACACATCGTCTGGAGGGCTAGTTCGGACTTCAAAAAATTTTGACCCATTGATTTTTTTGCTTTATGAAACATGCTTTTATACTAGCATTAATTTTATATTTAATAAAAACGTTACATAAAAAAATTCTCGGACTCACCACGAATAATTTTCTGCTGAAAATTTTCTCTGCTCGGCTCGACAGCCAGCGCAAGGGTTCGCTCGAGAACATTTTTATTTCCCGTTTTTAAAAACGTAAACAAATAGTCTTATCAAAGGGGCTTTTGAGCGCGACGGCGCTAAAACTGAACCAATTTCTAACAAGAAATTGGTGTACCCTTTGGGAAGATCTATTTGTTGAAGTTCTTATAGATATACAATTTTTTCACCATTTGAAGAATGAGCTTGCTCGAACATTGTTAAGTGTGCAGGAATGTCATAAATAAACTCACTTGGGCTATTTACTTGTTTCATTCCGAAGATTGTTCGTAGCGATGCGTACGATAAAAATAATTTTTCTCTTGCCCGTGTAACGGCCACATAAAATAGTCTTCTCTCTTCTTCATTATCTTCTTTTGGCCTTGCATTAGCTTTGGTATGGGGGAATAAATCTTGTTCGAGCCCTGTGATGAAAACGTATTTGAATTCAAGCCCCTTTGATGCATGGACGGTCATTAATTTTACCCCGTTAGAGATAGAAAGCTGCTGCGAGCCCTCGCGATCTCTAACGGGGCAGGCCCCTTTCCTGGGATGCATGAGTGTATCCTGATCGCTTGAAAGTGATGCATCTTCTAGTAATTTTTCCATACCCATGTTCTCTTCTAAAGTATCATATTTTATAGCTAAAGTAACTAATTCCATCATATTTTCTAATCGTTCTTGTTCGTCACTCGTGCCGTGAGAGAGTTCTTCTTTTAGCCCACTTTTTTCGATGACATATTTGATTGAGTCCGATGGTTTATTAGAATCAATATATAATCTGATGTCATCAATTAATTCATAGAATTTATTTATTTTTATTTGCATGGCCTTGGGTAAATCATTTAATTGCCCTGAAAAAAGTTTTGCAATCGTTGTCTTCCCTATTCCTCTTGTGGGAATATTTATAATTCTTTTGATATCAGACAAGCTTTCTTTATTGTAAGCCACGCGAATATAAGCGAGCAAATCTTTAATCTCTTTACGCTCGAAAAATTTTACTCCAAGCACTTGATATGGGATTTGTTTATTTAAAAGTGCTTCTTCTAGAACCCTCGACTGAAAATTCGCTCGATATAAAATAGCAATTTCTTCAGGCATATTTTCTTTTAGTAGCTCATCAATTTTACTTGCGACAAACATAGCTTCGCTTTGCTCGTCGTAGGCTTCACAAATACTTATCTCCTCCCCTTTTACATTTTCAGTGAAAAGAATTTTCGGTACTCTATAAATATTTTTTTCGATGACACTATTTGCGGCCTCAATAATATTTTTTGTTGAACGATAATTTTGTTCAAGCATCACTATCTTTGCATTTGGAAAATCTTTTTCGAAGTGAAGCATATTTTTAATGCTGGCACCTCTCCATGTGTAAATACAATTGTGGGTTATGATACCATTTGCTATAAAATTATGAGTTTTTTCAATATCGAGATCGAACACTTTTTCTTTATTAACTGAAATCCGTGAAATTGTTGTAACAACATCATAACCATTCTTAACAAAAAGTGACATCCCTGGCATAATAGAACTCGCTGGTATTTGTGGAAGTGAATTATTATCCTTTGAGTTTTTCTTCTTCCCTCCTAAACGAGCTCTAAAAACTAAATTTACATCTGGAAAAACAGAAGCTATTTTTGTTGCCAACAAACACGCTTCTCCATAATCTGCCCGAACAGTTTCAAATCTCCAATTTTCTGTGTTTTTCTTGGCCTCGCGGACTGAAAGACCGAGAGATTTAAGTTTCTTTTTTCCAATATCATCATTACCAAACATTGAGATAAGATGCATTGGATTTTTACCACGTTTGTCTGCACACAAAGTAATATTTATATTCCTCCGGTTTGAATTATGTGTTTGTGGTGTATGATGTGGATATTTTTGTGATAATCCAAGATCAGAAAGTAATTGTGAGGCCGAATTTCTTGTACTAAAAGAAGAAAAAATTTCTTTTAAGGCAATTTTGTCATGCACATATCCATTTACACTTAGACCTTTGCGAGGAGTGAAAGGAATGGTTGGTATTTGATATTTTAAAGAAAAAATATATTCTTGGATTCTGGCTTTATTTTGTGTCTTGTGTGTAGCTATAACCCAAGTTGCATCTGCGTGCTCTTGATTTGATCGTTGTATAAATCCGACAACTGATTTCTTTTGCCCTTTTGTATGGATAGAGGTTGTCCCAATTCTCCAACCAATATTTTTTTTATACATTAGGTAATTTAAATATAATTGCGGGGTAGTTCCTAGGCGATACCCAGCAAAGTGAGTATGCTCAGGTGTACTTGTCAAAATTTTTCCATTTCCTGTTTCAATTCTTATTAACTCACCCTTCCATTGCACATTTCTTTTTCCGATAACTCTTGCTGCACGAAAATCACCACTACCATAATTTGATAATACTAAATCACCTTTTTTGATGTTTTCGATTGTTTTTGAGGTATCATCAGCCATTTTTATTTTTGTTCCTCTTGTAAGACACTGATCTGTATCACCAACGACACAAATATTTTCGTCTTTTCCCACCAGAAGTTTCGTCATCTCGTACTGAACTTCATTTGTGTCTTGGTATTCATCGATATGAAGATATCTCCACCTCTCTTGGTATTTTTGTTTTACTTTGGGATATTTTTTTAGAATTAAAACTGTTTCAAGAAGTAAATCATCGAAGTCAAGTGCCTTTTCTTTTCGGAGTTGAGCTTCGTAATCTCGCCAGATCATAGCGACAATACTCCCGATTCCACTTTTTACATCTGCGTTAAATTTATCAACAGTAATAAAATCTCCTTTTGATTTGGAAATAATTGATTTAATTTTTCTAGGCTCGTGAAGTTTCGCATCAATATCTCTTTCCTTCATAATATTTTTTATAATTGAAAGAGCATCATTTTCATCAATTATTGTGAAATATTTATTTAAACCAATTAGATGAGAATTTTCTTTTATAATTTGAACTCCAAGCGAATGGAAGGTAGAAACAAAAGGTGCCCCAGAATATTGAAGTGGAGTATCTGCTCCGTGAATTCTCTCTTCCAATAATCCCATAACACGGTCTCTCATCTCTTTAGCGGCTTTGTTTGTAAAAGTTACCGCCAAAATCGATTTTGGGTCTACTCCTTTATGAACAAGATGAATTATTCTATGGGTTAAGGTTTTTGTCTTTCCTGCTCCTGCCCCTGCTACAATCAAAAGAGGCCCATCCGTATAAAGGACTGCCTCTTTTTGCTTTTCATTAAGCGAATCAAGATATTGCATTAAATCATCATAACATAAATAAAAACATTTATATTTTAGTCTGAGCCATATCTTTTGCCATCTCGTCTCGTAAAGTTTCAGCTTCTTCTTTTATAATTTTATCAAAATCAGGGATTTTTTTAGTAAGAAAGCTAATTATTTCTTCTAAATCATTTTCTTTTTCTGTTATTTTTTCATATTCATCCATCTCAGACTCAGAAAGTAAAGGAAGAACCCGGACTAGAACTCCCTGAAAAACCAATCTTCCCAAACGTTGGATCATTTCGGCTGCTTTTTCCGGTGACATTTTATCTAACTCAAATAACTCAAATAAATCCTTTTTTATTGTATCCATGATATTTTTTCTAATTAATCCGTCAAAAGACGAATTTGTTAATAATAAATTATACTTTTAATGATTTTCCTGTCTGCTCGATATATGTTTTCTCTGCTCCTTTCATGAAGTGAAGAACTGATTCTCCTTTCCAATTGTTGCTTTCCATCGGTGGCTCAGGGTGTTTACCTGTAACCTCTTGGAGTGTTTGCAAATGCTTTGCTAGAAATTCAAGAGATTTAGATTCATCATTAAAACCATGCTCATTATATATTTTTATTAAACTTTCTGCGGATATTCCCCTGTCTACAACACTATGCCATTTATTCATTGCTTCCTCAGTTGGGAAAAGATGTTTAACATTATGCTCCAGGACTTTGTCTACTTGATGTGCCACTTTTTCTGGCGACATATGATTCACATGAGCTTTGTGATGTATACCATCATCATTCTTTTGGTCGTTATTCTGGTGTTCTGATTTTTCAGTAACAGCTGGATTGTTTCCTGTTTCATTTGGAAGATGAGAATTTGTGTTTCCCTGAAGATTTATTTCTCCATTTACTTCACTAACAACTACTCTTCCAACTTCAGGTACGATGTTTTCATTTCCTGGGGTCGCGTTATCCCAACGATAAGTTGATGGATCTTCGGTCGCAATTGTACCATCGTGAGAACCTAGCACATCTCCTCCTGAATGAGAACCCGGTATCTCTTGTGAATTACCAGAATGGTCTGAATCAAACATTTTCCCTTCAAATTTATGACCATCATTATAAACTTCTGTATGATCAGTTCTTGTATCATGATAAGAAAGAATTCCGTCTTTATCAATACTCAAGGTCCCTTGTAGATTGGCACTTTCTTCCGGATTATTAGGATCGAACCAATGAATTTTTATAGCGTGATCTGTTGCACTAGTTTTCATAAACTCCTGATAACCAGATGGAGCTTTTGATATATCTGGATAATCATGTCGAACTTGTTCTTTTAAATCTAAAATAGCTTGAGTTCCACCCTTATAGGTAATTTCGACAGAATGTTTTGATTCCACTTGATGTTGTGTTTGTTCAGGACTTGTTTGGTTGTGACCACCAGCGGCTGCATTTTCTTGTTCATGTTCTTGCTGAGATCTTAACTCTTCACTATCGTTTTTGTATAACTCTTTTTGTTCAGCTTCAAACTTTGCATGTTCTTGCTGTGCTCTTATATCCGCCTGATGTTGTACTTGCTCAGGGGTCATTGGCTTACCATCATTAGAATAAATTCCACTTTCGTGTTCTTTCTGTGAATCAAATTCTGCTTTATTGTTTCTAATTATTTCTTCTTGCGCCTGTTGTTCCTTCAAATCATGGATTCTTTGTTCTACTTGTTCATGCTCGGCTTGAGGATTTGTTCCATC
>Ga0247841_10001743_pt1 | contig 46506 bp, 42 predicted proteins | sample LaCruzMarch2015__2_FD_192410 | JGI IMG/M metagenome (GOLD analysis project Ga0247841, IMG submission 192410) | Freshwater microbial communities from meromictic Lake La Cruz, Castile-La Mancha, Spain - LaCruzMarch2015_18m | ecosystem: Environmental > Aquatic > Freshwater > Lake | place: Spain... | reverse complement strand
ACACCCTTCTTTCCTATTCTTTTGGTGGCCAAAGGCCACCCGAAGCTCTAACGTGGCCAAAGGCCACCCGAAGCTCTAACGTGGCCAAAGGCCACCCGAAGCTCTATTGAGCGAAGGGTGGCGGAAGAGGTGGGATTCGAACCCACGAGCCCCTTGCGAGGCTAACTCGTTAGCAGTGAGTCCCGTTCGGCCACTCCGGCACTCTTCCAGATATTCCTGTACTTATCATTTTTCCCAAGGCGGTTTTTCTTCAGTAACAGAAGTAACTATAACAAAATCGCCCAGAAACTCAACCGCTATCAAAAAATGTTTGTGTTATAATATTCACAGAGAGATATGAAGACAAAAAAGGGCGTTCAGCCCGCACACAAAAAGATATCGGAGACAAAAAAGTCGGTTGATATCTTCGATCCGATGACGATTTTGCGTTGGCGTGCCCCCGACCATTACACTTTTGAAAGAAGTCCTTTTTGGTCACTTTCGATCGGCTTGTTAGCAATCGTTCTCTCACTGGTATTGATTTTCACGAGTAATTATTTTCCGGTCATTATCATTATTTTAGCTGTGATTGTGACTTTTCAAGTCGCCCACGAGAAGCCAAAGGCACAAGAGTTTGCGGTTGATAAAGGCGGCGTTTTATCAAGAGACACTTATTATCCGTTTAATGAGCTAAAATCATTTTGGGTTGCAAGACACACCAATAAAGGCATTCTATATCTCGAGCCAGCCAGCGGTCTAAAGATGCCAATTGCCATTCCTCTGGGTAGACAAAATGCCACCGAGGTTAGGAATTTTCTTTTGCAATTTTTGCCGGAAAGGATGGAGGCGGGAGAATTGTTAAGCGATAAATTGATCCGTGTCTTCAAACTCTAATCTCAAATAAATTTTTCCTATCAAAATCTACTAAAAAATTCCACTATCTCGTTTTTTTGGTTCGTCCCCTCTTCTTCCCCTTTTATTTTTCGTGCTAATGTGGCATAAATTAAAGGGCTGATAATTTATTAATTCTCATGAAAATTTTAGTTACCGGCGGAGCCGGATTCATAGGTAGTAATATAGCCGATGCTTTGATCGAAAAGTCTCATGATGTTGTGGTTATGGATAATCTTTCAACTGGGAACAAATCCAATGTGAATCCACGCGCCAAGTTCTATGAAACGGATATTCGCGACAAAAACTCTCTTGACAAAATTTTCGACGACGAAAAACCCGAAGCAGTTTTTCATTTGGCTGCCCAAGCCAGCGTTAATGTCTCAATCAAAAAACCCGCTTTTGATGTTGAGAATAATATAATCGGGACCATTAATTTACTCGAAGCCGCTCGCGATCATGGTAGCAAAAAGTTCGTTTTTTCCTCAACGGGCGGGGCAATATATGGTGATAGTGCAAAACGGCCAACGCCAGAAACAGCTGAGGGCCGGCCGGCCTCACCATATGGGATAGATAAGCTTGCAAACGAGCATTTTATAAGTTTCTTCTGTAAAAATAGTGATCTGAAGGCCACTGTCTTGCGATACGCAAATGTTTACGGGCCGCGCCAGAACCCTCATGGAGAGGCTGGCGTAATCGCAATTTTTACCTCTCAAATGCTCCAGAATAAGCCATTGACGCTTTGCGGCAACGGTGAGCATACCCGGGACTACGTCTATGTTTCTGACGTTGTAGACGCCAATCTGATAGCACTCGAGAATGACAGTTCCGGACCTTTCAATATCGGCACCGGCATCGAAACATCGGTTAGTTCTTTGATTAAATTGCTGTTTAAGGCTGCCGGAAAACATGGGCAAATAGATCGCTTGCCCGAACGGATTGAGCAAAGAAATAGCAGTCTTGATAGCTCGTTAGCCCAAAAGATACTTGGATGGAAATCTGTGGTTAAAATTGAAGATGGCATAAAAAAAACCGTTGAATTTTACAGCCACGATTAAAGATGAAACTTGCAATTGTCATTCCTGTCTACAACGAAGGCTCCGTTATCAGAAACGTTATCGAAAGCTTGCCCAAGAAAATTAAGGGAATAAAAGATGTAACTGTTGTCGCGGTCAACGACGGCTCGACGGATGATTCGGCCGAACAAATAAAAAAAACCAGCGCCATATTGATTGATTTATCAATTAATATGGGCGCGGGAGCAGCGACTACTGCCGGACTAGAGGGCGCAAAAATCTTAAATTCTGACATTGCAGTCACAATGGACGGCGACGGACAACACAATCCGGCGGATATTGAAAAACTGATCAAACCGATTCAGGCTAAGAAAGCCGATCTGGTTATCGGCACAAGGCTAGTCAACCCGAGGGGTATGCCGTGGTATAAACAAATAGGGAACAAAGGCCTGAGTCTCGCGACTTTTTTACTTTCTGGTCGCTGGACAACAGACAGCCAATCTGGTTTTAAGGCTTTTTCGAGAAAAGCTCTCGAAAAACTTAAAATGGAAATGCTAGGATACGAATTTTGTTCAGAGGTAGTTATGGATGCAGCCACAAAAAAGCTGAAAATAAAAGAGGTGCCGGTTGAGGTTATCTACAGTGAATATTCAAAGAGAAAGGGTCAATCGATTTTCAACGGAGTTAATATCATCGTGAAGCTTTTTTTTAAAAAAATAACTGGTTAAAATATGTTAATAGTCGCCAAAGTCTTTGCCACAATCTTAAGTGTTCTGGTGATAGCGCGATCAATTATCGATTACCGCGCTAAAAAAGAATCTCTGCAAATGACTGTTTTCTGGGTTTTGATCTGGGCCGCGATAATTGCGATTTCTTACTGGCCTCATTTGATCGATTTATTCATCTTCGCCACTGGCGGGGAGAAGACCGGCCTGGGCACTGTGTTTGGCATGGCCATCGTATTCGTGTTATTTATAAGCTATCGGGTATATGTTAAAGCAAATCGTGTCGAAAAAGCAGTTGGCGAAATCGTAAGACGGATTGCTCTTCAGGAAATTAAAAATGGGGTCCGCAAAAAAAATGATTAAATCTCTAAAAAATAAAAGAGTTCTTCTAACCGGCGGAGATGGTTTTTTGGGCCGCCATGTCGCCAAAGAGCTTAAAAAAGCCGGGGTCGGCGACATTCTAATTCCTCAGTTTCCAGAAACAGATCTCAGAAGACAAGCTGACTGCAGAGCATTAGTAAAAGATAGGGATATCGTTATTCATCTCGCCGCTAAGGTCGGTGGTATTGGGTTCAATCTGGAAAAGCCAGGGGAACTTTTTTATGATAATGCAATTATGGGAATTCAACTCATAGAGGAGGCCCGAAAAGCGGGTGTAGAAAAATGCGTAGTGATCGGTACAATTTGCGCCTATCCCAAATTCACCCCCGTTCCGTTCAAAGAAAAAAATCTTTGGGAGGGGTATCCGGAGGAAACAAACGCTCCCTATGGTCTAGCGAAAAAAATGCTTTTGGTCCAACTCCAGGCATACCGGTCGCAATATGATTTTGATGGCATATATCTTCTTCCAGTCAACCTCTACGGCCCGGGCGACAACTTTAACTTAGAATCTTCACACGTCATTCCAGCCCTTATTAAAAAAGTCTACGATGCGCAAATAAAGGGCACCAAAGAGATCGTGGCTTGGGGAACTGGTTCGGCCAGTCGTGAATTTATTTACGTCGAAGACGCCGCACGAGCAATAGTTTTAGCGGCCAGAAGGTATGATGGTGTCGAGCCGGTTAATATAGGCGCGGGATTTGAAATAAAAATTCACGATCTTTTGAAATTGATTTGTCGACTGATGGGATTTAAAGGTAAAATAGTTTGGGATAAATCCAAACCAGACGGTCAACCGCGGCGCATGCTTGATACCTCAAGAGCCAAGAAATATTTCGGGTTTAAAGCATCGACAGATTTTGAGGTGGGACTGAAAAAAACAATTGACTGGTATCGCCAACGCGAAAAAAAATGAAATTTACCATCATTACCCCATCTTTTAATCAGGCTGGATTCATCGGCAGGACAATCGACAGTGTGCTGAAACAAAAAGGCAGCTTTGAAATCGAGTACTTTGTGATGGACGGCGGATCAAAAGACGACACGGTCAAGATTCTGAAAAAGTTTGAGGGCAAGGTTAAACGTGGAGAATATAAAAAATTCAATAAAAACCTAACTTTTGGTTGGATCAGCGAAAAGGACAAGGGACAATCAGATGCGATCAACAAGGGGTTAAGGAAAGCGACGGGTGAAATTATCGCCTATATAAATTCTGATGACATTTATTATCCCGACGCATTTGCCGCTGTAATGGAGGGTTTTCGCAACAATCCTCAAAAAATCTGGCTTTCGGGAAAATGTCGAATTATAAATGAAGACGATCAGGAAATAAGAAAAAAAATTACCGCATATAAAAATTTTTTCTTGAAAAGATATTCATACAATAAGCTCTTGATCTTAAACTTTGTTTCTCAGCCTGCCACTTTTTGGCGGCAAAGTGCCCAAAAAAAAGTTGGTGTTTTCAATGAAAACGAGCATCTAGTGATGGATTATGACTATTGGATGAAGATCGGTAAGCTCTCCGATATGATCTACATTAACAGTTACCTGTCTGGGTTCAGATCTTATGTTGATAATAAGAGCTCGCGGGGATTTGTGAGACAATTTGCAGACGAATATCGCGTCGCAACGGGAAACACCGGAAACTGGCTTTTGTTGGTTCTTCACAAAATTCATGCCAAATTAATCTGTTTGGCCTACAAGGTTATTTCCTAGAGCATGAAAATCCTATATGTCATTCCCTATTTTGTACCCGCGTGGAGCTACGGCGGACCGGTTAAGGTCGCCAATGAACTTTCGACCCGCACAGCCCAGAAGAAACATATTGTGGCCGTGGCTACAACGGACGTTCTTGATGAAAAAAATCGCAGCAAGGTGCTTCGCGAACGACTTAATGGAGTTGAGGTTTTCAGATTCAAAAATCTGAGCAATTTCCTGGCTAAAAGGTTAAATTTATACCTTCCACTCGGCTTTAAAAAGTTTGCCGCTCGGGAAATAAAAAAATATGACGTTATACACCTGCATTCTTTTTACACCTGCCAAAATGTTATCGCCGCCAAGTTTTGTAAGCAGGAGGAGGTACCGTATATTCTACATCTCCACGAAAGTCCCGTTCCCTCGAAAGAGCGGGGACGGGGGACGGCAAAAATTCTTTATCATTTTCTATGGGGGAAAAATTTGCTCCTCAACTCGAGCAGAATCTTAGCTCTCACAACAAGAGAAAAAGACGAACTCACAAAATTTTTACCCGCCGTAAAGGATAAAATCGTTGTCCTGCCAAACAGCATAAGCCTGCAAAATATGCCTGTACTGCAGAATAAAAAAGAGGGACAGAAAATAATTTTGTCGCTTTCCCGCTTAAGCTATATAAAAGGAATAGACCTTTTGATCAAAGCCTTCGCCAAGCTCGCCGCCGAAGACTCATCATTCAACTTAGTTATCGCCGGACCAGATGAAAGGGGCCAAAAGAGAAAACTCCAACGCCTGGTTGAAAAGCTATCGATTGGCAAAAACGTCTCTTTTATCGGCGAGGTTACGGGAGAGAAAAAAGAAAAAACCTTTGCCGACGCGGATGTTTATGCTCTTTTTTCTCGTTACGAGTCATTCGGCCTCACAGTTCTTGAAGCGATCAAGCATAATTTACCCGTTTGTTTATCTAAAGAAGTCGGCCTGTCCGAAGATATCAATAAATGGGGCTGCGGTATAATAATCAAGGATACCGCTAATGAGAAGGCCGCCGCTAAGGCCCTCCAGCAAACCTACGAACAAAGCCGGGATTTGAAAAAAAACTGCGCTGATGCCTTGAGCCAATTCGATCAAAAAAAAATAATCGATGATTTAGTCACCATCTACCAGACTGTCGTTAAAAAAACATGATATTCACATTCACTGATGTTTGGAAAATTCTTGAGATTTCGATCGTCCTTTTTGCAAGTGCGTTTGCTCTATATCTTCCTCTCATTATATTCGTCAGGACAGGCAGAAACACTCTCAAATGTGTCATACCTGTTTCTATATCGGTCCAAATTATTTTCGCATATGTATTTTATTGCTTTGCCGCAGTCAAATACTATCCTCCCGTTTACTTCGGCATTATATTAGCACTCAATATATTCGCCGTGATAAAATTAAGAGTTTGGCAAAAAGGGTTTAAATTCATCCAACCAAAACCGCTCGGCCTGTTTATAACCTTGGCACTTGTATCGGTTCTAGTTTATAGCCGTTTTTATGACTCGCTGATGTTTGTTGCTCCCGGAACAATTGACACCTTTAACCACCTGACTTTTCTCAAGGACCTCAAAACAATCGGTTTTTTGTCAAATTCATATTACGCCCCAGGTTTTCACCTTTTTATTTACCCCCTCACCTACTTGGTGGACTTCGCCGGAATATACCGGTTCTCAGGTGGAGTTGTCGGGCTAATTTTTGTTCTGAGTGTTTATTTGGCTTTTAAAGATACATTCAAAAATCTGGTTTCGGTTATCCTGCTCTTGCTTATTCTCACGTTCCCCTTTCTGAATGATTTCATTTTGGCAACAATCGGATTTTATTCGACATCTCTCAGTTTCATTCTCTTTGTTGGATTCTTGTATCCCCTATTTTCTCTCGACGAACTCGGAGGAAAAAAAGTTTTCCTTCTTTATCTGACAGTCAGCTTGGCGCTTGCCGTTACCGTTCCGTATCTCCTGGTGCAGTTTATTCCCGCCCTAGCCTTTCTTTCTCTCGTCGTCCTGATCACAAAAAAATCTTTGGTTGCCAAAAGCAAAAAGCTTTTTCTTATTTTTATCGCAATTTCAGTTCTTGGCTTCATTGTTTCGTTCGCTCATGTGTATCTTCAGACTAAAGCCCTGCATGTTTCAAACTCGTTCCCTGAGCTTCTTATTTCAGACCCCAAAACGGAGAAGGTCTCAACAAATTTGAACAAGCCGGTTACAGGGGGAATAGAATCAGCAGACCGAAGCGCTCCCAGGCACGGAGCCTTCTATAACAGCTATATATCCCCCATGATTCTGACGGCTAAAGATGTTCTTAGTGTAAAAAATATAAGACCAATCAACAACTTCCTCTCGGCTGGAGCATATGCTTGGACACTCCTTTCGATTCTTTTAATTTTTTATTCTATAAGAAAAAATAAGAAGCAACTTTTGGTTATCTCTGCTTTAAGCATTATCTTCGGCTTCGCCATTTTGACCGGGGTCTTTGAGATGACATTTTATCGTGGAAGAAGCGGCTGGTATCTCATGTTTTTGGCGGCAGTCGGAATCGCCTACATGTTCGACGAAATATATCAAAAAAGGGACATTTTCTGGGGCTTGGTTTTTGTAATTCTCGCCTTTTTTGCAATCATGAGGCCTCCCCACTACTATCGAGCATACTTTCCTGAGATATTTACCGAGGCATACAAGATAAGCAAGGCTGCGGGTGCAGAGAGGGTCACTGTTATCACCAGATATTACCAGTTGGCCATGATTTCAAAAAACCTGGATATTTTACCCTTTGAAGAAAAATCTTTATCGGCCGAGGGAGATAAAAAATTTCTTATCATGGAAAAAAAATATTTCCGCGTTGATCCGGTTTTATCCCAGCAGGCCCTCTCTATCGACAGGGTTTTAAAAAATTTCAACGAGAAACAAAAGGGATACGAGGGCAACTTCAACGAGCAAATTAAGACGATTACCTCTTCTGAAAAATTTTCAAATTTCGAAAAATATTGGGAAAATGATAATATCTTAATCTATCGCCAGAAAGGTCAAATATGAAACTTTCCATCGTCACGCCCAGCTTCAATCAGGGCCAATTTATCGAAAAAACATTCAAAAGTATTCTGGATCAGAAAATCAATTTTGATCTGGAATATATTTTGACCGATGCTGTTTCAACCGACAACACCGACGAAATCGTCCGAAAATATAAGCCGAAATTCAAGGATGCCGGGATCAGCTTTATTTATATCTCAGAGAAAGATAAGGGGCAGTCGGACGGGATTAATAAGGGTTGGAAACGAGCAACCGGCGACGTTATTACGTACATCAACTCGGACGACTATTACTCGAGCCGCGTCCTCGATAGAGTCATGAAATTTTTTAAGGATAACCCCGGCTGTATGTGGGCCTATGGCGGATGGAATCTTGTCAATAAAACAGAAAAGGTTTACAAGTCGGTTCAGCCAAAAAAATATTCAAAGGCAAGACTGCTGAATTATTGTAATATCGGTCAGCCCAGCTGTTTTTTTCGGCGCGAGCTCTTGGATAAATTCGGTCTTCTGGATCAGAACCTACATTTGGCAATGGACTATGATTTATGGCTTAAATTCGCAAGCGTTCATCCGGCCGGAGTCATCGATGTGGTTGTATCAAATATGCGCTACTACGCCGACGCCAAAAGCGGCGCCAGAACGACAGAACAGCTAAAGGAAATACTGAATTTAGGATCTCGTTACACAAAGCCTCTAAGCTGGCGTAGAGCCTGCCAATATTACTATTTTTTACGCGGCCTAGCCGTCTGTAAGATAAATTTTGATCTCACAAAAAGAATTGACCGTAAAAAGGTTTAAAGGGGATTTTGAGGGAACCAAGGGGGAAAAAGATTGCTGGTTTGGTGACCATTCTGTCTTTATCCTGAAGAGTTCTTGATTAATTTTTTAACGTTGTGGAATTTTTTGAAATTTTTCTTAAGCCACTCAATATCTTTATCCCACCATTTATATTTTAGCAAGAGTCCAATCTCCTTTGTGGTAAAGCGATAACGGATGAGCCTAGCTGGGACACCGCCAACAATTGCGTATGGCGGAACATCCTTAGACACAACGGCTCCGGCAGCCACTATCGCTCCATCGCCAATCTTGACCCCGTCGAGAATTGTCACATTATCACAGATCCAAACGTCATTGCCGATTTCAATTTGGCCAAATTCCTCAAAATAGTCTTTGTCCGCAAAAGTGATTCCTACTTGTTTGCGCTTAGAATAAAAAATGGGATGAGTCGAAATAAAGTCTTTAGTTGGGTGTCGACCCAAGCCGCATTTAACATTCGAGCCTATTGAGCAAAACTTGCCAATTTTTGTTCTTGCGATTACAGAATCCCCAGCGATATAACTGAAGTCGCCAATCTCGCTATACATTAAAACAGTATTTGGATAAAGCTTATTGTAAGATCCAAATTTTACCCTGTAAGCATAGCTCATCGAACAGATTTGGAGATGTTTCTTTTTGTACTTGAGTTCGAGAAAAAGAGCAGAAAAAAATCTTCTGATGAAAGTGGTAAGGGGATTTATTAAAAAGTTTTTCATTCTTTATAAATTCTCGTCAAATATTATTTATTTTATTTTTCTTCTCTCAAACGCATCAATAAAGGATTTTTCGGAGGCGTTGTAAATTCTGGCGTCGATTGACCTAGAGTAGCGCTCAAGCTCTAAATAACTCGCAAACATTTTCGAAAGATCGCGAAAGAGATTATCCATCCTGTAGGGCGTCGTTTCGCCCGGATCAACAAAAAAAGGCGATAAGCTTTTTTCATCGCTGTCCTGGAAACGGTCGTTTTTAAGATAAAGAATATTTTTTTCGCTAATTTTTACGCTTTCATGCCAAGAATGGTCGGCGCCGGTAATATAGATTTTTTTATATCCCAAATTCAATGCAACAAAAATGCTGGCTGAGAGGACATTTTGCATCGGTGGCATTGCTAGATTGCGCCGATAAAAAAAGAAGTTAGTCTTATCACAGCAATAAATCTCCGTGGTGTTAACATAGAAAATTCTTATGTGGTTATTAAGTTGCGGTAAAGCTTGAAACTGATTCCATCGTTTCGCCTGTGCTGGCAAAAAAATAATCATGTCCCAGTCGACAACCTTTTCCATTTTGTCGACATATTCTCGGCAGACCTTTTTGAACCTGTCAGAGATTGACCCAGACCAGAATACAGGATCCATAAAAACGAAGTAGCCCGGTTTTACTTTCTCGAACTGTTCAGAGGCCACAAAATCATTCACACAGAAAACATTTTTGCCCTGCAGAGAGCTGGAATGATTTCTAAGCGTCTGCTTAAGAGAGGGACCATTCCCAAGGATGACACACTCACTGGCCATCTGTGTATTTTTAAGATTTCCCCAACTGACAGGCCGCGAAAACATGATGACCGCCACTAAGGATTTCAAAAAGCTTTTACTATTTTTTAAAAAATTAACCATCTCTATCAGTTGAATTTTTTTCTATAATTGCGTCGACAAGCCCCATAATCCTCTCTCCTGACTTCCCATCTAATCTGCCCCATTTTGTCGCTACGGATTGTTGAAGTTTAGTGATTTCGGCAAGGTATCCTTTATCGGCCGTCAACTTGTTTAGATATTTGATAAAGTCCTTTTTACTCTCAACCGTGATGACTCCTTTAGCATCATCATAATCGTGGTAACGATATTTATAAACATCATAATTTAAAACTGGTTTGCCAGCAGCGATAGCCCATTGAATGGTGGTCGAAATTGAAGCAACAAAGATTGAACAAGAGGGTATCAGACTCAAAATGTTTCTGTTAGCAACCCTTAGACCATGCTCTTTGAGTTGCCCAAATTCCTTTGAATCAAGCCGTGGGTGAAGAGCCACTAAAACCTGATAATTTTCAATTTTGCCAAGTTCACAAGCAAAAAAATCTTTTAAGTAATTATAATCCGAAAACTCTAAATTACACCGGGGAAATTGCGATGGAGGGAAGGCGAATAAAAGAGTCGGTTTCTTCGATAAAGTGAACGGCCTTTTTGCCAATTCGTCCATACCCAGTGAACCGGTTAAAACTAAGCGATTTTTTTTCAATCCACTTCTTAAAAAATATTCTTCGGTTGCTTCGCTTCCGACCAGAACCTGATCCGCGCTTCCAGCATTTAGTTTCCAGGGATCAGACATGCCCAAGTGAAGAATCTCGGTGATAAATACTTTAAAAGCAGGCATTAATATCAGTTTTCTTCCATGATATTCGTGGACCCATCTGGGATGAAAATAAGCAATAATTTTGTTAAAAATTGGCCGAAGAGAATTTTCGGGCCTTTCTTTTATCACTTCGGCCAATTCGATCGAATTGGCAATCGTGTATGGGAAAACCAAAGTATGAGCGCCATTTTTTTTAGCTGCCTTGGTGAAAATTTCTGTTTGAAAAATTTGGTTTTCTTCGGGCAGCACTAAAACCGAGGGGCGAAGCTTAGTGAACAAATCATCCGCATACTTACGCCACCTCAGAAGCCAGTTCATATAAATTATCGGGGTAAAAAAAGCATATATCTTCTGAGCAATCCAATATAAAATTTTTGTGTTTCTGATTGTTTCGATTAAATCGCTCATGCCTTCTTCTGGCTTTTTAAATTTTTCATGTACGAATTCTTCCCTTAAAAGATTGATAATTTTAATTTTTTCTTTAAGGCAAGGATCTATAAATTCATCTTTTATCGGTTCGAAACAATAACGCTTGTCTTTTAAATACAAAACTATCGGCTCATACTTTCTATTTTTAAAAAAGCAGGCGAGCGGAATTATCTCGCTTAAGTGACTGTTAATATAGGCGATCAAAATTATTTTACGATTTGGTTTTTTAGTCATCTCTTTCTCCCAGGCTCCGTACAAGCCCCATAATCCTCTCTCCTGACTTCCCATCTAATCTGCCCCATTTTGTCGCTACGGATTGTTGAAGTTTAGTGATTTCGGCAAGGTATCCTTTATCGGCCGTCAACTTGTTTAGATATTTGATAAAGTCCTTTTTACTCTCAACCGTGATGACTCCTTTAGCATCATCATAATCGTGGTAACGATATTTATAAACATCATAATTTAAAACTGGTTTGCCAGCAGCGATAGCCCATTGAATGGTGGCAGAGACCGAGGCAACAAACAGATCACAAATCGGAATAAGTTCAGCTATGCTTCTTGTCGAAATTTTAACACCCCACTTTTCTACATATTTCAGTTTGTCGACGTTAACCGAGGGGTGCAAACTCATAATAACATTAAACCTTTTGCTCTCAGCAAGAGATTTAATCCAAAACTCAACTAGTTTCTTATAATCAGAGAACTCGCATTCACTCCGGCCGCCTTGAACGTAAAGAAAATCCGGAGGAAGGGGAGACAGAATGACTGGTTTTTGGATTTCTAAATTCAATTCTCTCAATATTTTGTCGCGCTCAGTTTTTATATTTGAGGCAATGTGAAATATAGTATCGTTGCTGATCGATCCTACTATTTTCAATTTCTCCTTCTCCAAACCCTCATTCTCACAATAAATTTTCATAGCTTCCGATTCTAAGGCAATTACATCAGCCCTGCTACTGTGGAGAATCCACGGACGCTTCGGATCAAGCCCCAGCAATTGCTTAGCTAGAACTTGCATCGCCGGCAGACGTAGAAGCTTTTTACCCCCGTAAGTAATGGCCCATTTGGGAAATAGTATAGCAGCGAATTTATTTAAGATCGTCATGCCGTAATTTGGATTATTATAAATAAACTCAGCCGGCTCTCTAGCTCCCGCCATCCATTGAGGAATTATGACTGATGGGATTTTTTTCCTGTGAGCACATTTTATAAAAGATGACGTGTTATACCAGACATTATCTGCTGCCAGAATCACAATTGTCGGGTTGATAGTATTAATAAGATTATCAATGTATTTCAGCTCTCTTCTGTATGCTCTGACTGTCAAAAAAAGTGCTTTTAAAAAACCTCTTGCCCACGGGATGATCAAAGTCCCCGACCTTTCAATTCCATACTCGATCCCTCCGTCCTGACATTTTTTCAAGTCTTTTTCTATGTTGGGATAATCGCCCGAAAAGAATAGGAATGGTGTAAACTCCGATTTTTCTTTCAGTTCCCGGGCAATATCTGCCAACCCCCAAAAAAACGTGCTTGTGTTAACAACAAAAAGTATTTTTCGGATTTTCTTTTGGTCTCGCGACATAGATTCACATTTTTTTATTTTTTCATTAAAAAGAACACTCATTCGCTCGTGGACCATTCCGTCTAATCTTCCCCAGTGACCAGCGCTTCGTTTCTGGGCGCTGGCCATTTCGATAAGAGTGCGGCCACTACTCGTTAACTTTTTAAGCGCATCTTGAAATTCATGGCGCTTCTCCATGATTAAAACTCCAGGTAAATTTAGATAATCGGTATAGCGGAAAGCATATAAATCATAATTTATGACCGGCTTTCCGCAGGCAATCGCAAAGCGAATAACCGACGATACCGACGCAACGAACAAATCGCAAAGCGGAATTAGTTTAGTTATATCTTCGGAAGCTATTTTTACCCCATATTTCTCTAGACACAAATAGTCTTCCCTATCAACCGACGGATGAAGATTAATGATCGTGTTGAAATTTTTTGTTCTTCCTAGGGATTCGACCCAATACTCGACTAGCTGTTTATAAGTTTTAAATTCGCATTCCGGCCGGCCGCCCACCATATAAAGCTGATCCGGTGGAAGCGCAGAGACAATCAGCGGTTTTTGATTTTTAATGCTCAGCTTTTCATAGAGTTCTCGTCTTAGTCGTTTGGTATTTTGCAAACTGGATGCCAATAAATCATTAGATACTGAGCCGGTAAGGGCAACTTGCTCTCTGGAAATACCTTCAACAGTATAATATTTAACCATCGCTTCACTCTCGGCAAGAATACAATCTGCAAAACCGCTATTGTTAATCCATGGACAAGGAGGGGAGAGTTTTAAAGCTTTCATAGCTAAAACTTTGTACGCCGGCAGCCTGATTAGTTTACGACCGTTATGGGTGTACACCCACTCCGGGAACATTTTTCCAACCAGCCAATTAAGCGGCCTCGAGCCGTGGTATTTCTTGACCGGCAGATACGATTCGGCCATTTCGAGGGCGTTGGACATAGTGCACGGTACAATCACAGATGGACAATTTAGGTTATGCGCCGCCCTTATAAAGCAGAACGAGTCATAATGAACTAGATCGCCGCCAACTACAATCAATTTGACTTCGTTCTCAATAACAGCCTTTTCGGCGAATTTAATTCGTCGCTTTAAAAAAATAATTTCGCTAATCGGATTGTAATAGTTCTGGCAACGATAATATATAAATGTATTAACTAGGAAGTTGATAAAATTTAAGACCGCGCGCGTAGGTGCAAAACTTCTTAACCTTCTCCTCAATGTTGTCGTTTTTTCTAATTCTGTTTCCAGCGGCTGCTCGGAGGGCTTTATCGCGCAACCATGCTCATCTAGGCAGATAAGCTTTGCTGACAACGCCTTGCCAATGTCCCTTTTAATTGTGGGATAATAATGAGCAAACAACAAAACCGGCTTAAACTCTCCGTTTCTTTCAAGCATTTCACTAAAACGGAAAAGTTCACTAAAGTAAGTGTTGGTGCTAACAACAACCAGAATATTTTTAGACATACTCTTTTGGATAATTTTTCCTAGCCAAAGAAAAACCTATAGATGGATCTTAAAAAATTACCCGTTATTTTTTTTACCGTTGGTCCTCGGCGGATATACTTTAGCCATCCGGGGTTTGTTTCTTTGATCCATTCCTTATATTTCGGCCAATCCAATTTGCCCGTCCTGTCCAAAATATCAAGCAAGGGGTTTATGACCGTGGCATATTGTTTGCTCGGTGGCATATATTTGATCAAACCTCTGGTTTGAGTGTTGAATTCCCTAAATTCTTCCTCGGGACTTCGCTGAACAATAAAATCAACAGCCTTGAAATTCCGCTCCCACTTGCTTCGCTTATACATTAATTGATGGTAGTGGAAAGTATCATCAACCCGGCCGTAACGATAGCCCTCTTTCGTGATCAGGCTAGAATAAATTATATCCTCATTCCGATAAAGATAATCATCGTCGATTTTTGGTAATACTTTTTCGAAAGCCTCTTTGCGACCCATTTGACTCCCAGAGAAAGATCGATCTACGCCTGTGTAGTCGAGTGGATAATCAACCAGCGCCGTAATATGCTGGCGACATTCAAACCAATCATAATTCTTCTTGTGCTTCTGCATAATTTCAAACCACCCTTGCGGCAAATATACATCGGAGTGGAGGTAAACGAACCAATCGGTTTCAACTTGTTCAATTAATTTACGAATGCAATATCCAAGAGAAACGATCTTTTTATGGTCATAAATTTTGACCCGGGGAAACTTTCTTAGCACCTCAAGCGAATTGTCTATACATCCACCATCCGAAATGAGTAATCGGTTGACAGGAATTTCTCGGTAGATTGAGATTAAATTTTGTTCCCAAAGTTCGTTGGTATGAATAATCGGAATGATAACATCAACCGACGCGCTTTTATCTCTCTTGAAACGGTCAACAAAGTTCTGTTTGGTAAAATACTCCTTGAAAATTTCGTGATTTGGTAAAGTCTTTCTCATTTTAATATTTTGGATAATCGATCATATCTATCTTAATGCCGTTAGGCGGTAATTTTTCGTTTTCAACATTTCTCCATTTGCTTCCCTCTTCTCTAGTTAAAACAGATAATCCCTTATAAATTGGATACTTGCGATTACATTTCTCGTTCTCACACACCAGCCATAATCCTCTCAGCAATTTCATCTTTTTGCTTGGTGACAAATTATTGCCTATACAATATGGACACCTTGCGATATCGAAAAGTGACTCCTTGTGATTCCTTCCGCTTGTCAACATTTTTTGGTTCTTTTTAATCACCCTCAGCTCAAAATGCATATCCTCTAAGACATTATTTAGATATTGACTCAAAAATTTTAAAAGCCATTTAAAGCGAAAATGTCGGATTGCCTTTTTGCAGTAGTTATATTCAATCTTTTCAACATTAAACCTTGCGTGAGTATAATACATTCTGTCTTCTTTGTGGCCGAAAAATTCGAAAGTGCGAGGGCCGAAGGCTTTCACGTGAGTAGGGTCCATCGAATTAAATTCACTATTCCAATTTATTACCCTGATAAAAATTTTAGCGTTCGGCTTCGAGATGCGGTAAATTTCCTCCATAGTCGCAATCGTGTTGGGTAAGTGCTCGATAATATCGTTTAGATAAACCTCATCAAAAACATCATTTGCAAAAGGGTATGGATATTCCGCTAGATCAACTATCGCATCAACTCCTATGATCGGATATTTATCCACACCAATTGCGCCCTTCATTTTCAGGCCACCACAACCAAGATCGAGTATCGTCATATTATCTTCCGAGGATCTTCTTGTAATTTTTAATATTTTCGGCCTGTTCAGCAATGGTGCAAAGCCGGCCTTTTTCATTTTTCAGATAAGCTTCTACTTGTTTATACAGCCCTGGTTTATACTTAGTGTCTAATCTGTCATCAATCTTAACTGGATCTATCTGGACGGAGCCTATCTCTTGTATCTGCAGATTTTCCATCGGCCGCAGAATCAGACGATGTTTATTGGTTAGAACTTCAACCGACCAGCGACCGGGCGACTCCCAGTTCGCCTGATAGGAAAAAAGCGCACCCCTTTTGCTAACCCCCGCTCCGGCAAAAATTGAGCCATCCGGATGCCAATCAAGGCCGCCACCAACATATGCACAGACGTCCTTTGGCTGGCCGCCTAGGAAGAAAGCTAGATCAACAACGTGGGTCGAGTTATGATAAAACCAAACCTCTTTAACTCCAGGGGCTTTCTCAAGTGGCGCAATTTTAAAAGCCCATTCCGTAAACTCAAAATTAAATGAACTGACCCCACCATCACGAGCAATGATTTCCTCTGCTTTCTGTACGGCACTATAGAAACGGCGGTTATATCCAACAAATACTTTGGCATTATGTTTTACAGCCAAAGCAGCAACCTTGGCAACTTCTTTAGGATCACGCGCACCAGGTTTTTCAACCAAAATTGATTTAAAACTGTTTTTTATAAGCTCCATCGTCACCCGACCAAGCAGGTTTTCATTAACAACCACGATGACTTTTTTGGGACGAACTTTGTTATTTTTAAGCCAAGCGGTTATTCCGCCAACCTCAGCACGAACACCGTTTATCTCGTTGAATTCCTTAGTTGACTCTTCGTTTAGCCCAACCGCAATCACTTTTTTGTGCATTCCCTTCAATACTTTGGCGTATTCAATCGCCATCGGACCCGTTCCGACCAGTAAAACTTCGTTTGTTTTATTTGGCATAAAACTCCTTGTTTAGGTTAAAAGGCAAGAGGTAAAAAAAGAATTTTCCGCCCCCGTTTATAATTTTTCACCTTCCCCTTTCCACTTTTAACTGCTATGTAAACGGATAATAATTGAATTTTTTGTCTGAACGAGAATTCAAATGCTTCCTAAGTGCCTTCAGGAGAGGTAGGTGAAGTTTAATCGAATCCTCCAAAGAAACCAAAACACACTCCCCAGAGGAAAATATGTTTCTAACCAGACTGGCCGTTGCTTCGCTTTGGTAGGGAATCCTGGCTTCAACTTCCTTCCATTTCCAACCTTTGTCGCTACTTGAAATCCATGCCTTACCCTCGGATTCTCTCGAAATACATCTAAATTTTTCCGAGTAGATTTCGACTTGCACCGGAGCATCACCCGTTGGATAGCAAGTGATCGTGCCAGTACTCCCGTTTTTAAAATGAACACTGATCGTTCCGTTCAACTCCAGAAATCCCGGGCGCTTACTTTTAATTGGTTTTGGATCTAGGCCGGTGATGTCGACCGTGTAGTCCAAATCGCCCGCCAGATAAGCCATGTGATCGATATAATGAATGGAATTAGTCACAAGCCCAAACTGACTTCCGGTCACAAAATACGAGATCCTAGAGCCTTTTGTTTGATCTTTAAGCGAAGCGTAAAAGGGCATATTGCGCATCGAACAGTTGACCCAAGCTTTGCTTCCAAATTTTCTTAAAATCTTAACTATATCGCTGTAATCTTTCTCTTTCTGAAAAAGCAGTTTCTCAAGAATAAAATACTTGACCTTGGAAATATCGAGGATCTCCTCAACAACTTTTCGCCGGACACTCGAGCTTGTTACAATAATCGCAAGATCAATGTCTTCGCCACCCGTTTTGATTTTTTCCAAATATTCAATCTCGTGTCTTGCAAACCCCGGCATTGCCTCATATCTTTCTTTAGCCGTGGCGAGCGATTTCTTAGACGGATCAATCACCTTCACCTCAAGAGGAGATTTAATGTTTTTTAGCGCTTGCAAATGCCTGCTCCCGAGCTGTCCTGCACCGATAATATAAATTTTTTTCATTTTGCCCTCTTTTAGCTAACACAAACCATGAGTTTCCTAAAACACTAGGATCATTATTACACCGCATATGGGATGAAATCAAGATTATCAAGAAACCACTGGCTAATTTACGTTGATTCCCAGTTGAGTCGCGAGACCATCACGATAACCTTCAGCCACATCTTTCTCCATTCCTGACAAATTCTCCGCTGCCTTGGAATACAGATCGTAGGCCTTCTGCAATCTAAGTTTTTTTTCTTCAGGGGCCTCTGATTTCAAAAAATTTTTAATATTATGATAGTAAATATCAGCTAACCGATATTGCGCGCGCGGATCGCCCTGTTCACTCTTTTCAAGAAAGTTGTCTTCTGAGTCTGAACACCCATCTGTTTCATTTATCCAATTATTTGACTCAATTAGAGGGTTAGAGACATAATAATCCGGTAAATCCTTTCTCGAACAATCAATACTGTCAAGAGTATTGTTACTAAACTTACTGATTCGATCCACTTCATCAAGCCCGCTGTACCAATAAGCATATGTTGTCTTGCGAATGGTGTTGTTCTTCACCTGAACATACTGCCCAGAGTTTGGCAACTGATTGACCCAGAAGCCAAATACCCGACCATATTCTGGTGCTACAGATTGCTCAACAGTATTATCGCTGATTTGGCAATTTTTGTATGGATTTGTTACCGTAATTCCGATACCTTCGTTTATACCAACGGGCAGGAGATTTGATATCTGGTTACTTTGTGCTCTACAATTATATCCCCCAATTTCGATCGCCGCGCTGTTAGGCAGTTTTTGATATCCACCGGTATTACTAATATCTGCATCGCGAATTTCGGCTCGATTCGCCAAAACCTTAATCCCCCGATAGCTATTTTTATCAAGAGTCAATTTTTCAACTGAAACCTCTGGATTGACTGGACGATCTGCAAGAAGAGAAGCTTGATCGATCCAAACACCGTAAGCGAATCCCGTAATTTTGCCATTAATGACTGTTATATTTTTATGATCCGTAGAGAAAACTCCACTGCCGTCGCCATAAGGATCGTTTAGTCCGGAGATTTTATATGATTTTAAGTCAAGAAAAACATTATCAGCGGCAATTGTGATTGCATTATCATTTGGGTCCTGTGTCGAAATGTCATTATTTAGTTCGTAGTAGCCTTCCTTGTAAATAGTGTAGGGAGCGCTGGATATTTTAATCGTCTCCCCTCCTTGACTTTTACTTGTTTGCCAAAGCCAAACCGGCAGGGATATTATTAACACGACAAAAATCAGAAACAGTATTTTTCTTTTCATTCGGCTTTAAATTCCGTTTTTACTAAACGCACCATCACCCCACCACTAAACGAGCCCGTCAGAAAGATGCTAGAAAAGAGAGGCTCATTTCATTATACAACAACATGTTAGTCGTCCGTTCCATCAAGATTAACAGTGTGGCGTAGTTTCCACCCTCCACTGGCCTTCTTCCAAAGATGAGGAGATTTAAATTCATCACAAAGCTGCATGAACTTATCCGGCTTCATCTCAATATAATCCATAATTTCGTTAAAATAGCGGTCTGGGAATTCGCCATCAAATCTCTTAACCAGAGCTTGACCTTCTTCGCGAGTAATGTGTTTATTTCTGATCTCTTGGGAGGCATCGTAGGTAGCTCGGCCAATTCCAAATTTCATAAAAGTTGTGTAGTAATGCAAATCATCAATCTTGTCGTCAATACTGTTGTATTTGCTATAAGTCCCTTGGGTGCGAAACGGACGGGCCTTGAACCCGGTGTTTTCGACCGCATAATAATAAACTTCTTGCGGCGTCCACTTGAGATAATATCCGAGATAATGGACTTCAATTTTCGATTTCGCCAAATCTTCGGCCGGGGCGGGCAAGAAGGCCATGAGATCGGCCATGTCTACGCCATGCTTTTTTCTAAGGTCTTTAATGCTGACACCACCAAGATGCACTTCGTCCAGATTTTCCATCGAGTAGACTGATTTATCCCTGAGTGAACTTGAATTATCAGCGATCGGATTACCGTATTCGGCCTCATTTTCGCCATAAAAAATAAGGGGCACATCATATTTCAGAGCAAGCTTCGGACCGAGATTTTTTTGGCCCAAGATAAAGGTCTGAAACGGGTGAAGCAAATTCTCGATCGAAAGACGCGTTAAGAGCTTCATCACCCGGCCGTTTTGCTTAAAGGTAAGGTTATCGAATCCTCCTATTTCAATCCAGTTTTTGAAATTGCGGTAGCCGTAATCGGTATAAAGAATCGGCGGCCAAGTTACCGTCAGGGGGTGCATACCGTATTTATATTTTAAAACGTGAGCCTGGAAAGCACTGTCCTTGCCGCCGCTTCCGGGAACAATGCAGTCATACCGGCCATCGTTTCGCCTGTGCTTATCAAGAAGTTTTACAAGCTCCTTTTCTCTTTTTACCCAATCAATCTTTTCTTTGGCCTCCGCCTGGCGGCAAGCATCGCAAATCCCCTCTGAATCAATGTTCAGGGTCACTTTTTTGCTCCTTGCAGTGTGTTTAAATTCAGGCGTTGACGCAGGGCGTTGGTTTGAAGTAACGCATTTTTTACAAAAAACTACTTTTTCAGGCAAACCATATTTTGCTTCAAGTTTTCCTTGTTTCATTGTTCGATCTCCTAAGATTAATGCAGTGAAAAGGGCAAGGATTAAGGGGCAAAGAGAGATATCATCACTCTGTTATCGGTTGGGACGCTCGATTTTCTAACTTTCTAAACTTTTTAGATTCTGACTAATCATCTCATCTTACTTTAACCTTTTCACTTTCCCCTTTTCACTTTTTCTGCCCAATTCTTATAAATTTTTATGCCCTCTTGGGAGCTTTTTTCAGGATGGAATTGAGTTGCGAAAAGATTATCCCGGCAAACACTTGAACAATATTCAATTCCTTCATAATTGGTAAGGGTCAGAACATCGTTTTTATCCCGAGGGGTCACATAATACGAGTGGACAAAATACATAAATTCGCCGTTTTCAACACCGTTTAGGGGAGAATTTTTCCACTTTTTTTCGTCCTTTTGATAGATTTGATTCCAGCCGATTTGCGGCACTTTGACCGGTTCGCCCAAATCGTTTTTATTAGGAAAACGCTTGACCTCACCTTTGATCAAATCCAGCCCTTGGTGCAGACCAAACTCTTCGCTCTCGGTGAAGAGAAGCTGTAGGCCAAGGCAAACCCCCATAAATGGTTTACCGCTAGCAACAAATTCTCTAATCGTCTCGGCTAAGCCGCGTTTGTTGAGATTTTCCATCGCTTCGCCAAACGCCCCCACTCCCGGCAAAATTGCCCCATTGGCGGAAAGTATTTCATCTTTGTCAGAAGTAATTTTACTCTCGAGTCCGACAAAATTACAGGCGTGTTGGACGCTGTAAAGATTCCCTGCCTCATAATCGATTATGGCAACCCTTATATCATCGCTACTCATTTAGTTTTCTCCCCATGATAACGGCAGGGAATGCCGGCGGCGTGCAGAAATTCCTTGATGCCCGTAATATTTGCCGGAGCAAAAACCGCGTTGCCCTTACCGCTTTTCATAAACTCTAGATTCCCCTCCGACTCGAAATCGCCTTTCATATCGTGGCTTTTAATATAATCATAATGAAGCATCGAGGCAATCGCTACAGCACTGGCGCCTCCCTGAACTACGGCGGTAGCCACATCCTCAGGCTTCCCCGGCCCCCCATGGGCGACAACCGGGATCGAAACCGCCTCGGAGACCATTTCAATAAGCTCAACGTCATACCCCTCGCCCGTTCCTTCGCGGTCAACCGAGGTTAGCACTATCTCGCCTGCGCCAAGCTTTTCCACCTCTTTGGCCCACGAGAGCACCTCTATGCCAGTATGCTCTCTTCCGTTGTCGGTATAAGCAAGGTATATACCGTCTGGCTGCTTGATCGCCTCGATGGCAACAACAATCGTCGAGCTGCCAAAAATTCGCGATGCTTCCTTGATCATCTCAGGACTTTTAACCGCCGCTGTGTTAATTGCGACCTTGTCTGCTCCAGAGCGCAGAACTTCCCTAATATCCTCGATTGTCCTCAAACCCCCACCAACAGTCAAAGGAATAAAAATCTCTTTGGCGGTTCTAGTGATCAAATCTTTGAGTGAGTTACGTTCATACAGACTGGCAACCACGTCCATGTACATAAGTTCGTCCGCCCCGGTCTCATAATAATATTTAGCGTATTGTTCTGGCTTGCCCAAAACCCGCAAACCCTCAAGGTGAATTCCCTTGACTAGATTTGGGCCCTTTATGTCTAGCCTGGGAATAACTCTAATATTTTTCATCGTCGTAATATTTTTTAACAAACCTGATTAGCTCTTTGTAGCTGAATGATTCGCATTTATCCGACTGATAATCTCTCCTCGTACATTTAGCGAACCCGTCGGGAGCAGTTTGCGACAGACAAAACATTTCTTCATTTTCAAGGGCGTCTTCGGCTTCTTCCTCGATCATAAGCAGCTCACAATTCTTTTCACCTCTTCTCTTACCGATTTCTTTGATTTTAATTTTTTTGGGATCGCGGTCAAAGCGTGGTGCGATCACATCGATCATAGCGCGCGCCAGATCTTCAATTCTGACCACCGGCATCTTCAAAATGAACAACTCTCCGCCCTTACTCAAAACCGCCGCTTTCAAAACCAAATCGACGGCATCAGGAATACGCATGATAAACCTAGTCATCTGCTTGTCGGTTAACGTCACCGGCCCGCCGTTTTTTATTTGCTTGAAAAAAAGTGGGGCCACCGAACCGCGAGAACCAAAGACGTTACCGAATCTAACGGCCGAGAAAATTGTTCTGCGTGATCCTTTGTAGCGCTCGGCTGTAATGGTGATTTTTTCACAAAGTAGTTTTGTCGCACCCATGACATTGGCCGGTAGCGCAGCCTTATCAGTTGAAATTTGGACGAACCGCTCTGCATTGACCGCGCGTGCGGCTTCAACCATGTTTTGTGTTCCAAGAACATTTGTTTTTACAGCCTCAAATGGGTTCGACTCGCATAAATGCACGTGCTTCATGGCCGCCGCATTAAAAACGATATCCACACCCTCCATCGCCAAAAAAACACGATCCTTGTCCCTGATATCACCGATTAGAAAAGTTACTTTGCCAAGAGGATATTTATTTAACTCAAGCTGCATATTAAATTGCTTGAACTCATCACGCGAAAGAATCCGAACCTGTTTTACAGGGTAAGTCAGAATTCTCCTAACAAGTTCACTACCAATCGAGCCCGTTCCCCCAGCCACCAAAACGACCTTCCCTTTAAAAAATTTTTTCAGTCTATCTTCCATTTTTAATTTTTTTCAAATTTTTCTTTATCGACTTAATAACATATTCGATCTCTTTTTGGCTAAGTTTGTTAAAAAACGGCAAAGCAATCGTGGATTCGGCCACTTTTTCGGTAATCGAAAAATCTCCCTTTTTAAAACCAAACTTTTCCACGTAGAACGGCTGCAAGTGAATCGGTGGAAAGTAAACATTGCACCCGATGCCATCGCTTCGCAGAAGCTCAATCATTTTATCACGCGACTTGGCTGCTTCACCCTTAAGCCGAATAACGTAGACAAACCAGCTTCTTTTTATGCCATTAGCTTCTTCCACTGGCAATTCGATCTGTTCAATACCAGATAGTCCGCGGTCATAAATTTTTGCCACCCTGTCTCTTCTTAAAAGAAGCTGATCAATCCTCGAAAGTTGAGCAACACCAAGAGCACAGTTGATATCGGACAGGCGATAATTGTAACCAAGCCGGTTATGGGATAACCATTCTTTTTTGTCCCGCCCTTGATTTCGCATACTTCGCGCAAGATCAGCAATCTCCCGGCTGTTGGTCACGATCATACCGCCTTCGCCAGTTGTCATCTGTTTATTGGGATAAAACGCAAAAACACCGCAATCCCCTAGGCCACCGACTTTTTTTCCGGCCACCGAAGCCCCAATCGCCTCACAAGAGTCCTCGATCACTTTGAGATTATGCTTCTTGGCAATTTTCAAAATTGCTTTCATGTCCGCCGGATAACCGAAGACGTGAACCGGAATAATTGCCTTGGTTTTAGCTGTAATTTTCTCTTCGATCTTGCTCTCGTCAATGTTTAGCGTATCCTCGCGAATATCAACAAAAATCGGTTTGGCCGACTCAAACAGGACACAGTTAGAAGAGGCAACAAAACTAAAAGGTGTCGTGATAATCTCGTCCTCTGGTTGAATCCCTATCGCTCTCACACAAAGGTGAAGCGCACTCGTACCGCTATTAACCGCAATCGCATATTTAGCCCCAATATAAGCCGCGATTTTTTGCTCAAACTCCTCAAGTTTCGGCCCCAGGCTGAGTGTCGAAGTTCTTAGAACTTTCACAACCGCATTTATTTCTTTATCCGTGATGTCGGGGCGGGCAAGAGGAATATTCATTTTTTTAATTTTTTAATTATTTTGGCAGGGACACCATATGCAAGAGAATTTGGCGGAATGTCGTCTTTGACAAACGAAAACGCGCCGACAATTGAATTTTCGCCGATCGTTACGCCCGGCATCACCACAGAGTGCGTGCCAAGACAAGCGCTTTTCTTAATGTGCACTTTTCCCTTCTTTGAGTCAATAGTTGACACAGAATATATCGAGCAATGCGAACCAATTTGAACGCCTTCGTCAATAACAACACCGTGCTTGGCATTGATGTAAGTGAATGCACCGATGTCAGTTAATTTTCCGAGCTTTAGACCGTCTTTATTTTGGACAACCCAATTATATTTTGTCGGCTTGCCTTCCTCAATTTCAGGGAATATCCAGTTTTCAAATCTCATTTTTGCTCCTAATAGGTAATTTTCTTGTTTAAAAGCCGCTGGTCGATGGGAATCGAGGAAAGAACTTTTTCAATTATCTCTCCCGCATCTCCCCGCCCATAGGGGCTCTGACATTTTGAAAGCGCTATTTTAAACTCACTATTTGGATTTAGAATCTTTCTAATAGCCTTGACGATTTCATCCTTTTTATAAGTGGCTTGGATAACATTACAAGCCCTTTGCCTTCCCCATTGCCTTGACCCGATATTAATAACCGGAACCGCAAAAGCTGGGGCCTCTATTATACCGCTTGAGGAATTACCAACCAGCAGTCCTACATACTTGAGGATGGCTAAATAGTCCTTTTGGGGGATATTTTTGAAGATATGAAAATTTTTCAGTCCCCGATATTTTTCAATCTCCTTTATCATTTCTCTACCGCCAGCATCAGCATTGGGGTAGATAATAACGGTCTGCAAACCAACATCCTTGACCGCTTCAAGGGTCTCTTTGATTTGGCTCTGCGCGCTTTTAGCTTCAACTAAAACAGGATGCTGGACTAGTAGGATAGTTTTTTCGTTTGTCTTGAGATTATATTTCTTAAAAACCGTTGCTTTTGGGGGCAATTTTTCATGTAAGATCCTGTCAAGCGCAGGAGCCCCACTTACTTTAACTCGCCATGGCTCTTCGCCAAGCGAAATAATTCTCTGCTTGGCCTCTTGTGTCGCCGGAAAATGAAGATGCGAAAGTTTGGTGATTGCATGACGTAAGAGACCATCAACGTGGCCCGAAACCTCGCCACCATGGATGTGGGCAACGGGGATATTGAGATAATTAGCGGCAATCGCCGCGGCGAGCATCTCGCCGCGGTCGCCTAGAACGACCACAATTTGCGGCTTAATTTTCCCAAAGGCCTCGGCAAAACCTCCCACCGCCTTTCCAACTGAGATAGCCATCTCCAGACCCGAATCTTTTTGATAAGATATATCGACTTTCTCGGTTATTTCAAAGCCTTCCCTAGCTATTTCATCGATTGTCCAGCCAAATTCTTTCATAAGGTGCATTCCCGTCACGACAAGACACAATTCGAGACTATTTGAATCACGAACAGCCCTCATTACGGGAGTTAATATCCCGTAGTCGGCTCTGGTCCCGCTGACAAAACATATTTTTCGTTTCATTTGATATCCCGAGCAAAAATCGGATCGCCCGCCTTGAGATGATTTTTAATTTTATGACCAATTATTTTATCAAAATTCTCAGGGACTAACCCCACCTCCGGCCTTTTTATGTCGATCATTTCGGCAGTTAACACAGTTTCCTCCGGAATGTCACGGGCGGCAAATAAACTTTTTTTAACAATCTTCGACACGTCAAATTCCGATTTCCGGGGCTTTTTTTCACCGTCCCCTAAAATTTTTTCGGCACGCCTTATTTTTCTGATTAAATCCTTCAGTTGGCGGGGCTGAACTGAAGCTTTATGATCGGGCCCCGGCAATTTATTGTCTAAAGTGAAATGCTTTTCGATGACCACAGCGCCCAGTCCGATCGAAGTTATCGCGGAGAGATCATCGACGGTATGATCAGAAAAACCAACTTCTATCGAAAATTCATTTTTTAGAGTTTGCATAGCACGCAGATTTACATCTTCGTACTTGGTCGGGTAGTTTGTAGTGCAGTGAAGCAAAATCAGCTCCTCGTTTCCGGCGTCACGAACGACGGAGGCGGCTTTTTTAACATCATCGAGGGTTCCCATTCCCGTCGACAAAAAAATCGGCCTACCATAGAGAGCGACTTGTTTTATAAGCGGCAGGTTGGAAAGGTCTCCGGAGCCAATTTTAAAAGCGTCTACTCCGAGATCAAAAAGAAGTTTGGCGCTGCCGGAATCAAACGGTGTCGAGAGAAAAATGATTCCTCTTTTTTTGCAATGGTCAAATAAAACCTGAAAGTCCGACCTGGAGAGTTCGAGTAATTTAAGCATTTCAAATTGTGTGCCTGGTGACTCTTTAGCCTGATAATCCGCTTTGGGGGCGTCCTTGGTCACAAGTGCTTCGGCCCGGAATGTCTGAAATTTAATCGCGTCAGCTCCGGCCCAAAGAGCAACATCAACCATTTTTTTAGCCAAAGATAGCTTGCCGTTATGATTAACACCGGCCTCCGCAATTATGAAACACGGCCGATTTTGTCCGATTACTTTGTCTGAGATCTTAATTTTTTGATTCATTAAAATGAGCTTTTATCAACACTTCAGCGATCGCAAAATCCATCTCTTCGTCTATGTCAACCGAACGCTCCCGAGGCATAATAACAGCCGACATATTTTTAAAATCAAAAAGGGTTTTTTGCTCGAAAATTGTTGTCTTTTTTACTGCGTAAACACCACCGTTTATCCTGTAGAGAGGCTCTAAATCCTGGGTGCGTTTGTTCTCGTCGAAATTCTGGTCATGCGAAATCGCCAGACCTTCTTGAATTGAAAACATCCATTCCGGACGTTCGCCGACTTGGCACACTGTGACACAAGAATTGGTACGAGTCTCAACAAGCTTTTCGACAGCTGCGTCCACATCCTCGGATGCTACGAGTGGCGTCGTAGGCTGAATTAAAACAATGATGTCGAATATTTCACGCTTTTCTTCATAAAACTTAACTGCATGATAAACAACATCGAAGGATTTTGCTGAGTCAGAAGCCAATTTTGTCGGGCGGATAAAGGGAACTTCCGCACCACATTTTTTAGCAGCGGTGGCAATTTCCGATCCGTCAGTCGTCACCATAACCTTATCAACATACTTCGATCCGAGAGCAGCCGAAATCGCGTGACAAATAAGCGGCTTACCGGCAAGCAGGCGAATATTTTTATTTTTGATTCTCTTCGAGCCGCTTCGGGCAGGAATAACTGCCAGAACACGTCTCAGGATTTTTTCTTCAATCATTCGATCGCTTTTTAGCTACCTCCCACCTAATAAATGGCTGGAAAACACCGCTTCTAGATGATTCGTTAAAAATCGACTTGGGAGTTGTACCATTATCAACAATATTAATCCTAATAGTTTCGGTCCTGTCAAATGTTACCGGCGGCGTCCCGTTGGTGTTAATCCCAACCACAAGATCGTATGAATTGGTGTTTAACCATTTTTTTGGCACGACAAGACGCGTTTCATAATACCCTGGCTGTCTCACTTCGCGAAGTTTGGGGTTTAAATCATAATCTGAGCTACAAAAAGCCACGACACCGTCCACGCCTTGCATCGCAATCCAAACGATCGCATTGGCCGTTGGCTTGTTCACTTCGTATTCTATTTTGATAATAATATCCTCATCATAAGCAATACTTGCCGTTGAACTACCAGTCCCTTCTAGCGATACTCGCCGTAAATTCATCGCCTTCAACTTGTCGGTTTTTTGACAAAAAACCGCCTCAGCACCACTTGAAACAGATAAATAATACTTTGTAACTTCTTGGGCTGTTCCGCGAGAAACGATTTTACCCTTTTCAAGCAACATACAGGTTTGGCATAATTGGTTCACAGCGCCGATGTTGTGGCTGACAAACAGAACCGTTCGTCCACCTTTGGCTACGTCCTGCATTTTACCCAAACACTTTTTTTGAAATTGAACATCACCGACTGACAAAACTTCATCAACAATCAAAATCTCTGGCTCAAGATGGGCAGCTACAGCGAAAGCTAAGCGCACATACATTCCGCTCGAATAACGTTTAACCGGAGTATCAATAAATTTTTGGATTTCTGAAAACTCAACAATTTCATTGAATTTTTGCTTTATCTCTCTCTGGCTCATACCGAGAATTGCACCGTTTAGATAAACATTCTCTCTACCGGTAAGTTCAGGATGGAAACCTGTGCCAACTTCCAAAAGCGAAGCGACCCGTCCATGCATCGTGATTTCTCCTTCGGTGGGAGGAGTGATCTGAGACAAGATTTTGAGCAGGGTACTTTTGCCCGCACCATTACGACCAATAATACCAATAACTTCGCCTTCATTAACGGAGAAAGAAATATTTTTTAAGGCCCAGAATTCTTTAGAAGACACGCCCTTCCTAAAACCTCCCGTAAACATCTCCGAAAGAGTGTCGCGGAGGGAATAGTATGGCTGTATCGCCCCAAGTCGATATTTTTTCCCCAGCCCGTCTACTTCAATAATTTTCCTTGCCATAGCTAACCGATATTATGTTTTTCAATGCTAAAGGATATCCGCAAAGGATTTTTCCGTCTTTCTAAAATAGAAAACTCCTATAACGAGTAAAATTAAACCTGAAACTAAAGATATCCCCAGCAGACGCCAGTCAGCAGGCGACGTACGCAGAAGGAGCGATCTCTCAAGAGAGATAACACCTGCCATGGGATTGATAAAGATAACCCACTGTAATTTTGCTGGAACGATACTAATAGGATAAATAACAGGAGTAAGGAAAAGAAGAATCTGAATAAAAAATGGCAATATATACCTGACGTCTCGATAACGAACATTAATGGATGTCAAGAAGATTCCGAGACCGGCGGCCCCCAACAAGGAAACAAAAATAAGCACTGGAATAAAGATTATCCCCAAAAAGGGCGGGGTAAATTTGTAAAAGACCATCAGTCCAAACAACACCAAAAGAGCGATAAAAAAGTCGATTATGGGAGTGAAGCAGGTGGAGAGCGGCAATATCAATCGCGGAAAATATACTTTTTTAATGATACCTTCGTTCGATATCAGAGAATCGCTCGAACTCGTTACAGAAGATGCAAAGTAGTTCCAAAACAAGAGCCCCGAATAAACAAAGATTGGATACGGAATACCGTCGGAAGGCATTTTGGCCAATCGTCCGAAAAAAAATGTAAAAACAACCATCGACAAAAACGGTTGCAGAATAGCCCACAACACACCAAAGGCGGTTTGTTTGTAGCGCACTTTAATATCTCTCCAGACAAAGATATAAAAGAGCTCTCTGTAGCGCCAAATTTCACTAAAATTGAAGCTGGCGAAGCGTTTGGGAGGAAGAATCTTATAGTTTAATTTGTCTGTTGCTGGTCGCATTTTGTAACTACTAAAAAAGGGTGTAACTGATTGTCTCCATTCTGTTCAATTTATTTGATTTAGGGATAATAGTCAATTGAATGGGACTGGAAGATAGGATATAAAGTAAACACGTACTTAACTAATAAGACTTATGTCAAATAGCGATCCATCGTCGATAAAAATCTGTGGCCCAGCCGGATCGGGAATTATGCAGCTTGGCGAACTCTTATGCACCGCTTTAAACAAGGCAGGGTTTTTCACCTTGACTTACCCAGAGTATCCGTCCAGGATTCGCGGCGGCGACAATAATATTCAAATCGTTATTTCGTCGCAAGAAGACATCGCGCCAAGAGAAAAAGTAGATGCTGTTTTTTCCTTTGATAAATCTTTGGAGATCGCCCATAAAAGTGATTTGAGAACAGGCGGGATAAGCTTTAACGCTGTTTCTGCCGGAATTAATATGATTCCGGCCGTAGTAGAAAATTCAATTGTCGGTAATTCGGCCTTAGCTGGCTTTATCTGGAAATATCTTTCGCAAGACCTGAACGTTTTGGAGGACATTATCAAGGCTATCTTCGAGACTCGTTATACTAAGGCAAATCTCGAAGCGGCGAGGGCCGGATACAGTCTGTTCCAGGGTAGAGTTGGGCTCATGCCGAAACCATCCCAAGACAATATCCTAGCCGCCACGGGAAATGAGGTTTTTGCCTCATCGGCCGTTAAGGCAGAGTGCGAGTACGTCTCAATCTACCCGATGACGCCGATAACCAGCCTACTCGCCCACCTGTCTAAGACCGATTTGAAGATAGTAGTGCCAGAAGACGAAATCTTCGCCGCCCTGAGCACTCTTGGGGCGTCATATGCCGGGAAAAGGGCCCTGACGGCTACTTCCGGCGGCGGTTTCTGCCTTATGACCGAGGCGGTCGGTTTCGCTGGTATGGCCGAGATTCCTTTCGTCGTAATCCTCGGCCAAAGACCAGGCCCTTCATCCGGAATGCCCACCTATTCGGCACAATCCGATCTAAACTTCGCAATTTTTTCGGGCCACGACGATTTCCCCAAAATTGTTTTAGCCCCGGGTGATTTGGGAGAAATTATTAGGCTCACCCAAGAAGCATTCAATCTGGCAGATAGATTTCAGGTTCCGGTCATTATTTTAACTGACAAATATTTGAGCGAGAGCCGTTTTTCCTCTCCCGCTAAATTGCTTGCAAAGATAAAAGTAAAAATTGATCGAGGCAAAAGATATAATGGCAAGGAGAAGGGCTACGCCCGCTACAAGCTAACCACCGATGGGATATCGCCGAGAGCTTATCCGGGAGAAACTACCTTTCTAACCAATTCATACGAGCATGATCAGTATGGTTATTCGACCGATGAAGCCGGGGATAAACGCCGGATGTCAGCCAAGAGGGCTAAAAAACTTTGCTCTTTGAAAGGCGGTTTTGAAATATACGGCGATCCGCAGTCAAAAACGGTCGTTTTGGAATGGGGTTCTGGAAAAGCACAAACTTCAGAGGTAAGACGGGAACTACCGGGAGTCAAATTTATCCACATTTGGCGGGTTTGGCCGTTTCCAAAGGAACTCTCTGACGTTCTGGCAAAGGCTAAAAAGACTTTGGTTGTCGAAAACAACTTCTCGGGTCAAATGGCAAAAATCATCAGAAGAGAAACGGGACTACAAGCGGATTCGATTTTAAAAAGCGACGGCCGGCCATTTTTCAAAGAGGAACTCCTCCGGCTTATTAAGGAGAAGATATGACCAAAAATCCTCAAAAGGCACCATCACCAACCTGGTGCCCCGGATGCGGGGCCTACACCGTCAGCAGTGCTTTAAAGAAATCGCTTGCCAAACTAGGGATCAAACCGAAGGACACTGTTATAAGTTATGACATCGGTTGCAGCGGGAATATGAGCAACATCCTCAACGTCTCAGCTATAGAGACTCTGCACGGCCGCTCAATTCCCGTAGCGGCGGGAATTAAGTCTGCGTGCCCCGAACTAACCGTAATCGCCCAAGCGGGCGATGGAGGGCTTACAAACGAAGGTTTAAACCATTTTATTCATGCAATCCAGAGAAATGATCCCTTGACTCTCGTTGTTAATAATAATTATGTCTTTGGCCTTACCGCGGGGCAGCAATCCTCGTCTACACCCAAAGGGGTCCAGGCCCGTGGCTCAAAGGAGGAAAATAAGATTTCGCCTTTAAGTGTCGTGGATTTGGCCGCCACAGCTGGGGCAAAATTTATCGCCAGAGTACCGGAAACCGACCCTAACCTTATGCAAGAAGTTTTTAGAAAAGCGATCTTATCTAAAAATTTTGCTTTAGTTGAGATAATTCAACCCTGTAAAATCTGGGTCAAAACCTTTCCCAAGACAAATTTCAAAACCGTTTTGAAGCCGTTTAAAAATCGAATTGAGCTAATTGGAAAGAATGATGTCGCTGGAGTGTTGTATGAAGAGAACTAAGAGCGAAAAAAGAAAATTAAATATTAAAACATTGGGTTATAAATTAAATAACGGCCCTTATTTTTTGCATTTTGCATTATCATTTTCCATTTTAACTTTTAATTTTTACTCGTTGATCATTGCTTCATCTTCCCGTTACCGAGCCTCTCTAGGTCGGCGTCAACCATTAATTCAACAAGATTTTCAAAGCTCATCTTTGGTTTCCAACCAAGAATTTTTCTGGCTTTTTCAGATTTTCCCTCCAAAACCATTAGTTCATTAGGCCTTCTAAAGGAATCGTCTATAACAATATATTTTTTCCAGTCCTTTATCCCGACGTGGCTAAAAGCAACTCCCAAAAAATCTCTTATTGAATGAGTCTCTCCAGTGGAAAGAATATAATTATCCGATTTTTTCTGTTGCATCATGAGCCACATCGCTTCGACATAATCACCGGCAAAACCCCAGTCACGCCGGCTGTCAAGATTGCCAAGTCGGATTTCCTTCTGCAACCCCAGCTTGATTCTCGCGACACTAAGCGATATTTTCCGCGTGACAAAATGTTCCGCTCTGATCGGTGATTCGTGATTGTATAAAATACCGTTGCAACAAAATAGTCCGTGACTTTCTCGGTAAACATTAGTCATAAAATAAGCATATAGTTTTGAAACTGCGTAGGGACTCTTGGGATAAAATGGTGTTTCTTCAACTTGCACTCCATTTAAATGTGTCCCGCCAAAAATTTCACTCGTAGAAGCCTGATAAAATTTTGTTTTCGGTGATTTTTTTCTGATTGCTTCAAGCAAGAATAACACTCCCAAAGAATTAACCTCAGTGGCAAGTATCGGTTCGGCCCAAGAGGTTGCTACAAATGATTGAGCGGCAAAATTATAAATTTCGTCAGGCTTAATTTTCTCTACCAGTTTCGAGATAGAGGAATTGTCTCGCAAATCACCAACAACGAACTTGACTTTTTTCGTTATAGAAAGAAAATCAGTATTTTGAAAATTTTTAGAGTCCTTTTTTTCAACCGAACCAAACACCTCGTATCCCTTATCGAGAAGAAGTTTTGCTAAATATGGCCCGTCCTGACCACCAATGCCCGTAATCAACACCTTTTTTTTTGCCATAACAGAAAGTTAACTCTCGAACACCTTGATGTTTTCTTTCTCGGCCTGCCAATCTGCCTCAGCCATCATTTTTGCCAATTCTTTGAATTTTACTTTTGGCTTCCAGCCAAGATCTTTCTCGGCCTTTGACGCATTGCCCATCAAAAGATCAACTTCGGCAGGACGGAAATACCTTGGGTCAATTTTAATAATCGTTTTACCAGTTTTTTTATCGATGCCAACCTCTTTGAGATCTTTCCCTTTCCATTGAATATCAAATCCAAGCACTTTTGATGACTCTTCCACAAACTCCCTAACTGAGTGAGTCTCGCCCGTCGCAATCACAAAATCATCCGGCTTGCTATGCTGCATCATGAGCCACATCGCTTCGACATAATCACCGGCAAAACCCCAGTCGCGTTTGGCATCCAAATTACCCAGATAGAGATACTTGTCGAGGCCGAGTTTAACTCTGGCCAGGCCACGCGTTATTTTCCTCGTTACAAATGTTTCGCCCCGCCGAGGTGATTCGTGGTTAAATAGGATTCCGTTACAGGCAAAAAGATCATAGCTTTCCCGATAGTTTTTGGTAATCCAATACGCAAAAACCTTCGAGCAGCCGTATGGGCTGCGAGGATAAAATGGTGTCGTTTCCTTCTGAGGAGTCTCCTGAACCAAGCCAAACATTTCGCTCGAAGAAGCTTGATAGAATTTGGTTTTAATTTCAGCCTCGCGAATAGCGTCAAGTAGGCGCAGTGTCCCCAACCCCGTCACGTCAGCTGTATATTCCGGCATATCAAAACTGACTCGAACATGACTTTGCGCTCCTAAGTGATAAATTTCGTCAGGCTTAGTTTTCTCCAAAAGTCGACTAATATTGGATGCATCTGACAAATCGCCGTAGTGTAAAAAAAGCCTTACTCCCTGCACGTGTGGGTCCTTGTAAAGATGATCTATTCTCGAGGTATTAAAAGTTGACGCTCGTCTAATTAGACCATGAACTTCATAATCTTTATCGAGTAAAAACTCGGCTAAATAAGATCCGTCTTGGCCAGTGATACCGGTAATTAATGCTTTCTTTGCCATCTAGCTCCTTTCTTATTTCTCAAAAACTAAACAGGGCAACCATAATTCTATCTGTTCACTCAAACAAATAATACCAAAAATGTCAAAAGATAATGCTTTCTTGCTAAATTTATTTAAAAGCTATGTGCCATGTTCCCAGGAAACAAGATATTTCTTCTGCTGATCGGTCAATTGATCTTTTCTGAGTCCCATCGCCTTAAGCTGCAGACGGGCGATCTTGTGATCAATCTCTTGTGGCAGAGAAATTACACTGCGCGGTAATTTGCCCGCATTTTTTATACCGTATTCTACCGATAGCGCCTGGCCGCAAAAAGATAACGCCATCACTTGCGAGGGGTGACCTTCGGCGCAAGCGAGATTGACCAGTCGTCCTTCACCACATAAGAAAACTGATTTATCAGCTAGCTTATATTCTTCGAGGCCTGGTCTCACCTGGGTGATCGATTTTGCCATTTTTCGAAGACCTTTAATATCTATTTCGCAGTCGAAGTGACCAGAATTTGCCAAAATTGCTCCGTCTTTCATCGATTTGATGTGTGAAGGGGTGATGACGTTAATATCGCCGGTAACCGTCACAAAAATATCCCCAATTTTACAGGCTTCTCGCATCGGCATTGTTTGGAATCCGTCCATCCTGGCCTGGAGCGCCTTGACTTCGTCAACTTCGGTCACTGTCACCAGCGCGCCCATACCGCGGGCGCAATTCGATAAACCCTGCCCACAATTGCCGTACCCTGCGACTACAAATATCTTACCCGCCAATAAAACCGAAGCGGCCCGCAAGATCCCATCAATTGTAGATTGACCGGTTCCGTAGCGGTTATCAAACAGATGTTTAGTTTTGTTATCATTGACCGCAATTACCGGACACGCTAGAGCTTTATCCTTTTCCATGGCTCTCAGACGAATCACCCCCGTCGTTGTTTCCTCCGTTCCAACGATGAGATTTTCTAAAACAGTCGGATGCTTTTGGTGAATCATGCTAATCAAGTCGCAGCCATCATCAATTGTGGCCAACTTTTTGCCTTTTTTAATGCCCTGAGAAAGCCGGTCAATTACTCTTTGAAAATTCTCGTAGTATTCTTTGTTCGTCTCGCCCTTCCAGCCATAAGTGTTAACACCTTTTTTTGCTAGTGCGGCTGCCACGTCATCCTGAGTAGAGAGAGGGTTGCAGCCTGTAATTGCCACCTCAGCACCACCCGAGACCAAAGTCTCGACCAACACGGCCGTTTCTTTTGTGATGTGAAGGGCCATTCCGACAATCACATTTTTAAGTGGTTTCTCTTTCGCAAATCTGTCCCTTATTTCAAGGAGCGCGCCCATTTGGCGAGCAGCATAATCAATGTTTTTTTCGCCCTGACCTGAAAGAGAAATGTCTTTAACGCTAAAATCGGCTGAACTTTTTGAATTTTTTGTATCTTTCATCAACGTCCTTTCTTGAAATTTTGTCGGTCTTTTCAATTCCCATGCCCTCAGCACAAAATGAGGCGGCACAAGCACCATACACCATAGCTTTTCTCAAAGTAACTTCGTCCGTCTTGCCAACCGATGCGAGATAGCCCAAAATTGCCCCGGCAAACGAATCACCGGCGCCGGTCGGATCAACACAAATTTCCAATGGGTAGGCCATACACGCAAAATGATTTTCGCCTGAAAATAGTAGGGCGCCATGCTCACCTTTTTTGACCACGACATAGCGCGGCCCTAGACATAATGCTTTCTTACCCGCTTCGATCAAATTTTCAGTTTCCAATAGTAGCTTAGCTTCCTTGTCGTTCAGGAATAAAAGATCACATTTTGATACAATATCTAACAGCTGTTCTTTTTTTGTGTTTATCCAAAAATTCATTGTATCCAGCATCACGAACGGCCGATTTTTCATTTGTCGTAAAACTTCCAGCTGAACTTTGGGATCAAGATTACCCAAAAAAAGATATCTAGCCGGCCTATATTTAGCCGGTAAATCGGGGCGGAAATCGGAGAAGCAATTTAATTTCGTCTCGATGGTCTTGGCTTCACTCATATCCCCCTCATAAATGCCTTCCCAGCAAAAAGTTTTTCCCGATTTTTGCACACCGGAAATATCTATTCCCCGATCTTGAAGCTTCCCGAGATACTTCTTAGGAAAATCATCACCGATAGCGCTTACAATGCCAGTGGCACAAAAAAGCGATGCCGCTAGCGAAGCGTAATAACCGCTTCCGCCAACTGTCGATTTGGCTTTCTCCAAAGGCGTGCTAATAGTGTCTAAGGCAATAGTTCCGGTTATAACAACATTAATTTGCATCGCTCTTCAACTTCTTAGCTAGAGAAGTGTTCTCCCACGGTAAATCAAGATCTGGCCGGCCAAAATGCCCATAAGCAGCAACCTGTCGATACAGTGGTCGACGCAAACCCAATTTCTCAATAATCATCCCCGGCCGCAGATCAAAATTCTTGAAGACAATTTTCTCTAGTTCTTGGCTTGAAAGCTCCGATGTACCAAAAGAGTCAACGTAAACTGAAAGGGGTTCCGGACGACCAATCGCGTAGGCAATTTGCACCTCGCACCTATCTGCCAAACCGGCAGCCACAATATTTTTCGCCACCCATCTGGCCGCGTATGATCCAGATCGGTCTACCTTTGATGGATCCTTACCCGAAAAAGCTCCGCCGCCGTGGCGGGCGTATCCCCCGTAAGTGTCAACGATAATTTTTCGGCCTGTGAGACCAGTATCTCCCTCCGGGCCACCAATCACAAATCTTCCCGTTGTGTTGACATATATCTTGGTTTTCGCGTCGATCTTATAGCTATAATTTTTTAAAACCGGCGCAATAATTTTTTTCTCGATTTCGTCTCTCAGAACACTCGGTTTTTTATCCTCGTCGTGCTGCGCGGCGATCAAAACGGTATCAATCCTCTTCGGCAACCCGTCCTCATATTCGACAGTCACCTGCGACTTGCCGTCAGGACGCAGACCCTTAATAATCTTCTTTTTTCTAACCTCGGCAAGTCTTTGGCAAAGTCTTTGCGACAAAATAATCGGCAGGGGCATGAGCTCTGGCGTTTCATTGCAAGCGAAACCAAACATTAGACCCTGATCGCCCGCACCAAGCTTTTTCAAGTCTTCTTTGACAACTTGCCCGTCTTTGGTTTTTGCAAAGCTGTCGACGCCCTTGGCGATGTCAGAGGACTGTTCTTTGATGGCAGTTAAGACCCCACTGGTTGAATGATGAAAACCGCAGCCATCGTAGCCGATTTCCTTGATAACTCCGCGGGCAATCCCGGCCATATCAACATAAGCGCTGGTTGTGACCTCACCGGCGATCAAGCAGACCCCGTTTGTCAAAAGTGTTTCAACGGCCACACGCGATTTTTCATCTTGGCGCAACATTTCGTCTAAGATCGCGTCCGAAATTTGATCAGCCATCTTGTCGGGATGCCCTTCCGTGACAGATTCTGACGTAAACAACTTCTTCATATTTTCCTCCAATGCTTAATACTTATTAAAAAAACGCGCCTTTAAGCGCGCGGTTTATTTATCTTCGCTTAAAGCTTTGGATTTAGCACCCTCGGATTCAAACAAACAAAGGGGTTGCTGGGCGGTCATCGGGCCAATTCCCTAATCCTTCGCTTAAAGCTCCGGATTATCTCCCACAGCCCGTAGACTTGGGATAATCGCGCCACTCTCGATAAATTCAATTTGATCTTAACAAGAGTAATTTTTTTTACAAGCTTGCTCAAAGACAAATATTACCATCCAGCGAATCTTGAAGTTTGATGCGCCAAACCTGCCCCGTGGGCGTCAGTTTGCAGTCATATAAACCTTCAATTTGGCTAATAACTTTACTGTTAAGACTGCCGGTTCCTTCGCGATAAACGATTAAGATTTTGCGCTGATATTGTTTCTGCAAAGATATGATCTTCGTCAACTGGTCTTTTTTGTCGAATGGCTCAAGATACAGCACACTTTGATTTTTATCGCCATAAAGCGCCTGGTAGTAATACATACCCCAATCAACAACGACGTAGAGATAATTCTTCGCCAGGTCAGGATCATTCAGAATTTTATTTGCGTCAACTTTTGACCAGTCGTCCCATGATTCAATTCTTTGACCCAGGAAAATCGCAAAATAAAAAATATTCGAACCGATAAAAAGCGCCGCAACCAAAAGATACAAAAAATGTATTTTCCTTTCGCGCAAATATTTTTCGCAAATATAGCCTATGAATTGTCCGTAAAGTAGAACAAGAAAGCTCAACCCCAGAACAAAATGATGCATGGCCCAGGAGTCCTTTGTCCTGAAGGCAAAAAATTCGCTCAATAAAAATCCCGTGCCAAATGCCAGCGTCCGGAGCGCTAAAACGATTTTCTTTTTCGCCATAAGCACGGCGAAAAAAATAAGCGACAGACCAAAATAAAATAATCCGGCGTATATTTTTGACAACAAATTAGCAGGAAACACTTCGAATGCTCTCTGCGTTGCTTCAAGCGGGTTAATCAAATCGGCATAAAGCCTCATAGCCTGAATATTTTTTAGGTTTAAAAGCGTTTTCAAGCCGTAAACTCGCGCGTTTTCAACCAGATTGAGCCATGGGAAAATTTTAACCGAAGCGCCGATGTCATAATAAGCAAAAAGCCAAGCGAAAATTGCTAGCAGCAGCGAAAGAGCAAAGGCTGCCTGAGCAAAATACAGATTCTGATGTTTTACAAGATTTTTGCGATGTAAAATTAATTCTGCTACCGTAAAGACTAAAATTCCCGGCACAAGCCAGGCGAAAACTGGCTTGAGCCAAAAAGCCAGAAAAAAGTCTAAGACAATGAGCAACGGATAGCGAATCAGGGGTTTCTCTAGCCATTTCGTTAGAAAATAATAAATCGCGATTACACTAAAGATTTGGAAACCCACTGGACCGGTATCGGCCAAATGCTGATAAGAAAAGGGAAAAAATAATAAAATAAATATAAAAATATAGCGGAATTTAAACTTGAAAAGCCGACTTATCAAAAAACTATCGGCCATCAAAAAGATCATGCCCAAAAATCGGGCGGAAAAAGGGCTTTTCCAGATTAGAAATAACGGCAAGTAGTAGAGTGACCCGAAAGAACCGCTGTAAGCAAAAGTCCGGATAGGAAATTTTAGACCAGTCAGCGGTTCATATAGGTCATACCCGCCGCAAGCCTCCCGAAATGAGTTGAGAAAATTAAATTTGTAATACAGGCAGGACAAATTGGAATAGTGGATAAACTCGTCCATGTTGTATGGAACAAATTTACAAAAAAGCAGCGTGAGCAACAGCCCAAAAGCTATTGCCAAAAGAGCGGAAAGATAAAATCTATTTCTCGGTTTCGTGATATTCTTCATCAGCGTTTATGCCCCAAACGTCTAAATTTTTACCCATGATATTTCGCGCAACATATAAGCCGGAAAGAATCGAATGATCCATGTTATTGTAGCGAAACATCCCGCCACGGCCAGCCACATGCAGATTTGAAATTTCATCAATAATCAGCCGAGATTTCTCAATATATTTTTGATAATCACCGTTATAAATCGGATAAGCGTCCGTCATCCGATAAACATTTCCTTCAAGCACATCGGATTTTTTTATCAGCCCAATTTGCTCCATCTCATGTGATGCCAGCGCAATCAAGTCTTTATCTGATTTTCGCCAAAGAGCATCTTCACGTGAGCAAAAATACTCACATCCCAGCGGTGTAATCTTCGCCGATGCAGCCATGTCGTGGCTCCAATTTTTAAAATTTTGTATTCTGCCCAAATCAACGCTTGGGTCGTGAACATAGATCCAAGCGTCGGGAAAAATGTCGCGGCAGTTCACAACCAGATTGACCGACAAAAAATCCCTAAACTTAAGCTTTTTTTCAATATCAGCGACCCCGTGAAAAGTCGGGCTCAAAAATCGGACAGTGTCCGGTAAAGGCATCGTGCTGATATAATAATCAGCTGAGTATTTAACACGCTTGCCCATACCATCTATACCAACCACATTAACAATTTTGTTTTTTTCGCGTGTCAGTTCCGCTATCTCAACGTTAAAAACGATTTTACCGCCTCTTTTTTCAATGTTTTGGGCAAATTTTTCGTACATCATCCCCGGCCCATGTTTGGGATATTTAAACTTATCAATCAGACTCTTCGGTCTTTTTTTGGTCTTAAAAAGAGCGGTTTTGATTGCCTCAAATAAAGACAGACCCTTGATTCGTTGGGCCGCCCAATCAGCCGACAAATCGTTGGTCGATATTCCCCAAACTTTTTCGGTATATGACTTAAAAAACATCTCAAAAAGTTTGTATCCGAAGCGGTTCGTCGTCCAATCGGCAAAACTCCGCTGAGGTTTTATCGGGAAGAGCTGATAACGAATAAAACTTAAAAGACAGGCAAGGCTTGTGAAAAAGCCCAATTTTTTGAGCGTATCGGCAATTTCTATCGGATAGGCAAAGAATTTATTATTATAATAAATTCTTGAAAGCCGGTTTGTTTCGCGGAAATCCTTACCTAACACTTCTTCCCAAAGTTTGTTCACTTCTTTAGATTTGGTAAAAAACCTATGACCGCCAACATCGAACCGATTACCATTTTTTAAAATCGTCTTCGAGATACCACCGACTTGATTTTCCCGTTCAATAATCGTGACATCAAACCCATTCTTTGTAAGCTCAAGCCCAGCAGCTAAGCCCGCCGGCCCGCTGCCAACAATCAAGACTGACTTCTTTCGATTTTGCGCCTTTTTTGCCATGGATAGACTCTACCCCATCGCTACCGATGCGCCAATAATAGTTCTCGCGCCATTTCGCTTGAGTAACCTAGATATCTCTTCGATGGTTGCTCCGGAGGTAATAACATCATCAACTAAAATTATGTTTTCCGGAACCGTTGCCCTATCTTTGAGAGAATATACTCCTCTGACATTTTTCCTTCGTTCTTGCGGCGATTTCAGGTTGGCTTGCGTTTCACCAATTTTGTCTCTCGTTAGAATATCGACAGTGGAAATCCCGAGGATATCGCTCAAGTGACGCGCAATTAGCGCAGCCTGATTATAGCCACGATGAGAAAGTCTCTTTCTATGTAGTGGAACGGGCACTGTCACAAAATTATCAATACTCCTATCACGTTTTAGCCGGGCAGCTAAAACATTACACAGCGGCGATGCTAACTGAAAAACATCATTATATTTGAATTCATGAACTATTTTTTTTACCACATCGTCGTAAGCAAAGGCTGACACAACCAGATCCGGCTTATATCGTTTCTTACACCCCGGGCAATAGACACCATAGGGATTATGTTTGCCACAAGCCAGACACTTCAATCTGGCTGGTAACAGACTTGTCTGGCATCTATCGCACAACATGATTCCACGGCAGGAACAGAGAACACAGTTTTTTGGAAAAAAGAAATTGCCGACTATACTTATTGCTGGTGAGAATGCTTCTAGGACAAGGCTGCGGCCGGAAATCCGCTTTTTTTTGGTTTGATAAAAATTTTCACCGGTCATTTATGCTTGATGATCTTCACCAATCTTGAGCCATCAGAAAACTGTTTCAGCGTGTCGTCATCCAAAAAAGAATATCGATTAAGTATGTCGGTGGCCTTTTTATAGTTTGTGAACTGACCAAAATAGACATCGGGGTTTGCGCCCGTTGGCGGAACACCAATCAGCAAGTAGATTGCCTTTGTTTTATCAAGATAGTCATCAACGTATTCTTGCTTCTCGGCATCCGTCATATAGTTGCCAGTCTCGGTAAAGTCTTTAATGCTATACCCTGCCTTCCCCAGTTTATATGCCAACACAGGGTTGGAGCAATTTTCCAAAATCATATTCCCCGGTGTCAAATTTTCTTTGATATATTCAAATTTTTCTTGATCGACATGGTTGTACCAAGACTGATCCTTGAACCCATCGGGTAACAAAAAAGGTGAACGGAAAAACTGCGATGAATTAATAATCACCATATATGAAAACAGTGAATAAAAAATAATCCTCTGCCAATTATTTTTCATTAACGCGGCCAAATCAGCCACCATTACTCCGCAGGCAATTGAAAGCGGCAGAGGGATCTCTCTAAAAATTCTTTGCGGCAAGACAAAGAAGGAGCTTCTGGAGAAACACCAGATTACAGCCACCCAGACAATTACAAACAGGCTAGCAAATCTACCCGGTCGATCTTTCGATACTCGAAGCAACAAAAAGCCCAATCCCGATAAACCGGCAAATTCCAGAAATGGCGGTAGAAGCGAACCGAGGCTATCATAATCTAGAACCTTTGCAGTCACGTCCTTAACTAGAGCGTTGGCGTGTAAAATTGAGTCGAAAACATTTTTAAGTAACGGTCCGAAAAATATCTTCGATAGGGCAAAAAAGACAAATCCTGCCCCAATAAACACCACCAATGTAAAGAAAGAGGTCCTAGCCTGAACTTTATCTTTTTTGTAACTTATTGCGTAATAGACTATTAAGCTAACGACACTCACAAAATAGAGGAGAACCGCGCTAAGGTGATGGGCGGAGAGGAATAACGTAAACGGCAATAGTACTAATGGTATTTTCCAATATTTAAACTTTTCCACTAGCGATACGAACGCAATTACATAGAATGGACCGATGATATTGTAGCCCAAGATATCTGCATATTGTGCATCGGTGAAGTTTAGCAACGGATTTGTTGAGACAAGGCCGAAGACAAGTGTCGCCCAAAAAGCTACCCTATAGCCGAACAGCTTGTTTGCTAAAAGGTAAAAAATGACAATCGATAATGGGATCCAATAAGGCGCGATAGCACCATAAACTCCAAGCGATGTCGTATGAAATATGTTGGCAAAAAAAGCGGTCAAGATATGCAAAAGCGGCGGGTAATCACCGAGATGCGCGGTTCCATTAATAAAAGCGTCCGTCATCCTGAGATGAGCCACAAGATCGGGACTTGGCGGAACCATCAGACCATGATAATTAAACTGCCAAAGAATAACGTACAGCTTTAAAGCTACTACGGCCAAGACACCCGCCCATGAAACCTTTTTCCAATTAATTTTTAATTCCATTGATTAGTTAATAATAATACAAACTGCCGAAGTTAGTAACCATCAATCTCCAAAAACCTCGGACAGAACCTGCTCCATTTTAATAATGTTTTTTCTGGCATCATAGCGAGCCGCGGCGTAATCAAGGCCATTTCTACCCATAGATTTTCGTCTTTCGCTGTTTTTGAGCAAACTAATTATTTCTCTTGCTAGCGCTTCCGGCGAATGTTCCGGAACCAAAACACTAAAACTCTTGTCCATGTACTCACTAATTGAACCGGAATTAGTTGATATTACAGGGGTTCCACAAGCGATACTTTGAACATTGACCATTCCGACTTGTTCCGCCCAATCACGCGTTTTGGCAGAAGGAGAAACAGTCAACCATGATTTCCTAAACAAGGCCGGGATTTCGCTGTGTTTGACCACTCCAAGAACCTCGACATTATCCATGGATTGCAATTCGCTTTTTAAAGCACCATCACCCGCCACGAGAAGACAAACATTCGGCATCTCTTTATTTATCGTAACGAATGCCTCGATCAAATCGGGTATTCCCTTCTTAACCTCTAGCCGGCCAACAAAAAGAAGCGTCGGTCGGGCTTCCCTCTCACCGCCCGGCTTAAACTCATCTAAATCCACCCCCCAAACCCCCCACATCGCCTTAACAATTTGGCTTTTATCGATTCCCAATCTCTCAAGGTTTTTAATCGCCCCCTCATTCATACAAAAAAACAGGCGCGCTCGTTGGCAGTATTTTTTGGCAAACCAAGAGATTATACCCCCTCGCACATGGCCATACTTTTCACCCGGACTCAAGTTTTCAAAAACTGGAATAAAATATTGTTTTTTGCGCGATAAACAGTAAGCAAAAACTGTTAGACAGAGCAAAGAATTCTTCAGCGATATTCTGAACCGGCCGTATCCAGCGTATGGTTCTGGCGCTTGCACTATGTCCGGATCAATCGACTTTAACTTTCGCCACAAATCGGCATAACCCGCGAATTGCCTTGTATTGAAAAAATCCTGCTTCTTCATATCGCCATAGTTGGCGTTGCGATAAAGATGAATGATTATGAACTTCGAAAAATATCGCAGCGGCTGCTGAAGATCACGTCTAATTGTATCAGAAATAATAACTAACTTTTTCATAGCGATTCCAGCAAACTCACAAACTCTCTGGCCGCTTTTTGCCAAGAGAAACGCTTTATATTTTCATATCCCTTTTGTCGATACCGAGATTTATCGCGAATAACTTTTATCAAAGCATATAAAAATGATTTTTCGTCTTGAGTCTTAAAAAGTTCAGCCGCGTCACCCGCAACCTCTGGGATAGAGGTATTGTCAGCAGCAACCACTGGGCAACCGCACGACATGGCTTGTAGGATTGGCAAACCAAAACCTTCATACTTTGTCGGGTACAGAAACACTTCCGCACCGGCGTAGAGAGTCGATAACTCGGCATCTGTCACAAAACCAGTAAAAACTATTTTATCTTCAATTTCGAGTTCCTTTGCTCTTGTTAAAATTTTTGAATATTCGTTATCGTTTCCACCCGATTTGCCCACAAACAAAAGTGTGAAATCGTCGTTCCCCGGTATTCCCACAAATTTAGCGAAACTTTCCACCAAAAAAATGTAGTTTTTGCGCGGATCAACACCATAATAGTCTCCAACGGTTAAGAGATACCTTTTTCCTTTAGCGAACCTATCTTTTATCAAATCTATTGCCTGTTGATCTGGTTTGCTAAATTTGTCGTCAGTTGACTCATAAATACAGCTGATCTTAGCGACGGCAATCTTGAGATTTTTGGCAATATCAAGTTTTGAAAACTGTGAAATTGTCACCACCCTGGTAGCCCTCTTGGCCGCAGCAAATTTGAGATTATATTCCAGGATTCTATCAAGCGGTAAGTGATACTCATTTTTCAGAACAATCGGAATGACATCATGAATTGTCACCACCGTTTTGGGTCGAGCACTGAGGCTGGTTAAAAAAGGCAGGGCTGTGTCCAGAGAGACGTAAATGTCTGGATTGATCTTCTTGATCACTTTGGGCAAAGAAAATTGATCAACAATCCACCGAAATCTTGGCCTAACACGAGCCCGCTTCATCACAAAAGAGTCCGTTTTTTGGCTATCTAGACAGGCCAGTAGAGGGTTTTTTTTACTATAAACTACGAAAATATAACGATTCTTCTGATCAACTTTAATAATATCTGAGACTAAGTTCTTAATGTAATAACCGTAACCGCGATACTTATTTCCAGTTTCAAGAGGTCTTAAATCAATACAAATGTGCAAAGATTTTTCCATAACAGGCTACCGGACATTCACATACCACCAAGCACCACCACCATATTCGCTAAACCACGTGTAACCCTCGCAAACTAACTGCGTAAAGAATTGGTATTGGCCTGGACCAAGATCGGATGGAATTGTAACGGTGAAGGGGATTGTAACCGTTCCGCCAGGAGCCACATCATTAGGTAATCTAGCCACGCGATCAGCCGAGATCCAGCCGCCACTTCTAAACCTCTTGTTGAAACCCTCCATGTCCTTGCGATAATGAACCGCCAGAATCACCGGGTGCGCGCTGTTTCTGCTCCAAGTCTGAGAACCAACATTTTTGAAGGTCACTGAAACATTTTGAGTTGATCCGGGTGCCCCGTTAATTGGGCCTGACTGAGTGACATAGGAAGCGCTGAATCCACCCGTGTTCACATACCACCAAGCACCACCACCATATTCGCTAAACCACGTGTAACCCTCGCAAACTAACTGCGTAAAGAATTGGTATTGGCCTGGACCAAGATCGGATGGAATTGTAACGGTGAAGGGGATTG
>Ga0247841_10001738_pt1 | contig 46557 bp, 45 predicted proteins | sample LaCruzMarch2015__2_FD_192410 | JGI IMG/M metagenome (GOLD analysis project Ga0247841, IMG submission 192410) | Freshwater microbial communities from meromictic Lake La Cruz, Castile-La Mancha, Spain - LaCruzMarch2015_18m | ecosystem: Environmental > Aquatic > Freshwater > Lake | place: Spain... | reverse complement strand
CGAAAACAAATAGCCACACTGAAAAATGCCTACATTGCCTCAGATAACATTGAATATTCCAACGGCAACAGGATCCCATTATGGCTATTTGGCTTTTTATACTAAATCTTAACCGCCAACACTAATACTATCCCGGCACCGGTTTGAGATTTTATCGGGATGGAATTCACGGCCAGGATGACATCACCGGTCTTCAATCCTGCCTTTTCTGCCGGGCTGCCCGGTACCACTGACGAAACGATGAATTGATCTTCTAACGATAAGGGGAAAAAGTCGACATTTTCCGGGCATCATTGAAAAAAACCACGTCATCATCTTTTTAATGATTAGTATCTGTATATTTGCTCATTATGTGGGAAAATATACAGGTAAATAGAATGTTGACACAGCGCTTGCCTGCTGTGTCTGAAAATCGTCTGGCATTGATTACAGGCGCCCGGCAAACTGGCAAAACATCACTCGTCAGGAAAAATTATCAATCATTGCCCTACTTTAATCTTGATGCCATTGAATTCCGGAATAGGAGTAGAAACGGCGAGGCGTTACCTGGAATATCTCCGTATATCCTACCAGGCATTTTTAGTACAGCCTTATCATACAAACCTGACCAGCAGCCTGGTAAAAACACCGAAACTCTTTTGGGTTGACAATGGATTGCTGAGGCATCTTTCTGACTATGGTTTCATTCTGGATAGCGGACAGCTTTATGAAAACTACATTGCATCCGAATTATTGAAATTTATCAGGACCAACGGCTTAGAAACAAAATTGACATTTTACCGGACGCGCTCGGGAATGGAGATCGACTTCATTCTTGAAACCGAAAATGGTTTAATTGCGCTTGAAGTCAAAAACAGAGACATCGTAACAACCTCAGATTTTAGCTCTTTGCGGCGACTTGCAGAATCATCCGGGAAATCGTGGATTGGCGGGCTGGTTGTTTACCGGGGAAATAAAATCCAGCAAATCAGTGATAATTTATGGGCTGTTCCTTCGTGCAGACTTTTCGCAGATGAAGATTGAATTCGCAGAATTCCGGAAATTCAGGATCAAGAATTACCCTGACGAGCGCATGAAAGAGTCATTTAATCTTTACATGCGTTACGGGGGTCTCCCCGGCATCCATTCAATGCCATTGACCGATGAAGCTGTTTTTCCGTATCTCAATGCGATTTTCAATACAGCGCTGTTAAAGGATGTTGTATCCCGGCACAAGATCAGGGAAGTTGAACTGCTGGAGAGGATCACAAGTTTCATTTTCAGTAATTGCGGAAACATCACCTCCGCCAAGCGTATTTCTGATTTTCTGAAATCCCAGAAAACCCCCGTATCAGTGGAAACAGGAAACCGGGAAATGCGATTTTATGCTGATCCAAAGTTGCTGCCGATGGAAAAGGCGAATCAATCCCCAATAAGTAGTAATTACCCATATTTCTATTTCAAATAGAAGATATCATGTAATATTTTGCATTAATAATAGAAATTAAATATCTTTGTAAAAAATCATTTCATGAAAGATCTTTTGAAAACAATCATTGCGGATCAACGTAAACTGTCATGGAATCGTTCCTTTCTGATTCGGCATTTCCCTGAATCACTTGTCGGGAACCAGGAAATTGTGATCATCTCCGGGATAAGACGATGCGGAAAATCAACATTGCTTCACCAGATCAGGTCAGCATTTAGCGAACAGGATTTTTTTTTGAATTTTGATGATGAGCGGTTAATGAATTTTCAGGTCGGGGATTTTCAGCTTCTTCATGAAACATTTCTTGAGCTTTTTGGCAAACAATCTACTTTCTGGTTTGATGAGATCCAGAATGTACAAGGGTGGGAAAGATATGTCAGAAGACTCCACGAAAATGGCTGTAAAGTCTTCATCACCGGATCAAACGCGACGATGCTGAGCAGGGAATTGGGAACACATCTCACCGGACGCTTTGCCAGGCATGAACTGTATCCATTCTCGTTCAGGGAATTTTTATCTTTTTATAACATTAATCCATCTGAACCTGGCTTTATTTCCACGGAAGGAAAAGGTGAACTTCGGACTTTTTACAATGATTATTTCAATACAGGCGGTTTCCCGCAATATGTAAGTAACCGTGATGATAATTATCTCCGGTCGCTTTACGAAAGCATTTTGTACAGGGATGTCATGGCCAGGAACAATCTTACAGGTGGCAAGGAGTTGAAAGAGCTGATTTATTTACTTGCAAGCAATGTTGCACGTCCCTTTTCAAACAACCGGTTGGCTTCGGTTGTCGGTTTGAAGAATGCAACCACTGTTAAAAATTACCTCGATTTTCTCCAGGATACCTATCTTCTCTTTGCTGTCAATAAATTCGATTACTCGGCCCGGAAACAATTGCAGAATCCAAGGAAGATCTATTTTATTGATAACGCGATCATACGTAAGCTTGGGTTTCTTTTTTCCGAAGAAAAAGGACGACTTCTCGAGAACCTTGTATTTATGGAACTTATGCGCCAGGGCAAAGAAATTTTTTATTTTAAAGGCAAAAATGAATGTGACTTTGTTATCCGGGATGGAATCAATATTACGGGGGTAATCCAGGCATGTCATTCATTGAACGGTTTTGAAACCCGCGAAAGGGAGATAAACGGATTGCTTGAAGCCATGTCATTTTTTAATCTTGAGGATGGGTTGGTCCTGACAGACGATACAGAGGAAAATTTTGAGCAAACCGGGAAACATATAAAAATAATGCCGGTCTGGAAATGGTTGTTGAAATAGTTAACCTCGAACCAGAATGAGGGTCTGGAATATAAACCGTCTTGTAAAAAAGGATTACCGCAGTCGAAGTTTTTGCCGTTCCGTTCCAATTTTCTATATTTGCACAAACTCAAACTGTTGACGATCCAAAAACCATTAACACCCAAAGGAACCCGTGATTTTTCGCCCAACGAAATGGTGCGGCGGATCTACATCTTTGATATTATCCGGAACGTATTCCAGATTTTTGGTTACCAGCCCATTGAGACTCCTGCCATGGAAAATCTCTCCACGCTCATGGGCAAATATGGCGAAGAGGGCGACAAACTTCTTTTTAAAATCCTGAACTCGGGAAATTACCTCGACGGTTTGCCCGGTACAACAATGTATGGCCCGGATACGGCTTCATATCTTCACGATATCACCAAGCACATTGCCGGGAAAGGCCTTCGTTACGACCTTACCGTCCCCTTTGCCCGCTATGTGGTCCAACACCAAAACGAACTTGCGTTCCCGTTCAAACGATACCAGATACAACCGGTGTGGCGGGCCGACCGTCCGCAGAAAGGCCGCTACCGCGAATTTTTTCAATGCGATGTGGATGTGATTGGAAGCAATTCACTGCTGAATGAAGTCGAACTGACACAAATTATCGATGCGGTTTTTACAAAACTTGGAATTCGCGTAACAATCCGGTTAAACAACCGAAAAGCACTCGCCGGAATTGCAGAAGCCATCGGTTCCCCCGAAAAATTTGCTGAACTCACCGTATCCATCGACAAGCTCGATAAAATTGGAATGGACCAGGTCATAACGGAATTGACCGGGCGCGGAATCCCCCCGAAAGCCATTGAAACACTTCGGCCCATTCTTGACCTAAAAGGGAATGCCAATGAAAAATTTGAAATACTTTCCGGGTTGTTCCAATCTTCTGAAACCGGACGCAAGGGATTGGAAGAGCTACAAATCTTGTTTGAAACCCTGAAAGGCCTCAACTTTAAAAACAACGTCGATTTCGATATTGCCCTGGCCCGAGGCCTGAGCTATTATACCGGCACCATCTTCGAAGTAATTGCCATGGATGCATCCATCGGCAGCCTTTGTGGAGGCGGTCGATACGACGATCTTACGGGAATTTTCGGGCTTCCCGGTATCTCGGGTGTAGGTATTTCCTTTGGTGCCGACCGGATCTACGACGTAATGCATGAACTAAACCTGTTCCCCGACACCATCCAGGCTGCTACCCGCGCCCTCTTGGTCAACTTTGGAAAAACAGAAGAAAAATATTGCCTGAAATTTCTTGCAAATTTAAGGTCGTCCGGCATCCCATCAGAACTTTATCCGGACAGTGCCAAACTTAAAAAACAAATGGAATATGCCAACCGGAAAAACATCCCTTTCGTGATCCTCATCGGGAAAGATGAAATGGAATCCGGCCAGGTAACCATAAAAAACATGCACACCGGAGAACAAAAACCCTACGCTCCGGAAGAGGCCATAAAACTATTGTCGTGACAAGAAAAAATGTAAAAAGGACCTGGGCAACGGCCATCCTCAGCGCCCGCAGCATGATTATCGGGGGAGAGTAAGTGGAGAGGTGGAGAGGTCGCGAAATAGCGAAATGGCGAAATGGCGCATGATGATGCTGCAACGTCATGAATCGCTCAGTTAGTTTTTAATTTTTAATTTTTAATTTTTAGTTAAGGTTATGACACTAATTATAAAAGGCGCGGGTTTGACCATTGAAGACGTAGTCCGGGTTGCCCGCCAAAACGAAAAAGTAGAACTGGCCCCTGAAGCCATTGAACGAATCCATAAATGCCGGGCCATGCTCGAACGGAAAATTCAGGCACACGAAATTATGTATGGGGTCAATACCGGCATCGGTGAGTTCTCAGAAATGGTATTGAACGACGATCAGGTTAAAGATTTTCAGAAATACTTGGTTTACAACCATGCAGCCGGGATTGGCGACCCGATGCCCCTCGATTGGGTACGTGGCGCCATGCTTGGGCGTATCAATGTGCATGCCCATGGCAATTCGGGTTCACGTTTGGAAATTACCCAAACCCTGGTTGACATGCTCAATAAGGGGGTAACTCCTTTTGTTTGTCAGAAAGGTTCGGTCGGGGCTTGTGGCGACCTGGCCCCGATGTCGCAGATCGCCCTGTTGATGATGGGCGAAGGACAAGCCTATTACCAGGGGAAACTCCTGTCGGGAAAAGAGGCCCTCGATGCAGCTGGGATACCGGTCCCCGGCCTGTTGGCCCGCGACGGACTCGCAACCATCAATGGGTCCAATGTGTTGACTGCCATGAGCGCCCTTTTTCTTTTCGATGCCAACAACTGGCTGAAGCAGGCAGAGATCGCGGCATCCATGTCGCTCGAGGCAATGAAGGCCAACATGCGCCCATACAGCCCCAAACTTCATGAAGTGCGTGGGTTTAAAGGCGCCATCCGCAGTGCGGCCGCCGTCCTGAAATGTGTAAATGGAGGCGACCTGGCCGAATTAAAGGTAAAATGCAAGGTTCAGGATGCCTATTCCATGCGTTCAACGCCACAAGTAATCGGCGCAGCGCACGATGCCCTGGCCTATGCCCGTTCGCAGGTAGAGATAGAACTGAACGGCGTTGGCGATAACCCCATTTTCTTCCCTGATGAAAACCTCCAGCTTTCGGGCGCCAATTTCCAGGGTTCCCCTGTAGCAGTGCCCATGGACATGGCAGGCTATTGCATAACCATGGTCAGCGTAATGAGCGAACGCCGTATGAACCGTTTGAACAACCCTGCCCTGAGCGTTGGGTTGCCCGCTTTTCTGACCAAAGGGGCCGGCATGTTCAGCGGACTCATGCTCAGCCAATATACCGCCGACATGCAGATCGTTGAACAGCGCATCCTTTCGGCGCCTGCCTCGATCCAGTCGATCCCTGCCGCCGCCGACCAGGAAGACTTCGTTTCCATGGGAATGAACACAGCATTGAAGAACTTCCAGATTTTAGACAACGCTTACGGCATTCTTGGCATCGAATTTATGGCTGCTGCCCAGGCACTTGATTTCAGGGAATATAAATTTGGCGCCGGAACCTCCAAAGCAAAGGAAGTGATCAGAAAACATGTTGATTTTCTTGACATCGACCGCCCTTTATACCCCGACCACAATACCATGAAGGAACTCGTAAAATCGTGCGAAATCCTTCATGAAGTTGAAAAAACCGTCGGACCATTGGAATAGAAAGAGAATTTACGATTTACGAATTACGAATTACGATTTTTTAATTGAGAAGCACGGGTCAATATTTCCCCGGATTTCATAATAATAGCAATTGATCAGTTGTTGGTTTTGTTTTAATTGCTAATTTCGTCTTTGCTTTATTAATTCGTAATTCGTAATTCGTAATTCGTAATTCGTAATTCGTAATTCGTAAATTGTAAATTGTAAATCCCTGAGTTATGGAAATTCTTGATTCGTGTCCCTATTGGCCCATTCTGGTGGCCCTTGTCGTGCCCATCCTTGGTTTTGGGAAATCGGAGTACATAGGGGATAAATCAAATTTTGGCGCCTGACAATGGAGGAATTAACGCAAACACCGCTGCCCGGTTCAAAACCCAAACGGCCCAATCTGTTAACTGTTCTGTGCATCCTGACATTTATCGGGAGTGGCATGAATATGATATTGAGCTTAGTCATTGCTGGTTTTTATGACACTTTCAAAGAGGTTGTGCTCCTATTTTCAGAGAAATTCCAATTACCGGGCATCGATGTTCTACTTGAGTCAAAACCAATATTTTTCCTGGTTTCCGGTCTGTTATACGCTGGTTCCTTAGGGGGCGCATTCCTGATGTTCCAATTAAAAAAAACAGGTTTTCATGTTTATACCATTTTCCAGATCCTTTTAATTCTTGCCCCCATGTATTTTATGCACCTGTCGGGCCCAGGCATTCTGGATCTCATTTTCTCCGGAATTTTTATTCTCCTCTATAGCGCCAACCTGAAATCCATGCACTGATATGGCCCAACACATCGAGCCTGTCTCTAAAAAACCAACCAGGACAGCAAGTAAGCGGCCTGTTCTATTTACCGGATTGGCGCTGTTCTCTTCTGTATATTTTAGCCTTATGGCCCTTCTTTTTCTTTCGGCTATTTTTTATTCCGGCCCCATTACCAGCGTACTTGAAAAATATGCCCTGGACGAAGAATTTTCGAAAAACCAGATTGTGGCCATCTTTGCAGGCGGTTTTGTTTTGCACCTTCTTGGGCTGACCGGGTCCATCCTTCTGTGGAAGCTCCGGAAACAGGGTTACTATCTGTTGGCCGTACCTTGTTTTATTATTGCCCTCTTTCAATTGTTCCGGCCTGAAATCTCGGTTGCTTCAACATTCATTTACTTTTTGTTCATTGTTCTTTTTGGCGTTTTTTTTAAACGGTTTCAATGAAATTTGGATTTGTTGAATATTTTTCGCATCGTATGGTTTTTCCCCTAACAGATTGACTTTCCGCCTTTACGTTAAATTATGTTAAATAAATATTAAATATTTGTTAAAAACTTTTTTGTTTGATCAAAAGTAATTAGTAAAATTGCAAATGAAATGAAAAAAGGCAATTGCAATAAACCTTTATTATATTTCCCTGATGGATAGTGCCTGTTGCTATTCATGGAACTTATTATTAATATCACTGAGTATTAACACTTTTACTAACAAAAATCAAACTGTATGAGAAAATTTACGATTTTCCTTGCCCTTATGCTTTTCATAGGGATGCAAGTTGCCCAAGCCCAGCGAACCATCACGGGCAAGGTCACGAGTTCTGATGATGGCGCCCCCATCCCAGGCGCTACTATCCTCGTTAAAGGCACCGCTGTCGGCGCCATTACCGACATCGACGGGAAATTTTCACTGACTGTCCCAAAGGATAAAGAGGTGATCCTGGTTTCTTACGTAGGCATGACTACCCAGGAAATAACCTTAGGGACGGACAATGTTGTGAATGTGGTTCTTGACCCCAGCGTGCAGGAGCTGGAAGGCGTGGTTGTAACGGCGCTTGGTATCCCGCGCGAAAAAAAATCCTTAGGGTATGCAACCCAGGAGGTCAAAGGGGATCAGGTAAACATGGTCAAAACCGATAATTTTGTCAACTCCCTCTCCGGTATCGTTGCCGGCGTACAGGTAAAAACAACCACCAATATGGGCGGTTCGACCAACGTACTGCTCCGTGGGAACAAATCGTTGACGGGCGACAACCAGGCCCTGTTTGTCGTCGATGGGGTACCTGTAAACAATGATGTCACCAACACCCGTTCCCAGTCACAGGCCGGAACCGGTTACGACTACGGCAATGCCGCCTCTGACATCAATCCCGAAGACATCGAAAACATCAACGTCCTGAAAGGATCGGCCGCCACTGCACTTTATGGTTCACGCGCTGCCAACGGCGTCATCATGATCACCACCAAGAAGGGGATCAAAGCTGCCGGCGCTGAAAAAAGAGGGCTTGGGGTAACGTTTAATACCAGTGCTTCGATGGGTTTTGTCGATAAAAAGACCTTTGTTGATTACCAGAAAGATTATGGCGGAGGTTATGGGGCTTATTACGATGGACCGGGAGGTTATTGGTATATGCGTTATATCAATGCCGATGGCACCATTACGGTTGACCCCAAAGATCCCCTCACGAGCAAACTGACACAATGGGTTGTGACTTCTGAAGATGCATCCTATGGCGCAAAATTCGATCCCAATTTACTGGTTTATCAGTGGGATGCCGTAGATCCTGAATCACCCAACCATCTGAAAGCCACCCCCTGGATTGCAGCAGAAAACGGGCCCATCACCTTTTTTGAAAAACCCACTACCTTTGCAAATACCCTCGCTATCGAGAATTCTTTCAAAGAAGGCAACTACCGCTTATCTTACACCAATTTCACACAATCCGGACTGTTGCCAAACAGCAAGCTGGTAAAGAACAATGTTGCCATGAATGGCAGTTGGAACGTCAACGACCGGTTGACTGTTTCGGGTTATGGGAACTACTCCCTGAACAAAGCCACAGGCCGTAACTCAACCGGTTATAACGATAACATCATGGGTTCGTTCCGTCAATGGTATCAGGTCAATGTGGACATCAAACAACAAAAAGAGATGTACGACCTTACCAAACGCAACCTGACCTGGAACTATGCCGACCCCTCCGTGGCAGCCCCGATTTACTGGGACAACCCCTATTGGACAAGATATGAAAACTATGAAACCGACCAAAGAAACCGCTTCATCGGAAACCTGGCCGTTACCTATAAAATTGCTGACTGGCTGAACCTGTTCGGAAGATTTTCTGTTGACACCTACTCCGAACTTCAGGAAGAAAGAAGGGCTGTAGGAAGTATTGCAGGGACCTTCGGTATCGGTACCGGCGCTGATGGAAGTATCGGCAGAAGCGATGCAGAGTCCGGATATCTGAGAAGGGACATCAACTTCAGCGAGTTTAACTATGACCTGATGGCCAACTTCAACAAGGATTTATCTAAATCCTTCAACCTGAAAGCCATCCTGGGGATGAACATCCGCAAAACCAACTATGCCCGCCTGATCTCGGCAACCAACGGTGGTTTATCCGTTGCCGAACTTTATTCACTCCAAAACAGCGCAGGCCCCCTGCCCCTTTCCAAAGAACTTGCTTCCTCGGTCCGGGTAAACGGCATCTACGCCAGCGTATCCCTGGGATATAAGAATTTTCTGTATTTAGATGGGACCATCCGGAGAGATCAATCTTCGACCCTCCCCGCCGACAACAATTCATACTACTATCCTTCCGTTGCTGCCAGCTTCCTGTTTTCCAACATTATGCCCAACGCCAAATGGCTCTCTTTCGGTAAACTCCGGTTAAATTATGCCATGGTCGGCAATAGCCCCGGATTCGACCAGCTTGTTGACAACTATCTCGTTTTGTCGCCTTTTAACTCTCTGACAACCGCTGTTCCGACAACACAGAAAAATCCCGAATTGAAACCGGAAACAACCAACAGCTTAGAAGGAGGACTTGAAATGTACTTCATCGGAAGAAGGATCGGATTTGACCTGGCCCTTTATAAAACAAACACCATCAATCAAATTCTTCCGCTCCCGGTTTCGACGGCAACAGGTTATAATGTAAAAATTATCAATGCCGGCGAAATCCAGAACTCCGGTATCGAACTCCAGATCAACGCAACGGCCATTAAAACCAAAAACTTCAAATGGGACATCACTCTGAACTGGTCGAAAAACAACAATCAAGTGGTCAGTTTATTGGAAGGCGTTAACAACCTACAGTTGGGAAGCTTCCAGGGCGGCGTTACCATCAATGCCATGGTTGGACAACCGTATGGGGTAATCTATGGAACCGATTACGTGTATGACAACAATGGCAATAAAGTGATCAATGCAACCACAGGGGCCTATCTTAAATCCTCTACCTCCGATAAGGTTATCGGAAACGTAAACCCCGATTGGCAAGGTGGTTTGTTAAACACGCTGACCTACAAAAACTGGGCATTCGGATTTTTGATCGATGTTCAGAGCGGTGGCGACATATTCTCACTCGACATGTATTATGGCCTTGCAACCGGTTTGTATGCCGAAACTTCCTACCTGAACGATCTTAATAACCCTGTCAGGAACCCGATCGTATGGGCCGATCCTGCTGACCACTCAAAAGGATATGCCGCAACCAGTGGTGGTTTTATCAACGAAGGTGTAAATCCCGATGGGAAAGTGAACACGACCCGATTGGCCGCCTCCAACTATGGCGCCTTTGGTTATTCAAAACTTCCCAACAAAGCCTTTGTTTATGATGCAAGCTATGTGAAATTGAGGCAGGTCTCCTTATCCTATTCATTGCCCTCTGCCCTGTTGAAAAAAACCTTCATTACGGGGGTAACCCTCACTGCAGTAGCTTCAAACCTTTGGATTATCTTCAAGAACCTGCCCCATGCCGATCCTGAATCAGGATTGGGCGCCGGCAACCTGCAAGGATATACCACAGGATCCCTGCCTTCAACCCGTGATTTTAGCTTAAATTTAAAACTCACCTTCTAATACAATCAATATGAAAAATATATTTGCAATTTTATTGACCCTCCTGATATTTTCGTCATGTACGAAACTTGAAGAGTTGAATGTAAACACCAAAGATCCCACAAAGGTCCCGGGAGAATCATTGTTTACAAGGGCCCAACTGGGACTGATCGACCAAATGGTCACCCCCAACGTGAACAGCAACAATTTCCGTCTGTTTGTCCAGCAATGGACTGAAACCACCTACATTGATGAATCCAACTACGACATCACAACCCGGCCCATTCCCGGCAACTGGTGGAATTCCATGTACAGGGACGTACTGATGAACTTTAAGGAATCGGCCAAAGTACTCCAGGAAGATGGCAACCAACCCGGCGATGATGTTGCCGTGTTAAAAAATAAACTGGCCATTGTCGAAATCATGACCGTTTATACCTACAGCGTGCTCGTTGAAACCTTCGGAAATGTTCCTTATACCCAGGCATTAGACCCTGCCATTTTACTGCCTAAATACGATGACGGGCTTACCATCTACAAAGATTTGATCTCCAGGCTCAATGTGGCCATCACAAACCTCGACCAGGCCCAGGGCAGTTTTGGCGGCACCGACAATATGTATTATGGCGACGTTGCCCAGTGGTACCTATTTGCCAACTCCCTGAAATTAAGAATGGGCATGTTGCTTTCCGATGTTGACAACGCTCTGGCAAAAACCACCGTCGAAGCCGCTGCGCCAAATGTCATTGCATCCAATGATGACAACGCAGCCATTACCTATATGCCCGATCAGCCAAACAACAACCCCATCAACGAAAACCTCGTTCTCAGCGGAAGAAATGACTTCGTCATCGCCAATACCCTGGTCGATGAAATGAACGCACTGAACGACCCCAGAAGGGGGTTGTATTATACCGATGTCAATGGTGTTTATGTTGGTGGCATTTATGGTGCTTCCAACGACTTTACCCAGTTCTCCCATGTAAACCCGACCATTACCGAACCTACCTTCGAAGGGATGTTGTTCGACCTTCAGGAAGTTGAATTTCTCCTGGCCGAAGGCGTTGAACGTGCTTTTAATGTTGGCGGAACTGCTGCCGGCCACTATGAAAGCGCAATCCGGGCCTCCATTGAATATTGGGGCGGATCCGATGCCGACGCCGATGCTTACCTCGCAAACCCCGATGTTGCCTATGCTACTGCTTCCGGGACATGGAAAGAAAAAATCGGCATTCAAAAATGGATTGGCCTTTATAACCGTGGATTTGAAAGTTGGACAGCCTACCGGATGCTGGATTATCCCATCCTCTTTGCCCCACCCGACGCCGAAAGCGTCCTTCCCTTGCGGTTGACATATCCTACAACAGAACAAACCCTCAACGGTGCCAACCGTGCCGCTGCCGCTACTGCCATTGGCGGGGATGCCGTTGGAACCAAACTTTTCTGGGATAAAAATTAAAAAATCCCTACAAATAAAAAAAGGCCGCTTTCCAGCGGCCTTTTTTTTTATAACCAATGCTCCTGTTTATACCACCCAACGGCCTCCTGTACCCCTTTTTCAAGATCGTACGCTGCCCTGAACCCAAAATCCTGCTCCAGGGGAGCCACTTCACAACGCCAGTTGGTACTGCTGAGCACATTGTACTTGTCGGTATTCAAGGTGGGTATCGATCCCCAAAGCCCGGCCACATTTTCACCGATTACCGCTATTGCTTTTACCAGAAATAGGGGTACCGTAAACCGGACTGTTTTCTTTCCCAGTGTCTTACGTGCAATTTCGGCAAACAATTCGGATGGATATTCGTTTCCGTCGGTCACAAACCAGGATTTGTGGACAAACGACGAATTTAAAGCAAGAAAAACCAACCGGACAAGGTCGCGTACATAAATAAAGGTAAGCGTTTGTTTTTTAAAGCCAATATAGGGTTCCAGTCCCCGGTTGATGGTCTGAAAAAACACGAAATAATCTTTCTCCCTCGGACCATAAACACCGGTTGGCCTTACGATCAGCCATGGAAAATCCTTTAAGGAGGCAATATACCGTTCGGCCTCTAATTTGCTTTTTCCGTAAAGTTCAATCGGCCTGGGCGCATCCTTCAGCCGCACGGGTTCGCCGGTGACGGGGTTTCCCGGCCCATAAGCAGCAAGACTGCTGATAAAGACAAATTTTTCGGGGACCATTCCGGTTCCCATCAGCGCTTCTATAAAATGAATGGTATTCCCACAATTGACATTATAAAAATCCTCCTTCTTTTTGGCTTTGGTTATCCCGGCATTGTGAACAATAAAATCGAACCTGATATTTTTTGACTTGCAATCGTTCAGCGTCCCGGCCACTTTCTCCACAGATGAAAAATCAAATTCAATAAATTGGATACGGCTATCCTGAAGATATTTTCTTGAACTTGAACGGCGTATCCCGGCATAAACCCCATACCCGTTTCGTAAGCCCTCCTCAACGAGAAAACTGCCAATAAATCCACTGGCCCCGGTTATCAAAATGTTTTTCATTGTAACTAAACTTTCAATCTACATCATCCCTGGTTATTCGTCCAGGTGGTTTATCCAACATCTGCGGGTCAAATGCTGCCGGCCATTGAAATTTTTCCAGATGGTAAGGGCTTTTGCATTTTCTTCAAGCTGAGGGTTGGTTATGGCTTTTTTAATTCCGTATTTAATATAAGCCCGGTGCATTTCATTATAATACAATGCATTAACCCCTTTTCCATGGTAATCGGGGCGGACCCCGTTGAGATACATATCGATGGTATCGTTTTTTTTCATCGCTTTGAGCAAATATAGAAAACCAAAAGGGAAAAGCTTTCCATTGCATTTTCGCAACGCTTTTGTGAGCGATGGCATGGAAATGCCAAAACCGATCACATCGTCCTGTTCGTCCACCACAAAAGAGACAAATTCCGGCCGGATAAACCCGAAATAGGCTTTGATATACATGTCCACCTGCTTTCTGGTAAGCGCAGTGTATCCATACAGTTCATCAAATGCCGCATTGAGCGTATCGAACATCTTAGGGGCATAAGGGAGCAACTCCCTGGCCTTTCTGGCCCTGATCAACCGAAGCTTAAATTTCTCCCTGACCAGCAAGGAAAGACGTTCCACTTTATCGGGGATTTCAGGAGGGATAGAAAATTCATACTGTACCCAATCGGCCGCCTTTTGAAAACCCATTTTTAGCATGTGATCCACATAGTAGGGATAATTATAGATGGAAGCAAGGGTTGACTGCTCGTCAAACCCCTTGACCAGCATCCCTTCGTTGTCCATATCCGAAAAGCCCAGGGGGCCATGGATGCCGGTCATCCCTTTTTCTTTTCCCCAGACCTTAACCGCATCGATCAGCTTCTGAGACACTTCAGGGTCATCAATAAAATCGATCCAACCAAAACGGACCAACTTTTCGTTCCAGCGCTTGTTTGCATTGTGGTTAATGATTCCCGCAATCCTTCCCACCATTTCTTTTCCCCGATAGGCAATCCAGTAAGCGGCTTCACAAAACTCAAAAGCGGGATTTTTTTCCCGGCAAAGGGTCTTGTACTCATCCATCCGTAAAGGCGGGCACCAGTATTGATTCCCTTTATATAGCTGAAACTGTACCTGTATAAAACGTTTAAGTTCCTTTCGGGAGCGGACTGGTTTTAATTCAATCGGTATTGAATTTATCATCCCTTGGATCATGAAATGATTTGGAGTTTTTTTCCGAGCTTTTGAAACTTCTCCAATGCGATATCTACCTGGTCTTTGGTATGGGTAGCCATCAGTGAAAAGCGGATCAATGTGTTGTCTTTGCTCACAGCAGGGGCAACTACCGGATTGACGAAAATGCCTTCATCCAGAAGCAACCGCGTAATGGTGAGCGTTTTCAGGTTATCGCGGATGTAGAGGGGAATGATCGGGGTTACTGTATTGCCAATATCAAATCCCAGCTTTCTGAAGTTATCAATTGCGTAATGGGTCACGTCCCACAGACGTTGAATGCGTTCGGGCTCACTTTTGATGATTTCAAGGGCCATGAGGACGGCTGCGGCAGATGCCGGGGTAGCTGAAGCACTGAAAATAAGCGAGCGGGAATTGTGTTTGATAAAGGAAATGGTCTCCCGGTCGCTGGCAATAAAACCACCTAAGGCGGCAAGGGATTTTGAAAAAGTCCCCATGATCAGGTCCACTTTTTTGGTCAGGCCAAAATGGCTGGCCGTACCCGATCCATGTTTCCCGATAACACCGATGGAGTGGGCGTCGTCAACCATGACCGTGGCTTCATATTTTTCGGCCAGGATTACAATTTCAGGCAAATTGGCAATATCGCCATCCATACTAAAAATACCATCGACAACAATGAGCTTGATGCGGCCTGCTTCACATTTTTTCAATTGGCGTTCAAGCGATTGCATATCATTATGACGAAATTTCAACACCTTGGCGAACGATAACCGGGTAGCTTCGATGATCGAGGCATGGTCCAGTTCGTCAATCAGGATATAATCATTGCGGCCGGTTACCGTCGGGATAACCCCAAGGTTGACCTGGAACCCGGTACTGTAAACAAGGGCTGCCTCTTTACCTACAAAGGAGGCCAGTTTTTTTTCAAGTTCCACGTGAATGTCGAGCGTACCATTTAAAAAACGGGCGCCGGCACAACCGGTACCATACTTGCGGGTAGCATTGATGGCTGCCTCTTTGATTTTTGGATGGTTGGTCAAACCAAGGTAGCTGTTTGAACCAAACATCAAGACTTTTTTACCGTTTATGGTAACCACTGTATCCTGATCGGATTCAATCATTCTGAAGAACGGATAGATCCCCATCTTTTCAACGCGTTGTGGTTCGGTATAGTGGGATAATTTTCGCTGTAAAATCCTCATTCGTCAATTCTGTCTTTAGAATAAAAAAAGTGCAAATTTATAAACAAATAATTAAATATGTTGCTCTGCGAATAAACGTCCTGCTTTGAGCGCTTGCAAATTCAACCCGACAACGGTTTCCCCTTTTTTACCAAAGGTATGGCGAATGGCTGCTTCCAGTTTTTCGAAGGCCATGTCCAGAAACGGGGAGGCAGCGCCAAGAATAACGATGTTGGCGGCTTTTGGCGAACCAGATTCTTTGGCGATGGCATCGGCGTCCAATGCAATGTGGTGCGGAATTTTTTCTATTTCAGCAACCACCTGTTCGATTTCCGGATAGTCGGGAATGTTGTTAAAGGGCCGGGTATTGGCAATGACCCAACCCGCAGGCGATAGGTAAGGCAGATACCGGAGCGATTCAAGGGGCTCGATGGAAATGATCATGTCTGCCTGTCCGAAAGGGATCAGGTCGGAGGCAATTTCATGGTGGGAGATACGCAGGTTCGACATTACATCCCCGCCGCGTTGGCTCATTCCATGGATTTCGGATTGTTTCAGGAACATTCCCTGTTCCAGGGCTGCATATCCAATGATAGCGGCGATCGATATAATGCCTTGGCCTCCGACACCAGCTAAAATAATATCTTTTTTCATTCTTTAACGGTTTGCTGATTTTTAAATTTTTCCCTCATCCTTTTATCGATGGCAACAATACACTCCCTGCGGGGAATGATAACCGACACCCCGGGATAAGCCAGTTCTTCCTTTATGATCCGTACATTTTCCTCATGGTATTTTTTCAGGGGCCTTACAATATGGATGTGGGATTCCTCAACACCAAGCCCTTTACAAATCTCCTCAATTTTTCCGGTTCCCGGCGAATCCTGTCCACCGGTCATGGCCGTAGTACCGTTATCGAGGATCAGGACGGTGATGGGCGATTTATCATTGACGGCATCGAGCAATCCGGTCATCCCCGAATGGGTAAAGGTTGAATCGCCGATTACCGCAACTACAGGGGCCATACCGGCATCGGCAGCCCCTTTGGCCATGGTAATGGAGGCGCCCATGTCAACACAGGAATTGATCGCTTCATAGGGTTTCAGTGCACCGAGCGTATAACAACCAATATCGGAAAAAACCCGTCCCCGGCTCAGGCCGTTCAACACTTCATTGAGGGCAAGGAAAGAATCAATGTGGGGGCACCCACTGCAGAGTGAAGGGGGCCGTCCGACCATCAGATTGGGAACGGCAAGCCCCATGGTATCGGGTAAGCCAAGGGCAACCGCAACCAGGTTGGGGTTAAGTTCGCCATCCCTGGGGAGGGTCCCATCCAGTCGGCCCCTGATCTTCAACCCGCGTCCAAGATATCCTTTTAATAACTCTTCAATGACCGGGTACCCCTCTTCAACCACCAAAATTTCGGCACATTCATCGGCCATTTTTTCAACCATTTTCCGCGGGATGGGGTATTGTCCGATTTTTAAAACCGGGTGGGGGACTTTCCGGTCGGGAAAGTTTTCCATCAAATAGTTATAGGCCAATCCGCAAACTAAGATTCCTTTCGACCGATCCTGTCCGTCCATATAGGTATTGAACGGGGAAACCGCCGACTCTTCCATAAAGGCCGTGTGGTCCCTGAGCAGGTTTTTATAACGGCGTTTGGCGATAGAGGGTAGAAGCACGAACTGACGGAGGTCGTCCGGCATCCGGTTTTCGTTTTGTGCCCGGGGCGGTTTCAACGCAACACCGGAACGGGAATGTGCCATGCGCGTGGTAATCCGGAATAAAACCGGAATGTGGTACTTTTCCGACAAATCGAAACCATAGTGTACCATATCGTAAGCCTCTTGCTGATTGGAAGGCTCAAGGATGGGTACCATGGCAAATTTTCCGTAAACCCTCGAATCCTGTTCATTTTGGGACGAATGCATCGAAGGGTCGTCGGCTGAAACAACAATAAGGCCCCCATTGGCCCCGGTAATGGCCGAATTGATAAAAGGGTCGGCGGCAACGTTCAATCCAACATGCTTCATGCATACCATGGCCCGTTTCCCGGCATACGACATCCCTAAAGCGGTCTCCATGGCGGTTTTTTCATTGGCCGACCACGTGGAATGAACATTGTTTTCCTTTGCGTATTTTGAATTCTGGACAAATTCTGTAATCTCTGTAGAAGGAGTCCCCGGGTAAGCATATATCCCCGAAATACCGGCATCGAGCGCACCCTGTGCAATGGCTTCATCGCCTAATAATAATGTCTTCTGCATAGCGTTCAATAAAAGAGTTGAATAATGACAAAAGTAAGAATATTTTCCAAATAGTAATTCTTTCCATCGGCATATGGTCTTTTTCTATGTTGATTATTGCTATATTTGTCCGGAAAATTATCAACCTTCAAACACGCTTCAATGCATTTCCGGGAAAAATTTTGGGGGGCTTTTTTTCTTGTTTTGTTTTTTACCCTGACAGGAGAGGAAATTTTTGCCCAGTTCGGTTCCATACGCGGATTCGTCTATGAAAAGGAAACCGGGGAACCGGTACTGTTTACCAATGTATATTTTCAAAAAACCTCCATCGGTGCGCCCACCGATGCAAACGGTTATTTTGCCATTACACGGATCCCTCCCGGAACGTATGTCTTGATGGTCACCTACGTTGGGTTCGACACATTGACCATGCCCATCACCATTGCAGCCAACGAACTCATCTCCAAAAAATTATATCTGACAAAATCATCGGTTAACCTTTCTGAAATAAGTATCTCGGCCACCCGTCAGGACAAGGTCAGGGAAACGCAGACCAGTATCATAAAAATCACCCCCAAGGAAATTCAATCCATTCCCACCATCGGTGGACAACCCGATCTTGCCCAATACCTTCAGATCCTTCCCGGAGTTATTTTCAGCGGCGACCAGGGCGGACAGTTGTATATCCGGGGCGGCCCCCCCATTCAAAACAAAGTCCTATACGACGGCATGATCGTTTACAACCCGTTTCACTCCATCGGGCTTTTTTCGGTATTCGACGTTGATATGCTTAAAAATGTGGAGGTCTATACCGGCGGTTTTGGCGCTGAGTACGGCGGCAGGATATCTTCCGTGATGGACGTTACCACCCGCGATGGCAATAAAAACCGTTTCGCCGGGAAATTTGACATCAGCACCTTCGGGGCCAAAATCCTGGTTGAAGGGCCCATCTACAAACCAAAAACAGAAGATGGGGTAAACGCAACTTTTATCTTCTCCGCTAAAAATTCCTATCTTGCCGAATCAAGTAAAATTTTTTATTCTTACATCGATGAAAACGGGCTCCCTTATAACTACCTCGACATTTATGGAAAAATAGCCATAAACACCCCCAATGGGAGCAAGGTGAGTATTTTTGGTTTTGACTTTACCGACAATGTAAGTTACAAGGTTTTACAGGAATACAGCTGGTCCAATTACGGCGGGGGTTTTAATTTTCTTGCGATACCAGGCAAAAGCTCTGTCCTTATTGAAGGAAACTTCGCTTATTCGAAATATAAAGTTTCATTGCAGGAAACCACTTCAATGGACACCTTACAACCGCGCTCAAGTTCGATCTCCGGCTTTAACGGGGGGTTGAATTTCACCTATTTTTTTGGAAAAGACGCCTTTAAATACGGACTGGAACTATCGGGCTATAAAACAGTTTTCGATTTTTTTAATTCCATCAACCGAAAAATTGATTATACCCAAAACAGCACCGAAGTATCTATTTATGCAAAATACAAATGGCTCCCCGGAAAATTCATTATAGAACCCGGGTTACGGTTGCAATATTATGCTTCTCTTTCCACCCTGTCGATTGAACCACGGTTGGCCATTAAATACAATGTGGCCAGCAACTTCCGGCTGAAAATGGCGGCAGGGATGTATTCCCAAAACCTCATCAGTACCACCTACGACAAAGATGTCGTGAACCTTTTTTATGGTTACATTACCAGTCCGATGAACCTTCCCACCGAATTTATGGGACAAACCGTCAGTAACCGGTTACAACGTTCCTCACAGGTCGTTTTAGGATTTGAGCTGGATTTCCTGAAAAATTTCTCGCTCAATGTAGAAGGTTACTATAAATATTATCCGCAGCTAACCAGCCTGAACCGAAACAAACTATACGACGACACACCTGAAAATGCCAATATTCCCGATTATTACAAAAAAGATTTCGTTCTTGAAACCGGGGATGCAGAAGGAGTTGACGTGTCGCTGAAGTACGACTGGAAGAAAATCCACCTTTGGGTTACCTATTCGTTGGGTTATATCCATCGCTATGATGGGGTAATCAATTTTGTGCCTCCCTACGACCGTCGGCACAACCTGAACCTTGTCGGCACTTTTTATTTTGGAAAAAAATCCAACTGGGAGTTGGACGTCCGTTATAACTATGGCTCCGGGTTCCCCTTCACCCAGACGGCCGGTTTTTACGAAATGCTGACCTTTAACGACATGGGCTCCAACTATGTTACCGGAAACGGCGAACTGGGCATCCTTTACAGCGATTACGACACGGGCAGGTTGCCTTACTACAGCAGGCTCGATGTTAATCTTAAAAAAATCTTCAATCTGGGAAAAACCATGAAACTTGAAGTCAACCTCAGTGTAACCAATGCGCTGAACCAGCAAAATATTTTCTATTTCGACCGTGTATCCTATACCCGGGTTGACCAGATGCCTTTTATGCCCAGCCTGGGGATCAGCTTTAGTTTCTAATTTATTCAGAATTGATCATTCATGTTTTCATTTTCACTGATATCAGCGATCCACTTTTCAACCCTTAGTGAGTCGTTGTCACAAATCCTGTCCCAACGTCCGGGCATGGCGCTAATGAAAAAGGAGATCAGGGAAATGGCTTCATTTCTTGACCTGACGACGCTGGAGGGATCGGACCATCGCGAAAAAATACGGTTACTTTGCAGGAAAGCTTGTTCTTTGAACGAAAAAGGGCTCCCCTACCCGGCGGCTGTTTGTGTTTATTCCCCTTTCGTGGCTACGGCCAAACAAGCGCTCCTGGGAACGCCCATTCGTACAGCCACTGTTTCTGCTGCTTTCCCCAGCGGGCAACAACCTCTTTCATTAAAGATGGAAGAGTTGCGGTATATCCTTCAACAGGGTGCCGATGAAATCGACATCGTGATTTCACGAGGCACTTTTCTGGAAATGGATTATACGACGGTTCACCACGAACTCGTTTCCATGCGGGCACTGACTCTTGGAAAAACCTTAAAAGTTATTTTGGAAACAGGAGAACTTCAGTCGCCTGAAAATATCGCAAAAGCCAGCGAACTGGCCCTGGATGCCGGTGCCGATTTTTTAAAGACAAGCACCGGAAAAATCACACCCGGCGCAACGGAGCAAGCTGTTTTCACCATGCTTCTGATGATCCGGGAGCATTATCGCAAAACCGGGAAAAAAGTCGGCATCAAAGCGGCAGGGGGCATCTCCGAACTAGAAACGGCATTAAATTATTACTGGCTTGTTAAAGAAGTTTTGGGAGAAGAATGGTTAACCCCGGACCTTTTTCGTATCGGGGCGAGCCGGCTTGCCGACCGCATCATCGATTTCGTTTCAACCAGCAACACGGCAGGAAACGACTGAGGGGGCGATTTTCATACGCACCAGGAAATCATTTTTAAGTTGTCATGCCATAAATAATAAACCACAATGAAAAGATCGATCTGTTTTGGAATTTTAAACCTGATTCTTTTGGGAGGCCTGTTTGTTGCCTGCACCAAGGAGTCTGGTTCTGACCCCGAACCCACCGATAACAGGAGCGCTTTTACAGGCCGGTGGAATGTGAGCGAAACCTATACAAAACTCTCCTACGAGGTAAACATTGTTGCCGATCCCACTTCTACCGATGGGGTTTTTATCTATAATTTTGGCAACACAGGATCTTCCGGGGTACCGGCAGGCGCTTCGATCAATGAAAAAACGATCACTTTGGACCCCGATCAGGTAATAGGCGAAGGATGGACGATCAATGGTTCCGGGAACATGAGCGGCACGAAAATCTATTGGAATTATACCCTGAACGATGGGGCCACATTAATTTATGCCATAGCGACATATACCAAACAGTAATTATTTGCTGCGCTCCTGGTTTTTTTGCCGTTCGGTCAGCTTTCCGATTACTTCGTCGTACATCTTACCAAATGATCCGGGATCCTGCCGGTAGTATCTCAAATTATCCTCATACCGTTTGCGGCTTACGCGATATCTGCCAAAAACCCCTTCGTAATATTGCGACGCCAGCTTCTTTTGTCCAATCCCCTGGCCCTGTTTCGCAGCCAAGCCGGCTTCAACAATATGGATATCGACCAGCATCCGGACCATTTTTTCCTTAGGGATCAATGAATCGGCAGGGATAAGGGGGTTTACTTCCACGACAACTTTTGGATCCCCACAGGAAAGCAGGAACAACCCAATGACAATTAAGAAAAGGAAGGGGCTTTTATTCTTCATTTTTTCCGGCCAGCATACTCCTTGTTCAGGGCATCCAGCACCTGGCGGGTTATATCGAGCGAATCGGAGGAGACCAGGATCTCCCCACCGGTTTTAAAACCCATAATATAATCAAACCCGTGCATGCGGTTAAACCGTTTCAGAAAAGCGGTGACGCTATCGACCAATTTCAGGTTCATGTGCATCTCCTGTTCGGCAATCAATTGGGTATATTGATCTTTTTTTTGCATCAACGCCTGTTGTTTCTGCATCAACCCTTCATAAATGATCTTTGCCTTGTCTTCTGCAATGGCGTTGGAAGAGATCTGGTTTTGAAAAACAGCGGCCTCTTTTTCCAGGGCCGATTGTTCGGACAGCACCTCGGTTTCATATTTTTTTCCGGTTTTCTCGAGTTCCCCCCGAAGGACTTTCACATATTCATAATTCAGGTTGAGGCTGTCGATGTTCACAAAAACGACCGAAAGCCCTGTCCCTGTTAAATGTTCGGGATTGGAGACGGCCAAAGTGCCGGTTTTTTCGCGGCCCTGAAAGTAAAGCACATAGAGTACAACGAGGCCGGCCAGCAGGATCAGGCCTAACAGGGTATTTGAATCAAAATGGAAAAAGGGTTTATTTTTTTCGATCATTGCAGGTTGTTCCGGTTGGTGAACAATAATTTTTTCCGCTTCCTGAGAAGTTTCAGGATTGATAACATTTTCGTCTTGCATGGTTTTTTGATTTAATTGCCTAAATCCGACATAAATTTGATGCGCATCAGCCTGATTTCTTCTTCGGTAAACTCATCTTCGCCCATTTCTTTCAGCGCTTCTGTGATGGAATCGGATTCGGCTTTGCGAAAGTATTCAAAAATTTCCTCCTGGTGATAAGGATCGATAAATTCATCTATATAATAATTGATGTCGATCCTGGTCCCGGACCCGACAATACTTTCAATTTCTGTGATCAGTTCTTCAAAACTCAGGTTTTTGGCCAGGGCAATATCTTCAAGTGAAATTTTCCGGTCGATGCTTTGAATGATATAAACTTTGAGCCCCGATTTATTGATGACCGACTTTACAACCATATCCATGGGCCGGATGATCTCATTCTCTTCAACATATTCTTTAATAAGCGAGAGAAAAGGTTTTCCGTATTTCAGGGCTTTTCCTGAGCCAACGCCGGTAATTTGTTTGAGTTCATCGACGGTTACCGGATATTGGATGGCCATATCTTCGAGCGAAGGGTCTTGAAAAATAACGAAGGGGGGCAATTTTTCTTTACGGGCAATCTCTTTGCGAAGGTCTTTAAGCAATGAAAACAAGGTTTTGTCGGCAGTGCTGCTTTTTGACCCTAAGGCTTCGAACAACTCTTCTTCCTCCGGATTTTCAAAATCGTGGTCATCCACAAGCATGATGGAAAAAGGACGTTTCATGAACTGCATCCCTTCCGGGGTGATCTTGAGCAACCCGTAATTTTCGATATCTTTCGTCAACAATCGTTCGATCAGGGTTTGACGGATTACAGCATTCCAGAATTTTTCGTCTTTATCGGCGCCTTTGCCAAAAACATCCAATTTGTTGTGTTTGTAGGATTTAATGGTTGCGGTACTTTTTCCCAGGATGATGTTGATTATATGTTTGTTTTTGAATTGTTGTTTCACCGCAAGTACGGCTTCAAGCACAAGGTGGATGTATTGTTTCCCTTCAAACTTCTTCTTTGGGTGCATGCAATTGTCACAGTTCTGGCAGTTGTCCTGTAAATAAATTTCGCCAAAATAATGCAGGAGTTGTTTCCTTCTGCAAACCGACGACTCGCTATAAGAAACCGTTTCGATGAGCAATTGTTTGGCTATCTCTTGCTCGGCAACAGGTTTTCCTTTTAAAAATTTTTCCAGTTTCTGGATATCGTCATAGCTATAGAAGGCAATGCAATTTCCTTCGCCGTCATCGCGGCCTGCACGTCCCGTTTCCTGGTAATACCCTTCCAGGCTTTTGGGCATATCATAATGAATTACAAAACGCACATCGGGTTTGTCAATCCCCATTCCAAAAGCGATGGTTGCCACGATAACATCGACCTCTTCCATTAAAAACTTATCCTGGTTTTGCCTTCGGGTCGATGCATCAAGGCCTGCATGATAGGGCAGCGCTTTAATCCCGTTTACGACAAAACTTTCGGCCAGTTCTTCCACTTTTTTACGGCTCAGGCAATAAACAATGCCCGATTTGCCTGGTTGGCCCTTAATAAATTTGATAACGTCCTTATTAACATTTTTTGTTTTTGCCCGAACCTCATAATACAAATTTGGCCGGTTGAAGGAAGAAAGAAACACTGAAGCATCCATCATATTGAGGTTCTTCTGTATGTCCTGTTGGACCTTTGGCGTGGCCGTGGCAGTAAGGGCGATAACCGGGACTTTTTGCCCGATGGCATCGATGATTGGTCTTAACCTTCGGTATTCCGGCCTGAAATCATGGCCCCATTCCGATATACAGTGGGCCTCGTCAATGGCATAAAAGGAGATGGTAATTCCCTGAAGAAACTCAATATTTTCTTCTTTTGTAATGGTTTCGGGGGCTACATACAATAATTTTGTCTTTCCATCGGTGATGTCCTGCTTGACCTGGGCAATTTCCTGCCTGGTCAGGGATGAATTCATAAAATGGGCTACATCATCTTCGGTGCCAAAACTGCGGATGGAATCCACCTGGTTTTTCATCAATGCTATCAAAGGGGAAACGATAATAGCAGTACCTGGTTTTATTAAAGCCGGTAGTTGATAACACAATGATTTCCCACCACCGGTGGGCATGATGACAAAAGTATCTTTGTGGGCCAAAACATTGCGTATGATGGCCTCCTGGTTTCCTTTAAAACTATCATACCCGAAAATTTTCTTTAATACTTCAAAAAGCTTGTATTCGTCCTTCGTGGCCGCCATTTTTTAACTCGGATTTATTTTCGTAATTTTGTTCAGGGTTGTCGGATAATTTACAACAATCAGCTCTGCTATATACAAATATAAGTAGAAATAGTCTGAAACAAACAAATAATTAAAAAAAAAATTGTGTATTGAAAAACTTAAGTGGTTTAAAAGCAGTTGCGGTCAAAGCCATAAACACCGAAGTTACTGCCGTTGCCCGATTGGTGCATGCTATTGACGATGAGTTTATTAAATGTGTCGGGCTGATCCTTCGGTCAAAGGGGCGGGTCATTGTAACCGGCATTGGGAAAAGTGCCATCATCGGACAAAAAATAGTAGCTACTTTTAATTCTACCGGAACCCCAGCCATTTTCATGCATGCCGCCGATGCCATTCATGGCGATCTCGGGATTATCCAGAAAGAAGATCTGGTCATTTGCCTGTCAAAAAGCGGAGAAACCCCCGAAATTAAAGTACTTGTGCCCTTGCTCAAAGAATATGGCAGTTCCCTTATCGCTCTTGTTGGAAACATACATTCGTATCTGGCAAAACAAGCCGATATTGTTATCGATACCACCGTAGCTGAAGAAGCCTGCCCGAATAACCTTGCCCCGACCTCAAGCACTACGGCACAACTGGTCATGGGCGACGCCCTCGCCACCTGTTTGCTCCAGGCCAGGGGTTTCACTTCGGATGATTTTGCACGGCTTCACCCCGGAGGGTCTATCGGCAAACAACTCAACCTGAAAGTGGGCGACCTGTATATCAACAATCTGGCGCCGGAGGTACAGGGCGATGACACCATCAGATCGGTGATTGTCGAAATTTCGTCAAAACGATTGGGGGCGACCGCTGTTCTTCAGGGCCGGAAATTGATAGGCATTATTACCGATGGCGACTTACGCCGGATGCTCGAAAAAGAACCGGATATCTCCCTTTTGAAAGCCTCCGACATCATGACCGCTTCACCCCGTACCACCCATCCCGACACCCTGGTCATAGAAGCCCTGGGCCTGATGCGACAAAATAACATCACCCAATTGCTGGTTGTCGGGAAAAACAAATATTTAGGGATACTCCATCTTCACGACATCCTGAAAGAAGGGATCATTTAACTTTCTTACCTTTGCCTCGCGACAATTTTGCCCAAACCTGTATCCCATGATCCTCCGTACGGAAAAAATCGTGAAAAAATACCGCCAACGGACTGTGGTCAGTGAAGTGACCATTGAAGTCAAACAGGGCGAAATTGTCGGACTGCTTGGCCCCAACGGCGCTGGCAAAACGACTTCGTTTTATATTATTGTCGGCCTCATCAAACCCTTGGCCGGAGAGGTTTTTCTGGATGATGCCAACATTACCGGCGAACCCATGTACCGGAGGGCGCAACGGGGAATCAGTTACCTTCCCCAGGAAGCATCCATTTTCAGAAAACTTAGCGTTGAGGACAACCTCAGGGCCATTCTCGAATTTACCGGCTTAAACAAAGAAAAACAAAAAGAACGACTTGAAAAATTACTCGATGAATTTGGCCTGCAGCATGTGCGAAAAAGCTTAGGGATAACCCTGTCGGGTGGAGAAAGACGAAGATGCGAAATTGCCCGTAGCCTTGCCGTTGACCCGAAATTCATCCTCCTTGATGAACCCTTTGCCGGAATCGACCCCATTGCCGTTGAAGATATTCAACAAATTGTCAAAACATTGAAAGAAAAAAATATCGGCGTCCTGATCACCGATCACAATGTGCATGAAACATTGTCGATAACCGACCGTTCCTACCTTCTCTTTGAAGGCTCCATCCTGCGGGCCGGTACAGGACAAGAATTGGCCGACGACCCCCATGTCAGGAAAGTATATCTTGGACAAAATTTTGAACTTCGGTAAAGTTCCAACAACAGATTGTCAATACCCCCCTCTCAGCCTTCCTGCTGAAAAAAAACCGACATCAAAACATAAAGGACAATGATGATGGGTATGGCCTGTAAGAAAAACAAAAGCGCCAATATCAGCGAAACCATTAAAAAAATATAACGTAATTGGTTGCCTGCCCATTGCATCGATTTGAACTTCATCGAAAAAATCCAGAAATCAGAAATCAATAAATAGGAGAAGAAAACCGTCAGAATGGTGAGAATACGTGGGTTGGAAAAAAAATCAACCATCCCGGGAATATAAAAAATACTGTACACGCCAGGCTGAACGTACAGTACCAGCGGAATGGCAGCAAAGAAAAGGGCATTGGCGGGCGTTGGAAGTCCAATGAAATTGATGGCCTGTTTAAGATCGATATTAAATTTTGCAAGCCGTAGGGCAGAACAAACCGGGATCAACAACGCGAAATAGGGGGCGATATGCCTTTGATCAAACAGAAAAGGACTTCCCTCCCCGGTCAATAACAACAACTGGTACATCAAAATCCCCGGGGCAACGCCAAAAGAGACAAGATCGGCCAGAGAGTCAAGTTGTTTCCCCAGCTCTGAATACACCTTAAGCAAACGCGCCGCAGTACCGTCAAGATAATCCAACAGCGCGGCAATAAAGATGAACAACGATGCCATGGCAAGGTTACCCTCAAATGTAGAAATAACCGATAATAACCCACCAACCAGATTCAACGTCGTTAGCGCATTGGGTATATGCTTTTTAATTTTCATCACGCATTATTTCCTGCAAAAATACCCAATATTTCAAATAGACCAACCAAAAGCGGATTTGCAAAAACCGTTGCTTTTTATTCACCGCCACAAAAAAACCAATCGAAAATTGTTTGGCATTTTCATTCAAACGCACTATATACCGGGTCGGAACAAGTTTGCAAGTATTGAGCTGTTGTTCCTCCCGGTATAACTGCATCTAACAGAAAAATGCTTTGCATTTTTTGTAAGATGCAGTATAAATTCCTACCGGAAACCCAAACCAATCCTGCTATTTTTCTACTTTTGCAAGGTGTTCAGGTTCGGAACAGGTTTGCAAGTATTGAGCTGTTGTTCCTCCCGGTATAACTGCATCTAACAGAAAAATGAATTGTAATGAAACGGTTACCGATTTTCATTTTTTTTCTGCCTTTTATTCTGGCCCTGCTTCCCCAGAAAGGCAACGCCCAATTTACCATTGGCGCCGAATTCAGGATACGGGGCGAATTCCGCGATGGTTATCAATCGCTGCGGGATTCATCCAAAACCCCCTATGTTACCATTCCCGGTAGGGTTAGGCTGGGGTTTAATTATAAAAATGAAAAAATCGATACCCGTTTTTCGCTTTACGATGCCTGGGTTTTTGGACAAAATTATACTTCCTCCGATACGATTACAAAAAATACCGTGAACGTTTTTGAAGCCTGGTTCCAGTATTCGTTTACCCGGAGTTTAGGGCTAAAAATAGGCCGAATGACCGTTACATACGACAATCAACGGATTATGGGCTTATCGAACTGGAGTATGTGGGGGGCAACACACGACATGTTCCTTGCCCAATTTGGACAAAACCAAAAAAGATGGTGGGGAAATATCGGGTTAGCCGTAAACAACATCGCTCCGGCAACCGCTTATCTGAATTCATACGACATGCGGAACAACTACAAATACCTTGGACTTTTGTACCTGAATTGTAAATTGTTCGATGAATCGCTTACCCTGACCTTTTTGGACGTAATGGACGCATTTCAAAAATATTCCGTGACAACATTTGTGACAACGACTACTTTCGACACCCTGTATATCCGAAACCAGAACGATTCGATTATCGGAACAACCCTACTGCCGCTGGTGAAAAAAACTTCCTCCACTGAAAATTTCCCCAATACCCTTTATGCCCGTAACACCCTGGGAGCCAGTGCTGGACTTGATTTTAAAAAATGGAGTTTTTTTATCAACGGCTTTTACCAGTTTGGAAATATCCGGGACGGAAGGAGCCTTAGTTCCTATTTTTACAACCTCCAGGCAACGTTTCGCCCCTGGGAGCAAGTAACGCTTATGGTTGGATGGGATCAATTGAGCGGGAACAATTTTTCTGATACCAACAACCTGAAAACCACGGTTCATGGGTTCAGTACCCTCTATGGTTCAAGGCATATCGGATATGGGTATATGGACCTTTTTAACAATATTGTTAAAGATAATCTGAGCCCTGGTTTAAACGATCTGTACGGCAGGGCGTCGTTTTCGTTCAGGAACAACATGTCGCTCGAACTTACCTATCGCTGGTTCAGCATTCCTTTCAGGTTCCTCAGTGTAACAAACCCCGGTAAAGGGCAATTGCCTTACATCCCGGTAAAAACGAGCCTGGGTTCAGAAATCGACCTGATGTATGTTTATAAACCCATTCCCAACCTTGAATTAAATGCTGCATACTGTTTTTTTCTGCCAACTTCTACCATGGAAATCCTGAATAAAATCGAAACCGGGAAAAGCAAATTCGCTCAATATGCGTACATTATGATCACCTATAAACCCAATTTATTCCATTCCGACAATCGCCGGCCCCCCGTAAAGGAACATCTGTAAAACTATGGTTGACAACGGTTTACTTAACATTATGGATTATGACTATCCGTTAACGGAGGGGCATATCGCCCAATTCCCGTTGGAAAACAGAGAGGGGTCGCGCCTGTTGATTAACCAGAATGGGACGCTTTCCGAAAGTACCTTTTCCAATATTGCCCACTTTCTGCCTTCCGACAGTTTGCTGGTATTCAACGATACCAAAGTCATCCGGGCCCGTTTGAATTTCAGGAAACCGACGGGCGCACCGATCGAAATATTTTGTCTGGAACCCTTCCCGCCTGGGGAATCATTAGAGACTGCATTCAAACAGGTCCGAAATTGTACCTGGAAATGTTTGGTCGGGAATTTAAAGCGTTGGAAATCGGGAACTTTACAAATGACTACCGGGGGCCCCGAACTGGGAATAACCTTGAACGCCGTTCTGAAACAGGATCTTGGAGATGGCAGTTTTGCCATCGATTTTAACTGGGCCCCTCCGGAAAAAAGTTTTTCTGAAATCCTTGAAGAAGCAGGTTCTGTTCCCCTGCCCCCTTACATCCGTCGAAAGACAGTCCCCTCCGACGCGGCCCGTTATCAAACAATTTTTGCCGCCCACGAAGGTTCGGTGGCTGCCCCAACGGCAGGCCTCCATTTTACAGAACCGGTGATGGGACTTCTAAGGGAAAAGGGGATTGGGATCACAAAAGTGACGCTCCACGTGGGTGTCGGAACCTTTCGTCCGGTAACCGTTGCCAACATTCACCACCATATCATGCACCATGAGAAAATTATGGTTACCAAAAAAACGGTACAGGAACTCCTTAACCATTCTGACCGGCCGGTTATCGCAGTGGGGACTACCGCTGCCAGGGCCCTGGAAAGCTTGTATTGGATCGGGGCACAGATTATCCAGGGCAAAAACCAGATAAATCCTGTGGTCCAACAGTGGGAACCATACCGCGAAAACGAATTGCCTGTAGTTGGAACACGGGAAGCGTTACTCGGGTTGATGGCATTTTTAGATAAGCGCCGGATGACGGAACTTCAGGCAGAAACCCAACTTATTATCGTACCAGGTTATACGTTTAAAATCATTCATGGGATAATCACCAATTTCCATCTGCCAAAAAGCACGTTATTACTGCTTGTCGCTGCTATGATTGGCGATGATTGGAAAAACGCTTACCAGTATGCCCTGCAAAACAATTTCCGGTTTCTCAGCTATGGCGACTCCTGCCTGTTCTTTGACCATTCCCGGTAATTTTCCAATGTTGTTTATCGTTGTTTCTTTTACAGGTCTATTTCTACAGGTTTTTTTTCATGCTTGTGAAAAAATCCGTTAATATCCTGTACATTTGATCAATTAAAAATTCTGAAATATGACAATGGGCGTTTTATTGATCTTTGGGCTGGGCGCCACGGAGTTGCTGCTTATTGCCTTAGTGGTCCTGCTGCTTTTCGGCGGGAAAAAAATCCCTGAATTGATGCGGGGGCTTGGAAAAGGGGTAAGAACATTCAAAGAAGGAGTTGATGGCATGGATGAGGAGGGTAAAAAAACGGAAGAAAAAAAACCCGCCCCGGATGAAGAAGAAAAAAAATCCTGACCCCCATAAGAGAATTGGCTTCTGACAGTTTTTTTTATTAAATCTTTCGGTTACAGAACATGAATAACGAAACCTATTTTAAAAAATTCCGAAAAAAAATTATTGGCCATAAACAGGTTTATTATTCCCCTTACGGGCTCCAACAGATGCTTTATGCCGACTGGATCGCAAGTGGAAGGCTTTATAAACCCATTGAAAAGAAAATTTCAGACGCCATTGGCCCGTTTCTGGGAAACACCCATACCGAAACCAGTGAAAACGGGAAATTGATGACGGAGGCCTATCATCTTGCCCATAAGAGAATTAAAGAACATGTTCATGCGGGCCCAAACGACGTTATCCTGACAACAGGTTTTGGAATGACTGGCGCCGTGGTAAAATTCCAGCGCATCCTCGGACTGAAAATCTGTGGGATCCTCGCCCATCAGCATTGCCTGAACGAAGCCGATCGTCCGGTCGTGTTTATTACCCACATGGAGCATCATTCCAATCAAACTTCCTGGTACGAAACAGCAACCGATGTTGTGGTCATTGAACCAGGAGAAGATCTTCTGGTCCATACGGGAAATTTGAAAAACGCATTGGAAAAATACAAAGACCGCAAGTTGAAAATTGGTTCATTTACAGCCTGTTCCAATGTTACCGGCATTCGTACCCCCTATCATGAAATGGCCCGGTTGATGCATGAATACGGAGGGTTTGCTTTCATTGACTTTGCTGCTTCGGCACCCTACGACCCCATGGATATGCACCCGGCCGATCCCTTAGAAAAACTCGACGCCATCTTTTTTTCCCCACATAAATTTTTAGGGGGGCCGGGCTCCTCCGGAGTACTGATTTTCGATTCCAAACTGTACGGCATGAAAGCCCCCGACCAACCCGGAGGCGGAACGGTTGACTGGACCAACCCCTGGGGGGAATACAAATTTGTTGATGATATTGAATTACGCGAAGATGGCGGAACTCCTGGCTTTTTACAGGCCATCCGCACTGCGCTTGCCATCGAACTGAAAAATCAAATGGGGGTGGAACGCATCCAGGCGCGGGAACATGAACTGGTGGAAATTGCCTACCGTGAGCTTCAAACCATACCCAACCTTCATATCCTGGCCGATAATGTGAAACAACGACTGGGCGTTATCTCGTTTTACATCGACTCCATCCACTATAACATGATTGTGAAATTACTCAGCGACCGCTTTGGGATCCAGGTCCGGGGCGGTTGCGTGTGTGCCGGCACATACGGCCACTATCTGCTCCATGTAAGCCCGGACAAATCACACAAGATCACTGAAAAAATCAATCATGGCGACCTGTCCGAAAAACCGGGATGGGTCAGGCTATCACTGCATCCTACCATGACCAATAAAGAACTCTACCGTATCACCCATGCCATCAGGGAAATTGAAAAAAATCACCAGGAATGGCAAAAAGATTATTCGTATAACAAAAACACCAACGAATTCAGGTACAACCACAAGGTAAAAAAAGCCATCCGGCCCGAACCCTGGTTTTCTCTTGAATGACCAATTGCAAAAAGGATTTCAGTAAGAAAAACCGGTGGGTCAAACCATCCTTAACTTGCGGATATCGTCCTTCATCCTTTCCAAATCGTTGATCCAGTCTTCAATGTCCTGCTCATGCTCCGTTTCTTCATTGAGGATGTTAACCGCCATTTGATGGGTGGTATGGTCTTTCCCGCTGGTGAAATCGGCAATTTCCTTATAGCGCTGAATGGCACACCGTTCCCCCCGGAGGTTTTGTTCCAGGATGACCTCTACATAAGGATCGTCGGGCGATTCGTATTCACACCGTGCAAACGAAGGCCATTCGGAAGGATTCAGCAAAGGGGTTCCGCCCAATTGAATGATGCGGTTGACAACCAACACCGCATGCCCCAGCTCCTGATCGGCATGCAACAACAATTCAGGTTCGATTTCCGAACGCATGGGCCCTTCCATCAAACGAGCCCCGATCCAGTATTGATAATAAGCCAGCCACTCTTCGGCCAAAGCCTCATTAAGCATGCGGAGCAGCTCATCTTTGTTGAGATCCAGGATCTCTATTCCATGTTTTCCCATAATACAGTATTTTGATGTGTTGATTAACAAAGGTACAGGAGATTTTCGAAATTTCATGCCCCTGTAAATAATTCTTATATTTTCTTATTCAGCCTTCGTAATTCCCGGCCAAAAACGTTTTGAAAAAACAATACCTCAGATTTCCCGGGATTTCAGCATTGTCATAAAGAAGCAGGATCCATTGCTTTACAAATCGCCTACCATTTATCCTGCGGTGGGACCATGGAAATTTTTTCATTTTAAATCGCCTAAATATCACTAATCTTTTTTACCTTTGCAGAAAAATAAAGATATGGGAACCCAGTCGGTAAATATAGAATGGACATCGGGGATGGCTTTTAAGGCCGATGTCAATGGTTTTAACGTAATCATCGATGCCGAAGAGCGTGTTGGAGGCAAGGACCAGGGCCCTCCCCCAAAGCCATTGTTGTTGGTATCGTTGGGCGGGTGTACTGGGATGGACGTGATTTCAATCCTGAAAAAAATGCGTATTGAACCAACCTATTTTAACGTCGTTGTAGAAAGTGAGCTTACCGACGAACACCCAAAACATTTTAAGCACATTCACCTGATCTATGAGTTTAAAGGCAACAACCTGCCCATGGAGCAGTTACAAAAAGCGATTTCGCTCTCACAAGAGAGATATTGCGGCGTTTCGGCGACCTTAAAGAATTCGGTCGAAATTACTTCGGAGATCCGAATCCTTTCGTAACCGGGAATACTTTTATTCCGGTTTCGCCTTTTTTTCCTCTTTTCCTTTTTCCTTTTCTTCTCTTTCTTAAACCGCATAGAGAAGGCACACATCTTTGCTTCAGAGGCTTTGAGCCGTTCTATTTTCTTTTCAGGAAGTTGGATGTTCTTGTCAATCCGGTCCGTTTCCCTGCGTCAGAAAAAACTTTACCTTTACCTCAATAAAATCATTCCGGATGAAAGACGGCCCATCCACCGTTTCAGAAAAAGAAAAGGGACTGACCTTCTGGGAACACCTTGAAGAATTGCGCGGGACGCTGTGGCGCATCATCATTGCATTTTTCATTTTATCCATCGTTTCGTTCTCTTTTAAGGATTTTCTTTTTAACGATATTTTATTGGCCCCAAGATCGAAGGACTTCATCACCTATCGGATTTTCTGCCAGTTGGGCCATTGGCTTTCGACCCCGTCGTTATGCATTGACCCCACAGAATTTCAACTGATCAACATCCAACTTGCGGGACAATTCACCGCGCACATGACCCTTTCGTTGGTGGCGGGCCTCATTCTCGTTATTCCTTACCTGTTTTGGGAATTGTGGCGTTTTATCAAGCCCGGGCTTACTGAAACAGAGGTCCGTAATTCCCGGGGGGCGGTCGCGGTTACCTCCTTTTTATTTATCCTTGGGGCGCTTTTCAGCTATTTTATTGTTGCCCCGTTGATGATCAATTTCCTGGGAGGATATCGGGTCAGCCCTTTGGTATCGAACCAGATCGCCCTGACTTCCTATGTAGGCTCTATTACGTTTCTGATTTTGTTGATGGGCCTTTTTTTCGAATTGCCGGTATTGGTTCTGTTTCTTACAAGAATAGGCTTAATCACACCTAAAAAGATTAAAAAATACCGCAAGCACGTTGCCATCGGGATACTCATCCTGGCGGGTATCATCACGCCAAGCCCTGATATTTTCAGCCAATTGCTTGTTGCCATTCCCATTTATTCCCTGTTTGAGCTCAGCCTTTTGGTGTCGGCAAAGATTTCCGCCAAAAAAAAGGAGATGGCGGGTTAACCGAAACTACGCATCCGTTGTAACCTTTTCATGGTGCATCCGTCTAAACTTTCACAAATCAAAATAAAAAGTTATGGAACCTAAACGCTTATATCGCAGCCTGAACGACCGGAAAATTGCGGGTGTTGCCGGAGGGCTTGGCGAATATTTTCTGATTGATCCCTTGCTGATCCGGTTAATTTTCGTAATCCTGCTGTTGGCCGGTGGCGGAGGGTTTATCATCTATTTAATCCTATGGATTGTTACCCCCGAGAAACCATATCGGATTGAAAACCATCAGGATCGCACCTCCTCCATGAACCAACCCGATGCCGGATCCCCTCCCGCTGCCGACAACGGTCAGGAGGAACCCACTTCTGCACAATACCGGGAAGATCCTGCACAAACAACCGACAATAAGCCTTCCAATGCTTCAAAACCAATAAAAAAAGAGAAAAAAGGGAGCTTGGTTGGGGGACTTGTTCTTATTACGCTGGGGGCGCTTTTCCTTGCCGACGAATTGGTCCCCCAGGTCAATTTTGGCGACCTGTGGCCATTGATCCTTGTCGCCATTGGCATCGGGCTATTGATCAATGCCATGTCAAACCGAAAAAATGAAATTAAAAATTAACCTTTAAAAACCAGGGAAATGAAATATCGTCATGTGTTTTGGGCCTTTATCCTGATTGCTCTCGGGATATTGTTTATGCTGAACAATTTTGGCATTTTCGAGTTTGGCTGGCGTGCCCTCTGGAGCCTCTGGCCATTGATCCTCATCTTATGGGGTATCTCCATTTTGCCAATTAAAGACGGGATAAAAATTATCGCGTTGACTGCAGTTCTGGCGTTCACCGTCATTTTTTTCAACCGATTGTCTGAACAGGCATCCTGGTGGAATTTCCACAATTTCCACTATTATTCCGACCGGGATTGGGACGACCGGGACGAAGATGATGACAACGACGATGAGGACCATTACTATAAAAACCAGGAACTGAGCGTGCCTTTTGATACATTGATCAACAAGGGGGTGATCCAATTGGATGCTGCCGCCGGAAATTTTTGTGTCCAGGGGGTTACCTCCGACATGCTTACATTCAGTAAAACCGGCGATATCGGAAACTATTCGCTTACCACCAACGATGAAAACGGAAGGAAAAAAATCATCCTTTCGATGGAAAAGACACGGATCCGTCATTCGGTTTCCGAAAACAAAGTAGATATTAAGTTAAACGAAAAGCCATCCTGGAACATCGACCTGAACATAGGCGCCGCAGAAATCGACATGGACCTGCGCGATTACAAAATTGATACGGCCGACATTGATGCCGGGGCTTCGTCGATCCATTTAAAAATTGGCGAAAAAAACCCATTGACCGTCCTTACGTTTAATGCAGGCGCATCGTCCATTGAAGTTGACATCCCCAAAGAATCGGCCTGTCAGATCAAATCAGAATCGTTCCTTGTTAGCAAAGAATTTGAAGGTTTCAGGAAAAAAGGGGATGGAATTTATCAGACTGACAATTTCAACACCCAAAAAAATAAAATATACCTGACCATTAAAACCGCCATTTCGAAAATCGAAATTAACCGGTATTGATCAACGGTTCAGGAAGTCATACACCAGCGTGTAAAATTCCCCGGGCGCATCTGCATGGACCCAATGTGAAGCATTCGCAATGGTCGCCACCACAGCCCCGGGGAATTTCATTTTAATCTCAGCCAAATCCGTATTCTGGATATAATCGGACATTCCGCCCCGGATAAACATAACCGGCCGATCGAAAACCCCGGTATCGTTGACCCCTTCAAAAATTGCCGGCAACTGGTCGTTGATGGCCCTGAGGTTCAACCGCCAGTCGAGGCTTTGATGGTCGCGCCAATAAACATTTTTCAACAAAAACTGTCGCAACTTTGCATTGGGGACCTTTAACATGAGTTGGCCATCAACCTCGGAGCGGGAATGAACGGAACGGAAATCAACCGATAGCATTGCATCTAAAAGGGCCTGGTGATGGCCAAAGGATATTGATTTTCTCAAACTGATATCGACAACTACAAGCTTTTTCACTTTTTCCGGATGGTGCAACGAAAATGAAATGGCCGTTTTCCCCCCAAGGGAGTGTCCAATCAGGAAAATTTCATCCAATTCCCATTCTTCGATCATATCCAGCAAATCGTTCTCAAGAACGGAAAAATTAAAATGAGGACTGTGCGGGGAGAGACCATGGTTTCTTAAATCGGGAATATAGACCGAATATTGTTCTCCAAGCTTCCGCCCGAAGGTGACCCAATTATCGGAAAGGCCAAATAAGCCATGTAATATTACAACCGGTTTTCCGCTGCCAAAATGACGATAAAACAGTTTCATTCCCGTAAGTTTATTAACACAATTTTGTTGAAAAATAATCAAATGGCATTGTCAAAAATACACAAATTTGTCTCCTCTTTGTACCTTCAATTAAAATGGCGGAACAAACGCCGCCGGATTATTACAAATTATTGATAATAAATTAAATACACCAATATTCCAACCTCAATCAAAGTCTTTCCCACCCGAAAACAGACAGAACTTAAAAATGGAAACAGATCCAAACGAAAAACCGGAATATATCCATCCAGAATTATCAGAAGAAGAAGAACCTCCAAGTAAACCCACCTTCATTGACGAAGCTTCCTTTTTAGATGAATACCTGAAATCGCGCAACGACCGCGACAAAAATACCATCAGCGAACGGTCCCTTGCCTTTTTACAGGAATTTTTTCCTGAAGCATCCATCAAGGACTGGAACAGCTGGCATTGGCAAATAAAAAACAGTGCCAGGAGCATTGGTCAACTTTCGCGGTTTATCAATCTATCCGAAAACGAAGTCAAACCCGATTTCCCAAACAGCCAATCGCTGCCCCTGAGAATTTCCCCGTATTACATCAGTCTCCTCCAGCGCGACAATCCCGAACATCCATTGCGAAAAAGTGTCGTTCCGGTATTCGATGAATTCCTGGTCCATCCCGGTGAATCGGCCGATCCTTTATCTGAGGAACAATTTAGCCCGGTGCCCAATGTGGTGCACCGGTATCCCGACCGGGTCTTGTTTTTAGTTACCGGGTTTTGCTCCACTTACTGCCGTTATTGTACCCGGACCCGCATGGTGGCCAAAGATAAGTGCCACATCGGGGTCAAAGCCTGGGAAGCCGGCTTAAAATACATCGAACAACACGCCGAAGTGCGCGATGTGCTCATTTCGGGAGGGGACCCGCTCACCATGCCCGATTTACATGTGGAGTATCTGCTGTCGCGCCTGCGCAGTATCCGGCATGTAGAGATTGTCCGGATCGGGACCAAAGTACCGGTTGTTTTACCTCAGCGCATCACCCGGCCATTGGTCAACATGCTTAAAAAATATCATCCGCTCTATCTCAGTATCCATTTTACCCATCCCGATGAGATTACCCCTGAAACAGCAGAAGCCTGCGAAAAGCTGGCCAATGCCGGAATTCCCCTCGGAAGCCAGACGGTTTTGCTCAAAGGGATTAACGACAACCTGCAGGTGATGAAAGCATTGATGCATGGCTTATTGAAAATAAGGGTACGCCCCTATTATCTTTATCAATGTGATCCGGTAGTGGGCACCGCACATTTCCGTACCACCATCGACAAGGGGTTGGAAATCATACGCGGGCTCCGGGGCCATACCTCCGGCTATGCCGTTCCCACCTATGTGGTTGACGCCCCCGGCGGAGGTGGTAAAATCCCCCTGTTGCCCGAATATCTGTTGGGCAGGAAGGATGGTTACGTTCTTTTGAAAAATTATGAGGATAACCTTTTCCGTTATCCCGATGCTTCTACCTGAATTTATGACCATAGGGCTCACTTACGACTTACGGCAGCAATACCTGAAAGAGGGATTTACGGAAGAGGAAACGGCCGAATTCGATAAAGAAGATACCATCATCGCGATTGAAGAAGCCATACAGCACCTGGGGCATCGCACGGTCCGGATTGGCCATATCCGGCAACTCACCCAAAGGCTGGCCATGGGAGAACGCTGGGATCTGGTTTTCAATATCTGTGAAGGGTTGTTCGGAATCGGCAGGGAAGCACAGGTGCCTGCCCTGTTGGACGCATACCAGATCCCCTATACCTTTTCCGACCCCATGGTTCTCTCCCTGACCTTGCACAAAGCCATGACCAAGCGCGTAGTACGCGATGCCGGGATTCAAACCCCCGATTTTTTTCTTGTTGAAAAACCCGGTGATGTTCGGAAAGTACCCCTCTCGTTTCCCCTTTTCGTAAAACCCAACGCGGAAGGAACCGGAAAAGGGATCGATGCTGCTTCGAAAGTGGACGATTTCGCCGGACTTGAAAAAACCTGCCGTTGGTTATTGCCCAAATACAAACAAGGCCTGATCGTGGAATCCTATCTCCCCGGACGTGAATTTACCGTAGGAATAACCGGAACCGGCGAAGCGTCCATTTCATTGGGCGTAATGGAAATTATTTTCAACAAACATGCCGAAGCCCATGGTTATTCTTATCTCAATAAAGAAGATTATGAAAAACGGGTCTCATACCGGATTATAAAAGATGACCTGGCCAACCTTTGTTCAGAAGTGGCCCTTACCGCCTGGAGGACGCTCACCTGCCGCGATGCCGGAAGGGTTGACCTCCGCCTCGACCCCTTAGGAAATCCCGGTTTTATTGAAGTGAACCCGTTGGCCGGATTAAACCCCGTACACTCCGACCTGCCCATCCTGTGCCGCCTCCAGGATATCCCCTATTCTGAACTGATCCACAGGATCCTGGCTTCGGCCCTGAAACGCATCGCCTGAATTCAATCCTCCTCACAATGAACAACCTTGCATTGATCCTATACAATAAACTGTCGAAAACCCCCACCGACGATGAACTGGACGTTGTTGAACAGGTAAAGATTGTATCCAGGGCGCTTAAACAACTTGGCTTTCGTACCAAAACCGGACAGGTTGACATGAACCTGCAGAAAACCATCGGCCAGATAAAAAAATTTAACCCGCTTTTTATTTTCAATCTTGTTGAAACCATTCATAACCGTGGCGAATTTGTCTATTTCCCGGCTGCCATTTACCAATTCCTCGAAATCCCCTTTACCGGCTCCCCTTTAATACCTCTTTTTTTTGCAGCCAATAAAGTGCGTGCAAAAATGGAGATGAAACGATTGGGAATCCCCACCCCCGACTGGTTTGAACTGGATAACCTCCACCGGGCCGACCCTGCTAAAAAATATATCCTGAAGCCCATCTGGGAGGAAGGTTCGGTCGGATTGGACGAAAATTCGGTTTTTCAAGGCTCGGATACCGGTTTTATCCTTGAAATCAGAAAAAAAAATAAAGATTACTATTTTGTTGAGGAATATATTGAAGGACGTGAATTCAATATTTCCATCATCGCTGGGCCGGACGGACCGGAAGTGCTACCCTTTGCCGAAATGACCTTTCTTGATTTTCCGGAGGGAAAACCAAAGATGATGGGCTATACAGCCAAGTGGAACGAAAATTCCTTTGAATACCAGAACACCCGGAGAACTTTTAAAATCGAAAATTTTGAACAGCATGTGGAAGAACGCATGGTTCAGATTTGTAAAAAATGCTGGGCCGAAATGGGGCTTAAAGGATACGTAAGGCTCGATTTCAGGCTCAGTTCATCGGGGGTCCCCTATGTTATCGATATCAATGCCAATCCTTGTCTTTCGGGCTCAGGGGGTTTTATGGCAGCCTGCGAAAAAGGAGGGATAACGCCTCGCGAAATAATAAAAAAAATTGTGGAACATGCATTGGGCCATCCCATGGAAGATTTACAAATGTAAATTATGGCGACTGAAAACTTAAAGATTGCTTTCCGGACAGATGTCAGGGAAGCAGACATAGAAACCGTGCGGCAGATTGTAACCTCCACCGGCTTTTTTTACGATTCTGAAATTCCCGTTGCGGTTGAACTCGTTGAAGAACGTTTGGAACTGGGATTGAAAAGCGACTACTTTTTCGTTTTTGCCGATATTGACGGCAGGACCGTTGCTTACGCCTGTTTTGGTCCAATTGCAGGCGCTGAAGGGAGTTTTGACCTTTACTGGATTGCTGCCCATAACGATTACCGCGGAAAAGGCATCGGAAAGTTATTGATCGGCGAAACGCATCGGACCATCCGCGACATGGGGGGCAGGCTGGTAATCGCCGAAACTTCGACACTGGAAAAATATACCCCTACCCGTCATTTTTACGACCAGATGGGTTATGCCCTGGAAGCCCGGATTGACGACTTTTATAAAAAAGGGGACGGAAAAGTTTTTTTCGTAAAACGGTTCTGAAATTCCCTTTCCCGTAGCAAACTTTATACGATAACAGTCGCAACAATTTTTTTTAAGGGTTTGCCCGTCATCGCTAAAAGGGCAAGGTTTTAAATCTTTTGTTGTCATACTGTACATGTATAAATCGTAATTGTCATGTACATTTGTACAGTAATGAACCAAAGATGAAAAAACTCACTTTTACCATCATCGCGGGCGTGACCTTAATCCTGATCGTTGTATTGCTGTTTGTACTTGGCAATAAAAAGGAACATTCCGGACGACGCGAGGTATTAAGCGATGTTCCCGTTACCATCGACACGGTGAAAAAACAGTCATTGTCCCACCTGGTCAGCCTGGTCGGGTTAATTGATCCGGAAAACGATGTGGAGATCATCTCCGAAGCAAAAGGAATCGTAACCCGTCTGAAATTTAAAATCGGCGACCAGGTAAAAAAGGGGACGGTACTGGTTGAAGTAACAACCGATGTATATCCGGGACACCGGTTTATGGGCCGGGTGAACAACATCGCCTCCAAAGCGGATGAGGCACATACCTACCCGGTGGAGATCCAACTCCCCAACGACCCTGATTCCCCCTTGAAAGGCGGGATGTTCGGCAGGATAAACTTCACCTCCATCACCTCCCGCAATGCCATCGCAATTTCCCGCGATGCCCTTATCGACGCAGGGAAAATGCGTATCCGTCCGATCTTCATGACCACCTTTGCGATGGTTTTCGGCATGCTCCCCATCGCAACCGCTTCGGGCGCCGGGGCTGAATGGAAAAACGGAATTGAATTCCTGGAACAGTAATGCTCCAGCAGTAAAAGAGGCGGTTTATTTTGAAGTGGTTTGCATTATATTATTGAAGTTCAAGAAATAAGTCTATATTAATAATCCTCTATTTATCTAACCCAAAATAAATAAAAAAATAAGCAAATCCTAAATGAAATCGGGAATTTGGGTTTTAAATGAGCTGTTTTATCCTGGTTATTGCTTTCCTTAATACCTCCTGCTTTTGTTTATCACTCCCCCGAAAAGCATGATGCACTCCTTCTATTAGATTGATTCCTTGCGGCAGATCAACCGTATTAAGAAAATTGAAGACCACTTTCCCCTGACCAACAAGAGCGACAGGCTGAAGGCAATCCAACATTTCAAAAAACCACTTTTCAAAACAAGGAGAAAGGATTTTTCTAAATTTATTGTTTTCAACCGGGCATTGTGCGAGATTGATGATCGCAACATCCTTTAATTCTACCCCGTGTTCTTCAATTGTTTTCTTGAATTTTCCCGGAGGCCAACCCCACAAATCTCTGTTTTTATGAATAACATCTACAAAATGGGTATAGCTTTCAATAGAAGGTGCTTTTATAAATTTAGCCTGAGATTTCAACATTTCTTTTGTGAGAATAATTTTCTTTTCAGCAATTTTTCTATTTTTCTCTGTTTTGTAAACTTTTGAAATTTCCTTTTTGTCCATAACTCCAATAAATCCAGGATTAATTTGAACAAAAACAATCCCACCCTTTTCATAATCCGGTCCAGGTGGCCGTAGTTGTGGGAGACAATTTTCCGGTAGTTTACATTCACTGCATTTACTGATCTGCATGTAGAGCTCAATTAATTTGGTAACATCTGATTTTATCATATGATTTGTATTAAAGTTTTTTTCGTTAATGCTTCAAAAGTTTGCGGAGGTCTTTTCTTGTACAAATTTCGATCATTCTCACGTAAACTATTTATGTTTAGGCATTTCCTCTTCTTTTATCTCATCCCTTGTATATTGTTTCAACATCTTGATAATTATCTCAATAACTTTATTCTTCAGCCATTTAGGAGCTAGCACTTTAACATTATCCTTGTGCCCCAGGATAAATGAAATAAACTCATAGGTTGGATGCAATTCAAACCCGAAAACCACCTTTTCTTTGGTCTCTTTCAGTAACCGTTGGCTCTGATGGATTGGTTGGGTAAGGAGATACTGGGCCTGTTGTTTTGTTAATTCAATCTTGATTTTTGGAGGTTTCGATTGAGGTGCACTGATACCAATGGTGTTTTTGAAATATTCGCTTGGATTGAAATCTGATTTGCGATAAGGTTTATCAACCGGTTTGATCGATTTAATCCGATCGAGACCAAAAGTGCGAATATCATTTTCGTTCTCATCCCAGCCAATCACATACCACCGGTTATTATGTTCTTTCAATAGGTAGGGATGAATAACCCGGGATGTTATGCCAGAAGGCAAATCCTTTACACTGTTTTGAAAAGAATCTGGCTTCGGTTTAAATACCTTAAAGGACATGTGTTCGATCCAAAGAGCTTTTTTTTCTTTGATGGCCCGGATAATGGGTTCAATATAAGATGTGCCTTCGAGGTATGGTGGGTTTTCGAACTGGACATACTCCTCAAACTCTTCCATACTGAGGATGCGCCTGACATCAACCACATCGAGAATGCGGTCAATTGCTTCTGCATAACGCTTTACCATATGAAAACCACGGTATTGTCTTAGCAACCGGGCAGCAAATTCAATGGCATCAATGTCCTCATCTTTTACCTGGATTGTGGATATCGAATATTCGGGATCTACATAATAATATCCACGCTTTTGCCGGTCGAAACTGATGGGTGCGTAATAGCCAGGTTCGGGATCATCCTTCATGGCCTTCAGATCCTTTTCAATGGTTGACCTGGAGATTTGCTGATCAAGCCGCTTGCTGCATCGCTCAATCAAGTAATCAATGCTGGGATATGACCGGTGCTTATTGCGGATGCATGCATCAATGACCTGGTAGCGGGCTAAAGCATGTTTAGTTACAGGCATTTACAAAGCAGTTGGATAGAATTAAAAGCTACTGGCGATTTTACCTTTTGAAACACATCAAATGTATAACTAATTATTAACGTAATAACATTACGGAGAATTTTTTTCGAGATGAAAAAGTTACGAAACATTTAAACGCACAATATAAATAGATTACGTAGTGATACTGTTACTTTGGAGAAATATTAAAAACGGCATTATGATTGTTCATTGCTATAGGTTCAATAGGATGGAGTTTAATGAGGAAGGTGACAGCATTAGGGAGGATGAATGTTTCCTTGATCTAATCAGAAAATGGGAAGATGATTTTAACGAAAGGTATTCGCCTTTTTATGCGAATCACTTGTTTAGTAATGCCTCTGCAATGATCTTGGCGAACAAATGCCTGGGTGCTGAGCCCAATGAAGACTTGGGGATGGATTTGATTGAAGGCGAAATTGATCTTGATACCAATCTGCAGATTGAGAATTATAGTAAAAGATGTACCATTTATGCACTGGGAACAAGCCATGACCTAGATGAACCATTGTATTTTATCAGGGATGAGCGCATGGCCGATGGAGTTGTAATTCTTAAATATATTCCTGAGCGGGATGATGATGATAGCGACGGTCCGGAAATTCCTTTGGAAACTGAAAAAATCAAAGCAAAATATAGATTCAATTAGAAATCACTCCAAAATAAACTCAAACCCATGAACCCATTGTTTATGTTATCTTTTATGCTGTTATTCAATCCTTCAGATCCAAAGATTGGCAAAGACTGCATATGCAAAGGATTTAAACTTTACGGCAAAGTCAAGTTTGTGAATGATTTCCCGGATCTGAAGATCAAGATCGTAGAAAACTTTCCTGATCTGAAAGTGAAACTTGTCACAAACTTTCCTGATGCCTGTGGCAAATGGCAGATTGTGGAAAATTTTCCCGATGTGAAGGTTAAGATAGTTAACGATTTCCCTGATATCAAGGTCCAATTTGTGGAGAATTTTACAGGGGTACAGTAACTTGATAATTATCCTATTTTCAATCACTTTGTAAAATAGATTAGTTTGAAAAAGTCTTTCAGTTTCATTGTACAAAATATTGATTCATCAAAGATTAGGTTGATGATTAACGATGCATTTGGTTATAGTGAAAAAATATTCAGGGAGGTAAGAAGAACACTTCCTAAAACCTACCAGGTTTTGGGATTTTCAGGTTTGCATAAAGTACCTTATGCCTTCTATGGTAAATTTACCGACCTTATTATTGAACAGAAAGACTATTGCAGCAATGCGATAGCCAAATTATTACTCAAGGGTTGGTCGTTGAAACATGAGAATTTGAAGACAACGGTACAAAGATGTTTACTTTCAGCAGGATATGAGGTGAATGAACTGAATTTTATTAAAAATTCCCTAGAAATAAACCCGCTTGAAAAAGAAGATTTGTTTTCAACTACTGATGGTGTGAATTATTTTAGACCAAAGGGGGAAAAAATCGAAGGATTTGATGAACTCGAGATTACAATAATGTCAGCTTTATATGGCTGGATTGCACTTCCATTGGAAGTAATGGGACAGGATGATGATGTCACAGAGCCTGAGGAGTTCAAAGAAACTGTAAGTACCCCCTTTTTCGAACAACTCAAAATCAGGAAGTTTTCTTTTGATATCTATTACTCATAAATTCAATCGGGCTCGTTTTTCTAAACTATTCTGACATAAGGATGATAATGGTTGTAGATACTGAAGTAATAAGTTGATGAGGAAAGGTGCCAGGTAGGTTTACTTAAACAACCACCCCAACCTCAGATTCCCGTAGATCCCATCGAGGTATAGTATCCCTGCTGAAACAGTGATTTGATCTTTGATAACCAGCTTTGCGCCGGCTTCGATGCCTGGGAAGTTGGTGAACGAATTGAGAGACAGACCGACATAGGGCCCAATCCGGAAAAAGGGTTGTTTTGGGAATGGTTTGGCAATGCAGGTGTCAATCTGGCGGGTGATGGTGATGATTTATGAAGTTTAGACATTATTTTCAACACTCTCTTCAGTGGCTGTCCATTCAATGTATCTGAGCTGAAATGTATTTTTCTCAATTTCGTCGTCAATGTGAAACGCAACGCTAAAATCATTGCATATATAACCACCCATCAGTAAACCGGTATCTTTGAGCTTCGGAGAAATCCCTCCGTTTTTCCAATCATCATCTGCATTCGCATCGCTATCTTCACTGGATTCATCGGGTGGCAAAATGAAAATTGCAAATTGATCAAATGTAACCTGGCTTGCAACAAGAATATTTGGATTGTGTAGCTTCTTTGGGTTATTGAGCATTCTATCTGTAATATCCGGTCAGTTTTTTAACCGTCCGGGTAGAGCGGATCGTTACCTCCCCGCTCCCCCACAGATCCGGACGAGCGGATTTCCCGCATCCGGTTCCTCAAGTTATGGATTCGCTGCATAAACAGAGTGGTAGATTTTA
>Ga0247841_10001737_pt1 | contig 46585 bp, 46 predicted proteins | sample LaCruzMarch2015__2_FD_192410 | JGI IMG/M metagenome (GOLD analysis project Ga0247841, IMG submission 192410) | Freshwater microbial communities from meromictic Lake La Cruz, Castile-La Mancha, Spain - LaCruzMarch2015_18m | ecosystem: Environmental > Aquatic > Freshwater > Lake | place: Spain... | reverse complement strand
AAAAAGCCGGTTTCGGAATCAATTTTATCGATCAACGCTACATTGCCTATGGAGAAGGTTACGTGTTGTGCCATAATCCCTTTTGGGATGCGTAACCTTCTTCAATCTTGTTCTGGCGAAGTCGGGTTATCAAATGAAAATTAGTTGAAAGAATATCTTTTCCAGAGAACTGCATACACTTCTCGTTTTATCCACGGGCAATCCCCTTCACAATCGCCCCCGCCAGATTCCCCTGCACTCCCGCCCGCTCTTCAGCTGCACCTCTAGCTCATCGCACAACGCCATCAGCGCATTAACTTTCGCTATGGGGTTTGCCCCTCATTCCGGTCACGGTGCTGTTCATCAGGCTTACGGCAGAGCCGTACCACACGCACGCGATCTGGTACGGGATGATGAACGCGCTTTGGATCTTCCGCATAGACCGGCTCGTTCCGGAGGATCTGGAGATCTACACCCAGGAACCGCACTACTTCTGGCTCGGTGAAGTGGGGATGGCGGGGGTGTTCGCAGTTCCTGCCGGGATCTATCTCGCGGGCAGAACAGGGATCGCTCTCGCGTTCATCGCGGCGATGATTGTTTTTATGCCGCTCTTTCGGGTTCCTGCCGAAACTGATCCAGCGGGGGATGCAAGCGGATGCTCAGGCGGTTGTCGATGCGTTCGGGAAGAATGAGCATGAGATGCGGGTGTGCCGGTTGTCGCTATGGCAGGGTTTGTGATCACGATGGTTCTGGACACGGGCATGGCGCAGGAGGTGGTCGGGTTGATTACGGGGATAAGGATTTGAGGGGAAACCATTTTTTACAATGCTTGGTTGCGTCGGGGAAGCTATTATCACTGATACATTTATTAAAGTATCACTAAACACTGATATCCACATATCACTGATAACTTTATAAACATATCAGTAAATACTGATATAGTATATGACGATTCTCTCACCTTATGATGCGGAGCTGATTGCGCTGCTCCGCTCGGAGCTGCACTTCAGTGAAGACGCCATCATAAAACAAGAGAGCTCTCTTGACGATAACTACGCCATCAGGTTTGATCTGATCGTCGTTGATGGTCAAAAAACTTTCATTGTCGAGCTTAAACGTATAGTCAGGCTGGCGGAACTCTCACGGATGGGATTTACAAAATTACTCCTGACCGCAAACCGGGCGGATGTTGATAATTTCGAATTCGTCATCGTTGGAAAACGAGTGACAAAGGAAGCTATCGAAGCGGCAGAGAAGACGGGTTTGCGGATCATCAGCCTGCCCGCTGATATGAACATCGCCGATTCCGGAGAAAAGCCGGGCAATATACCGGTGAAACTCACGTCCTCCAAATCCTGGCAGGTCATTGCATACCTCTTAAAAACGAATGAGACTTCTATCCGGCAACTCGCTATTGGGTCAGGAGTCTCATATGGATGGACTCATGCAACGGTTAAAAGTCTCGCGGAAAAAGGAATCGTATCCGGTACTGGCGGATATGTAAAGATCTCTGATGTCAATAAACTGCTCAATGGTGTTGCGTGGGAGCGTCCATTCGAGCGGTTGTTCACTCGTGAAATACGAATTGCTGCCGATAGCCCTATTGCGCTCGCCCAGGAGATCTGTCTTGTCAGTGAAACGGAGCAGATCCCCTGTGCATTTACCAGTTACACAGCCGGAGAAATTTATACCGGTTACAGTGCACGGCACGATTCGGTCTATATGTATCTTGAGAAGAAGAACATCGGAACGCTTGCAGGAATGTTTGACACGGCAGAAGGTGGGATAACAGTCCGTATCTATACCCCGGACCGGGATGTCTTTTTAGATCGCAGGACATTTTCCACACCCGGGGTCTGGCTCGTTTCACCGGCGCAAGCGCTCCTGGATTGTGCCGGTCTCGGGTATGGTGGTCGCGATTTGACACTGAAACTGGTGGAGGTTTATGGCGGATTATAGTGCTGCCCGTACGGTTGTCAATGCGTCGCAGGAAGAGCTTATTGCGATATTCCGGTGGGTGCATACCAAAGGCGAGAACCCGGAGAAGCCAGTTACGGTTCTTATTGGAGGGTGGGCAGTACACAATTACAATCCGTGGTACGGATCCATAGATATCGATATCATAACGAACAACAGGACACGGCAGCACCTTATGAAATTCCTGCGGGATGAACGCGGTTTTGTCCCGAAACGGCATCCGATGATCCCGAATACTGTCGTTAAAAATACCCGGGAAGGTGAGATCCTGATTGATTTTGGTTCGCGGGAAGATATTTGCCGATTTGAGGGCAGAAAAGAAAACTGTCCCTTCTCTTTGCTTGCCGGTCAGACCCAAGCCGGGGCGATGGGTGCGGGTTTCCCGATTATGGTCCCGACAAGGGCATTACTTCTGCTCTTCAAACTCAAGGCAGTTTGGGACCGGTCGTACAGGATTTTAAACGGAACTTCATACGACGCAGAATGGGAACAGGGAAAAGTGCGAAAGGACCGGGCAGATATCCTTGCACTCCTTGATCCTGCGGCTGGCGGTACTGATATTGATATCCAGTATCTTGGGTTACATTTTAAAAAATACCCGTTCCTTATCGATGTGTTACGGGAGATCCCGCTCGACAGCGATGCCGTGGCGATGTACCGAAGGATGAGTCCAATGCAGACCCGCGATGTAATCGACCGGCTTCTTAGCCTTGTACGGTGATACACATTCCTGAAGATCCTGTCCTTATCCAAGTAAACGTGAAGGATTACTTTGAGGTACATCGCCTGCCGGTTTTACAAACCGCTGGTATTTATTCAACCCAACTTCCACCAACACAATAACAACGGGAGTGTTCCCCGATTTAGCGCTTGCAATGTGCAGACCTGCCCGGATTAATCTGCTAATATTACCCTTTTGTTGACGGTGTATTTTTTTTAACCCTTTCAAGTTCTTTATGGATATCGATATACAGGGGAATATTACTTTTATCCTTGAGCTTTCTTTTATCGATGATAGCCTCATGGAAATCAAATTTCTTATAGAACCCTGTTGCCTCCGGTTTCGAATCGACGGTGATTATCCGGCACCCGATATATTTTGATAAACGGATCCATATCGCAAAAATTTTCAATAACATATTCCGACCAATACCTTGCCGTTCAAAATCCGTGTGAGTTGCGAAACGAGCAATTTTTAACGCTGAATATGTTGAATATCGAAAATTTTTCACTCCATCGCTATCGGCAATCTCACCTCGTTTAATGACATCAGTAACCAGGGTAAAATACCCAACAAGACGGTTCTCGTAAAAGACTAATCTGGTAACTGATATTCGATCCAGTTGATTTTGTAAGGCATCCTGCGTTAAGAAATCTTTTAATTCGGAGTGCCTGCACGTAAAAGAAGTTAATTGACTGAGGTGACTCGCATCCAATAGTTTAAATTCAAGATCCTGAATTGATATGCTCATTTAGAGTCGCATATCTTTTGCCAATTCAGCGGCTTCCCTGATCAACCTGCGTCCTTCTTTTGAATAGGTGGGATTTTCAATATATTTCTGGAAACGTACCGCATCCTCTCCATCAAGAGTCAATCCCAATTCAATTGGTTTTGCCATTGCAAGTACCTCCAACTATTATTCTATTCTTTATGTTGCATGTTGTTATAACTGATTGCTACCGTTCAGGTATAGCCCTTATGCATATCGGATATTACTTGAGTTTCTATAGTCACAGAGGGTATTATTTGATCTGCTAATCCCGGCATCTTGATTCACGGCGGGTGAACCACTACGCATTCAACAAAAAGCTGCACCAATGCCGGAAGCGTGACAGTGGTGTGTAGCTTCTGTCAGACCCGAAAGGAGATCCTCCCGGTGCCCCGTTTGTACTGCTGCATACCGGAATGAGGGCACTCGAAACCCCTTTGTTTCCGGAGAGTTCCGGGCGGCTGGCAAGTGTGGGGGATGTGCCCGGACTGCTGGGATGGGGGGAGGTGCGTGCTGTTTTTAGGGTAGAGGCGCTCCCGGATATTTTGTGCAGGAGTTTTTAAAAATCGCATCGCGGCAATAGCGATTGTCCTGATTCTCTCACGGTTAGTGTTCCCAGTACTGGCGACGGGTGACCTTGTAGATCCTGTTCAACACTAAGACCGCGCACGATTTTACCCGTCTAAATCCTCGCATTCTGGTTTTTGCGAATTTCTGCCCGCTGGACACTCAGACATGCACTCGTCATGTGGCTGGTTGTGCAAACATATATCGCTAAGCATCACTGATTGCAGCACAAATACAATTTAAATATTCAGGTTCTGGTTGGTTTCATGTGATGTATTCATAGTTCATCCATTTGAGGGGATTATGGGAAGATACGACGGTAGGGGGTATTCCGATTGTTCTGTGCAACGACCTCTAATATAGATCTGTTATTTCGTCTTCTCCGCAATCCGTTTCATAATAACTTCGATGTATCGTTCCCCGTCATCTGATAGGAGCCACTCAATGATCTGATCTTTCGGCGTTTTATCGCGGTTATCAAGCCAAAAACGAAGTGCTGCTGTAATAATCTCTGCTCGATTGCTGTATTCTTTCGCTATAATAATTGTTTCAATTTTTTTTGCAATATCCGGAGGTATCCGATAGCCAGTTGCAATTTTTTTACCACCCTTCATAGGGAGAGCCATTTAAGAGAAATTGAGTCATAAAATAATAAGCGTGTGTCCCCTCATTGTAACTCCATTGAGTTACATTAATCTATTCAAACGGTAATTACCAACAATGCGATTCTACTTGAGGAATGAAAAAAATTCAATAAAAATCATTCTATGTATTCTCCTGTTCTTCATACTTGTTCCGGGGGTTCAGGCAGCAGAGACGTATGTGTCTGTTACGAAATGGGGGCACTTCGCCCTGCCAACGGAACGTGGGGGGTTATTGACATGAGAAGAATGAGCGTCATCGTAGCAATGTGTCTCGTTATCCTTCTTTGCCTTGCGTGTTCGCCGGTATTGGCAAACGAGTCGGGTGTAGTGAATGGATTGGCGGGATCAGAAAATATCACGGGAGTAATCAATGCCGAAGTGGTATCGGGTCCTCCCGGTATTCCGGAGACTCCACCAGTTTTAACGAACCCGGATCCGCGCACCCGTGCTGAGCTGGGAGATCCTTATAATCCCTCCCCGAGCATACCTTCTGCCGAAACTGGATCTACTTCTGGCAGTGAATCGTATGTGTTTGTTACAAAATGGGGGTCACAGGGTTCCGGTGACGGGCAATTTAACAATCCCCACGGCGTAGCGGTTGATTCGTCGGGTAATGTCTACGTCATTGAGACGCATCCCAACGATCGGATCCAAAAGTTCAGCTCTGATGGGACATTTATAACGAAGTGGGGATCGTATGGATCTGGAGACGGGCAGTTCATTTATCCCTACGGTGTCGCAGTAGATTCGTCCGGCAATGTCTACGTCGCTGATGGAGATAACCATCGGATCCAGAAGATCAGCTCTGATGGGACATTTATAACGAAGTGGGGATCGTATGGATCTGGAGACGGGCAATTTATCTACCCCACCGATGTTGCAGTAGATTCGTCCGGCAATGTCTATGTCGCTGACTATAGCAACAATCGGATCCAGAAGTTCACTTCGACCGGAACATTTATAACGAAGTGGGGAGCGGGTGGATCCGGCGATGGGCAATTTAAAGAGCTCTGGAATCTCGCAGTAGATTCATCGGGAGATGTCTATGTTGCTGACTTAGGCAACAATCGGATCCAGAAGTTCACTTCGACCGGAACATTTATAACGAAGTGGGGAGCGGGTGGATCCGGCGATGGGCAGTTCCAATATCCCTCTTGTGTCGCAGTTGATTCGTCCGACAATGTCTACGTAGTTGACATGTACAATCATCGGATCCAGAAGTTCAGTTCATCAGGGTCATTTATAACGAAGTGGGGGTCATCGGGATCCGGAGACGGGCAGTTCCAATATCCACGAGGTATCACGGTTGATTCGTCGGGCAATGTCTATGTCGCTGACCGGTACAACTATCGAATCCAGAAGTTTGCGCCTTCTCCGGCAAACCCCCCGGTTGCAGCCTTCACTGGCTTGCCTACCTCCGGCACGGCTCCATTAAATGTTACATATACTGACAACTCGACCAACATGCCAACTTCGTGGTGGTGGAACTTTGGTGACGGATACTATTCGACTGATCAGAATCCGGTGCACACATATTCCGGTACCAGTACATACACAGATTCGGACAACATAATAGCTATCCAAAATATGGCGTTCACTCCCCCCAGCATGACCGTTAACAAAGGTGCGATTGTACGGTGGGTAAACACCGATGCAGTTGCGCACACGGTCACGTTCACAACGGAATCAGGGATTAGATCATCTGGTCCGCTTTCCTCAAGCCAGGGGTTTTCCGTAAAATTTGACCAGCCCGGTGTCTATGAATATACCTGCTCCATTCATCCCAGCATACACGGGACAGTAGTTATAGAAAGCACCAGCACCTACACAGTTTCACTAACTGCAACCAACTCGGCGGGCAGTAACACCTTCTCTCGGACGAATTACATCACGGTCAGTTCCGGTGTAATAACCCCGGTCGCTAACTTCACCGGCACTCCCACCTCCGGCACCTCACCTTTAACCGTGACATTCACAGATAGCTCAACGAACACGCCAACATCATGGAGCTGGTCGTTTGGTGACGGATCGTCTGTGAATACCACGCAGCGGAACCCGGTTCATACCTATACCAGTGCCGGCACCTATACGGTTTCATTGACCGCGACCAACTCTGCGGGAAGTAACACTTTCACCCGGACGAACTACATAGCGGTTGGTTCCACCAGTGAAACGTATGTGTTTGTTACCAAATGGGGAACTGAGGGAACCGCTGACGGACAGTTCAAATATCCCTATGGTGTCGCCGTTGATTCATCAGGTAATGTCTACATAGCAGACACTTACAATTCTCGGATCCAGAAGTTCGATACAACCGGGTCATTTATTGCGAAATGGGAATCAGCGGGATATAGTGATGTGCAGTTCTACTATCCCACCGGTGTTGCAGTAGATTCGTCGGATAATGTCTACGTTGACGCCAATACACGGATCCAGAAATTCAGTTCAAACGGGACATTTTTATTGAAGTGGGGGACAGCCGGGACAGGAAACGGGCAGTTCTGGTATCCTCGCGATATTGCTGTTGATTCATCAGGCAATGTCTACGTCGCTGATTCGGGTAACTATCGGATCCAGAAATTTAGTTCTACCGGGTCATTTTTAACGAAGTGGGGTTCCGGGGGGTCAAGTGACGGGAAGTTTTATGAGCCCCGAGGTATTGCAGTAGATCCTTCGGGGAATGTCTACGTCGCTGATAATGGCAACAATCGGATCCAGAAGTTCAATTCAACCGGGTCATTTTTAACGAAGTGGGGATCTTTGGGGTCTGGGGACGGGCAGTTCAACTATCCTGAAGGTATAGCAGTTGATTCATCGGGTAATGTCTACGTCGCTGATAGGGACAACTATCGAATCCAGAAATTCAATTCAACCGGGACATTTTTAACGAAGTGGGGAACTGAAGGAACCGGAGACGGGCAGTTCTGGTATCCCTCTGGTGTCGCAGTAGATTCTTCGGGCATTGTCTACGTTGCAGACAACGAGAATAATCGTATCCAGAAGTTTGCGCGGGAATCCGCACTTGCAGCGAATTTCACCGCCACTCCCACGTCTGGTGCTGCCCCACTCACCGTCCGGTTCACTGACTCATCAACCGGTACACCAACCAACTGGAACTGGTCGTTTGGCGACGGATCGTCGGTGAATTCCACGATGCAGAACCCGGTTCACACCTATTCCAGTGCCGGTACTTACACGATTTCGTTAACTGCGACCAACTCGGTGGGAAGTAACACTTTCACCCGGACGAACTACATCACGGTCAGTTCCGCTGTAGTAGTCCCGGTCGCCTCCTTTACCGGCACACCTACTTCCGGCACCGCACCGTTAACCGTCACATTCACGGACAGCTCCACGAATACGCCAACATCATGGTCATGGAACTTCGGGGATAGTTCATCTGTAAATGCCACAAGTCAGAACCCGGTACACCCATATGCCAGCGCTGGTACCTATACAGTGGCGCTGACAGCAACCAACTCGGCGGGAAGTAATACCCTCACACGGACGAGTTACATCACAGTGAGTTCCGCTGTAGTAACTCCGGTCGCCAATTTCGCAGGAACACCCACTTCAGGTACCGCACCGTTGACTGTGAAATTCACGGACAGCTCCACGAATACGCCAACATCATGGACGTGGAACTTCGGGGACGGAACGTATAGCACTGAAAAGAACCCCTCTCACATTTACACAAACGCTAGTACTTACACCGTCAAACTAACTGCGACCAACTCAGCAGGCAGTAACACATTCACACGGACGAATTATATTGTCGCAACCCAGTCAGTACTTACTCTGTCCTCAATTTTCCCGACATCGGGTATTAGAGGAACGACGGTCTTTATTTCGAACTTGGCAGGATCCAACTTCCAGTCTGGCACTACAGTGACTTTCACAAACTCGAAAGGTTCTGTTTCGGCTACGAATGTAATCGTAGTGTCTTCTGGTAAGATAACATGTAATTTCGAGATTCCCAATCAAGGTTGGGCAACCGGTTCCTGGGACGTTACCGTTACAAATCCTGATGGGCAAACGGCAACGCTCACAAATGGCTTCACGGCAATCACAACAGCTCCTCTACCGGTAAATGCCATCTTCACCGGCAGTCCGACAACAGGTAACAAACCCCTGCCGGTCCAGTTCACCGATGCATCCACCGGACCGGTAACTGCATGGTCATGGACGTTTGGCGATGGCAACACATCCACGTTGCAGAACCCGTTATACACCTATCCGACTGCTGGAATATTTACGGTCAGTCTGACGGTAAACAACGGTACCAGCACCCATGCCCTGACGAAGACGAGTTACATCACGGTCACTTCACCGGCAGCACTCCCCACCCTCTCATTCCAGCCGGGAACCGCAACAGTCCCGGTTGGTTCGACAACAACGTATGCAATTAAACTGGACACTGCCGCTAAAGGACTCTCAGGATACAACATCACCATCGCGTCGAGCAACCCCTCGATCGGCAAGATTGTCGGAGTGACGTATCCATCGTGGGCATCTATGGCGGTGAACAGTACGATGCCATCTGGCAGTGCTTGGTTCAAAGCGGTTGACCTTACCGGTGTTTCAGGCACAACAAACATCACACTCTGTACGGTCACGATACGGGGCGATACAGAGGGCACAACAACGCTCGCCATCACGTCGGATAAGATCGAAGACCGTACAGGCGGACAGTATTCAGCGACCCTGACTTCCGCACAGTTTGTCGTTGGCAACTCTTCGGTAAAACCCTTCCCGAAACCCGGGGGCGGATACTTCCCGGCGCCAACGGATCCCAACCTCGATGGCAAGTATGAAGATCTGGACGGTAACGGCTGGATCGGATTCAACGACGTTCTCCTCTTCTACACATACATGGAGTCGATCGATACCGGAGCATACGGTCCGGTCAGTTATTTCGACTATGACGGCAGTGGCTTCATCGGGTTCAATGATGTGGTCTGGTTGTATAATATGGCGTAACGTGAGGAGAAAATGATCATGAAACACAAAGCAATAATCCTGGTAAGCTGTGTGATGCTCTGTCTTCTGGCATCGGGCGTTTCTGCAAACGTATTGTCAATTACTCCGGCAAGTGCCCAGCACCAGACCGGGGAAACACAGAGTTATGATGTCATCCTTGATAGTGCACCACAGGCACTCTCGGGATTTGACATTACGATTGCGATTGAGAACTCTGCTGTTGGCGAAATTACCGGAGTGTCGTTCCCCGCATGGGCAAACCCAAAATCAAACGGCACGGTTCCTTCATCCGTTGTCTGGTGTAAAGCAATCGATCTTGCCAATCAATCAGGCATGCAGAATATCGTCCTTTGTACCATCACAGTCCGTGCCATCGGAACCGGGACTACGAATATCAACTTCACATCAGTTAAGGTGGAAGATACCGTTGGTGGCAAATATGATCCTTCGTTGGTACCGTCAGTCTTAACCGTGGGTGGGGATGACATTTCTGAAGTAGGCGTGTTCCGCGGCGGTGTGTTCTATCGCAATGGTGCTACCGACATTGTGTACGGTCTACCCACCGATACACCGGTAGTCGGCAACTGGAACGGATATGGCATTTCTGAAGTAGGTGTGTTCCGTGAAGGGGTGTTCTATCGCAAGGATGCTACCGACATTGTGTACGGTCTACCCACCGATACCCCGGTAATCGGCGACTGGAACGGAGATGGCATTTCTGAAGTTGGCGTGTTCCGCGACGGTGTGTTCTATCGCAACGGTGCTACCGACATTGTGTACGGTCTGCCAACTGATACCCCGGTAATCGGCGACTGGAACGGAGATCTCAAGTCTGAAGTAGGTGTGTACCGCGGTGGTGTGTTCTATCGCAACGGTGCAGACGCGATTGTGTATGGTCTATCAACTGATACACCGGTAATCGGCGACTGGAACGGAGATGGCATGTCTGAAGTAGGCGTATACCGCGATGGTGTATTCTATCGCAACGGTGCTACCGACATTGTGTATGGCATAGCAACTGATACACCGGTAATCGGCAAGTGGACGTGAACAGTAAACTAAGAAAATGTGTGGGAAAAATTCCCACAAATATTTTTTGAGTGTAGTCGCAATCGAACGACGCAACCTCATGTTCCCGTTCGCATAATACCGTGAAAGACCTGCAGGAAACCAGTTCAGGATCCCATCATGATATCCCCATCACATTCCCCTCTCTCACCAGCCGCCCATAACACACCTGGCACAAACTCGTATGCGTGTTCTCATCCCGGTACGCAACCGGTTGAACAGCACACACATCGCATCTCCCAAACAATGCAGGATCAACTTTCCTGAATTCGCGAGAATCAAGTACACCGGGCAACGGGATCGTACCGCTCGTACCAGGCATCGCACCCGGAATTTCCGCCCGGGTGCAGTCCGGGTGCAGTTCCGGGTTAAGCCAATTCCCGTCCGGTGCAGGTATTTTTCGATTCGCTTCAATAATTTTCGTTTTTGAGTTATCTGCACCCATTGCACCCGGATCGCGCGGGCACGCGATAGCATGATCACACACAGCTGCATGTAATGAAGAATCGCACGCGCTCTCTGATTTCCGGGTGCAGTTAGTACCATTAGTACTACTATCTTCAGTAATCAAAGCCGGATTATCGTTTGCGGGAATTTCCGCATCTTTTGATCTGCACCCGGAACTGCACCCGGTCAGCACCCGACCTGCACCCGCGGGTGCAGGTCCTTCTGGATCTCCGTTCGGGTCGGACTCCAGATATACGCTGCTGCTACGCTCCCAACACTGGATCCGGACGCGGCGTGGTCGTGATCAAATACCGGTTTTACGGGCAGATTTTCCACAAAAACGTGATTGGAGGATGGAGGGTGCCGCACTGTGCTGCGATTATGGTGGTGAACTCGATTACGCAATCGTGCCCACCCGGATCCTTACCTGGATCGACCCGATCACCTGAGTCTACCGGCGTAACCTGAACAAAAAACCCCCAAAAAAAAGATACCCTGATCGTCTACAGCGCCATCACGAGCGAACGGCGCGTGACAAGCCCGACCAGTTTGCCCTTGTCGGTGACCGGCACGGTGCTGATGCTTTTCTTCAACATCATATCAATCACATCCGATACGTGCGTGTTCCGGTCGACCGTGATAAGCGGGGTGCTCATGATATCCTTCACGAGCAGGTTCCGGATCCGGTGATCCTGGTGCTGGTCACGGACCGACTCGCGAAACTTGCGCAGCTCGGTTGCCACATCAGTCTCGGTCACGATCCCGGTGATCTTGTCGTTTTCGGTTACCACAAACCGGCTGATATTGTCGTCCAGCATCCGGCGCCGCAAGTGGACGACGCGCTCATCTGCATCAATCGTTACAGCATTTTCTATTGCACCGTCAATGCCGTCCTCAGGCTGGTATTTCTTTAACAGGTCACCGGCGCTGACCTGCCCAATCAACTTGTGGTCGCTGTCATAGACCACTACAAGCTTGTAGTGCTGGAGCAGCGGGACGAGCACGTTAATACTCTCGTCGGGATAGACACTCGTGAAGTCCTCTGCCACCACACTTGCCACGTGGATGGCAGCAGGGGCGAGCACGGAGTTCTGGCGGCTTCCCAGCTTCTCCGCGATCGCCTGGCGGGACACGGTCCCGACAACTGTAGTGTTATTAAGCGCAATGAGAGGGTCAATACCCTCTGCGAGCATTTTGTCGAGCGCCTCGGTGATCTTTGCTGATTTGGATATGGTCGTTGGTTTTACCATTATATCTTTAACAAAGAGTTCCTTTTTCATTTCGCCACTTCCTTTATGATATCATCCCGTTTGATAATTCCCGAAATTGTGTTGTTCTCCACGACAACCAGGCTGTTTATATGCTGTCTGCCCATCGATGCTATCGCATCTGAGAGCATCTGGTCTGGTGAGACGGTTACTGCCGGGCTCGTCATCACATCCTCTGCGGTTACCCGGGTGATCGTTAGTGACCCCTGCCCGCGAGTCCCGTCTGCCTTTCTTTGTCCCTGTCTTGTCACATCTTTCCCCACCCCCACGGCACTTTTCTCTGAATCCTCAAAGAACGCAAGATTTGTTTCCGTGATAATACCTGCGATAGAGCCATCATCGTTTGTCACCACCACCTTGTCGTTTCTTGCGCTCATGACATTGATCACATGGTCAAGCGAGTGATGGCGGCTGACCGTGGCTACATCCTCCATCACTGCCCCTACAGTGCCAGACAGCGAGGATACCAGTGCAGATTTCACGAGGTCGGATTTTGTCACGATTCCGATAACTTTTCCCTCCTCCACTACGGGGACACAACTGATATTTTTCTCAACAAAAAGCCAGGCAATCCCGCGGATCCCGGTACCTGGCGTCACTACCACCAGGTCAACAGCCGCAAGCGAAGAGACGGGAACCTGGTCGATTGACCGCCGGCGCCACGCAGATCCCTGCTGTTTCAACCGGTAGGCGATGTCCTTTTTCGTCAGGACACCGGTGAGCTTCCCGTTGTCCATAACAAGAACACGGGATATTTTATGTTTCACCATAAGGTTCCTCGCGTACGCGACGGTGTCATTCGGTGAAACGATAAAGACCGGCGCGGTCATCACATCACGTGCAAACATGTCAGCTACTCCTGTGCGAGCGCCCGGACAAGATCGAATTCTGTCACAAGTCCAATCAGGTGACCTCCCTCGATTACCGGCAACGCCCCGATATTTCTCTCCAGCATTTCCCGTGCCGCTTCGTTGATGCTCTTTTCCGGTGTAGTCGTGAAAAGGTTCCCGGCAATCAGCGTACGGACGGGTAACCGCGTCACCTCCGTAACATCCCCGGAAGTGAGCCGTGAGAAGACCTCCCTGCTCCCGAGATACCGCATGATATCCGTAGCCGTGATGATCCCGTAGAGCACGTCATCACTCACAACCGGAAGCCGGCGGAACCGGTATTTTGTCATGTCATGTGTAACTGTTGAAATCGGGCTGTCCGGGGCAGTTACCCGGAGAGTCGAACTCATCACATCCTCCACGGCAAGGGGACTCCGTTCTGCTGCAAGCACTCTGAGCACGTCCCGTTCGGTAAGGATGCCGACGAGCACCCCGTTACCATCCACAATCGGAAGCCCACCGATCTTTTTATTGACAATGATTTCGAGTGCATCCCGGATGTGTGAGTCAAAGGAGAGGGTGGTAAGTTTCTGGGTCATAATCGTGCGCACGCTCTCGTTAACTGCAGCGAGCAGGTTGCCACCGTGCCTGACTTGTACAAGCCGGAATTTGTCACCGCCTCCCATGAAATTGATCACGTCACCAGAGGTGACGATCCCCCGCAGTTTCTTTGTTCCCGCATCAGTGACCGGCATGCGGCGGAACCCGTGCTTTGTCATCATCCCTACTGCCGAAATAATGCTCTCGGTTGGCGGTACTGAGATAACGTCATGGGTTGAGATTGCCATGACCTCTCCTTCCTGCTGTGCGATATGGGATTTGAACTCGACTGGTCCCCGGTCGAATTTTCCCTGCATCTTTAAGAGCCGGTCACCTTGTTTTGTGCCCCGGTCATTCTGGTGCATGTAATCCCTCCAATTAGGTTTTATGTCCGTTTCCCATCGCATGCCGAAATAATGCCATGCATTGGGTATAGGGTAATCCTGTTACCTGTCTTGTATCCTTTCTGGTTATACAAGCCCACAAAGAACGTCATGCCTGTCGACGATGCCGACAATGGTGTCCCCGTCAAGCACCGGAAGCCTGCTCACATCATACTGGACGAGCAGTTTTGCCGCAACGCTGATCGGGGCGTCCGCGGCGATCGTGACCACCGAGGTCTTCATCACATCCCCAACCGTTTTTTGCGTGTGCCCGGCAAGCGTTGATCGTACCGCCCGCGAGCTGATCAGGTCCCTGCGGGAGATGATCCCGACAAGCCGCTTCTTTTTTACGACCGGAAAAGCGGTGAACCCGCTCTCGATGATCAGCGTGTATATCTTCTGGATGGTGTCGGATGGACTCGCCGCAACAACGGTATCGGACATATGGGTGGCGACGCACCCGGGCAGCTCGTTTCGTGAAATGATCACCGGGAACACATCTGACAGGAGAACGCCACCAAGGATATGCCGATCGTGATCAACAATGGCAACACTGTCCGTACGGTATCCCCGCATCAACTTTGCCACGTGCTCAACCGTGTCAGACAGGTTCGCCACCGCCGCGTCCTTGACATATCCATCAAGCGTCACGTTTGACTTGGTTGCCGTCACCCGCAGCGCGTCAGTGATGTCAATATACCCGGCAAGCTTTTTTTTTGCGTCAATAACGTAAACCTCCCGGAAACGGTCATCTCGTAAGATCTGCCGTGCTTTTGTCATCCCGTCATTGTCTTTTAGCACAGGGATCTCAAGTAAGAAATCCTGTGCCGTTTTCATGTGATATTTTCCTCCTCACGGCACAGGGCGCAGAGCATGACATTGTCTACCCGCTTAAGATCATCAGACATCTGACTACAGCGGTTGCACAAACCCGGCTCAAAATTATCCTCACGGTTGATCTCGATGAGATCGGTCAGGAGTTCATTGAGCTCGTTTGAAACCATAAGGAGGTCCCGCACGGCAAGAATGCCGATAACCTTGTTGTCTTCATCGACAACGGGAAGTCTCCTTACGTGGTGCTTCACCATCATATGTGCAGCATCCCCTACTGTCTTGTCCGCACTCACCGTAATGAGTGGCGTGCTCATGATGTCGTTTACGTGTACACTGCCTGGCTTCAGATCCTTTGCCACCACTTTACAGTTGATGTCCTGCTCGGTCACGATACCGACCGGCAGGTTCTTTTTTAAGACAATGCAGCTACCCACATCGTCATGGCACATCTTTTCTGCTGCCTTGGCGACAGTGGCACCCCATGCGATAGTCGTGGGGTTGTAATGCATGATCTCTTTTAGCGGTACATTGGTTTCGAAGCTTATTGCGTTGGATCTCTTTTTCATGAGTCACCTCCTAGAAGTGCTTTGGCTGATGATTACAATTAGCATACTCCACATCACTTGTATAAATACAATTTGGCGAAGAACCGGCTCAATGAGTCATAGTAATAATTTAAAATTCCTGTGGATAATCGCGCGGCAGACGACGGCGTTTTGTACAAGAAACATAATAAAGACCGCATTCCAAATGTTACTGTCTATTTATGGTGAATCCGTTGTACCAGCAGACCATGCACAACCAAAGAGGTGCCGAATGAGGACATTTTCCCAGAGCTTTGGTAAGGCAAAGAAGCAATTTTTCATATTCCTCGACCGGTTTTTCAAGAAGAAACGGACCCGTATTGGCATCTACGGACCTCCCAATGCCGGAAAGACCACGCTCGCAAACCGTATCGCCCGCGACTGGACCGGCGATGCGGTTGGCCCGGTAAGCGAGATCCCGCATGAAACCCGGCGTGCAAGAAAAAAAGAGAACGTCGTAATCTCCGGGGCTAACGGCAGTAAAATAACTATTGATATCGTTGATACCCCCGGGGTCACCACCAAGATCGACTACCACGAGTTTTTAGATTATGGCATGGAAAAAGATGAGGCGATCATCCGCGCCCGTGAGGCAACCGAGGGTGTCGCTGAGGCGATGCACTGGCTCCGCGAGGATATCGACGGCGTCGTTTACATGCTGGACTCGACACTTGACCCGTTCATGCAGGTGAATATCATGATGATCGGGATCATTGAAAGCCGCAAACTCCCGGTGATTATCGTCGCAAACAAGATTGATCTGCCTGATGCGATCCCTGCCCGCATAAGGAGTGCCTTTCCCCAGCACCCGGTTGTTGCAATCTCCGGTCTTGAAGGCAGGAACACAGAAGAGCTGTACGAGAAGATGATCGATAAATTTGCTTAAGAGGGGGGCACAATGCCACACAAGTGCACTAAATGCGGCAGGGAATATCAGGATGGCTCCACCGAGATCCTGAAGGGCTGCGGGAGTTGTGGCGGCAAGAAGTTCCTCTACATCAGGGAAGCAGAGATCAACAAAGACGTCTTAGAGGAGAAGTCAATCGAAGAGATCGCTCTTGAGTCAAAAGAAGAAATCCTCGAAGTCATCGATCCAAAAACCAAAAAGGAAGTGGAGATGTATGACCGGGTGGAGACGATCCGGATTGTCTCACCCGGAACCTATGAGATTAATATCGAGAAGATGGCTAAAAGCGATGAACGGATCGTGAGTGTGGGCACTGAAGGTAATTACATCATCGATCTCATGTCTATGGCAAAAGATACGAAAACGAGATCAAAGAAAAAATAAGTTTCCCGATTTTTAACAACATATCATTTTTACGCCGTACTAATATTGCATTCGGCAGGATCGATCATATAAAAGAGGGTCACTGGGTGTAAAACCCCCCATTTCTGGAGTCGTGGAGGTGTACCGTCGATCCCTCGGCATATCTCTTTATCGTTCAATCCGTAACTTCCACCAATACCCTTAATATTCCCGCCCGGCAAATAGTAGAACAGCACTTTTCATATGTGCTGACAGATGTAAGTCCGACGTGCTTAACCGCACTGCCAAAAAACGGCTTTGGGATTACAGGGGGTCAGTAATAGTACTGCTCTTTTGTGGACTTACACGACGTCTTATAGGAGGTATAACCATGGCACGAATGCACGCCCGAAGAAGAGGCAAATCATGCTCAGTCCGCCCTTACCGGAAACAGGCGCCCGCATGGTCCAACACGGACATTAAGGCGATTGAAAAAATTATTGTCGATCTCAGGAAGGAAGGCACATCGAGCGCAAAGATCGGTCTCATCCTGCGGGACCGCTACTGCGTCCCTGACGTCAAAATGGCAACAGGCAAACGCATTGGCGATATTCTAAAGGAGTACAAGATCGAGTCCGAGATCCCCGAAGACCTTCGGCATCTCATGATAAAGGCACTCGGGCTGCGCAAGCACCTGGGTGAGAACAAAAAAGACCTGCACAACAAACGGCAGCTCCATCTCGTTGAAGCCAAGATCCGACGGCTGGTAAAGTACTACACGGGAACGAAAAAACTGCCCGCAGGTTTCACGTACAAACCCGAGACTGCAGAGATCCTGTTGTCGAGGTAAGAAAAAAAACGTTATCCGGGTTCCCATGTCGCTTGATGCAGCCGCAGAAACCGTTGCAGAACAGATCCGCCGCCAGCAGTTCATCGAGGTGTATGCACACCACGATGCGGATGGCATAGCAGCGGGTGCTATCCTCTGCCACGCGATGCTCCGTGCGGGCATCCGTTTCCGGTTGAGGATCCGCGAGGAAGTAAGTGCCGCCGAACTGGGTGGAGAGGGGGCAAAACTCCTCTGCGATCTCGGTTCCGGAATGGAGAATATCCCGGGCGATACGATTGTCGTGGACCACCATCTCGTGCGTTTTGACGGGGAGTTCCACGTAAACCCGCGGTTTGCAGATATTGACGGGGACTCTGAACTCTCTGCGGCAGGCACGGCGTATTTCGTTGCGCAGAAGATGGGAGACAACCGCGACCTTGCCGGGCTCGTGATCCCCGGAATTATCGGGGACAGGCAGGAGATCAAGGGTAAAAACCTCGAGATCTTCAACGAAGGCATTGGCAACGGGATTATTCTTCCGGCTCGCGGTCTTACGATCCCCGGGCGGGACATGACAGAGCGGTGGTATCTCGCGACAAGTCCGTACCTTTCCGGGATAAGCGGGGAAGAGACGGTCATCGCGGATCTTATCGACCAGGCAAAAGGGGAAAATGGTACCCGGCTCGATACCCTCATTTCGCTTGCTGTCCTCCAGGTGGCACCCCAAACGTCTGCCGATAGCCTGCAGGCAATCTACGGCGACACATTCCATCTCGAACGCGAGGTGATCGAAGACGCTCATGCACTCACGGCAGTCATCGATGCATGTGGCAAATCCGGTCACGGTGAACTGGGTGCGGCACTCTGCCTGCGCTCGTCCCGCGACCTTGTCCAGGCTTGGGAGATTGCACGGCAGCACCGCATGAAAGTGATTACAGCAATAAACACCGTACAACCCATACAGGGTTCTCCCGGGATATACGAAGTGCAGGATACCAGCCTCGCAAGCGATATCGCTGACGTGCTTGCTCGGGACCGGGTGCACACGGCACCTGTTCTCGTGTACGCACGACGGGGAGAAATGTGCCGGATCTCTGCACGCTGCCCCGGTGGTGCAGATGCCGATCTCGGGCTCCTCGTGCGCGAACTTGCCACCGCATGCGGCGGGAACGGGGGCGGGCATCACCGCCGTGCAGGGGCAACAATTCCCTGTAGCCAGATCCCGGTGTTTGCGAAAGGCTGGCAGGAGGCACTGGTGGCATGATGCAGATCACCGGAACAATCACAACGGAACACCGGAATGCCGGTTGTGTGGCAGCGGCACTCGCGCCGGATAACTTAAACAGCATGACTACTATCGCAAACGGAAATCTGGTCACGACAACAATCGCCGGAACAAATCTCAGGTCTGTCATTGCATCAGTGGACGACTATCTGATGATGCTGGCAATTGCAGAGGATACATGTTCAATCGTTTCGCAATAATGCTGGTTTTACAGCGCAGCAAAACAGGAATAGCAAACCAAAGAGAAGGAAATTCCTTCAGGTGATATAATGGCAAAGAAAAAACAGGTAGGAAGAAGAGTAGAAGGCTGGAAAGCCAAAAGCTGGTTCAAGGTATACGTCCCCGAAAATCTCGGCAGGGCATATATCGGTGACACCATTTCAAATGATGTGGAGAGTGTGAAAGGCAGGATCATGCAGTCAACGCTCGGCGAGATCACCAATGATTACGCAAGACAACACGTCAAGATGAGTTTTAAGATTGCGACCGTGACCGGCGATGCGGCATATACGGAGTTTGTCGGGCATGAAGTGACCCGCGATTACCTCCGGTCACTTGTCAAGCGCCGGAGCTCAAGGGTGGACTGCCATGCATTGGTCGTCACAAAAGATGCAAAAAAGGTCCGGCTGACCATCAGCTGCTACACGTTCGCCAGGGCAAACATCTCGCAGGAACACGCGATCCGAAACGTGATCCTCGCAAGCGTTGCTGCCCAGTCACAGGCTTGGGACTTAACGACGCTCGTTAACGGCATCGTTTCCGGCGAGATCTCCCGCGACCTCTTTAAGTCGGTCAAGACCATCTACCCCACACGAAGAGTTGAGATCATCAAGTCAAAAGTCGAGCCGGTTGCAGCTCTTGTCTCAACTAAGTAAAATTGCAAAACCCATCTCCCTTTTTTGTGCAGGTGCCTTCATCCCTATCCGTAGTAATACCAAGAAGCATAATTAATACCGGCATCCAAACATTCCGTAATAATGACCGCACATAAGATCCTCTTTGTCATCATTGACGGGTTGTCTGACAGACCCTGCCCTGAACTTGGCGGTCTCACCCCATTGGAATCCGCAAAAAAACCGGTCCTGGACCGGTTCGCAACTGAGGGTGTCTGCGGGATAATGGACACGATAGCACCAGGGATCCGTCCCGGATCTGACACGGCACATCTTGCCCTGCTCGGCTACGATCCGCACAAATACTACACTGGCAGGGGACCACTTGAATGCGAAGGGAGCGGCATCCACATGGAATCGGGGATGATCGGGTTCCGGTGCAATTATGCAACGGTCTCTTTGAAAGGACTGGTCACTGACCGTAGAGCTGGCAGGATCCATGACACTGCTGCACTCTCGGCAGCGATCCAAAACGGGGTTGACCTCTCAAAGTTCGGCGTGGAATTTACCTTCCGATCCGGAGCCGGACACCGTGCGGCACTTGCCCTCAACGGTCGCGGGCTTGGACACTGTGTATCCTCCAACGACCCGAAAAGAGATGCCGTGCCACCGCTCACAATAAACGCGGTGAAGCAGACGGCACAGGATGAGAAGACGGCTATTGTCTGCAACGAGTTTGTCCGGCAGTCGAGTGCGATCCTCGCTTCCCACCCGCAGAATAAGGAACGGTTAAAACAGGGACTCGCCCCGGCAAACATTGTGCTGATGCGGGGAGCGGGTGAGATGGGGCATTTCGAACCGTTCCCAAAAAAATACGGAATTTCCGGGAGTGTGATTGCCGCAGCGAGCCTCATCACCGGTATCGGCAGTGCCGTCGGGCTCACGCATGTCTCGGTACAAGGGATCACCGGTTCAAAGGACAGCAATATCGACGGAAAGGTAGCGGCGGTGATCGCCGAACTCGCAAAAAAAGATTTTGTCCTGGTCAATATCAAAGGGGCGGATGAGGCAGGACACGACGGGCTTGTCGCAGAGAAAAAAGCATTCATCGAAAAAGTTGATGCAGCCCTTGCGCCTCTGCTGGAACTGGAGGATTGCATAATCGTCATCTGTGCAGACCACTCCACTCCCTGCTGCATTAAGGATCACAGTGCTGATCCGGTGCCGGTTTTAATACGGGGAGATGGTGTGCGGGTTGACAGCGTCACGCACTTTGACGAACGCGCCTGTGCCTCCGGGGGGCTCAACCGGATCACCGGTACAGCACTGATGCCGATCGCGCTTGACCTGATCAATAAAGCGCACAAATACGGAGCCTGATGAGTATTCCGGGGGATCGATGAAAGAGGGATCCGTAAAAAACTGGCACAGGCACTGCCTTCTTCCTGATGGGACGGAATTGCAGGAGCACAGCATCAGAACCGATCGCAATATTGTGATCGGGGAATTCTGCCAGATCGACTTCGGGCTCCGGGGCGCAGATGTGTACGTGGGCGAATCCTCAAAGATAGGGGAATATGTCTGGGCAAATGGTGACGCACGGATCGGGAACCTCTGCGAGATCGGGGGCGATGTTGTCGCAAAGGAAGATGCCTATATTGGCGAGGGGGTAACAATCAATGGCAGGCTGGTTGTCAGCGGGGCGCTTGATATCGGGGAGAACGTTGAGATCAAAGAGGGGTTTGAAGCAAAAGGCGCAATAGAAGTGAGAAACCCGATACCGGTCTTTATGTACATCCTCATCTACTTAATGACGCTCTTGCGAATTCAAAACGAGAAAGAACTCGACCGGATCCTCGATGACATTTTCTCCGAAGATGAAGCAAAGATGGAGATCCCTCTCATGATCCCTGCACGCTCGAAACTGAATCTGAAACAGTTTTCTGTCCCGTCCACGATGAAGATCGGCAAAAGGTGCCGGCTCCACGGAAATATCCGTGCAGGTTCGATCGATGTTCAGCAGGACACCGTCATCTTCGGGAGCCTGCGGGCAAAGTACCGGATCAGTATTGCCGGTGGAGTCACCGTTCACGGCAATGTCGAGGGTGGAGGGACGGTCTTTATAAAAAAGGGTGCACATATCCTCGGCGACGTTATTTCAAAGTCAATCACCCTACACGAGGATGCAAAAGTTGACGGCACTATAGAAGCCCCGCACGGGTTGCGGATCGAGCGTGAATCATGAGAGCCGCCGAAATTTTCGAAGTTGACAACTTCACGTTTGTTGAGCCGTCGTTTTCTTCACTGACTGACACCGGCTATAATGCACTGCTCGCCTCTGGTGAATGGGATGAAGGGCGACTTCTCCTTGATGAGCACGAAGATCCGGTTGCGGTGGCGTTCCATGAATTCGCCGGCTGGATGGGAGGTTCATTTCTCTGCAGGAACCCGAGTGTTGCCATCATCGAGCAGTTCGAACAGGTAAACGGGGAGATCTTCCAGGAGGATCGAAAAACCTGGGCAGCCGCAGTGCGGGAGTATTTTTCCGAAAAACTGCAATTGGAAACACCACCGTCAATCGATGACCTCAACCCGGTGAGGACAGGCATCCTCTCCGCAGTTATCACCGGTGCGTGGGGCAGGGGTTCGGGTGATACCTGCATCGACTGCGGCTGCGGTTCGGGTGTGGGCTCATCTGTGCTTCGTGAACTGGGATATGCCCCGCTCTCGTATGATAACGATCCGAATCTGATTGCACGGGGCCTTGAAACGCACCGTCTCATACCTGAAGAGACGATGTGCCTTGATGCAACCATCGCATCTGCCTATATTGACCCGGTACCACGCGGGATTGGGGTCATGATGGGGGAGATCAATAGTTTTTCACAGGAGATGTGGAAGCAGATCGTTTCAGAACTATTCTCGGTTACTGAAGAAACATTGATCACGGTGGGAACAGAAGATGAAGCGAAACTCATCCGTGCCTGGGGTGAGGTCCAAGGGAGAAATGTCGATGTGCAGGAAAGCCCCGACGATTCGTTCTATGATCACTGGGTCTGCATCGCGCACAAAAAAAGCATGTAGTTGTGGAACCCGTTCTCACCGAGCCTCAATTAGGATACGGAACAATTGGTATGCAGTTATATTAAATGTATGAATTTTATAATGTGGATACGGGGACTCTAATCTGCAGTAAGATGATATACTGCCATACACATATGAAAAATGAGAAAGAATATATCTCGATCAGATTAAACAAAGGACACGGTTAACCGGTTACAATCCCGTGGGAAGTTCAAGGATAGTTATGAATCTATCATTAAAACCCTCCTTGATAAACCCGATTCCGGTAACGATATCTAAAAATACATTAATACTGTGCTGACTGAAATGGTGTGGTAATACGTATGAGTTCAGTTATCATTGCAATTGTGCTTATTGTGGCAATTCTGGCGATTGTCTATTTTCTTGTAAAAAAACTCTCCGTGCTGGTCATCAATGCGGTTCTCGGGATCATATTTTTGATTATTTTGAATTCCCTTCAGGTCATGCAATGGATTGGAAAGCCCGATCTCGGGTACAGTCTTGCGACGATCCTTATCTGTGGGATCGGCGGACTTCCCGGTGTGCTCATTCTTGTCCTGTTGAATCTATTTGGAATTACGATATAAAATCATCAATTGGGACTGGTGGTTACCTGGCGCTGCATGAACATCGTCAATAACAATTTTTACCGGAACTGTCCATTATCCGCCGGGCATGACAAATATTCGCCATAAAATTTTTTCGCCGGGATTCGTTGGCATTCAGCAGGAGGAATTGCCACTTTAGAATACATTTGCCTCTGAATAGACCATGACCTGGTCCTGCATGATCTCATACGGTTTGATCTCACGGGAATGGGTTGACATCCTCATTTTTACAACTTCCAGTGCGAGATGGACATCCGTGAGATCGCTCGGGCGGATATACCTCAACAGGATCACTGTATCGGCAAGGTATTCGATGAGGGAGTGACGGCTTGCAAATACATTGTTCTTATCTGTCTCAGAGGTCATCATGAGGGTGCACGGCTTGTCCCGCAACCCTTCAATGAACCGGAACATTTCCTGTCGTCTTTCGGAGTTTGTCTGGAACAGGTCTTCAAACAGGGAGATGGGATCAATAACAACCCGGCTTGCACCCACCTCGGAAATCAGGCTCGGGAGTTCATTTTTTATCCTGTTGTTGGCGAGATTAAAATCCGTCGGATCGAGCCTGATGACAAACAGGGCTTTGTTCAGGTAAGGGGTGACATCCCAACCTTTCAATTTCATGTACCTGATAATACGTTCTTCACGCTCCTCCAGGCTGATATAGATCACGTGCTCCCCTTTTTTTAATCCGTCCCAGACAAACTCAAGGGAAAATGTTGTCTTTCCGGTACCATAGGTGCCGATGAGGGCACAGATACTTTTTGGAATAAGTCCGCCGCCAAGCATATCGTCGAGTCCGGCAATCCCGACATTGACGCGTCCTGTACTCATATGACCACCCTGATATTTCTGACTTCAAAGCCCCCGGTTGTGGAAATCCTGACCGCGAATTTAACCAGGTCCTGTTCTTCAAGGTAGGGCATAACCCCCCGGAACTTCTCGAAGTACATCACCCGCTGCCTGCGTGCACTCGTGTTCTCTTCCCACTTGAAAAGGAGAACTGCATCTGCGATATCGGCAAGTTCCATCTCTTTTACAGACCCAAGAATACCCTTACTGAGCAGGAGATATATCGTAATATTGCGCTGTTTTGACAACCGCTGAAGCCCCCGGAAAATTCCTGTCAGGTCATGCCAGAGGTTGGGGAAGGTGTTCTGGGTGGCAATATCCGTAATTGAATCCAGAATGATGACACTGTCCTTTTCTGCCGTATTGAAGCACGTTGATAACCGTAAAAAGATACTTTCCCGATCCGATCTTTTCTGCAGTCTGGTGAGGGTATCGCTGTGACTGTACCATTCGTCAGGAACAATGCTGCGATCGAAATAAAATTCTGACAGGTCATCAAACTGAACCGTGGATAAAGCACTGGTAAGTCCATCGGAATGAAATGACTGGGCGATCTCATGCAGAACATCTTCCTTTAACCGGGTAAAGGTAATATACAGGATCTTTTTCGGTATGATCACACCCGGCGGCGCATCGCCTTTTATGAGTCCGAGCGTATTGACGATAGAACTGTACGCGAACTCATAATTCCCTGCCCCAATCTCCCCAAGAAGAAGAATGAGGGAGCCCGAGGGAACCCCCCCGTTAAGAATGGGATCCAATGTCGGGATCCCGGTTGGCATCCTTTGTTGTATGGTTTCCTGCATCTGACACCCACATAATAGACAGTCGAATAATTCGCAATGGAGACTCTCGTGGACAGTATGATAAAGATATCTGTCATCCATTAAGAAAAAATGTTCTTATAAAAAACCAGCCGATGTCCAGACCAAGACAGCTGTATCGTGCAATCATAATCAGATGCCTGTCGTCATTTTTTCGGCATTCTCCCGCATATCGCAAAAAAAATTCCGCGTGTCAGGAATGGCGTGTAAAACACTATATATAGAATGATCTCCCGAACTATAATCCGGGAGAACGATATTTTTAAAAAGGACAGGAATCGGGTATATGCGAATATCAGAGTTTTTTAAATCTTTACGAAAAAAAACCCCGGCACCCGGGACGAAAAGCGAATTAGATGACCTGCTGGAACCAGTAACCGAGGGAAAATCAACAAAGGTACCTATACCGGCAGGCACCGTGCCAGTGCCGGGAACGGTACCCGGATTAGATGACCTGCTGGAACCGGTAACCCGGGGAAAATTAAAAAAGGCACCTGAACCGGCAGGCACGATACCGGAACCTGAAGTAACAGAACCAAAAAAAGCCGATGCTTCCTTCCGTCATTATTTTCACATTTTCCGAAAACGAGCAACAACCGACACTGATGAATATGATTTTAATAAACAAGGTCCGCTTGTTGGGGGTGAGCTGCCGGAGGGCTACACTCTTATCGACCAGTACTGGGTTGAAGAAGGGAGATCTCTTGTTTACATCGCGCTCAATAACAAAACGAACCAGATGGAGTATCTCCTCTTTGAACCAGCCCTCTCGAATTTTGAATATGAGTTGCTTGAACGACTTCATGAGGATTTGAGGGATGTCCTGATCCTGTCTGCTGATGAAGTTAAAAAAGATCGAAAAACAATTCTCCTCGAAAAAACGATGAGTCTTATCCGTGACTATGGTCTTGACCTCGAACCGGTAACACTTTTTAAACTCCAGTATTACCTTTTCCGGAATTTCCTTGGATGGTCCCGTATCGATCCCCTCATGAAAGACCCCCATCTCGAAGATATCTCCTGCGATGGAAACAGGATCCCGATCTTCCTCTATCACCGGAAATATCATAATGTTAAAACCAATATCGCCTTTGAAGCCAATGTCTTAAACTCGCTCGCGATTACTCTTGCCCAACGATCAGGCAAACACATCTCCACAGGCTCCCCGATGCTCGACGCCACACTCCCTGAGGGCTCGCGACTTCAGCTGACACTTGGCACTGAAGTGACAACCCGGGGGACCTCCTTTACTATCCGAAAATTCCGGGAAGAACCGTACTCTCCGATCGAATTGCTGGAGTATGGCACATTCAACGCCGATGAACTCGCCTATTTCTGGCTGGCTATCGAAAACAACAAAAGCCTCCTTTTCATAGGAGGTACTGCATCCGGAAAGACGACCTCGTTAAATGCAGTCTCGCTTTTTATCCCTCCAATAGCAAAAGTGGTAAGCATCGAGGATACGCGGGAAATTACCCTGTTCCATGACAACTGGATCGCAAGTGTTACCCGCGAAGCCATTACGGAAGGCGGCAATCCAATCACGATGTTTGACCTGTTACGGGCGGCAATGAGACAGCGTCCTGAATATATCCTTGTCGGAGAAGTGAGAGGTGTGGAGGCGCAGACCCTTTTCCAGGCAATGAACACCGGGCATACCACGTTCTCTACTATGCATGCAGGGAGTGTCGATGCGGCAATTCACCGTCTTGAGAGCTCTCCATTAAGTGTGCCGCGAAATATGATCCAGGCATTGAATATCATCAGCGTCCAGGCGCTGATCTTTCGCGGGGCTGAAAGGGTGCGTCGTGTACAGGAGATCGTGGAGATAGCGGGAGTTGATCCAGGGACCGGTAACCTGCGTGTCAATAATGTTTTTGTATACGACCCTGTCCATGACCAGTCTGCTTTCACCGGCAGATCCCAGTTCTACAGTGAACTTTCCGCAAAACGCGGGTGGACGCGGGAAAAACTCGATTATGAGATCGGTATACGAAAACACCTCCTTGAAGAGATGCGCAAGCAGGGCATCATTGATTACATTTCCGCTGCATCTCTCTTCCATTCCTTTAATATTGATCAGGAGAAGGTGCTCGCCAATATTCTTGATTTGAAAAAGGTACTGTGATGAACATCAGGAATTATGTCCGAAGATGGATCCAGCGGAATCCGTTGAGATATCAAAGTCTTCACAATGACCTGGTTTCCGCACGGATGGGACTGACGCTTGACCAGTACCTGTGGAGAGCGATACTGGTTGCACTCCTGACCGGTATCCTTTTTGCCATTCTCGGGTTCTTCATTGGTACCTTTGTCACCCTCTCAATTGCCGTCGGGACAGTCGGCATTTATAATGTTTTCAATCTCCAGATTCCTGCGTATCTCTTCAACATCTCCACACTCTTGTATATCAAATTTGTAATTATCATCCTCGCGTTTATTCTTGGATCATATGTCGGCTATATCTTCATTCTCAGGTTCCCGGGAATTGAGAAAAAAAGCCGGGCGATCAAGATTAACCTCACGATCCATAATGCCGTCGCCTATATGTATGCAATGCGGAAGGGCGGTGCAGAGATGATGGTGATCTTCCGTTCATTATCAGAAAATGCGAATATCTATGGCGAGGTATCATTGGAGTTTCGGCAGGTTGTGAGAGATGCGGACTTTTTTGGCTATGATCTTGTATCCGCGATGCGCCATCTTATGGAGACCACCCCCTCTGAAAAATTGAAAACCTTCCTTGAGGATCTCCTGTCAGTTATTGAGAGCGGGGGTCAGATGGCAGAATTTTTTGCCACCCGGGTACGGCAGTACCAGGAAGAAGCCCGGTTTGAACAGAAACAGTTCCTCAATGTCCTATCCCTTGTCGCGGAAACATATGTAACGCTCTTTGTTGCAGGACCGCTCTTTATCATCATTATCATGGTTGTGATGGGAATGATGGGGGGTATTGCAGTCTTCCAGCTCGCTATGGTAACCTATGCATTCCTCCCGATCGGGTCTGTCCTCTTTATTTTATTGATTGACCTCATCTCAATAAAAACCGAAACAACCGAACGATATATCAAAGTGAAAGTGCTCCATGAATATTCCGATGTGAAAATTGTCCGGAGATATGGAGAAGAAATCCTTGTCGGGCAGTTAAAAAAATACGATCAGGTCAGGAACCTCATCCATTTCTTAAAAAACCCTTTTGAGAGTTTTATTGCCAATGTGAATCGGACACTTTATGTAACCATCCCGGTGGCAATTCTCTATCTCGTCTTAATACTCTGGAACGTTCCACACTACTCGGATGTGGAGGTGTTTATCGATGTCGTCGATGATCACCTGGTCATTGCCCTGTTAATTGTGCTCATCCCGTATGCAATTTTCTATGCCATCTGGGTGAGAAAAGTGCTGGGAATCCAGGCATTGATACCGGAGTTTCTTGCACGGATGGCAGGGATTAACCAGGTGGGACTTACTATTGCCCAGGCAATCGGGATCATGGTGAACACGAACCTGGGACTATTGAGTTATGAGATCAAAAAGATCAAGTGCGATATGGACTGGGGAGCAAATTTTACCGAAGCACTGGTAAGGTTTGAAGAACGAATCAGCACTCCCGCTATCGCACGGGCGGTTACACTCATAACAAAAGCGAGTGAGATGAGCGGGCATATCGGTGAAGTGCTCACTATCGCTTCAAGCGATGCCAATATGAGTGAAACCCTTAAAAGAGAGCGCCTTGCAGAGATGTTCATCTACACGGTCATTGTCTATCTCTCGTTTTTTGTATTCGTCTTTGTTATTGGTGTTCTTATCACACAGTTCCTGCCAATCCTTGTTAATGTCAACATGCAGGGGGTTCCGTCAAGTGGTGCGCTGTCCGGACTTGGATCGGTTCCGGTAAAAACGATCGGTCGTCTCATGTACCACGCATGTATCATAGAGGCAATCTTTTCAGGGCTCATTGCAGGGCAGATGAGTGAATCCTCTGTTGCTGCCGGGGTGAAGCATTCATGTATCCTTCTCGTAATTGCACTGATTGCATTCAATTATGTCATTGGTGTTCCAGCATAATCCCGTGGTTGTATGTCCAGCTAAGAGACAGATTAACTGAATCGAAAACAACAAAAAAGAACCCGTTCACATAAAATTAAATAATCAGACGAAGATGTCGTAGTGAGGTGATTGGAATATGTGTACCGTGGGCGGACCTGTGGATATCGATCTCCCTCCAGACCGAGTTTTGGGGAAGGAGTATCGCTGCAAGGAGTGCGATGAACGGTTTACCGGGGTTGGAAAACGACCCATGTGCCCCAGCTGCCAGTCAGAACGCGTTGCTGAACTATGAAGCAACCCTTGGCAGATGAGCTGCTGCTTATCTCTGGGAAAAATTCTTTTTTACTTGTTGGTCGGGTGAATGCCAGTTTCGCCCTCTGCATTGAAACATTTCATGAAGAGTACTGCCAGACACTCTGTTCAGGAGATCTGGTCGTGGTCTCTGCGCCGGAAGGAGGTCCCGTGGAACCGGCGTTTATGTTAATCGAACTGGTCCGGACGTACCACGTACCGTTACTTGTCCTTCCTAAAGATCATCCCGGATCGCGGCGGATTGCGTATGTGGTTTCAGCTGGCGCGGATATTCAGACACACTGTGCCATCCGCAGGGGAACGCACCCGGAACAGCACCTTATATGCTCTTCAGATGAACTTTCCGGCATATCCTTCCATGGAACCGGTGATGGCGTTGACATCTCCCCCATTCCGGAATCACTATCTGTCACGCGGGTAAATGCCGGAATAAAAATGGATTTTTAAGAACTATGCCCTAACTTGTTGCCGAGTTCATCCTTAAAGAACCCGTTCTGTATAAATCCGATCCGGTTCCATAGATCGCTGGAGTGCGGTATGAGGGATATCGTGAAAGAAGACATCGTTGCCCGTGGCATTCCCTACCGGGCAGTCGCCCTTCTCATTCCGGTCCTTGTCGCGGGTATCCATATCGCGGTCATGGCAGCCACGCTCCCGCACACCCTGTTTTTGACCATGATTGTCCTCATAGTCGCTTACCTGCTGCCGCCAGCCGGTAAGGAAACCGTCATACCCATCGGGATTGCGCTTGGGATCCCGTGGTGGTACATCGCTCTCTCGATTTCCCTCGTAGATATCGAGACCTGCCTTTTCATGATCCTGAACTTCGATGTGGTATATCGTGTCCCCTTCTTCGGTCCCATGCTTTCCGATCTTACGAAGAAGACCCAGCAGTTTATCTCTGACCACCACTGGCTCGCCAGCCTCTGGTTCTTTGCCGTCGTGCTGATTGTGATGGTGCCGGTTCTTGGGAGCGGGGGCATCCGTGGCTCCATTGCGGGGAAACTGCTTGGCATGAATAATCTGCTTATCTTCCTCGCAATCCTTGCCGGGACCCTCATCGGGTGTTTTGGCATTGCGCTGGGATCTGAGGCGATCCTCGCCCACCTCTGTACCACCGGGGCACTCCCCGCGGAGATTGGTACCCGGGTGTGCGAGGTGGTGTGAGCAAGGGAACAATGATACCCCGGCTACCAGCGGGAATCCGCTGAGGGCGGATTACGTATCCTATGAAAAACGCTTCGCGTTTTTTTGTATCTTTCGAGTGCGCACGCGTACACGTTCACGTGCGTTTTTTCGGTTATGGTCCCCGATTTGTTCCGGAGTGATCTTTTTATTATAAGTGAACGGTATTAAACAGTAAGAGTGCCGCAATGTTCGAAAAAGTGTTAGTAGCTTTGGATTTTTCACCGTATTCACAAAAAATCCTTGATCGCATCAACGAGATTCCCGGGATACAGGAAGTGGTTCTCCTGCATGTGGTGGATGCCACCCGCCCTGCGAGACTGGAGTGGACGCACGGGCATCCGCATATCGAGAATACCCGGCTTCTCATGGAAGAGAAAAAAGAGTTTCTTCTGCATCTCGGCCTGAAGGTACGCATAAGCGTTGATGTGATCGTCAATGCAGTTACGCAGGGCACTGTTTCGAACGCGATCCTGGAAATTGCAGAAACCGAAAACGTATCCCTGGTTGTCATTGGTGCCCGGGGAATCAACCCGATCCAGGAACTTCTGTTAGGGAGCGTCTCATCCTCTGTGCTCCGCCATGCAAAGATGAATGTTCTTATTCTGCACGCAAAGCCGGCAGGGGATATCGCGGATGTGTCTTCTGGCTCGTTTGGGCAGAAACTATTTTCAAAAGTACTGGCACCCACAGATTTTTCCAATCCCGCTGGAGATGTACTCTCGCTCGTAAAAACAATTCCGGGAATCAACGAGGTTATTCTCCTGCATGTCGTCAACCGGGCAGAATCACAAACCGGGATTGAGGTTTCCGTAACTGAGGCCCAATCCCGGCTAGAGAATATTAAAAAGGAGTTTATGGGTGCTGGTGTTGAGGTAAAGATTCACGTCCGCGTCGGAGACCCAACCGAGATGATCCTCTCGCTCGCCGAAGATGAGGACGTGTCCCTGATAGCGATGAGCGCCTACGGAACCGACTGGTTGCGGAATTTTCTTGTCGGAAGCACCACGTTCACGGTTGTGAGACGATCAAAGAAACCAGTTCTAATCATCCGGACCGGGCAGGAAACCTAAAGAAGGAATCAAAGGAGCGCCAGACCTGGAGGAAATCATTTCCGTAACTTTCCGGCGATAATACTCACAACAAGAATCAGGAACGCGAACAGGGCAACTCCTTTTACCTGGAGCACGGAACCGAGGTACTGAGTGCCGGGAAAAAAAGAGGTTCCCGGAACCTTGCCTCATGTCACAAGCTGCAACCAGATCGTGAGCAGGAGTGCTGCCGGTATCCCATATTTGCAAAAGGGAGAATATGATCCGGTTCAGGCGCTTTGCATTTCCCAGTTCAAAAGAGAATAATCCGGGGATAAAAACGAGGTGAATGCGACGGCAGGAAGGATGGCTGAGATGGGAAGACCGGGTGTTCCACGGTTTCATCCATGACATCAAGCAACGGGATCCCGTGAACCGACAGCTGCACGGCACTGTAGTAGATCTCCGGCAGCAGGGTGTGTGTGGCTCCGGGATCGCGAGCAGTTTGTAATCAACTGCACAAATCTTCTGACGATCCGCCATCAATTCTCCGGCGTGAGAATTTCTATCCCACTGCAGCCCACTGCAGGTGTTCTGCATTTGCAGTGGGGTATTTTGAGGCTCGTGCGGCTCCGGTTCGCGGTTATGCGGGCTATCTTCAGTTTTCGGATCCTGTCCCACTGCAACTCCAATATCACTAGAGCTTGTAATTGAGCTTGTGCTCATGTTCACAGGCTCCCGTATTATCTCTGATTTGCAGTGGGATAGGTTATTACTAAGATCTAAGTGTTTATTATAAGAGTTATTAGCCAAATCCGGGCTCGTTTTGGACTTTTCGTTATGTTCTGCATTTGCAGTGGGACTGCAGTGGTGCAGAACAATAGACATTGCCAGATGTATCACAAGCCTCTGTGTCCTCTTTGATCCAGACCGCTGCACTTCCTCCCCACTTCGCATAGAGATCGCGATCAAACGTGTACGCGTTCGTCCTGCGCCGGGTAGACCCGTCGATCCTCAGTTTTATGCAGGTACATCCCACTCATCTCCGCATCAAAATCCATTCCCGGAACCCCAAAATCAAAAAGCCAGCCAGAAAACGAAGAGATTTCCCACGAATCGTATAAACACGCCCTCACTTTTCCGGGGCATTCGGGTGTAAAAAGGCAAATAACAATACATATATTGTTTTTTTCACCAATTATTGTACTGCCGTGAGAGGAGGGTTGGATGAAGACTGAGGTCCTACGAGACATCAAAAAAACTGAAGAGGATTACCAAAAAACGATCAGTGCGGCGCAGGAAGAGAAGAAACACAGGCATTCTCAGGCTGAGCTGGAATCTGATAATCTGGTTACAAAAGCGCAGAGCAATGCTGAACAATATAAAAAGCTGAAACTGGAAGAAGCACGGCAACAGGCAGCACTTAAGCACGCGGAGATCCTAAAGAATGGCAACCAGCGTGCAGCGGCGATCAGGGAGAAAGGTTCAAAGAACCTGAATAAAGCAGTGCAGCTGCTGGTTGTGCGGTTTAAGGAGCAGCTGCATGCTAGCTCCTGAACAGATGAGCCGGTTGCTCATTGTGGCATCCAAAGATCAAATGAGCCCTGTTGTTGCAGAGCTCTATCGCCATAACCTGTTCCATATTGAGGATTATGTTGAATCAGGAGCGGAGGGCTACGAGGGCTTTAAGATCGGCACGCCTATTTCTGGAGCAAGCGAAGCATCCGGTGATCTTGTAAAAGTTCGGGCGATTGAGAATGCATTCTCGATCCATAGCGATGATTTTGAGGTAAAGACGCGACGCAACCAGTCGGAACTTCAGGTTACAATTGAGCGCGAACTCCCTGCCATTGAACAGGAGGTTGAAGGGCTCACCGGAAAACGCGCGAAACTCGATGCAAAATCTAAAGAGTACGAACAGAAGATTGCTGATATCACTCCCTTTATTGGCATTCCCGGAGATCTCGATCTCTACCGTGGGTACGAGAGGTTTGTCGTTTTTGCCGGGTATGTTGCGCATGAGGTATCGGTCCCTGTACCGAATGAAATGAACTTCGCGAAAGGCAAAACCGGAAATTTTATTGTCGTGGTTGCTCAGGCTGAGCACCGGCAGGAAGTAGAGCGGGTATTGCAGGAAGCAGCATTCCGGGCAGTTTCGATCCCTGATGAAGCAGGAGTTCCCAAGGAGCGAGTTGACTTTTATTCAGGGCAGATCACGCTCATCAAAAAGGAAATTGATGAGATCAACCAGAAACTGGATGCAATAAAAATGAAGCATGCCGATTTTCTGGTTGCATGTGAAGAAGTTTTAAAAGTCAGGGTCGAACAAACTGAGGCACCGCTGCGCTTTGCAACGACCAATGAGACGTTCGTTGCAGAAGGGTGGGTACCCTCGGCAAGTGTTGCAACCATAAGCCAGGCACTTGAGAAAGCGACCAGGGGAAAAATCTTCGTTACTGAACTACCTATAGACCTTGCGCACGACAGCGTTCCTGTCGAGTACAATAACCCGTCGTTTTCACGTCCATCGCAATTGCTCATGGACACGTACTCGCGACCAAAGTACACCGAACTTGATCCGACAATCATGGTCTCTATTGTATTCCCCATCTTCTTCGGTCTTATCCTCGGAGATGTGGGATACGGGTTGATCCTTCTTGCAATGTGCCTTGGTTTGCGGAAATTCTTAAAAGGAGAGGAGAGCCAGCAGCTGATTGCAGTGCTCAGGAATGCGAGTATTTCGAGCATCTTTTTTGGGGTGCTCTACAGCGAGTTTTTAGGGTTCCCCTGTCCGTGGCCGTATCTTCTGCCGTCGCGTCACCTCAATATCGGGGCGCACGCCACTGGGCATGGTCCCAATATTCCGGGCCTGATGATGATGGCAATCTGGATTGGGATTGTGCATATTACCCTCGGAAGGGTTCTGGGGATGGTCAATCATGCACAACATGATCACGGGGCTCACCGGACGAAAGCCGTCCTCGCAAATGCTGGATGGATCCTGATGATTTGGGGCATCCTTTTTTTGATCTGGTCGATGGTCCCGATGCCCTATATGCCTGACTTTACCACATTACCAAAAGTTGTCCTGACCCTGAATATTGCATCAGTTGTCGGCGTTGTGATGCTGGTTGTCGGATTGGTATTCATTGCACGGGAATCAGCGCTTGAAATCGTTGAGCTTCCCTCCATTTTCAGCCACGTGCTCTCGTATTCACGTCTTGTAGCTGTGGGACTCTCTTCAGTGGCAATCGCCATGGTGGTGAACTACATCGCCATCGGTATGCTCATCGGACCCCAGCTCGAGAACATCACGCTCGTTGGCGTGATATTTATTATTCTGGGTGTTTTGGTTTTCATCTTCGGTCATGTCATGAATACCATGCTGGGTATTCTCGGGGGCGGTCTCCACTCACTCAGGTTGCATTATGTTGAATTCTTCACCAAGTTCTACAAGGGTGGAGGCAAAAAGTACAGTCCGTTTGGACTGAAAAGAAGATTTACGGAGGATTAAATATGGTTGGAGAAGTTGTAGTAGCAGCAATTACAGATGTTGAATTGATGAAAGCATCGCAGATTGGAATGAAGGCACTCGCAGCAGCGATCGCCATTGTCGGGACTGCATTCGCCGCGGCAATAGCCGAAATGGCGATCGGTTCGGCAGCGGTTGGCGCAACCGCGGAGAACAAAGATGTGTTCGGGCTTGTCCTGTTACTTACCGTCATTCCGGAAACTATCGTCATTTTCGGGCTTGTTGTGTCGTTACTGCTCATATTCTAAGCGTGGGGCAGACAATGGGACTGGAAGCCGTTGTTGAAGAGATCAGGGGAAAGGGCAGAACCGAAGCGGACAGGATCCGTGCAGAGTCGCAACAGGACACAGACAAGGTCCTTGCAGCCGCCGGCAAGCGTGTCGGGGAGATCAAACTTGCAGCAGAAGCGGAGTTGGTGAAACAGACTTCACACCTCATTGATCAGGATGTTTCTGCCGCGAACCTGCTTGTCAAACGTGAGCTGTTAAACACGCAGAAAGCGCTTCTGGACAAAGTCTACGAAGGCACCCGCACGGAAATCGCCCATCTCCCTGAAAGCTTCCATCGGGAAGCCATACAAAAACTCCTTACCGAGGTAAAAAAGGAGGTCTCAAAGGGAAAAATTCAATGCAATACCCGTGATGTGGCGACATTAAAGTCATTGATTGACGGGCATGCAGAATTTTCCGGGTTTGTGGTTGGTGACCCCGTTGATATTGACGGGGGAATCATTGCTGAAGGTAAGGAAGGCGAGTTGCAGATTGACTACAGTTACCGCACGTTCCTTGACAAAGCGTGGGAATCAAGGTTGAAGGATGCATCAGATATCCTGTTTGGTTAAGGAGGTACTCCGATGGTTGCAGTGAAAGGCGTCTTTGCACCATATATCTACGTTTGTACCAGGATGCGGGTAAGAAAATCGAAGCTTATACCTCGTGAGGAGTACATGCGGATGCTCAACATGAGCCTCCCGGAGATCACCCGTATCATCCAGGAAACTGAATACAAACAGGAGATCGATGAGCTCGGGACAATCTTTTCAGGGATTGATCTTATCGAAGTTGCCCTGAGCTGGAACCTCGCTAAGGAATACCAGAAGATCCAGGAGATCACCCCGGGGAATTTAAAACAGTTCACCCAGGCATATCTCCGCCGCTGGGATATCCAGAATGTTCTCATCATCCTGCGAGGCAGGATGCAGGGCGAGAAAACGGGGAAGATAAAAGAGATCCTGATCCCTGCCGGCAGTCTTGACCGTGTCACCCTTGACCGGCTTTTAGCAGAAGAAAGTCCCGAAAGGATTATCGAATCGCTCAAGGGTCACCGGATGTATCCGGTTCTCTCAAAAGAGTATCCTGCCGCAAAGGAAAGCGGATCATTCTCCCATATGGAAAATGAGCTCTACAAACAATTCTTTAAAGAGATTATTGCAGAGGCAGAGAGCGGGCTCAAAGGAGGAAAACAGTTCCTCGACTTTATCAGGTTTGATATTGACATCCGGAATATCAAGACCCTGTTCCGGCTGCGTGCGGACACCTTTGAGGAAGATGCACGTGAGATGTATATTGCCGGGGGTATCCTTTCATCTGCGGATTTTGCAAACCTGAATACAATCAAGGATCAGGGAGAGTTTATCGAACTGCTCAAAACAAAGCTCCGTAACACTCACCTGATCACATTTCTCGATGAGTTAAAGGGCGAAAAAGCGATACGCGATGTCGAGAGCAGGCTGACCCGCGTACAACTGGAACAGATGGAACGGTTGTCGAAGCGCAATCCATTCTCGATTCATCCCATTCTCATCTATCTTGAGAAGAAAAAGTACGAAGTGTTCAACCTGCGGGCGCTTGCGAGAGGAAAGGAATCAAAACTCCCTTCGGACAGGATAGCCGAATACCTGGTGGTGTAAATGGAGATTGCAGTCATCGGCAACAGTGAGTTCATACTCGGGTTTCGTCTTGCGGGCATTCGCAAAACGTATGCCGCCGAGAATGACGAAAAACGAAATGAACACATCACGAGCGTTCTGCAGGACGGGCAGGTCGGCATTCTCGTCCTCAACAGCAGTGATATGGAAAAAATTCCCCGCAGGCTTCGTGCCACCCTGGAAAATTCCGTCAAGCCGACCGTCATCGCCATTGGTGCTGAGGAAGGGGGATTGTCCATGAGAGAGAGAATCAAGAGATCGGTGGGTGTTGATCTGTGGAAATAAAAGACCAAAAGTCAAAGGACTCAAAACAAGGTGTCCTCAAACGAATCGCCGGGCCTGTCGTTACGGCAGTCAATCTTGACGCCCACATGTATGATGTGGTCAAGGTCGGAAAAGAAGCGCTGATGGGAGAAGTCATCAAGATCCAGGGTAACAACTTCATTATCCAGGTCTACGAGGATACATCCGGTATCAAGCCGGGAGAACCGGTGGTAAATACCGGGCTATCGCTTGCAGTAGAGCTCGGTCCGGGGCTATTGACCAGTATCTACGATGGAATCCAGCGCCCGCTTGCCGTCCTTGTGGACAAGATGGGCAACTTCATTGAACGTGGTGTTTCTGCACCTGGACTCTCCCACGAGAAGAAGTGGACGTTTAAACCGCTCGTAAAAGCTGGTGACAAGGTCGAAGCAGGTGCAATTATCGGCGAGGTGCAGGAGACCAACATCGTCCACAGGGTGATGATTCCCCCGAAGGTGAAGCCGGGTGTCGTTAAAGCAATCAAGAGCGGCGATTTCACCGTTGATGAAATTGTCTGCACCCTTGAGGACGGCAGGGAATACCCGATGATCCAGCACTGGCCGGTCAGGGTACCGCGTCCGGTCAAAGAGAAGATGAACCCGACTATCCCGCTGATCACCGGTCAGCGTATTTTAGATGGGCTCTTTCCGATCGCAAAAGGCGGGACCGCCGCAATTCCCGGACCCTTCGGGAGCGGAAAGACGGTTACCCAGCAGCAGCTTGCCAAGTGGAGTGACGCGGAGATCGTCGTCTACATCGGCTGCGGAGAACGCGGCAACGAGATGACTGAAGTTCTGACTGAGTTCCCGCACCTGGAAGACCCAAAGACAGGCAAACCGCTCATGGAGCGGACGGTGCTTATCGCGAACACGTCGAATATGCCCGTGGCTGCCCGTGAAGCATCGGTATACACCGGTATCACCATCGCCGAGTACTTCCGTGACATGGGGTATGATGTCTCCTTAATGGCAGACTCAACATCCCGGTGGGCGGAAGCCATGCGTGAGATCTCCTCGCGTCTTGAAGAGATGCCCGGCGAAGAAGGATACCCGGCATACCTTGCAGCACGCCTTTCTGAGTTCTACGAGCGTGCCGGACTGGTCAAAACCTTGAACGGCGCCCGTGGATCCGTATCGGTTATCGGTGCGGTATCCCCTCCGGGTGGTGACTTCTCAGAACCGGTCACGCAGAACACGCTGCGTATAGTAAAAGTGTTCTGGGCGCTCGATGCAAAACTCTCCCAGCGCCGGCATTTCCCGGCGATTAACTGGTTGAACTCGTACTCGCTTTACCTCGATACCCTCCACGACTGGTATGACAAGGAAGTATCCCCGGACTGGAACAACATCCGGTCATGGGCGATGGAAGTCCTCCAGAAAGAATCCGAGCTCCAGGAGATTGTGCAGCTGGTTGGTTCCGATGCGTTGCCCGAATCTGAACAGGTGACGATTGAGGTCGCCCGTATGATCCGGGAGATCTTCCTCCAGCAGAACGCATATGATGCGGTGGACACATTCTGCGACATGAAGAAGCAGTATGACATGATGAAAGCGATCAAGCTGTTCTCTGATCTTGCGTATGCCGCGCAAATTGCCGGGGTCAACCCCACCCAGATTAACACGATCAAATCCAAAAACGAGCTCAACCAGATCAAGTTCACCAAGTACTACAAACCTGCGCTCGCACAGATTGAGAAAGAGATGGACGCGGAATTTACTGCACTGAGGTCGGCAGCATGAAGGAATACAGGACGATCAACAAAATCGCCGGTCCGCTTGTCTTTGTAGAAAAGACAGAACCGATAGGTTATGGAGAACTCGTGAACCTTGTTCTTTCTGACGGTTCGATAAAGCGCGGTCAGGTGCTCGACACCAGTGATGAGCTGGTTGTGGTCCAGATCTTTGAGACAACTGCCGGTATCGGCAAGGACACCGGTGTCCGGTTCACCGGTGAAACGATTAAGATGCCCGTCGGCAGGGAGATGCTGGGCAGGATTCTCTCCGGTGGCGGTAAGCCCATCGATGGGGGTCCCGAGATTGTGCCGGAGAAGCGTCTGGACATTACAGGAGCTGCCATCAATCCCTATGCACGTGCCAATCCCTCGGATTTCATCCAGACCGGTGTCTCGACCATCGACGGCACGAACACGCTCGTCCGTGGTCAGAAGCTCCCGATCTTCTCGGGTGCCGGTCTCCCGCATAACAAACTGGCGCTCCAGATTGCACGCCAGGCAAAGGTGCCGGGCTCAACAGAAGGTTTTGCCGTCGTATTTGCTGCGATGGGTATCACAAAAGAAGAAGCGAACTATTTCATGCAGGACTTCGAACGCACAGGAGCGCTCGAGCGTGCAGTGGTGTTCTTAAATCTTGCAGATGACCCGGCTGTCGAGCGTATCATCACGCCCCGGCTTGCACTTACCACCGCTGAATATCTTGCATTCGAACTGGGCATGCACGTGCTTGTCATCCTCACGGACATGACCAACTACTGTGAGGCGTTACGGCAGATCGGTGCCGCCCGTGAAGAAGTGCCCGGGCGTCGCGGGTATCCGGGGTACATGTATACGGATCTCGCCTGCCTGTACGAGCGTGCCGGTATCATCAAGGGGTTAAAAGGGTCTGTGACGCAGATCCCGATCCTGACCATGCCCGGTGACGATATCACCCACCCTATCCCGGACCTGACCGGGTACATCACAGAAGGGCAGATCGTCGTCAACCGTGATCTGCATAGAAAAGGCATATACCCCCCGGTCAACGTCTTACCCTCGCTCTCGCGGTTAATGAACCTCGGTATTGGCAAGGGGCATACGCGTGAAGACCACAAAAAAGTCTCCGACCAGATGTATGCCGGCTATGCAGAAGGCAATGACCTTCGGGGTCTCGTTGCAATCGTGGGTAAAGATGCGCTCTCTGAACGTGACCGCATGCTCCTTGAGTTCGCCGATCTCTTTGAGAACCGGTTTGTCCGGCAAGGGTATGATGAGGACCGGACTATCGAAGATACATTAACCTTAGGCTGGGACCTCCTCGCGACACTGCCGGTTGAACAGCTGGTCCGTATCGACCGTGAGCTTATCCAGAAATACCACCCGAAATTCCGCACTGGTGCAAAGAAGGAGTAACGGTTCATGGCGCTGCGCGATATCAAGCCCACTCGTTCGGAACTGATCAACTTGAAAAGGAAGATCCAGCTCTCCGAACGGGGCTATAAGATCCTCAAGATGAAGCGCGATGGACTGATCCTTGAATTTTTCAAGGTGCTTGCCACGGCGAAAGATACCCGGGGGGACCTGTTGAATAAATATCAGATTGCCGTCGAGATGATGGCAGTGGCAAACACGGTCGAAGGGGCTATTGGCGTGAAGTCAGCGGCAGTCTCGGTAAAAGAGGTCCCGGAGATCACCTTAAAAAGTAAAAATATTATGGGGGTTATCGTGCCCCAGATTGAATCATCCAAGGTAAAAAAGAGCCTCGTGGACCGGGGTTACGGGGTGCTCGGCACCTCAACGGTCATCGACGAAACTGCGTCAGCATTCGAAGAACTTGTCGAATCGATAATCGAAAGTGCCGAGATCGAAACGACGATGAAGCGCCTGCTTGACGAGATTGAAAAGACGAAAAGGCGGGTAAACGCTCTCGAGTTCAAGGTAATCCCCGAACTCACCGCAGCCCGTGACTTCATCAAGATGCGCCTTGACGAGATGGAACGTGAAGAGCTCTTCCGGATGAAAAGAATCAAAACCCGGAGCACAGCATAAAAAAAACGGTGGTGTGGATGCCGATTGGAACCATCAGGGAACTGGGGTGTAGCAAAAAGACCGTGCTCCTCCGTCTCGATCTCAACTCCCCCATTGACCCCACATCCAACCTTATTCTCGATGACAAGCGCTTCCGGGAGCACCTCCCGACAATCCGCGCTCTTTCTGACAGCCGGGTCGTGATCGTCACCCACCAGAGCAGACCCGGCAAAAAAGATTTTACCACGCTTGAAGCCCATGCAGAGAAGCTCGAAGACCTTCTGGGAAAGACGGTCATGTACGTCGACAGCATCTTCGGGCGCCATGCGCGGGAAGCGGTGCATGCGCTGAATGTCGGGGATGTGCTGATGCTGGAAAATGTCCGGTTCAATGCAGAAGAGAACCTGACCCTGAAACCAGAAGAAGCAAAAAAAACCCATTTGGTAAAGAAGCTCTCTGCCATGGCGGATGTTTTTGTCAACGATGCTTTTGGTACCGCCCACCGTTCACAACCGACGATCGTCGGGTTACCGCTTGCCATGCGATCAGCGGGCGGACTCCTTATGGAAAAGGAAGTGGCAACGCTCTCGAAAGTATTTTCCGGCGCACCCCGCCCGGTCTGCATGGTTCTTGGCGGTACTAAAGTAGATGACTCTATTGACGTTGCCCGGCATGTGCTGGCGAACGGCATTGCCGACCAGGTTATGGTGATTGGTGTTGTGGCGAATGTCTTTTTGATTGCCGCTGGCTACAATATCGGACACCCATCTACCCAGCTGATTGCCCAACTCAAATACCAGCCGGAGATAGAGAAAGCAAAGGAGATCCTTTCACTATACCGGGACCGTGTGGTAATGCCGGAATCCGTTGCCGTGAGGCAGCATAGTCGCCGTGTCGAATATCCCATTGACAGGATTCCGGAAGATGCACCGGTGCTCGATCTTGGCATGGACGCTGTTGCATCGCTTGTACTGACCTTAAAAAAGTCAGGGACTGTGGTCTTTAACGGACCCGCCGGCGTCTTTGAAGATCCTGATTTTGCGACGGGGACATACGAACTGCTCCGGGCTGCATCGAAGGTGGAGTTCTCGGTTGTCGGGGGCGGGCACACAGCTGCCGTCATCGAAAAACTTGGCATTGAGAATGCCTTTACCCACATCTCGACCGGAGGCGGTGCCTGTATCGAGTTTCTGACCGGTAAAAAACTCCCTGCCGTTGATGCACTTGAGCAATCAAAAAAGATATTTGGCTGACCACTCTTTTAGTGTATAGTAGGGCAATCCACAGATTTCCCTGTGGGGGGACTCATGCAGGTTCACATAATCGCTGTCGGTAAGTGCAAGGAAAAGTACCTGCAGCTGGGTATTTCAGAATACGAAAAACGCCTGCGCCCATACGTGAAACTGAATATCCTTGAGATCGCTGACGAAAAAAGAACCGGGCACATTTCCCCCTCCGACCAAAAACGGATCAAGGAAGCAGAGGGAATGCGGATTCTCGGATCGATTGCCGGGGACAGCTTCGTTCTCGTCCTTGATGTCGGTGGGATTCACTGGTCAAGCGAGGCACTTGCAGAACATATCCGGCAGTGGGAAATTGCCGGAAGGAATAATATCAGTATCATCATCGGCGGAGATCTTGGTTTGTCTGATGCCGTTATCACAAGAAGTGATGTCCGGCTCTCGCTCTCCCCGATGACCTTCACTCACCAGATGGTGAGGCTGATTCTCCTTGAACAACTATACCGGGCTTATAAAATCAATCATAACGAGCCATATCATAAGTAGCCCGGTTTTTGCCCGGCCTCGGACATAGCTTGCAGGGTTGTTACTTGGTTGGGGGTGAAAACCCCCGCACCACAACTCCCCGTGTCACTCCTTCCCACTTCACAGCCCCGAATGGCAGCGATTGCGAAATGCGAATGACGGGGCTATGCCGTTAATACTGAATGTGGGGTTTCATCTGTACGATGAGATTTGCCAAAAGAAGATTTCCATTACCTTCTGTTGTCACCAGCACTTCCCTGCATTTTTCTCCCGCATGTCGGGCATTGGTACACTGCATTACCATGACCATCAGCCCACACCCGTGTCATCGGTATCCTGTCATGGTTGTTATCACAATATGGTGTCTGGAATTCAGCCATATTTTCATTCTCCGGATAAAAAAGAATTGATATCTATCTGAATTTATTATTATTGTAAATCTTATGTGTAATCCATGTCTTTTTGCGTAATTCGCAAACCTCTTCATCCCTCCCATTTTTTGCACGTTCGATCACTTCAATGGTACGGGATTGTCGTAGTCTAAACCGATGCCGGTTATGATGGGGGTGTGGGATGTTGAAAGGCAGCGGGTCGAACGGTAAACCCCGGGATTGATAAAATGGGGGCGACCAAGCGCCGCTCGTCACTGCATTGCTCGCGCTTCCGGAATCAAAGCGATGCAGAACCGGGCATCACGACCCGGGGGACCCGGGTTTTCTCGCATCGCTGGGGCTTTGGAGAGTCTGAGCGGGAGAGCGGGTGGACGGCAAGTGATGGGATACGATGAATTGGGGCAGTGTTGTCGCGAATCGCGGTTTTGCCCCAGGACCGGAAGAGAGCGATGCGGGCGTGTGCGGAATTGTGGGAATTGCTTGGACAACAAGACAGAAAGCCACAAAAAAATTCCGGACGATAATTGTTGGCGGCTAAAAAAAAATCCGGGAAATATTTTTTTGGCGTGCGAGAAATTTCCGGAAATTTTTTTTGAGGGAAAATCCATTCACGCACTCACCCACAAAACAGAATTATCTCCAACTACCCAACCACCCAAAAACCGGACAAAACCCCCACATACCCCCAATTCTCCGACGTGATCGCAAGAATGGGCAATAGCGGGCTTCCGGCAGTCTTTTTCTCAATTTTTGATGTAAACTCTATGCCTAAAAAAAGTGCCCGTAAAAGCCCGCTAAATTGCAGGCTCAAATCGCGATTAAAACCGTTTTTTTCGAAAAATAACCATTTAAAACGATATTTTCTGTCGGCGTGGACACCACTTCCACTGGAACATGAAAGCGAGGTTCAAAAAAAGGCAATCGGATCCCGAATTGAGCCCGGAATAGATCATGTCCCTGACATCCACAATTTCACCGTAAAATACCTTTATTCTCCGACGTGATCGCAAGAATGGGCAATAGAGGGCTTCCGGCAGCCTTTCTCTTAAAAAACCTACATAACTATGTGCCAAACCATAAAAGCCCGTTAAATCGAAATGTTTTATTCGGTTTAAATCGCTCCGTTTTCGAAAATAAGCGTTTTACGCGGAATTTTTCAAAGATGTTGACACCTACCCTATAAAAATGGGGTTTTGGATCCGGAAAAAGGCAATCGGAGCCCAATTTGAGCCCGGAATACCGTATCTTTCCGGGTTGGCAAAGTGCCTGGAATAGTGCCCCATTCCAGGAAGTCAGAAATCCTCAAGACAGCATCGGTTACTGATCCCAAAGATTCCGTCACCACAACCAGATTTTTTTATCTTTGAATATGTTTTATTGGAATGACTTCTCGCTTAGCGGGTCAAAATTGAATTGGCGGTTGCTCTTTATAGTGGATCAAAAAGAATTGGCGAAGACGGGACAGGGAATATTTCCGGATTCGGTGTGTGCTGTACCAGGCTCCGGTAAATATCGGCAGAGAATTTTTTTGTAGAGTGGGGCGGAGACGAATGTGAGGCGAACGGTCGGGATGCAAATCGTGATCAGGGAAAAAAGTTCCGTGACAGTTTCCTGCACCGCGTAAAAATTTTAAAATGAGATCAGCCTTTGCACGATTCGGGCTAAATAAAAATTTTGCCAATTCGTTCCCGGCAAAAATTATAATGGTATAAGTTATCTCAATCTTATGGAAGATCAAATCGATTATTTTGTTTTTCGTTATGCACACCAAGCGTCCATGTGCGGCATTCGGGAATATGTTCGAATTGTAAAACAGCCTCACTAAAGCAAATCACGAAGTTTTAATTGAGCACCGTATCCCGGAATGTATCCAGTGGCATCGTTGACGGTTTGAAAAAGCCGACTTCCCCAAAACTCCGGGGAGTCCGGTACTTGATCAGGTTCTTATCTGAAGTCAGGAAATAATCCGAATGATATGCCATCGCATATGCCAGATGTGTACGGTCCGTAGGTTCCCGGATCATCCGGGTATCAATCTCAACTTCCCCCATCTGGTAGCACAGGACCCGTACATGCTCATTCGGAAAAAGAACCGTGATATTCCAGTCATCAAGCAGCTGGTTTAAGTGAGTGATATACCTGACAGCATCACGCCCCTTATGCATCAGGGTAAACGCTTCACCAATAACCGATATCGAAGTCTGGATCTTATACCCGGCATTGTTTGCATGCTCAAGTATCGTTCCAAACCGGTCATGCTCGATACAATGAAAGAATACAGGTGTATCAAGAAAAATAGAGGAATTCATGGCATGATCGATTTAAGGCGCTTCAATCCATCGAGGTTTTCTTCCTCGCTGACAGCAAATGAGATCTTACCCCGGGTAACTCCACCGCCATAGGGAAGTAACCCCCTCTTATACGGTTTCCCGATCACATCCTCAGGATTGAATTTCTTTTTTGCCATTTTCTGCCTCCTCTTTTGATAGTATACCATAGACGAATAACAAGATAACCTTTTTTATAGATCCACGTACTGCGATATCTCCCGTGCGGAGAGGATCCTGCTATAACTCTGGATATGCTCGCCCATTCTGGATATTCCGTTGGTGCTGCTGCATACCGGAATGAGGGCACTCGAAACCCCTTTGTTTCCGGAGAGTTACGGGCGGCTGGCGAGTGTGGGGATGTGCCCGGACTGCCGGGATGGGGGGTGCGTGCTGTTTATCGGTCTGACGGCAGAGCCGTACCACACGCACGCGATCTGGTACGGGATGATGAACACCCTTGGGATCTTTCGGATAGACCGGCTCGATCCGGAGGATCTCGCGATCTATACCCGGCGCAACCGCTGGAATTAGAGGGAGATCTCTCCGGAGTGGTGTGAGGCGGGGTGGGGTCACTGTGTGTGGAGTGTTACAAAAACATTGATACCATGAAAGCGATATTATGTGATATATGACAATGTCAGCATCTCAGGAGTTTAACCCGGCTGAAGTGATCGGTAAACCCTACCATCATGGAATGCTTCCGTATGGAGGAGCGGTCAGCCTCAAAACCGGGAAGATTACCCTTGCCGTGAGCAAGGCAGACCAAGAGCTCGTCATGGCAGAACTGCGAGCGCTTGAATGAG